>Ga0123332_1005630_pt1 | contig 10561 bp, 7 predicted proteins | sample BioC12SIPDNA_4_FD_89958 | JGI IMG/M metagenome (GOLD analysis project Ga0123332, IMG submission 89958) | Anaerobic biogas reactor microbial communites from Washington, USA - Biogas_R2_A C12 SIP DNA | ecosystem: Engineered > Bioreactor > Anaerobic > Unclassified | place: Washington, USA... | reverse complement strand
CAACCGGCGATCTTGCCGCGAGGAAGATCGCCCCTGCCTTGTACAACCTTTACCGTCAGGAGCTGCTGGGCAGGAACTTCTACGTCCTTGGCGTCGCGAGGCGCGGGCGAAGCGACGAGCAGTTCCGCCAAGAGATGTTCGAAGCCGTCGGCCGGCACTCCCGCGAGCAGATCGACCGCACGCTGTGGAACGAATTCGCCCAACGCTGGGGCTACTGCACGGTGGAGGCGCACGAGCAGTCGCATTTCGCCGCGCTGGGCGAGCGGCTGGGGCGAATCAACGCCGAGCACCAGACCGGCGGCAACATCATATACTATATGGCGATCACGCCAGACGCCTGGGGCGAGACCATCGAGAACATGGCGGGGGCGGGGCTCACCCGCCCCTTGCAGGGCGGATCGTTCGCCCGAATCGTCGTCGAAAAGCCGTTCGGGCGCGACCTGGCCTCTGCGCGGCGGCTCAACGAAAGGTTGCTGAACTTCTTCGACGAGAAGAGCATCTTCCGCATCGATCACTACCTTGGCAAGGAGACGGTGCAGAACATCCTGGTGCTTCGGTTCGCCAACGCGATACTCGAACCGCTTCTCAACCGCCAGTACGTGGACAACATCCAGATCACCGCTGCCGAGACCGTCGGCATGGAAGGCCGGCGCGGGCCTTACTACGAAAAGGCCGGGGCCATGCGCGACATGATGCAGAACCACATGCTTCAGTTGCTGGCGCTGACGGCGATGGAAGCGCCGTCGTCGATGAGCGCCGAGTCGATACGCGACGAGAAGGTGAAGGTTTTGCGAGCGCTTCGCCCGCTGACGCCCGAAGAGGTGGAAACGAACACGGTTCGCGGGCAGTACCGCGCCGACGCGAAGCACCCGGGCTATCGCCAGGAAGACGGGGTCGCCGAGGATTCGCCGGTCGAGACGTTCGCGGCAGTCCGGTTGATGATCGACAACTGGCGATGGAGCGGCGTGCCGTTCTACCTGCGCACAGGCAAGATGCTCGCAGCCAAGGCGACGTACGTGGTGGTGACCTTCAAGCGTGAGCCGCTGAACCTGTTCGTTGAAGGCGACTGCGACATGGGCGGGCCGAACATGCTCGTGCTTCGCATCGCGCCGGACGAGGGGGCGGACTTCATCCTGAGCGCCAAGGCCCCCGGCGAGCGGATGTTGCTTCGACCGGTGCGGATGGAGTATCGCTACGATTCCGCCTTCGCCTCGGCCGGGCCGGAGGCATACGAGCACCTGCTGCTCGACGCCATGCGCGGCGTGGCGACGCTGTTCATCCGCGGCGACGAGGTCGAAGCATCGTGGCGGTTCATCGACAGCATCCGCCGCACGTGGGACGTTTCGCAAAAGCCATCGTTGATAGAATACCCGCCGATGTCATGGGGTCCGCAAGAGGCGGGGGCCCTGTTCGAGGATCCATACAGGCAGTGGTACAACCCAAGGCCGAGGTGACGCCATGATCACGCGAACCAACACGAGGGTCATCATCGAACGAAGCGCCGAGCAGGCTACGGTGTTCGCCGCGACGCTGTTCAAGACAATCGTCTGCGATGCCGTGGAGCGGGAGGGCGCTGCCAATCTCGCGCTTGCCGGGGGCACGACGCCGCACAATCTTTACCGCATTCTGGCGGCCGGCGCCGCCGTCGGCGAAGTGCCGTGGGAATCGACCGAGATATTCTTCGGCGACGAACGAGACGTGCCGCACGACCACGTTGAAAGCAACTACTACATGGCCCAGAAGACCCTGCTCGATCACATACCCGTCGAGCCCTGGCGCGTTCACCCCATGCGCGCCGACGCCGAAGATATAGAGCTTGCCGCACATGAATACGAGCAGACCGTGCGTCAGATCGTCGCGCCGGATCAGCACGGCGCTCCGCGGTTCACGCTGATATTGCTGGGCATGGGGGCGGACGGCCACACCGCAAGCCTGTTCCCCGATTCGCACGAGGCGCTGAACGAGCCCCGCAAGCTGGTGGTGGGGCACTTCGTGCCGGTGCTTGGGCGAAAGCGAATCACGTTCACGTTTCCGATGATCAACGCCGCCCAGCACGTGCTGCTGCTGGTGACGGGCCAGGACAAGGCCGACGCCGTCAGCAGGCTTCTGAGTGAAGACGAGGAGGTTCGCTCTTCGATTCCGGCGTCCCGCGTCGGGCCGCACGACGGCATGCTTACGATAGTGCTTGACGAAGCGGCGGCGGGCGCGGTGCGATAGCGCTCGGCGTGCGGTTCAGTCCCTGCTAAGAATGCACGAATGTGCATGAAGCGGATCATCGGCAAGGGCGGCCAGTTGCGGCGTGATCTTCGAGCACCTCTCGTCGACGCCGAGTGGCGCGAGTTCGTTGCCGACGCGCGTCAGCGGGCATCGCGGGTGGAAGGCGCAGCCGCTCGGCGGGTTCACGGGCGACGGCGTCTCGCCCTCGAGCCGCTTGCAGTTGCCGCCGCCGTCGCCTGGCGTGCATGACGGCGCCGCCGCAAGCAGCGCCTGCGTGTACGGGTGGCGAGGGTTGTTGTACAACGCGTCCCTGGGCGCGGTTTCGACGATCTTTCCAAGATACATCACGGCGATGCGGTCGCAGAAGTGCTCGACCACCGCCAGGTTGTGCGCGATGAAGAGGTAGGTCAGGCCAAGCTCGTCCTGCAGGTCCTTAAGCAGGTTGAGAATCTGGGCCTGGATCGACACGTCCAGGGCGCTGACGGGCTCGTCGCAGATTATGAACGCAGGCTGGGCCGCAAGCGCCCGCGCGATGCCGATGCGCTGCCGCTGCCCGCCGGAGAACTCATGCGGGTATCGTTGCATGTAAGCAGGTGATAGGCCGACGCGGTCAAGCAACTGGGCCGTGCGCATGCGGCGCTCGGGCCGCCTTACCACACGATGAACCGCCAGCGGTTCGGCGACGATGTCGCCCACGGTCATCCGCGGGTTGAGCGAGCCGAACGGATCCTGAAAGATCATCTGCATTCGGCATCGCATGTCGCGCATGCGCCCGGGCGCGAGCGAAAGCACGTCGACGCCGTCGAAGATAACCTTGCCGGCGTTGGCGTGAACGAGCCGCAGTATCGATCTGCCGACGGTGGTCTTGCCCGAGCCGCTCTCGCCGACGAGCCCCAGAGTTGCGCCTCGCGGGATGTCGAGGTCCACTCCGTCGACGGCGCGTACGAATTTTTTCGAGCCCAGCAGGCCGCCGCGGATGGGGAAGTACGTTCGCAGGCCGCGGACGCTCAGGAGGATGTCGTCGCCGGGCGTCATTGTTGTTCCTCCTCCGCCGGCGGCGCGTCGGCCTGGTCGGCGGCGCGAGCGTGCCAGCAGGCAACGCTGTGTCCGGGCTGTTCCTGGCGAAGCGGCGGCTCCTGGCTGGCGCACCGGGCGGGCACGCGGACAGGCCCGGTTTCGGTTGTCACGACGACGGTGTCGCTTTCGTTCATGGTCCGCGCGACCATCCTTGCGGTGGCGCATCGCGGGTGGAACTTGCAGCCGGTGGGGAAGTTCAGCGGGTTTGGCACGCTGCCGCCGAGCGTTTCAAGCCGCCGGCCTCGCACGCCAAGCCGGGGCAGCGACCTGAAGATCCCCTGCGTGTACGGATGCAAGGCCCGCGAGAACAGATCGGCGGCGCTTGTCAATTCCACAATCTTGGATGCATACATAACACCAACGACGTGCGCCGTCTGCGCCACCACCGCAAGGTCGTGCGTGATAAGCAGAATGCCAAGGTTCTCCCGCTCCTGAAGGTCGCCAAGCAGGTCGAGAATCTGCGCCTGCGTGGTGACGTCCAGCGCGGTGGTTGGCTCGTCGGCGATCAGCAGGCGGGGCGAGCACGAAAGGGCCATCGCAATCATCACGCGCTGCCGCATGCCGCCCGAGAGCTGGTGCGGGTATTCGCCGAATCGCTGCGCCGGCTCGGGTATGCCGACCTTGGCAAGCAGATCGATGGCGCGTCGCCGAGCCTCGCGGGCCGATGTTCGGGCGTGCAGCATCACGGCCTCGGCTATCTGGCTGCCGCAGGTGAAGACGGGATTGAGGCTGCTCATGGGCTCCTGGAAAATCATTCCCACCTGGCCGCCGCGGACCTGCCTCATCTGCCCGGGCGAAAGCCCCAGCAGGTCGCGCCCGTCAAGGTGAATCGAGCCCGAGACTATCCTCGCCGGCGGCATGGGAAGCAGGCGAAGAATCGAAAACGCCGTGACGCTCTTGCCGCACCCGCTCTCGCCGACGAGCGCGAAGGTCTTTCCTCGCGGCACGCTGAAGCTCACGCCGTCGACGGCCTTGACCACGCCGTCGTCGGTGAAAAAGTGCGTCCGCAGGTCGCGGATCTCAAGCAGCGCATCGCCCGGCTGTGTGTTCATACCCATCATACGTTCTTGAGCCTCGGATCGAGCGCATCCCGCAGACGGTCGCCGAAGATGTTAAGAGCCAGCACCAGCAGGAACATCGCGCCGACGGCGGAGGCAAGCTCCCACCATCTTCCGGCGTGAAGCTCCATCCTCGCCCCGTCGATCATCGTGCCCCAACTGGGCATGCCGACTTCGACGCCCAGGCCGAGGTAGCTCAGCGTGACCTCGGCGGTGATCGCGCCCACCACGCCAAGCGAAAAACTGATGATGCCCAGGTGCAGCACGTTGGGCAGCACGTGACGCAGAAGGATCATGACGTTGCCCCTGCCGACCGCGCGGGCGGCGAGAACATATTCAAGTTCGCGCACCTTCATCACCTCCGCCCGGACATAGCGGCACGTGCCCACCCAGGCAGTGACGCCCAGGGCGATGTAGAGCCCGTGAATGCCGCCGAGATTAAGCCCGAGGAACGTGACGTTCTTGAATGCGTACTTCATGGCGATCAGCAGCACGATGCCCGGCACGCTGGCCATGGTCGAGTAAAGCCAGACGATGACGGCGTCGGTGCGCCTGCCGAAGTACCCGGCCGCGGCGCCGAGCATCAGCCCAAGCGGAACGGCTATCAGGTTCGACATCAGCCCAACCGTCAGCGAGACCTTCGCGCCAAGCACCGTCTTCAGCAGCACGCTTCTGCCGGCCCAGTCGGTTCCAAGCAGGTTGCGCAGCGAATCGAGCGACGGCGGGCGGTAGCTCTGATCGAAGTTGATCGTCTCTTCGAAGGTTGGTATTCCACCTTCCGGCGCAGCCAGCGCCTCGTACATCGCGCCGCCCAGCGCAAGCAGAACGTAGAAGGCGATGATGCCCAGGCACAGCATCGCCCACCGGTCGCGCGCAAGCCGTCGGCGGGCGTCGGCCCAGAGGCTCGCGCCGCGCTGAGCAACAGGCTCGGCCCCGCCCGCTGAGGTTTGATGTTGAATAGCGTCCATCGTCATTTCAGGCGGATCCTCGGATCGAACACGGCGTAGCAAAGATCCGTCAGCAGTATGCCCGCGGTGTATATCACCGCCGTCAGGAACACCAGCCCGTTCATGATCGGTTCGTCGCGATCGTTGATGCTGGTGATCATCCGGTCCCCAAGGCCCGGGATGCCGAAGAAATTCTCAACCAGCAGCGACCCCATAATAAGGAAGGGTATCGCCAGTATCAGGCTTGTCAGGATCGGAAGCATGCAGTTCTTGAGCACGTGCTTGAAGAGGATCGTCGTCAGCGGCAGGCCCTTGGCCTGCGCGGTGCGGACGTAATCCCTGCCGGTCTCGTCGAGGATGATCGTCCTGTAGAACCTCACGTGCCCGCCCAGCGAGGCGATGACCATGATTGCGACCGGCACGTAAAGGTTGCCGCGGTAGATCGTGCCGGCGGCGTGCTGCGGCAGGCCCAGGTGAAACATCAGGGCCTGGCCATATATCATGAACGCCAGGAACGGCACGCACATGCCCAGCACCGACATGAAGACGCCGATCTTGTCCGGCCAGCGCCCGCGATAGTACGCCACGAACAGGGCGAGGATCATCCCGATGAACCACTGTATGGCCACCGCGGGTATCTGCACCGCAAGGCTGTACTTGCCGTGCTTGGCGATGATGGACTTGAGCGACTGGCCGCTGTGCTTGAGGCTCTCGCCCTCGAACAGCAGCGAGGTTTTCAGGTGTCGGAAGAACTGCGAATTGAACGCGCCCGCCACCGACAGGCTGGTGATGCGGGCCTCGAGCCTGCCGTTGTTGGCGGCGTGTCCGTTTATCCGCTGCATCAGGTCGCCGATGGTCTTGACGCCGTCGACGGGCACGTCGAGCGTCGATCCGTCGCCAAGGCCGAAGCTTATCGAGCCTGTCGGATCCTCATTTGTCGCCGACGGGCCGCCGCTGCCAAGGGCATGGATCGATGTAGACTCATCCAGCCCGCGGATGTAGCCGCTCATCAGCACCGTGTTGGGCGGGTAGTTCTCGCCGGGCGGCGCGTCGAGCACGAGGCTCCAGCCCTGCCTTGCGCGAGACGAGCCGGTATCCTTGGCCCACAGCGGCTTATCGCCACCAACCTTGCTGATGATCAGCAGGTTGCGGTGAACGTTGATCAGCCAGGGCAGGTCGTAGCCGAACTTGTGGCGCCACGTCGCCTTCTGCGCCTCGGCGGCCTTTTCGCCAAGCACCGCTCCGGCAATGTCGCCGGCGCTTACGCGGAACAGAAGGAACGTCAGAACCATCACGCCGAAGATGGTCAACGCCGCCCACATCAGCCTGCGGATAATGTAGATAAGCATGCTACATTCCCCCAGCCGCTTTGCGCAGTTCCTGGTCCACCCGCCGGTACTTGAACGTGCCGTAGCCGATGGGGTGGGGGCGGTAGTTGCGAACCCACGGATGCATCAGCACGAAGCTCACCGGCTCGGTCAGCAGCAGTTGCGGGCAGTCCTCGTTTATCATTTCAACCATTCGCGCGTAGATCGCCGTTCGCTCGGGGCCGGGGTCCATCGTCGCGATCTGCTCGTAGAGCTGGTCGAAAAGCTTGTTGGAGTAGTTCGTGTTGTTCGTGCCTCGCATGATGTTCGGCGAGTAGAACAACTGAAGAAAGTTCTCGGGGTCCGGGTAGTCGCTGTGCCAGCCCATCGAGTAGATCTGCGCCCGCTTGTTGTGAACCTTTTCCTGAAGCGTCGGCCAGTCGTTAAGCTCCACATGCAGGTCAACGCCAAGCCTGCCGAAGTAGTACCTGGCCATCTCGCCCATTCGCCGCTGCATGTTCTCTCTGCCGCCCAGGTCGAGGGTCAGCTTGATTTTCTCTCCCGGCGCGACCAACCCGGCTGCCTCAAGCTCGGCGCGGGCCTGCTTCATCTTTTCCATCGCCGCCTGGGGGTCGTACCGGGCGTAGCGGCTGACGGGCATGTCGGCGAATTCCGGCATGTCCGACGGTATTATGTTCACGGCCCGCCTGCCCCTGCCGTTGAACAAGACATCAACGTATCTATCAACATCAAAGCTCAGGCTCAGCGCCTGCCTCAGCGACTTGTTCGAAAGCAGGGGATCATCCACGTTGAACGCCAGCCAGTAAATGGCCGGGCTGCCGTACTTTTCAAGGCGAATGCCCTTGGCCCTGAACGCGCCTGAAATCTCCGCCGTCGGCGTCACTGCGGTGTTGAACATCTGGCTGGGTATGCCGCTGACATCCGTCCGCCCCGCTGTGAACAGGCCCCAGGCGGTGGTGTCTTCCTGGATGAACTGCATGTAGTTCGTGTCGATGAACGGAATGCGCTTGCCCGCGTCGTTGTAGAGGCCCTCGTCTATCGCCTGCTGAACCGACTGCCTGTGTCGCTCGTCGAGCGTGGCGAGGTCCGGCGGCGACGGGTAGTATTCCTCGCGGTACGCCTCGTTGCGGGTGAGCACGATGTTCCCGCCGGAGACGAATTCGCTAAGGCGGTATGGCCCGGTTCCCACTGCCGCCTCGAAATCGCCCGCCGAAATCACCGCCCGCCGCTGGCTAACATCTACCGCTCGGCGACCGCCCTTGCCGTCGGGCTCGGAGGTGAGGTAGTAGTCCAGCACCTCGCGCGGAATCGGCGCGTAGCTGCTCATTGCAAGCACGTAGATGAATTGCGGAAACGGCGTCGTCAGCGTGAACCGCAGCGTGTGGCTGTCCACCGCTTCGACGCCCGCCAGCGGCACGACGTCGTATCGCGAAAAATCGCCCTGCCTGTACGCCCGCGTCCTGTCGCGGTATTCCTGTATGCCCGCGATCTTGTCCTCGATGAGCGCCAGCGTCAGCCGCGTCGTTATGTGGTAGTCGGCGATTCGCTTGAACGCCAGCACGAAGTCCTCGGCCACCACCTCGCGCGTCAGAGGCCTGCCGTCGGGCCCGACGCCGAAGCACTTGTTCGGCGCGTACCGCACGCCCTTCTTGAGCTTGATCGTGTAGACCAGTCGGTCTGGCGAGCGATGCGGCATTCCGTCGGCAAGCACGGGTTCCACCGTTGAGGGCCGGAGCAGGTAGTCGTACCCGTAGAGCCCGTCGTAGATATTGCCCTGTATCATCGCGGATGTGGTGTCGCCGCAGGTGGCAGGGTCCAGCGAATCCACCTTTGCGGCGTAGGTGGAATAGACCACCACCTTGCCGTCGTCGCCGCCGGCGAAGTTCTCTTCATCCAGCAGGATGAACGGCGCCGCCGAAAGCCCCGCGACGACGAGCACCGAGATGATGTAGAAGTATTTCATGGCTTGCCCGATACAGACTGCATTTGCCAACCCGCCCGGCGACGAACCCGCCGGCCGGATAGACTACTTTACGAAAGGCATGGGTCGCGGGCCTAATCAAAATTGCCCGGCCACAGCCGGGCAATAGAGAGGAGAGCGTAGAAAGGAGTGAGTAGACCTCTGTCCCATCTACTCTCCGCCATCTACTGTCTATTCCTGCGCCGCCGGGGCCGTCGTGGGCGTTGATGCATCCTGCGGTTTCACCACGCCGGCGGCCTTGAGATCTTCAACCCACGCAAGGACGCCAAGGCGGTTTCCGTCCTTGTCGATGCCCCACATGATTGCTTCGGGCTGGCTTTTGCCGTCACGCAGAACGCGGTCGATGTACGTCTTGCGGGGGGTGGCGCCCTCGATGAAGTTCAGCGCTTCCTCGCAGTCTCGCAGCAGCATCGCCGACGATTCGCTTTCGGTTCCTTTACTCCTGGCTTCCTGGTGCAGGGTGGCGGCAGCCCATGTAAGGTCGATGATCATCTGGAGCATTTGCTTTCGCGGCTCGGGATTGACGCCGATCCAGTCCGCCGACCTGTGCAGTGCGAACAGGGCGCGTCGCGAGACCGCCAGCGTTTCGCCGCCGGTGTTGCGGGTGAGTTCGCACCAACGCGGCCAAGTGAGCTTGAGAATTTCGAACGACCGGGTCTGGGCGTACTGCCAGAAGTCGCCAAGGACTGCTTCGGGCTGGCGGCTGTCGAGTTCGAGCATGCGGAACATGACTTCCATGACCGGAAGCGACGTTTCGTCGGCGATAGCCTCTTGCAGCTTGTTGTACGTGAGTTCGCTGGGCGACCTGCCCTGGGCGAGGATGTTTGTTCGTGCGTCCCTGAAGCCCTGCCACGCGAAGTACCGCACTGCGGCGTTGGTCTTGCAGTCCACCATTGCTTCGAGGGCCGGGGTGATGGTTACCTGCGGCATCTGGGCCACCGCCATGGCGATGTTGGTTTCCTTGAGCAGGCGCAGCGGGTCGTTTTCGAGGCCGCCCTTGAGCAGGGGAAGGCTCAGGGCCGCCATTTGCTCGGCGAAGTTGTAGCCCGCGCTTCTGCCGTCGAAGTAGGCGTAGTCGTCGCGCAGTCCTTCGCGGGCCTTGATGACGGCCTGGTCGTTGTCTGCCTTTGCCATGACGTCGAGCCAGTAGGAGATTCGCTCGCGCATGTTCGCCACGACATCCGCCGTCGGCTGCCTTCCCGCAAGGTCCGATTCAAGGCTGACCCTCGCCGGCGGCTGGGCCTGCAACGACGTAACCGCGGTCGATACCGCCAAAACAACAACAAGCGCAACTGCCGTGCTTCGCATTAGTAATTCCTTATAGAAGTCACGTTGGGGCAACACTGGATGGTAGGTTTTGTAACCTCTCGCTGTCAAGCGCAATGATGCGAGAGGGCGATACACGAACAGCTTTACAAGGTGGGGGTGAGCAGACGAAGCCCCTCGGGTCATGAGTTCACAACATCTTCGAAGTCCCGGATGGTGTCAGGCGCGCTTGGGGCGGCCTCGATGCTGGCGGCAACTTCCTCTAGCGCTTCTATGACCAAACCCCCGACAAGCGGGCCGTCACTCGGCAGGGACTTTCATCCTTATCGGCAAGATAATATGAAGCTAGCAGACTGCCGGGTTCGCAGTTGCTGGCGCCACGCTGGAGCCCGCCGTTGCATTCTTCGTCCGCATCACACCCATGAACCGAAATCAGCCCAACGCGTAAAGCCCCGCATGGCAATGCGGGGATCTGACTTCAGTCGCAAAGCGACACCTCGCCGTTGTATTTGTTTTTCTTCATGCGATGGATCACGACGCGAACGAAAACGGCGAGGATTCGCTTCGCGATAGCAGATGGCCTCCCCGCACTGCCATGCGGTGCTTGGCACGTTGAGTAGCAGGATGCACGAATGTGCTCACAAGGTTGAATCAGGATTTTGTTCCCCGCCATATTCAGCATCGTGT
>Ga0123332_1005623_pt1 | contig 10567 bp, 9 predicted proteins | sample BioC12SIPDNA_4_FD_89958 | JGI IMG/M metagenome (GOLD analysis project Ga0123332, IMG submission 89958) | Anaerobic biogas reactor microbial communites from Washington, USA - Biogas_R2_A C12 SIP DNA | ecosystem: Engineered > Bioreactor > Anaerobic > Unclassified | place: Washington, USA... | reverse complement strand
GAGGTGGCCCGTGTCCACCGCCTGCCCCGCCTCCAGGCGTCCGCTGATGGTGTCCAGGATGGCCAGCATGCGCTCGATGCCGCGGTGTTCGGCCTCCAAGTCCTCTGTCGGTCGCATCGTCTCCGCTCCTTTCACCGGCAATGGCCGGGCAGGTGGTCCGTCTCTCTGTCCCCATTATAGCGCCAACGGGCGTGGTGGATGTGATAGAGGTCACAGCCGCCGGCCTCGGCCACGGCTGCCCTTGTGCCGGCCCTCGCCGGGGGGTATCATCCCGTCGTTCGACGTTGCACGCTGACAGTGTGACATCACGAAAGGGGAAGGGATCCGATGGGTGAATGGTTGGAGGGGGACGTCCTGACGAATGGCATACGCATTCACTACTACCGGGCACAGGGGCGGGGCGCCGCCTCGGGGCGCTCTGTGGTGCTGTGCCACGGCCACAGCGATCAGGGGCGCCAGTACAGCCCCCTGGCCCGCGCGCTGCGCGACGACTATGACGTCATCATGGTGGACGCCCGCTATCACGGCCGCTCCGAGGCGCCACGCTGGGAGGAGGAGCCCGACTCCATGTCCCACGACCTGGCCGGCCTCATCGAGGCGCTGGGGCTCGACCGGCCGGTGGCGGGCGGGCATTCCATGGGGGCCGGCTATGTCTTTCGCGCCGCGGCGCTCTACCCCGACATGCTGCGGGGCATCATGCTCGAGGACCCCGGCTGGCGCGGCCACTTTGGCGACCGTCCTCTGGCCGAGCGCCAGGCCGCCATCGACCGCTTTCGCACCCTCACGTTCGAGGAGCACCGCGCCGAATGGCAGCGCAACCGCCCGAAATGGTCCGACGAGATGCTCGATCTCATGGCCGAGGCGAAAAAGCTGATCAGCCCCGAGATCATCCGCCGCCAATGGGTGACGGTGGACTGGAAGGAGACCCTGGCGCAGGTGCGCTGCCCTATCCTGCTCTTTACCGGCGACTCCTCGATGGGCGCCCTGGTGACCCCGGAGGCGCTCGCGGAGGCCAAGCGGCTGGTGCCCAGCATCGAGCACGTCCACACGCCGGGCGTCGGCCACCTCATCCGCTACGACGCGCCCGAGCCGTACACCTCGGCGACCAAGGCGTTCCTGGCGCGCATCTATGGGGTGTAGGGGGCGGACCGCTCGCACTTGGGGGGCGGCGGCCGTCCGGGTCACGGTGATGTCGGCCCGCGCCGTCGTGGCGTGCTGCACCTCCACGACGGCGCTCCCCGTGGCGAGGCCGCCATCGACCCGGGCGCGGGCGTCGATGGTGTACGTGCCCTCGTCGAGCCGCTTGATGGAGAAGCATCCGCCGCGGTTCGTCGGCTTGTTCTGGAGGCGAGGCATGGTGATGCCCTGGGCGTCGCGCACGTCGAGGTCGGCCTTGATGGGGCGGTCGTCGGGCGCCAGGCGCACGCACCCCTCGATGGCGCCGTTGCCCATGGTCACGGGCTGCGGGGTGGGGGACACGGGCTCGCGTCGGGCGCAGGCCGTCAGCAGCGCCGCGGCTAGGACAAGGAGTGTGGCAATACGGCGCATCGCCCACCTCCTGAGACTTGCCAATCGCCGTCCGGGGAGTCGCGCCGTCATCGGGATGCGGATGGATGAGCGGGAGGCCCGCTGCGGGATCGATGCAGGGCGCGGGGGACGTTCAGCGGAGAAACGGGAGTGGATGGGAGTCGAACCCACCAGGGCCGCCTATGCGGCACCCCTCAACGATTTTGAAGACCGCGGAGCCCACCGGGACTCTACCACCCCCACGCAACGTTAGCATACGCCGAACGCGTTGTCCCGTCAACCGGCCGTGTTGTTGTGAGTTGTGGGTTGCCGGGGCGGTTACAGGTGACAGGTTGCAGGTCACAGACTCAAGAGCGACCGTTCGCTATAGCCTGTAACCTGCAACCTGTGACCTGCAACGCCGTATGGCGCAACCCGTAACCCGGAACCATCTGTGCCTTTGGCTCCCACGCCCATCTGTGCTACCATCGTCCGCGGCAAACTATTCGATTGGGGCGGTCATGGTATCGCGACTGCAGACTCTTCTCTCCTGGAACCGCGTGCAAGAGACCCTCGTCCACCGCAACGTGTGGGTGCGGCGGTCGGTAGCGTTGGCCATCTGCCTGGCGGTGGGGCTGCCCATCGGCGCCATCCTCGGACTGCTGGGGCCCCTCTATGGCAGCGCGGCGCTCATCGCCCTGGCGGTGGGCGCGGCCATGCTGCGCAACGTGCTGGTGGGCCTGGTGGCGGTCATCGGGGTGATCTGTCTGCTTCCCTTTGCCGCCCTGCCCGTGGACATCGGCTTTGCGCCCACCCTCCTCGACCTGGCGCTGGCGGCGGTGTTCTTTGTCTGGGTCAGCCAGATGGCCAGCGACAAGGACTATAGCTTCCTGGCGCTGCCGCCGATCTTGCCGGTGATGGTGTTCCTCGGCCTGGCGGTGGTGGCGTTCGTCGCCGGGCTCACCCACAGCGCGCTGACGGCCAACGTGGTGCGCCATTTCGGCGAGATCATCCTCAGCCTGCTCCTCTTTGTGTTGGTGACCAACGTGGTACGGACACGGGAGCACCTCAAGCTCGTGGTGGGCGTGCTCATCGTGGCGGGGGCCCTGGCGGCCCTCGTGGGCGTCGTGCTCTATGTCCTGCCCGAGACGCTGCAGATACGGCTCCTCTCGGCGCTGCGAGTGGTGCGCTACCCAACGGGAGACGTGATCCGCTACATTGAGGACAACCCCGACCTGCAGCGGCGCGCCACGTCCACCTCGGTGGACCCCAACGTGCTGGGGGGGCTGCTGATCTTTATCGCTGCCCTTACGGGCGCGCAGCTGCTGGCCGACCGACCCATCCTGCCGCGCGGCTGGCTGGCGGTGGCGTTCCTCGTCACCGGGCTATGTATGGTGTTGACCTACTCTCGCGGCGCCTTTGGCGGCATGGCCACCGCGCTGTTACTCCTGGGGATGCTGCGCTACCGGCGCATGCTGCTGATCTTTCTCGGGGTGATGGCGCTACTCCTGCTGCTGCCGGCGGCGCGCCCGTTCATCGACCGCTTCGTGGAGGGCGTGCAGGGGCAGGACCTGGCCACGCAGATGCGTTTCGGCGAGTATCGCGATGCCATCATGCTCATCGGCCGCTATCCCTGGTTCGGCGTGGGGTTCGCGGGCACGCCCGACATCGACACCTATCTGGGCGTGTCCAACGTCTATCTGCTGATCGCGGAAGAGATGGGCCTCATCGGGCTGGTGGGGTTCCTCGTGGCGTTGGGGAGGTTCCAGGCGCTATTCCTCTCCGCCTGGCGGCGTCGCGCCGTGGACGCCGACTTGGAGCCGATCCTGCTGGGGTGCTGCCTGGCCGTGGCGGGCGGCATGGCGGGCGGCCTTTTCGACCACTACTTTTTCAACCTGAACTTTCCCCACGCCGCCGCGCTCCTGTGGCTGGTAGTGGGGTTGGGGGCGGTGGCGATGCGGTTGGGGGAGGAGGGGGCGGCGGTCGAGGCTGTATCTGTGGGCGAGCCGGTGCCTGCCGGCCTCGGGCTGCGCAGCAAGAGGGCGTAATCGTGAGGGTGTGCTGTTTTGGCACCTACGATGTGGATTATGTGCGGAACGCCGTCGTCAGGGCTGCGCTGCGCTCGCAGGGCGTCGAGGTCGTCGCGTGCCATGCCACCGTGTGGGCCGGCACCGAGGAAAAGGTGGCCGACGCCAGAAGGGGCCCGCTGAACCCGCGGCTCTGGCTCAAGCTGCTGCGCGCCTATGGGCGGCTCCTGCGCCGGCATCGAGCGGTTGGGCGCTACGATGCCATGATCGTCGGCTACCCGGGCCACCTCGACCTATTCCTGGCGCGCATCCTGACATGGCTACGCAGGAAACCCCTCGTGTTCGACGCCTACGTGTCCCTCTACGACACCGTCATCAGCGACCGTGCCCTGGCGAGGCCACGATCGCTGCTGGCCATCGTCAGCCGCTGGCTGGACCGCGTCACCTGCCTCCTGGCGGATGCCGTGCTCCTGGACACCGAGGCCAACATCGCGTTCTTTTGCGCCCAGTATCGATTGCCAAGAACCAAGTTCCACCGCATTTGGGTGGGCGCCGACGAGGCGTACCTATCCGCGGAGGACGAGATCGACGGGACGTCGCCGTTTCGCGTGCTGTACTTTGGCAAGTTCATTCCGCTGCACGGCCTGGATACGGTGGTCCGGGCGGCGAAACTCCTGGGGGCGACGCCCGAGGTGCGCTTTGAGATGATCGGGGGGGGACAGGAGCGCCGTGGGGCGGAGGCGCTCGCAGAGTCGTTGCGGGTGACCAACATCGACTGGGGGCCGGAGTGGATGCAGCCGGCCGAGTTGCGCGAGCGCATTCGGCAGGCGGACGTGTGCCTGGGCATCCTCGGCGTGAGTGACAAGGCCGCCCGAGTGATCCCGACCAAGGCCTATATCGCCCTGGCGATGGGCAAACCGCTCCTCACCCGCGACTCCCCGGCCGCTCGCGAGTTGTTGGTACCTGACGTTCACGCCATGCTGTGCGCCGCCGGTGAGCCGGCGGACGTCGCGCGCGCCATCATGGCCCTGCGGAGCGATCCAGCGCTACGCCGGAGGCTAGGCAGGGCGGGGCGAGACCTGTTCAGGGCCGAGTGTTCTACGGACGCCATTGGGCGTGCCCTGGTCCGCGTGCTGCGGGCCGTCTGCCCCTCTGTGCCCCACGTACCACAACCGTAGCTGAGGCTGCAGGCATCTCTCGCGGCCATGGTAGGGCGCGCACGCCTCTGCGCGCCGGGCCGCACAGGCGTGCGGCCCCGACAAGTTCCTCGTTCCACGGCATGCGCGGTGGCAGTACCAGCACCCACTCTGCCGGCGAAGCAGCCTCTCCTAGACGCCGAGGGCCGGCTTCTCGCCGGCGCGGGGCACGCGCCGGGAGGTGCCGCCACCGTGCCTAGTAGGCGAGGCTCACCGCGATGACGCCCAACTCTACCACCTCCCCCGCAGCGACATCCACGACGATGTCCCTCGACGTGTTCGCGTCCTTCACGGGCTGAAGGGTCAGCGGGGTCTTGATGATCAGGGCATAGCGTCCGGGCGCGACGTCCCCAAAGACGAACTGGCCGTCCTCGTCCGTGCGGACCCACGGCGCGGCGTCCTCGTCGAGCCTGGCGAGCCCCGACGCTTGGCCGCTCTCATCGGTCAACAGCGCGGCCAAGAAGAGGGTGGTATCCGCCAGTGCCGAGGGGGGGAGCCCCTGTACCTGACGCATCATCGTGCCCGTGATGACGCCCATCCCCTCTGCCGGCGTCTTCGGCTCGGGCGTTTCCGGTACAAAGGGCGCAGCGCTCTCGGGAGTAGAGGTCGCCTCCTGCCCCTGGGTGGACCCCGGGTAGGCCTCGGGCACGAACGGCGTCGGCGCGGGATACTCCTGAGTGAGTGCCGCGGTCGGTGAGGCGGGAGCGGGGGCTGTCGCTGGCGCCTGCTCGCTCGTCGCCGTCGGCTCAGCGGTGGGCGAGTCGAGAGGCTCCTCCTCGGCCTGCTGGCTCGTGGGAGTCGGCTCGGCGAGCGGCGTCTCCGCCACGCCCGTGGCCGAGCAGCCCGCCAGCACGAGGAGCGACACGAGCAGAGCGACAAGGCCAAGGCGGAGCGTTACTTGTGTCTGCAAACCGGAACCTCCGAAGACGATCTCTGAGGTACAAAAGGGGCTGCCACGACGGCAGCCCCTGACATATCTACAAGCTGCGGGGACTTAGGGCGCGGTGAAACCAAACCCGTTGTAGGTCTGGAACACGTCGCCCGAGCCACCGGTGCGCACCTGGTTCACCACTGCCAGCAACTGATCGCTGGCATTGGCGCCCCGGATGGTGGCCGAGCCCACCCAGCCGTCGGCAATCTCAAAGCCGCCGGGGGCGTGCAACCGGATGACCGGCTCGCCTTCGCCGATGTCAAAGGTCTCCGAGGTGGTGAACACCTCACCCTGGCCACGATCGAGCCGACCGACGTAATCGATGGTCACCGTCGTCGCCGGGCCAATGTTCACCAGGTTGATGCTCGTCCAGAAGCCGCTGTTGCGGTCCATGAGGAGGGGCAGGCTGATGGTGCTCTGGGCCTCTGCGGGGCGATAGGCGCTGTAGGAGCTGGCCAAGCCTTGGCTGAGGTTCAGCTGGTTCACCACACCCACCAGCGGCTGGTCGGCACTGTTGGTCTGAATGCTGGCCGAGCCGACGAAACGGGTACCCGGGTTGTTGGCGTAGCAGTCGCTGCCCGCGGTGGCCGCGTTAAAGGCGAAGAGGCCAAAGGTGCCCGCGCTGCCGGGATCGATCGTCTGGGTCTCGGTGCACGCGTTGCCAGCAAAGCCGGGCGTGTACTGGACCGTCACCGTCGTGGCCGTATCGCCGGCGTTCTGAATCTGGATGCTGCTGACGTTGCCGGCGTTATAGTACTGGAACAACGGGGCCACGATGTCGGTCGAGTTCTGCGTGAAGCCGTCATAGGCGTACAAGACACCAGGGCCCACCTGCACGACCGAGGCCACCAGGGGCACGTCGTTCGTGCTGCGGACGGTGGCAGAGCCCACAAAGCGGTCGCCCAGCTGGGTGAGCCCCGTCTGGTCGAACGTCATCGAAGCGCCCGGGCTGATGGTGTACGTGGTGGGGTCCGTCCAGTCGGTGCCGAACAGGCCCGCCGTGTACACGACTTGAACCGTCGCGTCTTCAGAGCCCGCGTTCTGGACGTTGAACCAGGTGTTGTTGTTGCTGTTCCCCCGCATCACGAGGGGCAGGCTGATCTCGGGCGCCCCGGCGTTATAGCCCGCCGAAGAGGCGTTGAAGGTGAAATCGTTGGCATAGAGGTTGTGGATGGCGCGGATCTCGCGGTCTGACGAGACGATCGCCGAGCCGGTGAAGGATTCCGGCAGCCCCTCTACCTGGACGGCAAAGTAGTTGTTGGCGCTGTTCGCGGCAATCGTATCGGTCACCGTGGCGGCGACGCTGCCATCCTGGGCATAGAACGTGATGGTGATGGCGGCTTGCGAATCCTCGAGGTTCTGCAACTGGAAGGCAGAGCCATAGGTGAGCGGACCTTGCGCGGACACCGCCCCGAGGGGGAGGATGAACGCGCTAAGGAGCGCTAAAACTAGGGCCACTCGTCTGACTGCTCTCATCGGTCACTCCTTCACTGGATAATGGCCATTCGTGCCAAACCGGGCGTTTACTCTGTTCGCATTATCGGGTGTAACCGGCCCAAAGGCAATAGCCCATCTGGGTGATTCTAGCTCTCGGCCGGCATGTTAGCGCTTTCCGCCGTCGCATCGGCCGTTATGTGTGCTCGATGGCGGCGTGCCCACCACGATGCCAGGCAGAACCAGAGGAGGTCATTGAGATAGCACCAGATGCGCAATAGGATTGGGGCGGCGATGGCCATGGGCGCCGGCACGAGGGTGGTCAGCAGAGCCGCCATCGAGATCTCTTTGGCGCCGATCCCCCCGATGGTGAGGGCGGCGACGTGCCCCAGGATACCACTCGCGGCCCAGATGGCCACAATGCCCGGGAGCCGCTGGAGGCTGAGAGGATGGAGCGCCGCCAAGAGGAGGTACAGAATGATTCCCCCCATGACCCAGGCCGTGGCGTAGCAAGCCGTCCAGAGCGCTACGTGGCGGCGTCCGAGAGACCACGCAACGGGCGCGGTGCCCTTGAGGCGGCGCGCCACCCAGTCGACGCAGCCACGGAGCAGGCGCGGCGATGCGACGCACGCCACTATCGCCGCCGTGAGCGCCGCGAGGGCCGGCCGATAGGGCTGCAGCGGCGGGATGTCGCTGCTCAGCGCCAGGCTTCCCTGCAGCACGGCCAGCGCGGAGAGAAGCAGCAGGACCGATTCCATCGCCGTGGCAAGATACGTCGAGGCTACCGGCACGCCGATCTCGTGACATAGGTAGGTGCGGCCGGCGAGGAACCACAGTGGCGTGGGGAGTCGTCGGGCCAGGGAGGTGGTGAAAAAGATGCGCACGTCCTGGCGATAGTCGTGGCGGGCGCCGAGCTGCCTCAGGATTCCGCCCCATACCAGGGCGGGTATTCCCGCGGCGAGCGGGTACAGGAGCAGCGCCGCGAGGGCCATGCGGTAGTCGAGGCGCCAGGGGTAGCCGCGCAGCATGTCCCTGTTCTTGTAGACGGCAACGGCGATCACCGCCGCCGAGGCGGTGACGATAAAGATCACCGCTGCGCGTCGCACGTTCTGCGCGCTGGGGCGTGGGCGCGGGATATGCCGGCGGACGCCCATGGGCCGATCATCCACCTTCCGCCGCTCCAGGCCGCTTGCGCGCGAGCAGTCCCAGGCCGTTGCTGAGGCTCAGGCCGAGGCGCTGGCTGAGGGCGAGGAGGACGCGCTTGGTCACGGCTGCCCCGGGCAGTTCCAGGGTTCCTGTCACCGTCAGCCCGTGTTGCTCGAGCGCCATCTGAAGCGTGCGTCGCGTAAAGTAGAACAGGTGCTCGATCGGGTCGTAGTGGTGCCAGCGGGCGCCGCGGATGCGCGCCGCGAGCCCGCCGGCGTTGGGCGTATGCACCGCGACAACGCCCTTCGGGCGCGTCACGCGCGCCGCCTCGGCGATGACCGTCGCGGGATTCGCGACGTGCTCGATCACGTTGATGAGGCAGACCGCGTCGAACGCGCCGGACGCGAAGGGCAGATGGGCTATGTCGCCCAGTAGAGTGACGGGATGGCCCGCCGTCCGAGGTTGCTGGCCGGCCAGGGTGCGACTGCGTTCCACCCCCCAGGCCTCCCAGCCCCGCGCTGCGGCCTGAGCCAGGAGCAGGCCGTCGCCGCAACCGGCGTCGAGCAGGCGTCCTCGGATCCCCATCGCCTCGAGGGTATCGAGCAATGCCTCGTTGCCGGCGGCGCGGTCATTTCGCGTAGCGGCAAAGTAGGCGGCTTCCTCCTGGACGGAATAGGTCCACATGTCGTCCCGTCGGGACAGCCGGGGGCTGGCGAATAGCAGCCCGCACTGGCGGCAGCGCACGATGTCGTGCGCCTCGGCGACGGGGTGGAAGGCGGTATTGACATAGACGCCCGCACGCGTACGATTGGGTATGCGAAAGCGCAGTTCCGCCTCACTCTCGCCGCAGAGCGGGCACGAGACGCGTTCGTAGGCCAGGGGCTCCGGGCGCGGGCTAGTCATGGATCCTCTGCCGGCTTCCGTCGAGCAGGCCGTCCCACGCCGCCTTGGCCGCCTGCGGCCGGCCGCGCAGGACATCCCTCACGCCGCCCGCGAACTCGCTCAGCAGCACCGCCAGGTGCGTCGCCAGCGGCCAGCGGCCGTGGGGGTGCTGCCGGTAAAAGAGCATGCGGTGGCGGGCGTGCTGATAGCGACTCGTCGTGCTGCGCAAGGAGGCCGTCGCTGAGCCGAGGTGCCACATCTTGGCTCGTGGCTCGACCCAGACGGTCAGCCCCTGCTCGCGAATCCGGGCGCACAGGTCGGCGTCCTCGTAGTACATCTGATAGCGCGGGTCAAAGCTCGCGGTAAGGAGTAGGGCGCCACGCCGGATGAGCATCGCGCAGCCGGTGACATAATCCACCCGCATCGGGGCCTGGAATTGGCCGCGATCCTCGGCGCCCCGGCCGATCTCGCGCGGCATCGGCAGCCATCGGCGGCGCTCGCTCCCGAGGGCCCAGATGCGTCGGGGCTCGTCGGCGCGCAGGATCATGGGCGCCACGATGCCGGCGTCGGGGTGTTCCTCGGCCAGGTGCACCAGCCTGGTTACCATGTCGGCGGCGATCCACGTATCATTGTTGAGCACGAGGACATAGTCGGCGCCATGGGCGAGGGCCCACGCGATGCCCAGGTTGCAGCCTCCGCCGTAGTACAGGTTGGCGTCCGCTTCCAGTACCACGGCGCGATCGGCGAGTTGTGCGCGCAGCAGGGGTACCGAGGCATCGTCCGAGGCGTTGTCCACCACCACTACCTGCTGCCGGGGATAGTCGCCGGCCAGGATGGATGAGACGCATTGCGCCGTCTCCACCGGGAGGTTCCAGTTGACCGTCACGACGACGACGGAAGGGTTGGCCGGCATGGTGTTTCTGGGCCTTTCGCATCCTGGGCGGCGATCCCTCGCTGCCTGCCACAGGGTACAGCTATGCGTGTGCTGAGGATCTGTATCGTCAGTCTCGACCTGCTGCCGAGTCGTAGCTCGGGGTTGGCCGTCTATGGTGAGACCCTCGTCAGAGGGCTCGTTGCCCTGGGACACGACGTTACCGTCGTGACGTCGAGACGAGGCGGCCAACTCCCCTACGAGATCGTCGAGGGCGTGCCGGTGCATCGCGTGCCCACCTGGCGGGCCGACTGGATCGGTTTCGCTCACCATGCCGGCCGCGCTGTCGCCGGGCTCGGGCGCGCGCAGCCGTTCGACGTGGTCCATTTTCTCGACGTGCACTTTGCCTACGGCTATCGCGGCAGGTTCGTGGCCGGCATCTTTCAGTCGTTCCGCCAGCGAGCCACCAGCGATGGCGGGTTACCCTACCATGCCAACCTCCGTGGCCTCGTTGGCCGGATGGCCTATTACAATGCCGCCCGCTGGCTGGCCGAGGTGCCGGCTCTGCGGCGCG
>Ga0123332_1005621_pt1 | contig 10571 bp, 10 predicted proteins | sample BioC12SIPDNA_4_FD_89958 | JGI IMG/M metagenome (GOLD analysis project Ga0123332, IMG submission 89958) | Anaerobic biogas reactor microbial communites from Washington, USA - Biogas_R2_A C12 SIP DNA | ecosystem: Engineered > Bioreactor > Anaerobic > Unclassified | place: Washington, USA... | reverse complement strand
CGCTGCCGTGGCGGTAGGATATCCCAATGAGACGCCCGGCCCCCGTCCTCGAACGTCCGTAGATGAAGTTACCCGGTGGTTGGGATAAGGCCTGAACAGACAACGAGAACGACATGGTGTCGCGCAGTGGATCGTGCGTCTCGCATGTGCTAGATGGAACGCCATGTCTAGGGAGGATAGATGACGAAGTTCGTCCCCAGCCTTGCCTTGTCCCGGATGCTGTATGAGGAGCAGATCGAGCCGATTCTCGAGATGGGCTTCCCGGGTTTGCCCTATGCGGCAGCAACCCTAGGGATGTGCTCGGAAATCCTGGGGCTTGACGATGCGGTGTCGATGGACCACGAGTGGGGACCGCGAGTGACGGTCTTCCTCTCGGACGAGGCCTATGGGCAGCATGCTGAGGCGTTGATGCAAGGGTTCCGGGACTTCCTGCCCAAGTCGTTCAAGGGTTTCGATATGATGTGGCGCAAGCCAGGGGTGGATGTCCACGATACGAAGGAGACGATTCTCTATCATGTAGGGGTATCAACCATCGATCGTGCGCTTGGGTTCTGTGGCGGGAGTGCAGCGCTCCCCTTGCAGGACACGAACTGGCTGAAGATCAGCGAACAGCATTTGCTCGAGTTCACTTCAGGCGTTGTCTACCACGACGCCACCGGTGATCTCACTGCGGCTCGCGATGCGCTGGCGTACTACCCTGATGACGTGCTGCGGTTCCTTCTGTTGAACGAGTGGAACGCTCTAGGCGGCGACTGGTTTCCTGTCGGGCGGATTGGGGCTAGAGGCGATGCCCTCGGCTTGCGGCTTCAGGCTGCCAGGATTGCGCAGCATCTGATGCGTATCGCGTTCATGGTCAGCCAGAGATACTGGACCTACAGGAAGTGGTTCGGTACGTTGTTCAAGCAACTGCCCATTGCCGGTGAGTTGGAGCCGCTGCTGTCGGTGCTGGTCGACGAGAAGAACTGGCGAAGGATTGAGGAAACCATTGGCGAGGCTGCAGCGATACTTCTGAGTGAGCAGAACAAACTAGGTATCGCGCCGCCGGTACATTTCCTGATGGATAGATCGGATGACCCGCGCCATCACATGAAATACGACTTCGGGGTAGTGGGGCGCGAACTCACCCGCAGTCTTTCGCCGGCGCTCAAGTCGCTGATGAACAACCAGGTGTACTGGCTCCACGAACGGAGTCTGATCCTGTGGAACGAGGAAGTGGGCAAGTGGACGTGGCTGCTGCAGAAGTGACTCTGGGACCGACCTGGATTCATCAAGGTCCCGAGACTGACCATACGAAGGGGGTCTGAGATGAAGGCGCTGGAGAACTGCCGGTGGGTGCCGAGATGGGTGGCACACTTGGGCTGCATCAAGGGGTGTCTGACCTACCTGGGAATCGAGATCAGCGATGCGTGGTTGTACGGAGGCACAGGACACGCCTTCGTCCTCAATCTACATGACGAAGTCTGTCCCAGTGGGCCGACCGCGTGGCGGACGATGAAGCTATTCGAGCTCGGACACAATCTGGGCTACTAGATCGAGGGGTTCTTTGGGACCAAAGATCAGGACGATTTCGCGGAGCTTCAGCGACGCGCATGGGAGCATGCGAAGGTCGCCATTGACCAGGGGCGGCCCTGTTACGGTTGGGAACTCGAGATCCCCGAGTTCTACGTAGTGTACGGATACGATGACGTCGGGTACTACTTCTCCGGCCCCGGCTGCGACGAGGGCAAGGGGCCCAAGCCGTGGCAGGAACTCGGTGACACGGGCATCGGCGTCGTTGAGCTGTACAGTGTGTCACCCGGCGATGCTGCCGATGACGTGACGACAATCAAGCAGGCACTGGTCTTCGCTCTGGAGATCGCTGAGAGCCCCGAGGCGTGGATCTCCGAACACTACAAGGCCGGACTGCAGGGATACAACAACTGGATCCAGGCCCTGGAGGAGGGCAAGGCCTCGGACATGGGCATGCGCTACAACACGGGTGTGTGGCTGGAGTGCCGCCAGAACGCTTCCGGGTTCCTCGATGAGGCCAAGGCCCGGCTCCCGGGACGTGCCGATGCGCTGTTCGACGAGGCGGCGGCACACTACCGCGTTGTGGCAGAGAGCCTGGAGAAGGTCGCGGGGGTCTATCCCTGGGAGTGGAAAGCCTCGGACGAGGATGTGCTCCCAGTCGATGACAGGAGCCGCGCTGCTGTGGCGTCGCTCCAGGCAGCCAAGGCAGCCGAGGCGAGCGGTCTGCGGGCCCTCGAGAAGCTTCTGCAAGCGCTCTAGACGGGGCTCGCACAGTTCAGCCTAGGGGTGGAGGGAGCTCACTGGAATGGGTGCGCATCAGGTGTCGATCGGCATCATCGTCTATTCGCATACTGGCCACACGCGGTCTGTGGTTGCGAGGCTGCACGATGCGCTCGTTGCTGCGGGGCACCACGTGACGCTGGAGCCCTTGGAGACAGTTCGGCCACTGCAGATGGGTGACACCAGCGCCGAGCTGCGAGACGTGCCTGACGTCGGAACCTACGACGTCCTGGTGCTTGCCTGCCCTGTTCGAGGTGGGACGCCGGCGCCACCTATGCGTGTCTACCTGGAGCAGCTTCCCACGTTGGAGGGTAAGGAAGTGGTATGCCTCGTCACGGGCGTGATGCCTGCGAATTGGGGGCGTGAACAAGCGCTTGTCCAGATGGGCGAGATGTGCCAGGCCAAGGGGGCGCAGGTCCTTGCTTCCGACAGCATACGGTGGTCGAGCCTTCGTCGCGGGCGGCGGATCGCTGAAGTTGTGGACAGACTGACGGGGCTTTTCTAGCTTCGTCCGTCGACTGAGGGGGTCGCCGCAGCGTTGCAGTGTGGATCCATAGAGGAGGTGCGATCGTGGTCAGGCTCGAAACCGACAGGTTGGTCATACGGAACTTCCGGTCCGAGGACTGGGAGGAGCTTCAGGAACTGGCGATCGCATACCAGGCCTCCGAGTCGGCCAAGTACGAGCCGCCGTGGCCTACGGGTGATGAGGAGGTCAAGGGAATGGCCGGATGGTTCGCCGGTGGCGATGACTACCTCGCCGTCTGTCTGAGAGCTAACGGTAAGTTGATCGGGCTCGTCGCCATCGAGCCGCGCGAGGGGCAAGAGGGGCGAGTGCGGAATCTGGGGTATGTCTTCCATCCCGGGTACCACGGCCACGGCTATGCCACTGAGGCCTGTCGCATGGCGATGAGGTATGCGTTCGGGCTGCTTGAAGCAGAGCGGATCCTTACGGGGACAAATCTGGAGAACCGCGCATCAGTCGCGCTGCTCGGACGGCTAGGCTTGCGATCGATCGGCGGCGGTGAGTTCGCGATGTCGCGGGACGAATGGGCGCTGACCGATCGGGGTGTTGAATGAAGATCCCATTTCGTGGATGCCGCGTCGACGAGGCGATTGTGCATCACACGGTGGTGCGCGACAGACTGCGTGTGCTATCCGAGAGGCACTCGGAGCGGCTCGACAGTTCGGACTGGACGACGACGTTTGCGGCCCCGAGGTTGCACATCTGGTCAGCGAGGCGGCTAAGACCGAACGCCAGGCTGTTGTCTAGAGTAACTGGGGATTGGGAAGCCGGATGAGCTGGCGGAAAGGGCCAACACATGGACGAGACGAAACTCACTGCACAACCACCATCACATCGGCGAGATGTGGTCGGAGATCAAGCGCCGTGGGCATCCTCTGCCGGACTGGTACTAGGCGCGGCATACGACCAGGCTAAGTTCGCGGCGCGACTGGAACGGTTGGCGTATGGCGGGGTTGGGTAACCAGCCCGCCCTGGCAGAGATGCTCGCGCGAGCTGCGGGCCTCCCCGCCGCGGGAGGGCCTAGACGCGCAAGCGACGACCGACTTCGCGGAGGGTGGCGATGTCCTCGGGGGGGATGGCGCCATCCGGTAGGGGGCCGGTGTTGAGCAATAGGTTGGACCCCTGCTCCTGAGCGTTCGCCAGCATGCGTAATACTTCATCCGGCCCCTTGTGATTCCCATCGTCGTCCTTGTTGTATCCCCAGGCTCCCGGCTGTAGCGTGTCGCAGATCTCATTGTGCTTGTTCTGATTCGCATCCCATGCCCGCTGGGCTACGAGCGCCGCCTCAGGGCCGATGCGTTGGCGGACCCGCTCCGCCAAGGAGACGCCTTCACGCTCAGGCGAGGCGAAGTCCTCGGTGCCCGTCGCGCCTTGCTTGAAGGCGATCAACGCCTGTGGCTGGAGTTCGCGGATCATTGCATAGGTTTCCTCGATTGGGAAGAGGTCCGGGCGCGCGTAGTAGCCCATGATCGGGTCGAACCAAATGCCCGCCAGAGGGCCATATTGGGTCAGTAGCTCGCGGATCTGGGTGTGCACAAAGTCGATGTAGTGCCGGAAGTCCTCATCCTTCGCCCACCTGTAGCGAGGCTCTATGTGCTTGTAGTTGGGCCGTGCCATCTCGAAGACGTCACGCGGATAGAAATAGGGATGGCGCCAGTCGAGCGCATATGAGTAGTAGAGAAAGAGGCCGAGACCCTTCTCCCGGCATGCTGCTGCCAGCTCTGCAATCAGATCGCGACCGGCGGGGCTGTGAACGCTGGTGTAGTCGGAGACGGCGCTATCGAAGAGGCAGAAGCTATCGTGGTGGCGGGAGGTGATGTTGACGTAACGCATCCCTGCCTCAAGTGCCAGGTCAGTGATGGCGCCGGCGTCGAAGGCCGCAGCCGTGAACTGCGCCTGGAGCTGCTCATATTCGGGGAGGGGGATAGCTTCGCGGTACATGACCCACTCGTGCCGGCCGAGAAGGCTGTAGAGGCCATAGTGCATGAAAAGGCCGAAGCTGGCGTCGGCGAACCAAGCCAAGGCGGCAGCATGGGGATCGCGGCGATAGAGGTCGGCGTAGTTTGCCAGGTACGAGGGCACGGTGACGGGCATAAGCTGGCTCCTTCACTCTTGGTGTTGATTGGGCACTGCGGGTGATATGCGTCGATGATCAGCGCTATGCGCCTTCGACCCGCGGCTCTTGGTCCAGGTAAATGCTCTGCTGCGAAAAGTACTTCTGGTAGTTGAGGCCAACGGCAATGGCGAGCGAGCCAGTGTTGGTGGTCAGACAGCGGTATTGCGCGATGAAGCCCGCAGTGATGCACCACGCGCTCAGAGCGCTGACGACCACCTTGCCCAGCCCCCGGCGGCGGTACGAGCGATGTGTCAGGACTCCGATGTCCATGAACCCCGTCAGACGGAAGCCTGTGGCGATGGCCACCATCTGTCTGTCCAGAAAGCAGCCAAAGCCGATTTCATCCTGGACCGCAACCTCGGCCATTTCGACCTCTTCGTCAGTACAGGTGGCTTGGAGCTGGTCGAGTGCGCTTGCATCTTCCGGAACCAGACGCCGCACCACGAAAGGCTCCGGGACAAGCGCCGGGCGGAAGTCCGGGGGATATAGGTAGAGCAGGTCGCTGTGCTCGATCGTGCGAATCCGCGAGGCGCGTAGCGCCCTCTGCAGGGCACCGGCGGTCAGGGTAGCCGCGCCCGCGTCGGCATCGAGTGCTTGTCGAACCACGGGTACGCATGCCGGGTCCATCCGCACGAAGGCGTGCTGCCCGATGAGCCAGATGTGAATGCCACCCGTGTCCGCGAACTGCTCGTCGGCTGCGATCTCGGTGCCCGGGCGGCGCAGCACCTCGCTCGCGACCGCGAACCGACCAGCCCATTTCTCGTGGACCGCGCGACCAAATGCCTCACGCTCACGCCTTGCGCTGCCCGGTGGTCTCACATTGGTCATCGTTTGGCCATCCTAGTGTGTCTCCAGGAAACGGCTTCCCGTCAGCCGCCGTCCATTGTAGCCGTTTCGGGCGGTGACGCATTCCCGGAGACATGGGCACGGACAAGTGCTAGGACCGCGTCTCCATACTTGGCGAGCTTGCCCGCGCCGACGCCCTTCACGGCCAGAAGCGCCTCTAGGTCCTGGGGGAGCGCGGCAGCGATCGCGCGCAGGTGGTTGTCGTGGAAGACGACGTAGGGCGGCACCCCGCCGGCTCTGCCTACTTGCAGCCGCCATGCGCGCAAGGCTTCGAACAGCTGTGGATCGTAGTCGATGTCCGGATCATCGAGTCCGCGCGGCGCGCGGGCCGGCGTTTCGTTGCCGGCTGAGGAGCGCGAACGTTGCGGGCCACGGTTTCCGGAGGTGCGACCCGGACGGGGGATGGATTCCGGTGGCGGTTGTACTAGATCGGCGAGTCGCTGGGGATCGGTCAGCGCGGCATGGCCTGCCGCCGTCAGATCGACGACCGTGCCGCCGGTTTCGAGGTCGCGCGTCGTGAGGAAGCTGTGGGCGATAAGGGACGCGATCAGATCCTCGATCGCTTTGCGTGACCGGAATCTTAGGGCCCCATAGCCCGCGCGTGTCTTGCTCTGCTCCGGAGCCCCGCTGTCGCCCTGCAGGATACGCACTAGGCTGTAACGGCCCCAGCCCCAGGAGACCGCCGCTATCGTTCGAAGGATCGTCAAGAGCTGCGCCTGCTCATCGGGGAGCGGGACATCCGCTGTTGCGGGGAGGATGACGCAGTTGTCGCATGCATCGCAGCGGTCGAGCCGCCTTCCTCCCAGATACGCGCTCAGGTACCCGTGGCGGCAGTGGTCGGTATCGGCATAGGCAGACATCTCATCGATGCGTTGGGTTTGGATCGTCGCGTAGCGATCAAGCCACAGACTGATGCGTTGTGCGACGTCATTGGGCGCTGTGGCGCGGCCCAACATCATATCGCGACCGGAGAAGCGATAGGTGAGAGCGCCTTGATCTGCCCATGTCAGGAGTTGCTCCTCTATCGTGAGCGGCGAGAGCCCGGCCTTGGATGCCACGTCCATCAGGTTGACCTGCAACCACTCCCCAGGTCTGAGCCCAGCAGCTCTGGCAAACTCAGCGAATCCGTGGTCGTCGCCCAGCCCTGCAGCGTTCTGCGGCTGCAACCGGAGGAGGGCGGCGCGCGGCGCGTCGGGCCCGCGGCGGAGCAGCCCATTCTCCTCGAGCACGCTGAGCGCGACACGTAGGGGTGTCTCGTCCACTTGCAGCTCGCGCTGCAGGTCCGCGCTGGCGACCGTAGCTGTCGATCGTGAACCGAGATGGCGGATGACCCTCCCGTAGACGGCTCTCAGGAAGTCCACAGTGGGTAAGTCGCGTCGCACACGCCTGGTTAGCAGCGTGTGATCGCTGCGCGAGACCATCAGCAGGCATCGCGCCGGGTCTCCGTCACGCCCGGCTCTACCCGCCTCCTGGTAGTAGGATTCGAGGGATGCCGGGGGCATGAAGTGCACGATGAAGCGAATGTCTGGCTTGTCGATTCCCATCCCAAACGCGATGGTGGCGACAATCACCCGCGTCTCGCCGGCCATGAAGCGATCCTGGACTTCGGCGCGATTGCTGATCCCGGCGTGGTAGTGGAGGGCGTTGACGCCCTGGCTACGCAACAGGTCGGCGAGCTGCTCGCACCGGGCGCGTGTGTCTGCGTAGATGATACCGCTGCCCTCGGCACCTTTGCAGAAGGCCACGAGCTGTCGAAGTTTGTCATCGCGGCTGGCTGCGCGAAAAACCTCGAACTGGAGGTTGGGGCGTATGAGGTCGCCCGCCACGACGGTCATCGGCCGGTCGGGGCTCAGGTGCTGCACGATATCGCGGCGGACGCGTGGGGGTGCCGTTGCGGTAAGTGCCAGGATGGGGGGCTCATCCAGGGCTCTCCATGCTTCGGCGATCTTGAGATAGTCGGGGCGGAAGTCGTGTCCCCAGACGCTGACACAGTGAGCTTCATCTATGACCAGCCGGTTGATGCCTGCCCGGCGCAGTGCGTGGAGAAACGTCGGTTGGCGGAGTCGTTCGGGCGCTGCGTAGAGCAAGCGGTAGCGCCCCTCAGTTGTTTCTTCCAGGCGTTGGCGCAGAACGTCTCCGTCCAAGCTGCTGTTGATGGTTGTAGCCCGCGCTCGTAGATGGTCGGGCAGGGAATCGATCTGGTCCTTCATAAGCGCGATCAGAGGGGAGATAACAAGTGTCGTCCCGGTTTCCGCCAGGATCGCGGGGAGCTGGTAGCAGAGGGATTTACCACCTCCGGTGGGGAGGATGACAAGGGTGTTCTCGCCTCGCATGACGGAGGTCAATGTCTCCAACTGGCCAGGGAGAAGGGTGGTGAACCCGAAAGTATTGCGGACGGCGCTGAGGATATCGTCACGTTCCCGGTCGGCGACCTGGACCGCCGAGGGCGTTGTAGACTCATGATCTTTGGTTGGAACGAAGCCTTGCTCGGTACTAGCCTGCATCGCGGGACGCCCGAGATGGGGTGCCAGGATCTCCTGAAGAGCGGAGAGATCGGCAGCGTGCCGTGCTTCCAGGGCATCGCGCAGGTCACGGACGCGCGTTTCCTCTTCGCTGGCCTTGAAGTAGGCCAGCAGCTTTCGCAGGATGTTGGGTGATAGCTCCTCGGCGTGGGCGGCGGTGTTGAGCAGGCGCACGGCGTAGCCGCTCGCGGTGACCCAGTCGTTCTGCGCCCGGTAGAACGCTACCATCGTGAGCAGGTAACTCTGACCGTCGGGGGTCAGCTCGCCTAGCCTGTGGCAGGCAGAGACTGCTGTAGATGTGTCGCTTTGGGCAATGGCGATCTCAGCATAGACGCGCCACGCCGTGGTGCTGTCGGGTGCTTGCTCGACGAGCGCCTGAATGACGCGCCTCGCATCATCCAAGGCGCCCTTCGCCAGGTGGAGCTCCGCCAAAAGGCTCTGAGCGCTGACGCTGGCGCGGAGCCGCAGCCGCTGCGCGGCAACCTCCAGTGCTGTGTCGAACCGCTGCTGGACGGCAAGTGCCCTGGCGCGCAGGTCCAGCAAGGTGACCAGGTCCGGTCTCTCCTGGAGCAGAACGTCGAGGCAGGCGTGCAGATCTACCAGGTATTCCCACCGCAACAGGAAGGTCAGCAACTGCTGCCTTTCCGCTGATGACAGGAGAGATACACGCGCAGCGGGCAATCCAAGATCTGCGAGCATCGTTTTGGGCATTGATGACGTCTCCTTGCTTGGATGGGGTGATGCCGGGCGCGGCTCCTTATAGATGTGCGATGGTGAGGTCGGGAATGGCTACGGCCCAGGTCTCGGCTACGAGGCGACGATGGCAGCGGTCGGCGGTGGGCTCGGCGCAGAGCAAGCAGGGCGCGTGGTAGCGGGCCAGGATGGCGCGGCCCAGCTCTTCGGCGTGCCGTTGTCTCAAAAGCCCCAGTATCTCAGCTTCGTAGACAGGCCAGTTCGGGTTCTGTTGGTACTCCTCGAACATTGCATCCGTGGGCGCCAGGTCGGGATGGTGTTCATAGGCGATGCCGAAGCCCTCGTTCAGCAGGAAGTCGAGGGTGTCCTTCTTGGTGTATCCTGCAAGGTGTGACGTGTTGCGCAAGCGCACATCGATCACAGCGTCCACGCCTGCAGCGCGCAACTGGCCGATGAACAGCCGGAGCGGTTTCCCCTGATAACCGATGGTGTAGATTGTAGGCATCGATCCCTCGCTAGAATAGGCTGAGCTGCGGCGGCTCGCGGCTGAACTGGCTGGCCCATTGGCTGTACGGCTGGCTGTGGACATCGACGACGGTGGTGATGCCGTGCTGCCGTAGCAACCCAATGAAGGTGTCCACTGGGTGGTTGCTGTGACCGACTGTGTGGACGGTGGTGACGGTACCGACCGGCATTTCGGACCTCCTTGGCCTGTGAAGAAGCTTCCGAACGCGAGTTGAAAGGCGCAGAGCTTCCTGGCGCAGGTTCACCCCGCGAGGGCTAGCTTCTCCATAGCAGTAACCGGAGCGTCGCCATAGTCTGAACTTGGGGCGCGGATAGGCGTTGGAGCGTGTCTGAGATCATCGTCGCGCCATATTCGTGGAGGAAGGTGTAGGCCAACGCGCGGTCGTAGAACGTGGGGGTCAACAAGATGGGCGGGCCGTAGCCCCGGGCAAAGGCTTCAAGTGACGCAGTGTCTCGATCGAGTGCGCTGAACCAGAGCGCGATCCACTCGTAGTCTGGTGGGGCGGCCAGGGCATCGGCGAAGTCGATCATGCCGGAGATGGACCATCCGGCCGCCGACGGGGTGAGCAGCACGTGATCGTCAGTGAGGTCCCCGGAGACCAGGACAAGGTCAGGTTCGCCCTGTCCCTCAAGCACCTGGTGGACGAAACTCGGAATCTCCTGAACGAGGGCCGGCGAGAGTGCTTCGGAGCCTGACAACTGCCTGGTTGTGTGCGCCAGCGCTTGCCGCACGTATGCGTGCCAGCCCTCGCGACTCGTTTCGAGAACCTTCTGGTGGTGAACCGGTATGCTGTGCAAGACACGGACCCGTCGCCCCAGGTCGATGGCCACGGCGATCCGGTCTTGTTGCGACATCTGCTCACGTACCTCGCGGATCGGTTGGCCGGGCAAGAAGCTGATGATGATGTAGGGCCAGGTCGTAGCGCCGTCCAGGGTGCCTTGAGCGATCAGTTCTGCGGTCAGTAGGTCAGGGTAGCGCGACAAGAGGGGATACAACTCGCACTCGATCGCGTAGTCCTTGGGACAGAGTGGCGCGTAGATCTTGACCACGTAGCGG
>Ga0123332_1005619_pt1 | contig 10573 bp, 7 predicted proteins | sample BioC12SIPDNA_4_FD_89958 | JGI IMG/M metagenome (GOLD analysis project Ga0123332, IMG submission 89958) | Anaerobic biogas reactor microbial communites from Washington, USA - Biogas_R2_A C12 SIP DNA | ecosystem: Engineered > Bioreactor > Anaerobic > Unclassified | place: Washington, USA... | reverse complement strand
CGCTCCCCCGACAGGACGGCCGCGTCGACTTCAGTTGCGATTTCTTCGATCGCCCGAGTTACCTGACGGTGAGCGGTCAGCTGGAGGCGGAGATCTTCGCGACCGCCCTGGGCAAGGTCTACACGTTCGGGCCCACGTTTCGCGCCGAGAACTCCAATACCTCGCGGCACCTGGCGGAGTTCTGGATGATCGAGCCGGAAATGGCCTTCTGTGACCTGTTTGACAACATGGATCTGGCCGAGCGGTTCCTGAAACGCATCTTCGGTGATGTGCTGCAGCTGTGCCCGGAGGACATGCAGTTTTTCAACGAGCGAATCGATCCGACCGTCATCTCCACGCTGCAGAAGATCGTCGCGAGTGATTTCGTGCGATTACCGTACAGCGAGGCGGTGGACATCCTGGAACGCAGCGGCGAACCGTTCGAGTATCCGGTCACGTGGGGGAGTGATCTGCAGTCGGAACACGAACGCTACCTGACCGAGAAGGAGTTCGACGGGCCGGTGGTGCTGTTCGACTACCCGGCTGCCATCAAGCCCTTCTACATGCGGGTCAATGAAGACGGCCGCACCGTCCGGGCCATGGATGTGCTGGTCCCCAAGGTCGGGGAGATCATTGGCGGCAGCCAGCGCGAGGAGCGCCTGGATGTGCTGACGCAGCGCATGCGCCAGCAGCAACTCAGCCCGGAGGACTACTGGTGGTATCTGGACCTGCGGCGGTTCGGCACGGTGCCGCACGCGGGCTTTGGGCTGGGCCTGGAACGGGTTGTACAGTTCATCACGGGCATGACCAACATCCGCGACGTGATTCCCTTCCCGCGCACGCCGGGCAACGCGGAATTCTGACCGGCAGCCTGCCGGGGAAACCGCGTGGCGGACGCCCGCGGTGGCTACACCAATCGCTACACACGGCCCGATCGGTACAATGTGCGCAGCGCTATTTCGCTCGCCCGCCGCGTTTGCTCACCTCCGGGATCTGACCTAGAGTTCTTGGGGCGGTTTCTCTTCCTGCAGTGTAGGGGTGCCGTCCGGGCACATGTCCGAGGCCAGAGTATTCCTTTGTTACAGTTGCGGCGCCAATTGTGTCCGTAGTATCTCCATCCGCATCGTCGATGTCTGTGTTGCAGCCGTTCCAGGAAACGGCCCTGGAACTCCGTGAAGGCTGTGCGGAGTTTGGCCGGGCGCTCGAGTCGCTGTTCCACGATATCGACCAGATGCGTCTGGAGCTGATCAATCAGATGCAGGTTGTGGCCCGCGAACGCGACCAGCTCAAGCTCCGCGAGGTCGAGCTGGGCCAGCTCCAGGAGCACGTCCAGCACCAGGAGCACCACGCGGACGAACTCCAACGTGTCAAGGCGGCCCTTGAGGACCGCGACGTGGAGCTGGCCACCGCCCGCGATGAACTGCAGGCCGCCCGGGCGGAACTCGCTCAGCAACGCGAGCAGGCGGCGGCGCCCGCGGCCGATGTGACGGCCGAACTGCAGGCGCTGCAGGCCTCGCTGGCGGAATTGCAGCGCGAATCCCAGACGCTGCGGAACGAGCGGGATGCGCTGCGGGAACAGGCCGAGCAGGCTGCGCCGCAGCTGGCCCGGATGGCCGACCTGCAGCAGGAACTGGCGGAAGTTCACAAACAGCTCGAGCAGGCAAAAGCGGATTGCCGCGCTGCGGTGGCCGTGAGTCGCGACTCGCTGCCCTACGGCGTTGATCCCGAAACCCTCTCGGCACTGACCCAGGAGAGGGAGGCGCTCGAAACGGAACTGGAACTCGTCCGCAATCATGCGGCCGAACTCAACGAAACCGTGACGCAGCAGCAGCGCGAAATCGCGGCCCAGAAAAGCGAACTCGGCACGGAATTGCAGCAGCTCCGGAAACTGATGGAGAAGCAGGCGGACTTGATTGCCGACCGGGCCGTGGATGTGCGGGAGAGTGTGCCGGCGGCCGGCCAGACGACCACCATGCCGACCCAGGCGAACGATCCAGTGGTCAACTCGGTCATGGCGCAGTTCGCCAAACTGCAGAAGGACGTGGCCCAGCGGCGGAGGCGGAAGACGTGAGACGCAGAGGGCAGGCCGCGCGCAGCGTGCCAGCCCGCGGGCATCCAGCACAGATGGCAGTCATCCAGTACCGATGATTGGTGAGTGACAGACCGATGAACAGACTCCTGCGATTACTGACCTGGAGACGCGCGAGTGTCGCGGTTGGCGCGGCAGTGTGCCTGGCCCTGTTCCTGATAGGACTCTGGTGGGTGGCGGTGGTGCTGCTGGCGCTGGGCGGGCTCGGCATGGCCGCATGGTGGCGATACCGCCGGCAGCCGCACGCGGCTAGAACCCCCGCGAGCCCTGGTGCCACGCCCTCCGGCCCGGCCCGGGCACCGGCCCCCAGCAAACCGGTGTACGACGAGAACGACCCCAAGTCGCTGGCCCAACGCATGCTCGACGAGGGGCGTTACGCCCTGCTGCTGCGCCCGCAGATCGCCAAGAATCTGCCGCCAGAACAGTGCCACGCGGCCATCCACACGCTCGATGAGGCCATGGGCATTGTGCCCGAAGGGGATGTGCTGCTGCAGTCCTGGCGCCAAAGCGGCGACCGGGACGATGCCAGCACGTCACGCGAACGTCTCGTCCACGTCGATGCGCTCTATCTCGATCGTCATCCGGTCACGAACCGGCAGTACCAGCAGTTTGTCGACGACGGGGGCTACACGAATATGCCGTTGTGGGACCCCGCGATCTGGCCGGCCGTGCTCGACTTCGTCGATCGCACGGGTCACCCGGGGCCCCGTTTCTGGCACGACGGCCACTTCCCTGAAGGGCTGGATGATCATCCGGTGGTCGGTGTGAGCTGGTACGAGGGGGCCGCCTATGCGCGATGGTGTGGCAAGCGATTGCCATCGGACCCGGAGTGGGTCAAGGCCGGGTGCTGGCCGGTGCTCGCGCAGGGCTCACGTCCGATGCAGCGGCGATATCCCTGGGGGGACACGATGGACCGCGAGCTGGCGAATCTGTGGGGTTCCGGTCCGGGCGCGACCGTCTCGGTGTACGACCTGGTGGACGGCGTGAGTGTAGGGGGCATCTATCAGCTGATCGGCAACGTCTGGGAATGGACGACCAGCAACTTCGGCGTCTGGGACGCCTCGTCCCGCAAATTGGAAACCACCACTCCCATGAAGAGTATTCGGGGGGGAGCGTTCGACACGTACTTCGAGACGCAGGCGACCTGCCAGTTCCAGAGCGGGGAGAGCCCGATCAGTCGCAAGCACAATATTGGTTTTCGCTGTGCGGTGGCGCTGTGTGACGTCATTTCCACCGATCTGGACGGCAACCAGGTGGCGGAGGATGACGTGTTGGTAGCGTGTAGCGCGGAGGCCGGGGAGGAACTCGTATGAGTGGCAGAGGCGTACTACCGATGGACTCCTATCGCCTGGCCCAGTACTCGGTCCAGGTGCCGTGCTTCATCTGCGAGGGGGGGAACAGCTTCGACGCCGAGGTCTGCCGGCACTGTCAGGCCCCGATGGCGCTGGCACACCAGGCGAACATGCGGAAGACGGCACCTCAGCTGGTGGCGACGATCGGTTCGGCCGACGCGGGCAAGACCGTCTATCTCGGCATGCTGACGGACATGCTTTCGCGCGCGAGCGACGACCTGCAACTGCTGGCCCGGGGTGCGTTCTCCGTGTCGCTCCAGCAGTTGACCATGTCGGCGCTTGCCAATTGCGAGTTTCCCGACAAGACGCCTAACGAGCCCGATCGCTGGAACTGGATCCACTGCCAGGTGCGTTCGGCGAAGAAACGCAACCCGACGGAGTTGATCATGCCCGATCTCTCGGGCGAGGCGATCCTGGAAGAAGTTGATCATCCGCACACGTATCCCGTGATTCGGGCGTTCCTCTCCAAGTGCTCCGGCGTACTGATCCTGGTCGACGCTGTGCGGCTGATGGAAGGTGAGAAGGATCAGGACTTCTTTGCCATGAAGATGCTGACCTATCTCTGCGAGCTGGACGACGATCCGAAGAAGGGCTGGCCGAGCCGCCCGATCAGCATCATTTTGACCAAGGCCGACCAGTGTGAGACCTGTTTCGACGACGCGTCGGAGTTTGCCCGCAAGCATGCGCCCGGCCTGTGGCAGCACTGCAACCAGCGCTTTGGGAAGACCCAGTTTTTTGCCGCGGGGGTGGCGGGTGCCTGCGCGTTCCAGATGGAGCTGGGGGGGCCGCGCCAGGTACCGCTGCGGGTGGAGCCGCGAGGGGTGATTGAACCGTTTCGCTGGATGGTCCACCAGATTGGTCAATGACGGGCAGCGGAGTGTGAGGCCGCCCAGGGCAGCGGGTCCGGCAGCGGCACTCTGTGTCTGCAGGAGGGACGGCGTGTTTGTCGAGCAGGCGATCTTCACTTCGGTTCGCACCGGGCGGAATGAAGGGTACCAGATCGCGTCTGCCAGTCCCGGCATCACGCTGGCCGAGAAACGCGAGCTGTCGCAGTGGGGACCGGGCCACGATGCGCTGTACGACCCGCGCCCCCTGGCCGACAGCGTCAACTTCCACCGCCTGGACTCCGGACGCTACTGCATCTCCCGCACGCTCTGTGGCGGCCGCGAATACAGCGGCCGGGGTGGATACCGGATCTACACCCACTTCTTTCTCGTGCCCGAAAGCCTGCTGCACCGGTTCTGCTTCCATCCGCTGCGGGTCATGGAGGCGGCCATCGTCGCCGGACGCGCCGACGTGCTCACTCCAATCCCTGACCAGCTGGAACCGGCGCCTCTGGTGGGGCGGGCACAGGCGACGAACGTGGCGCAGGTCGAGCGACTCTGCCAGACGATCGGGCCGGAGAAACTCGCCACGCTCGTCTGCGCAGCGCTCAAAACCGAGACGCTAGGCGTGCACGCATCGGTGCCCGCGCACCGCCTGTTCAGCGGGTTGCTGGATCTGCTGCCGGCATCACACCGCACCGCGTTCTCGTTCACCACCGGTCTGCGCGTCTCGCCACGCCGCTGTTACCGCCTTGTGGCGCTGCCGGACAATGTCGAGGAACAGCGGCAGGCTGTGCGCCTGACGCATCTGACCGTGCTGGATCTCGACGCCGCGCCGCCACCCCGGTTCGCGGCTCGCAGCGGCTGGCCGCTGATGGTCTACGAACTCATGCGGACCCAGCGCTTCGAGACGCTGGGCCGCGTCATCCAGGAGACGGCCACGGCGACCGAGACCGATATCGACCTGCTGGCCGAACAGGCCCGGGCGCGGATCGATCGCGAGAGCCCGATGCCCGACCTGATCGCGCCGTTTTCTGCATGAGGTCACCGAACTGCCAGAACAGATGGCGGCTGGCGTGCGGTCCGGCCGAGGCTTTCGGATGGTATTGCACGTTCAGTGCAGGCCCGAACACCATGAGTTGATGTCCGAGACAGATGCGCGGGATGTGCAGTTCGTCCGGCCAAGACGAGTGATCTAAAGTCCGGCCATGCCTTGGCCCGATACCCAAACATACGGCTGTGGGTCTCCGGACCGCGGAATACACTGTCCGTTGTCCGGGCAGCCTAAACCTGGAGGGCTCTTGTTGCGGCGAACAAGAGTCCTCTTTTTTTTGGGTTTGTGTTTGGGGGATTTGATTTTTTGTTTTTTATTAATGGTGTTCCGGGGGTGCGCGGGATAGATCCGGCGCCGACCCGGTTCCGTGCGGGCTACGCTTCCCGCTGCAGGCACCGGCCAATCTGACGCACCGCCTGCCGCAGGCGGCTTTCGTTTTCGACCAGGGCCATCCGCACGTAGCCTTCGCCGGCCGGCCCGAAGCCGCTGCCGGGGCTGACCGCCACATCGGCGTTTTCCAGCAGGTACATGCCGAACTCCATGGTGCTCATGGCCTGGCACCAGTGGTCCGGGATCTTGGCCCACACGAACATGCCGGCCTTGGGGGTGCTCACCGACCAGCCGATGCGCCGCAGCCCCTCGATCAGCACGTCGCGGCGCGACTGGTAGTGCTGTGACTGCTGCTCCACAGCCGCCTCGGTGTGCCGCAACGCCACGATGGCGGCCACCTGGATGGCCTGAAACATGCCGTAATCATAATATCCCTTGATCACACCCAGTCCGCGAATCATCTCCGGGTTGCCGCAGCAGTACCCGACCCGCCAGCCCGCCATGTTGTAACCCTTGCTCATCGTCGTGAATTCCACTCCCACGTCGATGGCGCCTGGTGCCGCCAGGAAGCTGGGGGGGCGATAGCCGTCAAAGGCCACGTCCGCGTAGGCGAAATCGCTGATCACCATAAACCCATACCGTTTGGCCAGCCGAACGATCTCCACGAAGAACTCCGGCCCCACCGTGACCGTCGACGGGTTATGCGGGTAGTTCACAATCAGCAGCTTGGGACGCGGGTACAGACGCTCGCAGGTATAGGCAATGTTGTCCAGGAACTTCTCGCTGTCGCCCACGTCCAGGGCGATCACGTTGCCACCGGCCAGGGCGACGGCGTACATGTGGACCGGGAAAAACGGGGCCGGAATGATGGCCGTGTCTCCCGGCCCCATCAGAGCCAGGCACATGTGGCTGAACCCCTCCTTCGACCCGAGGCAGACCATCACCTCCGTCTCGGGATCGAGCCGGACGCCGTAGCGCGTGAGGTACTTGCTGGCCACCTCCCGCCGCAGGTTGAGGATGCCCTTGGAGTCGGCGTAGCCATGGTTGCGCTCGTCGCGCGCGGCCTCGGTCAGCTTGTCGATGACCTGTGCCGTGGGGGGGTCGGACGGGTTGCCCATGCCCAGGTCGATCACGTCGTGCCCGGCACGCCGCTTCTTGTAGAGCAGGGCATTGATGCGTCCGAACATGTAAGGGGGCAGCCGGTTGACGCGGTCCGCCAGACGGATCTGGAAGGGCGCCGAAGCGCTGGCTGAAACGTGCTTGGTCATGGCGTTGGAGTTACTCATCCTTTCCGGAGTCAATCGTGGAGGCCGGTGGGCTGGAGGTCGCCTTGAACTGCCTGAGCAGTTCCCGAAACGGCCTCGGGTCTTGCGCCTGCTGCACGGCCTCGCGCGCCTGCAGCAGCGCGTCAGCCTGGCGGTCGGCCGCGCACAGTGTGTCGATCAGTTGGTGGCGCACGGCATCGTCGGTCGGATCCAACTGGAGCGCCTCCTGCAGCTGCGCGATCGCTTCGTCGTACTGCCCGGTCATGGTCAGTGCCTGGCCGAGCAGCCGGTAGGCGTCCATGCCGTGGGGGCCCAGCCGGATGGCTTCCCGCAGGGCGGCCAATGCCGCCGTCGGGTCCTGCCGCGCGATGTGGATATACCCCAGCGCCGTGTAGGCCTGTTCGTAATCAGGTTTCACCTTGATCGCCCGTTGCAACCGCGCGCACGCCGCCTCGTGTTCGCCCCGTGCCAGATGCACCTTGCCGCGCAGATACAGCAGGTCCGCCGAGTGCGGTTGCGCCGCCAGCGCTTCGTCGAGAAACTGTTGTGCCTCGTCGTACTGCTGGAGTTCCACCAGCGTGGCAGCCAGTTTTTCCTTGGCGATGACATTGTTCGGTTCGGAGGTCACGATCTGGCGCAACCGCTGCAGGCAGCCTTCCATGTCCCCCCGCGCTCGCGACAGCTCGGCCAGGGTGTGGAGTACGCTGGCGTCGCGGAGGTACGCGGCGCCGAACCCCATTTCCGGATCGTCCCAGACGGGCACGCCCGGCGGCAGCTGTTCGGTGCGTTCGATCTCGACCGCCGCCGCGTCGGCATCTCCCAAACGCTGGTAGATGCGCGCCAGCAGCTCGTGGACGTCGCGGCGATTACCCTGCGGCGAGCTGGCCGCTCTCTGGGCCCACTCCAGACTCTCCTTCTCAGCACCGCGCTGGAACAGCAGACGCGCCTGGAGCAACTGTGCCCGAGCGCTGTCCGGGTCTTGCTGCAACGCCTGCTGCACGTGCCGCTCACATTCCTCCAACTGCCGCAAGTCGAAGAGCCATTCGGCCAGTCGCAGCCGAACTGATAACCGCGTCGGCGCTTTCTCGACCGCCCGCGCAAAGGCGCTGCGTGACACCTCGGCGTCCCAGACCCCCATCGTCATGCCCAGATAGTAGGACCACTGGTAGTTCTCTGGCTCGAGTGCTTCCGCCCGCGCAAAACAGTCGCCAGCCTCCTTGCGAAAGCCATGTGCCAACAACACCAGGCCATACTCCCCCCAGGCGGTCGCGTGGTTGGGACGTGCGACAATCGCCATCTGTTTTTCGTCTATCTCCTGGGCCACCGCCGGCAGCAGACCGGCCGTCTCCACCGGTGGGATGCTCAGCATCGGATTGGAGGTCACGTGCAGCCGGATCCACGTGGCGACACCAATCAGGATGGCTCCGCACAGCGTCAGGCTGGCGAGCCGCCAGCGGCGAGCAGACGCAGATCCGCCCGGCGGCCGCTCGGCCGACGGCAGCGTCTGCGGACGCTGCGCGTGTGCGTGCGTCAGTCGCCGTGATTCGCGGGCCATGACACCATTCCTCACGTGTGGGAGCACCATGAAACGTTTCAAGGGCGGTGCGCGGCGGCGGTGGCTGGAGCGGTGGAGGCGCCATGCGCCAGGACCCGCAGCCGATTCACCGGGCCGCCGGCAAACGACTCTTCACTCCCGTCCGGCCAACGCACGTCGATGCGATCGATGACCGGCAGCGGACCCAGCCCCCAATGCGCCACGGGATCGTGGCTCCCCAGGTAACTGCCACTCGGACTGATCCACCGAGTCCACTGCTTCCCGCCTCCGTACACCGTGATCCGCGCGCCGTACGCGTCGCGTCCCCCCAAGTCCGGTTCCACCGCGCGCACACGCAGCCAGTTCCCCGCTTTGGGAGCCACGTTGCGATACAGCCGGGCCGGTGCTGCCGTGTCGGTCAGCAGCATGTCGAGATCTCCGTCGTTGTCGATGTCACCGACGCACAAGCCGCGCGACACCTCGCACCGGGTGCTGAAGGTCTCGCGCCGGCTGCGGTGCAGCGTGAAGTGGTTGTCGCCTTGATTGAGGAAGATCATGTTCGGCTCGGCAAAGATCTTCCAGTAGGCTTCCCGGTCATCAAACGGGGGGATCGTCACCGCCGTGTCGGGCAGCTTCATCGTTCCGTGCACGGCTGCCAGATCGTCGTCTCCGTCGTGGTCGAGGTCAAAGAACACCGCTCCGAACGTCGTCAGCGGATGCATGGGGGCGGCCAGCCCCGCCTGCATCGCCTCTTCCCGGTACCCAATCGGGCCGTCGCTCATGTACAGCACGTTCATCTCGCCAGCCATGTGGGTCACGTAGAGATCGGGGAGCTGGTCACCGTTCAGATCCGTGAAGGCGATGCCCATGTTGGCCGCCGGCCGCCCCAATGAATCATACGCCGCGCCACGCGGCAATGCCTCGTCACGAAAGGTCCCGTCTTGCTGGTTGATCCACAGGGTGTTGGCCATCATGTCGTTGGCCACGTAAATGTCCTGCCAGCCGTCGTCATTGCAGTCCAACGCGACGACGCCCAGCCCGGAAGCTTCCCGCTTGGCGATGCCCGCCGCCACCGTCACGTCGACGAAACGGATGGCCGCCGGGTCCGCATGGGCCGGACCCTGCCCCGGCTGCTCGCCCGTCACGTTGCGGAACAGCCGGTCGGCCGACTTGTCGAACGACGCCGGCCCGCAGTAGTCCCGCCGTCCACTCGAACCGTAGCACGCACGCGACGGGAAGTAGTCCAGGTAGTTGGCAACGTACAGATCGAGCCAGCCATCGCGATCGTAATCCACGAAGCAGGCGCCGCCCGACCACCGCTCATGCACCACACCCGCCTGGTCCGTGATCTCGCGGAAATGCCCGTTCCGCTCGTTCACGTACAGCGCGTCCCGGCCATAGTTCGTGACGTACACGTCGGGATATCCGTCGTTGTTAATGTCCCCCACGGCGACTCCCATCGTGTATCCCTCGTTGCCCAGCCCGGACTCGTCGGTAACGTCCGTGAAACGCCCGTCAGGTTCCTGGCGGAACAGGCGGTTGCGCGCCGCTGCCGGATCGCGTTTCACACCACTCATCTCCGGTTCGCCACAGCCCAGCAGGTAAATGTCCAGCCTGCCGTCGCAGTTGTAGTCCAGCAGCGCCGCGCCCATGACCATGATCTCCGGGTAGAACCATGTCCCCGGCGTGCCCGGATCGTGGACGAAGTGTATCCCCAGCTCGTTTTCGACCTCCTCGAACAACGGTGGCAGATCGGGGGCCCGCTGCGGTTCCGAGCTGGACTGGCGGTCACAACCGGCGGCGAACAGGATCCCCCACACGACTGCCGTTCCGCTCGGCAGCAGGAAGCAAGACACGAGTGGACATGGGTGCGTGAAGAACGTGGACAACGCGAACCTGCCTTGCCGGACCCCGGGGCGTGGACGACTCCAAACTCCGCTATTCTAGCCACGCGCCCCAGTACTCCGTAATTGGGCGTGGTGCCGACGGCGCAGCGGGAAGTGCCACACAACGTACCGCGTGCGGGGCAGGACTGGGACGGTGAAAGGCTCGGTCATTCCGAGCCGGTTGTAGTGTGGACAAATCCATGCCATGGATGGGCCCATTCGCATGGACTGCCTACCTCCTCACCGTGCAGCGGTTCCAT
>Ga0123332_1005608_pt1 | contig 10585 bp, 8 predicted proteins | sample BioC12SIPDNA_4_FD_89958 | JGI IMG/M metagenome (GOLD analysis project Ga0123332, IMG submission 89958) | Anaerobic biogas reactor microbial communites from Washington, USA - Biogas_R2_A C12 SIP DNA | ecosystem: Engineered > Bioreactor > Anaerobic > Unclassified | place: Washington, USA... | reverse complement strand
CGGAACCCGCATGGGCGCCTGCCAACGGCAATGCTCATCGACCAAACGACGGCCCCCGGTTCGCGCCGGGGGCCGTCGGCAGTCAGAGTCGCCCTGCGCCCGATCCGTTCAAACCGAAGATTTGAACGCGCGACGAGAAATTAATATCTTGGCTTGGTATTATTTGGCGGGCTTTCTGTACCGCTCCTCCTCGCTGAACACGCAGCCGCAGTACTTCTGCATATACAGCCCCATCTCCCTGGCGCGGCGCTGCCCCTCTCGAAACAGCGGCCGGAAGTCCCGGTAGAGGAACCCGACGCCGTGCCTCTGCGCCGCCCTCTCCATCTCCCGCTTGAGCAGCGCGTGGTTCTGGTAGGGGCTGATCAGAAGCGTCGTCGTGAAGCTCGAAAAGCCGTTCGCCGCCGCAAACGAGGCCGCCGCCTCCGCGCGGAGCGAGTAGCAGGTCCGGCAGCGGTTGTCGAAATCCGGGTGCACCGCTTCGACAAAGCGCCTGAGCCCGTATTCCCCGGCGACCTCGAGCTCCATGCCTATGCCCTTCGCGTAGTCGATCAGCGCGTCCCTGCGCGCCCTGTACTCGGTGAACGGGTGGATATTCGGGTTGTCAAAGAGGCCGGACGGCTCCTTGCCCTCCAAGCGCAGGCTCTGAACGCACATGATCGAGCACGGCGCGCAGCAGATGTGCAAAAGCGTGTTCATCCCTCTCAACTCCTATTTCCTGGCGGGCTTCAGAAGCAGCATCAGCACGACGCCCACGAGCGCGCAGCCCGCCGCGATGAAGAACGCCGGCATCATCAGCGCTATGTCCTGCGCGCCGACGTTTTTGTAGTAGCCGGCGATGTAGGACGAGGCGACCGCGCCGACGCCGAAGCCTAACAGCACCATGCCGTAGTTCGTGGCCATGTGCTTCGGCCCGAACAGGTCCGCCGTCAGCGACGGGAACGTGCTCAGGAAGCCGCCGTAGAAGAAGCCGATAAAGCCGATCAGGGCGTAAATCCAGTATCCGCCGACGCTCCCGACGAGCATCGACATCGCGCCGGAGCCCACGAGCAGCACGATGATCGTGCGCTTTCTGCCGAGCCTGTCGGAGACGATGCCCCAGCAGAGCCTGCCGAGCGAGTTGCACATCGAGATGACGAGCACGCCGACCGTCGCGGTCGAGGCGAGCCCCTTCGCGACGGCGATGGGCTTTGCGAAGCCGATCATCATCAGCCCGCCCATGCACGCGAGCGCCATGGAAGTGACCATGATGTAAAAGCGGACGTCGCGGAGCACGCGGCCCGGGGCGAGGCTCCTGTCCTCAACCACCGCGCCGTTCTTCGCCGCCGTCCGCATGAAGTCGGCCGGCGGGTTCTTCAAAAACAGCGCGCCGACCGTGCAGACGACCAAGAAGATGCCCGCGAGCACCATGAACGTCCTGGGCTCCCCGACGCCCTGCCCGCCGAAGCCCTTGATCAGCTGCTCGATGATCGGCGTAAAGACGACGCCGCCGAAGCCCAGCGCCGAGACGATCAGCCCGGTCACGAAGCCCTTCTTGTCCGGGAACCACTTCTGCGCGCAGGCGATGGTCGTCGAGTAGGTAAATCCCATGCCGGTGCCGCCCATGACGCCGTAGCCGACCCAGAGGATCCACGGAAGCCGCGCGCTGGCAAAGGAGGCGAGAAGGAATCCGGCGCTCAGGATCACGCCGCCGATGATGACAATGGTCCTCGTCGAGTACCTGGCGGCCAGCTTTCCGCCGATGACGCTTCCGACGGTCAGCGTGGACAGAAGCAGCGAGAAGGCCAGGCTCGCCGCCGCGTTGTCGCCGCCGAAGATGCTGTTGGCGACGCCGGTCTGGAACACGCTCCAGATGTAGGCGATGCCCAGGCATAGCTGGATCGCGATGGAGGCCGCAATCGGTCCGGTTCTGTGATATCCCTTCATCAGAAAACCCCCTTTTGATATGAAAAACCCCTACTGCTTTCAGTAAGGGCTTTTTTCGTTCTCTGCTATATTGGGCCTCCGCCCGCCTACAACAAAACCCGATGAAGCCCTATATGCAGTGCAAAGACTGCGATAATAAGGCCAATAAAGATAATGCTGGCGGAGGCGGACAAATCGCGCATCGGCAATCTCCTATCCGACTAGGGTGTGTTGACACGATCCGAAATGGGCAGATCGCGCCTGATTTTTGTCCCGGACAAGGCGCTTCCCCGCAGGAATACCGGCGGTATTTCAAGGGAAAGCAACGCGGTATGGGGCGAAAAGCAGACGGAAGACGGCCGTTGAGCGGTAGTATCAACACGCCCTGAAGTGGTGCTATTATGCCACACGCCCTCGCGCCTGTCAACGTTTTTTTCGCGCGCATGCAAGATTTTTTTGTAAAACGGTCGATTTTTGCGGCATTGACAGGCCGTGCGGGGGCGTTTATAATGGATTTTTGAAGGGAGGTCGGCCGATGGCAGGCAATTGCTTCTCCGGGAGCCGCGGGAAATGGCTCCCGCTCTACGAGGAATTCCGCGACAGGGTCGCGGGGCGCGTCGGGGAATTCGACGAACAGGAGACCGAGGACGCGGTCCTCTGGAAATACGCGACGACCTTCGCCGAGATCCGCCCGCTCTCGCGCGCGATGGAGGTTTCGTTCGCCGCCGACCGGGTGCACGGCGAATGGGAGCCCTCGAAGGTCGTCCAAACCTCGAAAAACCGCGTCGCGCACTCGTTCGAGGTCGTCGACAACGCGCGGTTTCCGGAGCTCGCCGAGCGCGTGGCCGAGGCACATCGGCTTACGCAGGCCGGGCGCGCGCGAAAGCCGCCCGCCGAGAAGAGCGCGTATAAAACGGTCGACGAGTACATCGCGCAGTTCCCGGACGACGTGCGGCCGGTGCTCGAGCAAATCCGCCGGACGATCCGCTCTGCCGCGCCGGACGCGATCGAGAAGATCAGCTGGCAGATGCCGACGTACTGGCAGGGCGAGAACCTCGTCCACTTCGCGGCGTTCAAGGGCCACGTCGGGTTGTATCCCGGCGAGGAGGGCGTGCGCGCGTTCGCCGGCAAGCTCGGGGCGTACGACTTCTCGAAGGGTTCGATACGGTTCCCGCTGTCGGAGCCGATGCCGCTTAACCTGATCGAGGAGATCACGCGGTTCCGCGTGCGGGAGGTCGAGGGCGGAAAATAAAGCAGAAAGCGCGGTGCATTTGCGCCGCGCCTTCTTTCGTCCGGGGCCCCGGACTCCTTCGCTCCGCGTTTGAAATGGCATCCCCCTCCTTCCGCCTTGTCCGGGAAGCGTGCAGAGATTATGCCGGCACGAGCTGCTTGGTCGGCTGACGGCCCCAGTGGCGGTGCTCCGCGATCGCCTGGATGAATGCCTGGCAGAAGGCCGTCAGATTGGGCACGTTGCGAACGGTCACGACGCCCAGCTCCGACTCCAGCTTCGACGAGGTTTCGTCTGCCAGCATAACCCGCTGAAGCTGGGATTTTACGAGCAGGTCCACGCCGGCGTTGATCGCGCCGATGGCCTTGAAGTGCTTGAACGCCTCGTTGATGAAGTGCTGCGCGTCCCCGTTTTGCATGAGGGCGTCGATGTGCCGCCGGCCGCCGGGAATGAACACCGCGTCGTAGTGAATCGAGCCGGCGTTTACATAGGACTTTCCGACGTCCAGCTTCTTGCCGGCCTCGCTGGTGATGGGCTTGAGGTCGGTGCCGACGACCTCCCAGTGGACGCCCGCCGCCGTCAGCGCCTCCGTGACCGCGGTCAATTCGCGGCAGCTGAACCCGTTTTCCGCGAGCACGGCGACCTTCCGGGTCGCGGCGAGGCGGGGCGTGTTCTGCTGGCTGACCGCAGGGGACTTCATCGAGCCGGGCTTTCCGGCGGCCGACGCGGGGACCGCGACGCCGACGAGGTTTGCGATCTCAGTCGCGAGGTCGCGGTCGACGTTTGCGAACATGTCGACGACCCTCTGGCGGATGCGCAGGTCCTTGACGCTGCCGACCTCGAACTGGAACGCGTCGAGTATGTGCTGCTTCTCGGGCTCGGAAAGGCTGTTCCAGAACAGCGCCGCCTGGCCGAAGAAGTCCTTGAACGTCTCGCTGCGCGCTCGCACCACGGCGCCCTCGACCTTCTCCTCCATGTGCACGTACCCGTCCGCCGTCGAGGCCGGGATGGGCGAATTCATCTGCAGGAAGTTCGGCGAGTAGCTGACCTTCCCCTGGTCGATCTGCATCCGGTGGTAGCCGTCGCGCTGGTTGTTGTTGACTTGCGCGACCGGGCGGTTGATCGGAATCTCGTGGAAGTTCGGGCCGCCGAGGCGGATCAGCTGCGTGTCGAGGTACGAGAACAGCCGACCCTGCAAAAGCGGATCGTTGCTGAAGTCGATGCCGGGCACGACGTGGCCGGGGTGGAACGCGGCCTGCTCGGTCTCGGCAAAGAAGTTGTCGACGTTTTTGTTGAGCGTCATCTTGCCGATGCGCTTGACCGGGATCAGTTCCTCGGGCCAGAATTTTGTCGGGTCGAGGATGTCGAAGCCGAACCTGTGCTCGTCCGCGGCCTCGATCACCTGGATGCCCAACTCGTACTCCGGGTACTCGCCGGACTCGATCGCGTCCCAGAGGTCGCGGCGGTGGAAGTCCGGGTCCTTGCCGGCGAGCTTCTGCGCCTCGTCCCAGACGAGCGAGTGGACGCCCAGCACCGGCTTCCAGTGGAATTTCACGAACCGGGACGTGCCCTGCTGGTCGACGAGCTTGTACGTGTTGACGCCGAAGCCCTCCATCATGCGGTAGCTGCGCGGGATCGCGCGGTCGGACATCAGCCACATGACCATGTGCGCGGTCTCCGGCGTGCTGCTGACGAAGTCCCAGAACGTGTCGTGCGCGGCGGACGCCTGCGGAATCTCGTTCATCGGCTCGGGCTTGATCGCGTGCACGAGGTCGGGGAACTTGATCGCGTCCTGGATGAAAAACACCGGGATGTTGTTGCCGACGAGGTCGTAGTTGCCCTCGGACGTGTAGAACTTGACCGCGAAGCCGCGGACGTCGCGCACCGTGTCCGCCGAGCCGCGCGAGCCGACGACCGTCGAAAAGCGCGCGAACACCGGCGTCTGCACGGCCGGGTCCGAAAGGAACTTCGCCTTCGTCAGGTGCGCCATCGACTGATACACCTGAAAATAGCCGTGCGCGCCGAACCCGCGCGCGTGCACGACGCGCTCGGGGATGCGCTCGTGGTCGAAATGCGTCAGCTTTTCCCGAAAGTGGAAGTCCTCCATCAGCGTCGGCCCGCGCGCGCCCGCCTTCAAAGAGTCGTCGGTGTTCGCGATGGGCACGCCCTGATCGGTGGTCAGGACCGCCGCGTCGTGCGCGACCCTGTGCCGGTTCAGAAGTTCCTGTTTTTGCTGTGCTGATTTAAGCTGATAGTCCACGCAATCACCCTCCATGGGCGAAAGTTTTCCCATGGGGAGGAAGAAATATGTACCGGGCGAAGGGTCACCAGTTCGTCAAATCCCATTGAGACGTGGCGTCCTTCACGGTCGACGCGCGCACGATGATGCGGGCATCGAGCACGTGCGCCTTCGGCGGGGCGTCCGGGTGCTCGATCCGGTCGAGCAGCTCGCGCATCGCGGCGGCGCCCATCTCGTAGTTCGGCACGTCGACGGTCGTGATCGCGGGCGAGACGAGCGTGCTCGGAAACAGGTTGTCAAAGCCCGAAATCGCGACGTCGTCCGGCACGCGGAAGCCGCGCTCCTTGAGGATTTTCAGCGCGCCGATCGCGGCCTGGTCGTTCGAAGCCTGCACCGCGTCGAAGCGCACGTTTTCGTTGAGCGCCTCCATGACCGCGTTGTAGCCCGATTCCGAAAGGTATGTGCCGCTCTTCTGGAGCACCGGGTCGGGCCCGATGCCGTTTTTCAGGAGGCAATTCCGGTAGCCGTCGAAGCGCGCGCGCTCGTGCTCGATGTGCAGAGGGCCGGAGACGTAGAGAATCTTGCGCCGCCCGCCGTCGATCAGGTGCTGCGTGATCTGGCCGGAGTAGAGCGCGTTGTCCATCGTGATCGACGAGAGCCTGTCCGAAAACAGCCGGCTCTCGAGCGACACGACCGGGGGCATGACGCCGCCCTTCCCCTCGAGCGAGTCCGCCCACGCCCGCGCGCGGTCGATCGACACGCAGGAGTCGAGTATGATGCCGTCGACGCAGCTCGCCTTGAGCATGTTGATGAGCAGCCGCTCGGTGTCGTGGTCGTAGGAGCTCGAGAGTATGTTGATCCGGTAGCCGTTCAGAGACGCGACCTCGAGTATGCCGATGATCACCTTCTGGAAGAACAGCTTCGTGATGTCCGGGAGGATGACGCCGATGGTGTTCGTGCGCTGCGTCTTGAGTCCGCGGGCGACGAGGTTCACCTGATAGTTCATCTGCTCGATCGAGTCGAGCACCTTCCTGCGCACGTTCTCGCTGACGGAACGCTTGCCGGTGATCACGTTCGAGACCGTGGCGACGGACACGCCCGCGTGCAGCGCGACCTCCTTCATGCTGACCATCGATCTCACCCCCGTGCTCGCTATTATACCGACGCACTCCCGCGGATGTCAAGCGCCGCGCGCTTTTCCCGGCACATTGCCGAAATGTTTAAAAAATTGCTTGACGAACCCGGGCCGTGTGGCTATAATAAAAAGTGAACATTGTGGAATTGAGGACGGGCACTTGAAGCAAATGTCGCTGCCCCAGCGCGAACGAGGACTGGACGTTTTTTGTTGGACGTTGTTTTAAACGATTAAATTTTGTTTGCGGACAAATTTAATCGTTTAAATCCGCCCAAATTCTCCCAAACCCCGCCGAAAACGTCCGAAACCGCCCGAATCCTGCGCCGGATCACCGTTTTTTAACCTTGGTTTTGCACGAAGTGCAAAAAAATGATAGTTTGGAGGCGGAACCATCATGAAGAAACTCGTATCCCTTTTGCTGGCGCTTTTGTTGCTCGCGGCGCTGACCACCGTCGCGGCGGCGGAGCAGAAGCCCCTTCGCATCATGCTCTCGAACGCGTACTACACCGCGCCCTACTGCGCGGCGTACAACCCGTCGGCCGACAAGACGGCCAAGGAACTGGGCATGGAGCTGACGATCCTCGACGGCGCGGGCAGCCAGCAGACGCAGCTCGAGCACGCGAACCTCGCGATCGCCGACGGCTATGACGGCTTCCTGTACTTCCCTGCGGACGTCGACGGCGCGCTCCCCGTCATCGAGGCGCTCAACGCCAGCGGCATCGCGTGGGTCGGCGTCAACGCCTATCCGGGCGACGCGCTCGACGCGGTCGGCATGAAGTACTACGTCGGCCCCGACGCCGCCTCGCACGGACACACGATGGCCGCGACGATCAAGGAGCTGTTCCCGAACGGCACGAAGCTCGTCGCGATCGAGGGAACCGCCGGCCACATGCAGACGATCCAGATCAACAAGGCGCTGGCCGAGGACCTCGGGCCGGAGTATGAGTGGCTCGACCGGCAGGACTGCAACTTCCAGGCGGAGCTCGGCATGACGAAGATGACCGACATGCTCACGGCCTACGGCGTCGCCAGCCAGGGCGGCCAGATCGAGTGCATCGTCTCGCACGACGGCGGCATGCTGACAGGCGTCATGTCCGCGCTCGAGGCCGCGGGCCTGCAGCCGGGCGACGTGACGATCATCGCCATGGGCTCGAACAAGGTGCTCTACGATGCGATGGCCGCCGGCTGGCTGTCCGCGTGCTCGACGCAGGACCCGGTCGCCGAGGGCAAGCTCGCGGTCGAGACGCTCTACGCCGTGATCAACGGCACCGCGACGCCGGGCTGGACGAAGCTGCCGACGCCGGTCGCCTATCCGGACACCCGCGACCAGTTCAACTGGTTCTAAACACACCGATCGCCAACGCCGGGGGGCCCTCGGGCCCTCCGGCGGTTCCGCGGGAAGGGGGTTCCCATGCAGGACTACATTCTCGAGATGAAGGACATCACAAAGACCTTCCCGGGCGTCGTCGCGCTCAACAAGGTCAGCTTCTCGGTCCGGCGCGGCGAGATACACGCGCTGGTCGGCGAGAACGGCGCGGGGAAGTCGACGCTGATGAAGATACTGAACGGCGTGTACCAGGCCGACTCGGGCGAGATTCACCTGAACGGCGAGCGCACCGTCATCCGGGACACGATCGACGCCCGCAAAAAGGGCATCGGCCTGATCTTTCAGGAATTCAACCTCGTAAACACGCTCAGCGTCGCTGAGAATATATACATAAACCGGCTCAAGACGCGCCGCGGCAGGGTCGCCTGGAAGGAGATCAACCGCGAGACGCAGCTCTTGCTCGACGGCTTCGGCTTCAACTTCCGCGCGACCGACAAGATCGAGGATTTGTCGGCGGCGCAGAAGCAGCAGGTCGAGATCGCGAAGGTGCTCTCCTACAACGCAAAGCTCGTCGTCATGGACGAGCCGACCTCGTCGCTCACGACCAGCGAGGCGGAGAAGCTGTTCGGCATCATCGACAGATTGCGCGCCGAGGGGATCACGTTCGTCTACATATCGCACAAGCTCGACGAGATCTTTCGGCTCTGCGACACGGCGACGGTGCTTCGCGACGGCAACATCATCGAGACCCGCGAGACGAAGGACTTCACGACCGGGCAGATCATCGAGCGCATGGTCGGGCGCAGCGTCGACATGGAGTACCCGCGAAGGAACTGCCCGATCGGCGAGGTCGTCCTGAAGGTCGAGAACATCACGCGCACCGGCGTCATCCGCAACATCTCGTTTGAGCTTCACAAGGGCGAGGTCTTGGGCATCGCGGGGCTCGTCGCGTCCGGGCGCACGGAGCTCGCCGAGGCGATCTTCGGCGCGGAGCGGTACGACGGCGGAACGATCGAGATCAACGGCAAAAAGGTGCAGATTCACTCCACAAACGACGGCAAGCGCCACTCGATCGGGCTTTTGACCGAGGACCGCAAGGAGACCGGCCTCGTGCTCTCCTACGACCTGATCCGAAACATCACCATCACGAACCTCGACAAGGTCCGGCGCGGGCCGTTCCTCTCCGCCCGGCTCGAGCAGGAGCTCGCGACGCGCCACGCGAAGGAGCTCAGCGTCAAGACGCCTTCGATGAAGCAGTTCGCGATGAACCTCTCCGGCGGCAACCAGCAGAAGGTCGTGTTCGCGAAGTGGCTGTTCTCGGACGTCGATATCCTGATCCTCGACGAGCCGACGCGCGGCATAGACGTCGGCGCGAAGTACGAGATATACCTGCTGATGAACCAGCTCGCCGCGCAGGGAAAGTCGATCATCATGATCTCGTCGGAGCTGCCCGAGGTGCTCGGCATGTCCGACCGGCTGATCGTATTGAGCGGCGGCGAGAAGGTCGGGGAGCTCGACCGCGACCACGCGACGGCCGAGGCCGTGATGGCGCTCGCGGTCAAAAATTGATGCAGGGGCGGTGACGCAAGTGACGAACACATCCCTTCCCACGAGAAGATTCAATTTCGTCGGATTTCTGCGCGAGTGGGGCATGGTGCTGGCGATCGTGCTGATCACGATCTTCGCCTCGACCGTGCGCCCGGCGTTTCTGAGCGGGCGCAACATCACGAACATCCTGCGCGCGTATTCGACGATCGGCATCGCGTCGATCGGCATGGCGTACGCGATCATCGGCGGCGGCATGGACCTGTCGATCGGCTCGACGATCTCGCTGTCCGCGGTCGTCACGATGCTCATCATCAACGCCACGGCCGTCGACACCGTGTCGCCCGCGTGGGCGGCGATCGCCGTGCTCTTCGTCGGCATCGCGATCGGCGCGGTCATCGGCGGCATCAACGGCTCGATCATGGCGATCGTCAACGGCAGGATGGGCGAGAGCTTCATCATCACCTTCGCGATGCAGATCGTCGTCGGCGCGGTCGCGCAGGCGGTCGTGCAGGGCATGTTCCAGGCCGCGGAGTACAAGAGCGGGCTGTTCAAGCAGTTCGGGATCGGCCTCGTTCCAGTCGCGTTCTTCGTCGTCGTCGCGGTCGTGATGCAGTTGATCCTGATGAAGACGAAGTTCGGGCGCTGCCTGTACTTCCTCGGCGCGAACATGAGCGCGGCGAAGATGGCCGGCATACGCATCCGGCAGGTCAGGCTGCTCTCGCACATGCTCTGCGGCATGTGCGCGGGGCTCGCGGGCGTATTGGTCGTCAGCCGCGTGAACTCCGCATCGGTCCTGCAGGGGCAGAACTACGAGCTCGACGCGATGGTGTGCGTCGCGGTCGGCGGGACGTCGATGGCCGGCGGCTCCGGAAGCGTCGGAAAGACGGTGCTCGGCGTGCTCGTCATCGGCTTTCTGCTGACGGCGCTGAACGTGCTGGGCGTCCAGTCGAACGAGCAGCTGATCGTGCGCGGCGTCGTCATCATCGTCGCGGTGATCCTCGACACCATCAACAAGCAGGCAAAGCTCAGGGAGGTGGCAAGATAATGCAACGCTCCTCCGGAATCCGGCGCTTCGCGCGAGAGAACGCGGTTCTTCTGCTGTTCATACTGTTCATACTGCTGATGATCTCCGTGAAGCCCAGCTTCGTGCGGATCAGCAACATCAAAAACGTGCTGATCGACGCCTCGATCTACGGCGTCGCGGCG
>Ga0123332_1005605_pt1 | contig 10589 bp, 8 predicted proteins | sample BioC12SIPDNA_4_FD_89958 | JGI IMG/M metagenome (GOLD analysis project Ga0123332, IMG submission 89958) | Anaerobic biogas reactor microbial communites from Washington, USA - Biogas_R2_A C12 SIP DNA | ecosystem: Engineered > Bioreactor > Anaerobic > Unclassified | place: Washington, USA... | reverse complement strand
CTCTTCCTGGGGCTGCTCGGCTGCCGTCCCCTCGTCTCCGGCCGCCGGCTCTGACGCTGCCTGCTCCGCGGCCGCAGGGGCCGCCGGCGGAGCTGGGCCCGCCGCGCCATCCTGCGCCGCGCCCCGCGCTGTGACCAGCAGCAGCGCCAGGATGAAGATCCAGGACAGGTGGTTCCGCAGAGGTGCATATTGGCTGTTCATGCGAGCTGCTTCTTCCAGTGTTGTACTTGCTGCGCCACCTGGTGCGGGGCAGTGGAACCATACGAAACAAAAGCGGCCACGGCGTGGGCGGCGCCCAGCACGTTGTAGACGGTCGAGTCGAGTGTCGGATCGAGCTGCTGGAATTCGGCCAGCGGCAATTCGGCCAGCTGCAGACCTTGTTCCATCGCTTTGGCGACCAGCTGGCCCACGAAGTGATGAGCGCGTCGCTGGGCCACCCCGCGCTGGATGAAGAACTCCATCAGCGTGGTGGCGTCCAGATAGCCGCGCTCGAGTCGGCTCTGGATGGCCGAGCGATCGAGCTGAGCACCGTGCACCAGCGGTTCGGCCAGCTCCAGGCAGGCTTCCACGGTGTCGAACGCGTCAAACAACGGGCGTTTGTCTTCCTGCAGATCACGGTTGTACGCCAACGGCAGGCCCTTGACGAGCACCAGGAGGGTCTGCAGATCGCCAATGACGCGGGCCGTCTTGCCGCGCGTCAGTTCCAGCACGTCGGGGTTCACTTTCTGCGGCATGATCGACGAGCCGGTGCAGAACTCGTGGGGCAGCCGCAGGAACCCGAATTCCGCCGTCGACCACAGGATCCACTCCTCGGCCCACGTACTCAAATGGCACGCGATCAGGGACAGGACGAACAGGGGTTCCAGCACGAAATCCCGGTCGCTCGAAGCGTCGATGCTGTTGGCCAGGATCGTCTCGAAGCCCAATCGCCGCGCTACATTCTCGCGGTCGATGCGGAGCGAGCTGCCCGCCACCGCGGCTGTCCCGAGTGAGCAGGCATTCACCCGGCGACGGCAGTCCGCGAGGCGCTGCCGATCACGCTCGAACTTCTCGCAGTAGGCCAGCCAGTAGTGCGCGGCCAGTACCGGCTGCGCTCGCTGCAGATGCGTGTAAGCCGGCAGGACCACATCACCATCCGATTCGCACCGGCCAACAAATGCCCGCTGCAGCGCGACCAGTCGTTGATCGACCCGATCAACAGCGTCCCGCACCCACAGCCGCGTGGCCGTACTCACCTGATCATTGCGGCTGCGCCCCGTGTGCAACTTCCGCCCCACATCCCCCAGCCGCTCGATGAGCGCCTGCTCGATGTGCATGTGGATATCCTCCAACTCCACACGCAACGGGAGCGTGCCCGCCTCCAACTCCTGGCGGATCGCCTCGAGCGTCACGACCAACTGCTGGCATTCATCTCGCGATATCAGCTCCACGTCGGCCAGCATCTGGGCATGGGCGATCGAACCGGCGATGTCGTGGGCATAGAGCCGCTGGTCGAAGCTCACGCTCTCCGTGAACCGGTCGACCCGCTGGTCGGTGGATGTTCCAAACACTCCCGAACGAGAAGGACTTGTCACGCAGCGCTCGTTTACCATGAGGGGAACTGGCGCGGGTCACAGCGCCTGACCAACAAGTTGACCGGAAGACGGGCAGCTCACGCTGCGCCGCTGTACACACACCCCGGCAGAAAAAACATAAGTCCATACTAAGCAGGGTGTTGAGCACTGTCAACGCGACCTGGTTGACGGTGCACAGTGTCTAGGCAGCAGCGTCCAGGCAACCGGGCGGGTCTGCCGTATCCCCTTGCCAGGTTTTCCAGGGCGGTGTTAATTATTACAGACTGCAGGATCTTCACCGCACGAGGACCCGTCAGCGTGCCACGACGTGACGGCCTGCGAATAATCCTGCTGATCGGCTCCGGCCCGATTGTGATTGGCCAGACCTGCGAGTTCGATTACTGCGGAAGACCGGGAGAAGTTCCAGCAATCGCGGAAGGATACCCCAAGAGGAGCTACTGACACCATGCAACGCCGTGAGTTTCACCGCCGCGTCGCCGCCGCCCTCCTGGCCGGCGGCCTGTGGGAGTCTACACGGACACTCGGTCGCGCCGCCGCCGCGCCGGCGGCCGCTGACCCGCTGCCCATCCTCGACACGCATCAGCATCTGTGGGATCTCGATCGCCAGCGCGTGCCGTGGCTGGAAAAAGGAAAAGGCCTGCTCGGCCGGAGCTACTGGATCGACGACTACCTCGAGGCGACGCGAGACTGGAACGTCGTGCAGGCCATCTACATGGAGATCAATGTCGCGCCGGACGACCATGCGGCAGAGGTGGAAGTGATCACTGAACTGTGCCGCAGCGGCAAGTATCCGACCGTGGCCGCCGTGATTGGGGGCCGACCGGGCGAACCTTCCTTCGCCGACTACATCCGCACCCACGTCCACAACCCCTATGTGCGCGGCGTCCGCCAGGTCCTCCACGGCGATACGCCTCGCGGGTACTGCCTGCAGGAATCGTTTGTCGCGTCCATGAAGCTCCTCGGCGAACTGGGGCTCAGCTTCGACATCTGCGTGCGGCCCGGCGAGTTGCCCGACGCGGTGGAACTCGTCACGCGCTGTCCCGAAACACGTTTCATCGTCGACCACTGCGGCAATGCGGACCCGAAAGCGTTCCTTCCCGCCGCGCGGCGCGGTGGTGCCGCTCCCTCCCATGATCCGGACCTCTGGCGCCGCGCGATGGCCGATCTCGCCCAGGCTCCCAACACGATCTGCAAGATCAGCGGCATCGTGGCCCAGGCTCCGAAACCCGAGTGGACTCCCGACGACCTGGCGCCGATCGTCAATCACTGCCTCGACTCGTTCGGCCCGGACCGCGTCGTGTTCGGCGGCGACTGGCCCGTGTGCCGCGCCGGCGCGGAACTCGGCCAGTGGATCGCCGCACTCCATGAAATCGTCCAGAAGCGGCCGGAGGTCGAGCGGCGGAAGCTGTTTCACGATAACGCGAAGGCCTGCTATCGGGTCTGAGTATCCGTAGGGTGTGACGCGCTCGCGTCACTCGCCGCATCCATCGTCACGCGGCCGCCTCGCGAGCAACGTCACACCATGGCGCTTCGGCACGGCTAACAAGTAAGCTGGGACGGTGAAAGGCTCGGTCATTCTGAGCCAGTTGTAGTGGGCAAATCCATGCCATGGATGGGCCCATCCGCGGAAGTTCAATCGACATGGCGGCACCTGACGGCCTTGGATTACGTGGTGGGAACGGGGGACCGCGATAGGACCGATGGTTCCTCGCTCCTGCGGTCTCCTCTCTACTTTCTCCTCTCGCGCGCTCAGGGATGACAGCGTCCGGTGCTAGCTGGGGGGCGGTGCTTCCGATCTTGACCCGTTTGCCAGGGAAATCTATGCTGGCCCCCAATCTGGCGCAACCCAGGCGCGGGTGGGCAGTTGGGCGATGCGCCGCGAGCACCTAGGCAAGGAGGCAAGGGTATCGACATGAACGCATCGCAGCATCTCTCAGGCACCACTCCCGTATCGGTTCCCTTGTTGGACGTCGTGGGCGGCAATGCGCCGCTGCGTGACGAGATTCTGGCGGCGATCGCGCGCGTGGTGGATTCCGGCCGGTTCCTGCACGGACCGGACTGTCGGCAGTTGGAGGCCGAGGTGGCGCGGCGGTGCGAGGTGCCGCGCGCCGTCAGCTGTGCATCGGGCAGCGATGCATTGCTGCTGGCCATGATGGCGTTCGGGATCGGCCCTGGCGACGAGGTCATCGTGCCGAGTTTCACGTTTTTCGCGACGGCCAGCTGCGTGTGGCGTGTGGGAGCGCAGCCGGTCTTCGTCGACATCGACCCGGTGACGTTCAACATGGATCCGGAGCAGGTGGAGGCGTCGATCACACGTGCCACGCGGGCGATCATTCCGGTCCATCTGTTCGGGCAATGCGTGGCGATGGACGAGATCAACCGGATTGCCCAGCAGCACGACCTGTACGTCGTGGAAGATGCGGCCCAATCGATCGGCGCCAGTTATCAGGGCCGGCCGGCCGGGTCCTGGGGGCACGTCGGCTGCTTCAGTTTCTATCCCACGAAGAATCTCGGCGGGATGGGTGACGGTGGCATGCTGACGACCCGGGACGAAAAACTGGCCAATCGTCTGGCCCTGTACGCGGCGCACGGCATGGAGCCGCGTTACTATCACCAGGTGGTCGGCATCAACAGCCGTCTGGATTCGATCCAAGCGGCCGTGCTGAACGTGAAGCTGCAGCAGCTCGACGCGTGGAACCAGGCGCGGGCGCGGAACGCCGCGCGCTATGACGAGCTGTTCACGGCGGCCACGCTCGACCGGCAGCTGGTCTTGCCGACGACGACCAGGAAGCAGTGTCACGTCTGGAATCAGTACACGATCCGCGTGCCGGACGGCCAGCGCGACGCGCTGCGCGCCTACCTGGCGAAGGCCAACATTGGCAGCGAGATCTACTATCCGGTGCCGCTGCATCTGCAGGAGTGTTTTGAGCCGCTGGGGTACCAGGTTGGCAGTCTGCCGGAGACGGAACGGGCGGCCAACGAAGTGCTCAGTCTGCCGATCTATCCGGAGCTGACCGAAGCCCAGCAGGCGGCGGTGGTCGGCCAGATCGGCCGCTACTACACGAAGCGGATGCGGTCCGCGGCCTAGGCCGGGCCGGCCGCCTCGTGCTCAGTCCTTCTTGCGCAGCACCTTGCGCATGGAAGGGATCAGCAGCGCGAGCATGCCGAGCAGTATGCCGAGGAACAGCAGCGCGTAACCGATCATCCAACTCTTGCCGCACAGCACCGGCAATGCCAGCGCCGCGGGGACCGCGGCGGCGGCCGGTGCCGTGTGCGTGGCGAGCAGGAGAGCGGACAGGACGATCACCAGCAGGTGGCGGCGGAGCGCGGGTGGCTGTGACATCATGATATCGGCGACAGTCGGGGTTGATGCGGGCACGGGTGGCAGGCGCGGCGACACGGGTCGCGCCGGGTGCTTATTGTAATCCACCGCGGCCGGACTGCCAAACGCGAGTCGGGCGCTTGTCAGTGCTCCTCCGGCGCCGGCAGATCGCTGCTGAGAATCGCATGGATTGCCTGGGCGACCGGCTCGGCGTCCGGGTCCAGATTCACCTCCTGGCTCTCGCCGGTACGCAGATCCTTGACCTGGCAGGTCCGCCGTGCCCATTCGTCGTCACCGGCCACCAGCGCCACGCGGAATCCGCGCTGGTCGGCGTACTTGAGTTGCTGGCCCAACCGTTTGGCTTCCGGGTACAGCTCGACGCGCAGCCCGGCCGCACGCAGCTGAGCGGCCAGCTGGAGGTAGGCCGGCAGGTGATCCGGGGCGAAATAGGTAAGGAGCACCGAGGCCGGCGTGGCTACCTTCTCGACCATGCCCAGCTCTTCCATCGCGGCCAGCAGCCGGTCGAGTCCGAGCGAGGCGCCGATGCCCGGCAGATGCTGTTTCGTGAACAGCCCGGCGAGATTGTCGTAGCGGCCGCCCGAGCAGACGCTGCCGATCGTGGGGAGCGGGCCCAGGTAGGTCTCGAAGATGGTGCCGGTGTAGTAGTCGAGCCCGCGGGCGATGGACAGATCGAGCTTCACGCGCGTGTCCGGCACACCGGCCGCCCGTACCCCGGAGAGCACCTGCCGCAGGCTCTCGGCGCCGGCCGCACCGTTCGCGCTGCCCGCCAGGATGGTGTCGAGCTGCTGCAGCACCTCATCGGCCGTGCCGCGCAGGGCGGCCAGCTGGAGCACCTGCTGGGCCTGCGCGCGGGTCGCCTGCGCCTGCTGCTGCATCTCCTCGAGCACGTTCTCCGCGCCGATTTTGGCGAGCTTGTCGAGCGCCCGCAGGATAGCGGTCGCCTGGGCCGCCAGGCCGAGCTTTTCGAGCAGGCCGTTGAGGACCAGGCGGTTGTTGACGCAGATCGTGAACTGGTCGAAGCCGATGGCCAGCATCAGGTCGTGGATCACGAGCGCTGTTTCGATGTCGGCCACTACGCTCTGGGTCCCGATCGTGTCGAAGTCACACTGCATGAACTCCCGGTACCGGCCCCGCTGCGTGTTCTCGCCGCGCCAGACGGTGGCGACATGGTACCGCTTGAAGGGCATCCCCAGCTCGGACGCATGCTGGGCCACGAACCGCGCCAGGGGCACCGTCAGATCGAACCGCAGCCCTACCGCGCGCCCACCATGATCGACAAACTGATATAGCTGGCGATCGGTCTCGTCGCTGCCCTTGCCTTGAAGCACTTCCAGGTACTCGAGCGCCGGCGTGTCAATCGGACTGAAGCCGTACGACCGGTAAACGCGTTTGGCCGTCTCGATCAGCCGCTCGCGCGGCATCATGGAGCTTGGTACGTAGTCGCGAAAGCCTTTCAGCGTGCGCGGAGTGATGAGGGACACGGTGGGGCGCCTTCTGCCGGAAGTTCAATTCAATACGGGGAGCAACGCGGGTCGCGGACTGCGGACCTCCTGGCCGGGCTTCTGCAGGACCGCCTCCGCATACTCGCTGATCTGCTCCGGTGTTTCAAAGTACCGTTCGTACGTGAAGTCGTCGTCGTACTCACAGGCATCGGTCGAGTACTCGCGGCAGATCTGCGGCCGCGTGGCGTAGATCCCGCAGCGGTTGTCCGGCTGCAGATGCTTGCACGTGGTGTGGACCAGCAGGTACCACTGGCCGTCCTCCGTGAACACCGTCGCGCGGTCATGCAGCAGATACCACCGGATATACTCGAAATCGGCCTGCTCCGTCGGCGCATCGATCGGAAGGGCAAAGTACCGGCAGCAGCGGCCGGTGCAGTAATCGCACAGCACTTCGCCAGGCTGGAGCTGCGCGCGGGAGGTCTGCTGGGGAATCGGCTCGGTCATGACGGATATGTGCGATAAACGGGGTCCGGGGAGAGGGCCAAATCGCAGCCCGACCAGCGGCCGGCCGCGGCGGCAGAGCCTATATTTGGCTAATCAGTTAAGGGTATCAGACAGGGTCACGCTTGACCAGTTGACGCAGAATACGCGATGGAAACCATTATCACCGCTCTGGGGCCCGACAACGTGGGGCTGGCCGACCCGATCGTCCATTTCGTGACCGGGCAGGGGGCCAATATCGAAGAAATCCAGATGTACAATCACGACTCGGCCGCGCTGTTTGCCATGCTGCTGCGGATCGCACTGCCCGCCGGCAAGTACGCGGAACTGGGCGAGGCCATGGAGCAGATCGGCCAGCGCACGAACCTGGCCATTCGCGTCTGGTCCCCCGAACTCCGCGCGCAGCGCCCGCGTCTGGCCCTCTGGACCACCCACCGCACGGAGCCTCCCCTGGCGCTGCTGCGCGCCGTCCGCGACGGGCGGCTGGCCGCCGACATCGCCGTGATGATGGGTAACCGCCCGGCCTGCCGCGGACTGGCCGAACAGTTCCACGTCCCCTGGCATCTGACGGCGGACGAACAGGGCAACCCCCATGACGACCAGATGCTGGCACTGCTGGACGAGTACGAAACCGACTACGTCGTGCTCGCCCGCTACATGCGCATTCTGCCCCCCGCGACCTGCTGGGCCTACGCGGGCGGGCGCATCATCAACCTGCACCACGGACTGCTGCCGAGCTTCCCCGGTGCGCGACCCTATCACGATGCGTTCGCCAGCCGCATGCTCACCTACGGCGCCACATGCCACTTCGTCGTGCCCGAACTGGATGCCGGAAATCAGATCATCTTCCAGTCCACCTTCACGACCCCACCCGGCATGAAACTGGATGACATCATCCGGATCGGGCAGGAAGACAACGAGCCGCGGTGCCTGGTCGAGGGTGTGCGGCGCGTCGTGGACCGCGAGGTCCGGTTGCACTTCCAACGCGTCGTGGCTCAGTACTGATCCCGCGATCACCGTACCCCCGCGATCACGGTACCCCCAGGACACGGTCGGAACAGGACGACAGGTCCAGCGTCAGTCTCGCCGGGCGTAACGGCCCAATGCGTCACGAGGGAAGCTAACCTCGTCGCCCAACGCAACCCGCAGACCTCATCGTCCTGTTCCGCAACCGTTCAGGCGCCCTGCGCGGGATCGAGCGGCATCCCCACGACGCCGGCTCCCCGCCACAGCCACCTCGGGAAAGAAGACCTTGCGGTCCTCCTCGTGTTATGTATCGTGCACCCGCCCCGTCCAACTCCCGGGGAACTCACCGGGAACGCGCGCTGACCCCCCCACCCGCTGTCTCTTGTTCCGTTTGCGCGATTCCTGCTGATTGCAGCGACTGAGTGCGCCGAAGGCGTTACACTCCGCACCCCGGGCTGCGGAGTGTAACCGCTTCGCGGTAAAGAACAGCGGACAAGCGGACAGCCGGGGCAAGACGCCGTACGTTGGCAATGAGCCGCGTGCTGATGCGTCAGCTTCTCGTCCAGTTGTTGGTTGTTGGGCTCACCGATCCGCTCCTTCAGCACGGCTAACAAGTAAGCCACACGGCCCAGTTGCCAATTCCCGAATTCCCGCATTCCTGAATTCCCCCTGTGGTCCCTCTCCCGAGAAAGTGCGTTCCGGCACCTGGAAATGGATGTTGAACTCTAAGGTGGTTTTCGTGTACTGTTCCCCCCCCTCACCCAACCTGGAATCGCATGTCGTGGGAGCACCGAGATATGAGCTCGTTAGTTCCGGCTCTGGAAGCCTGGGTTCCGCAGCACAGCGATGCCAACCCGGCGGACCAACCGGTGTTGCCACCGTTCGTGGCGTTGCCGGCGTTTGAGCCGCGTCAGTCTGTGCTGGTCTCCTGGCCGGTACGTGTGGCGCAGGCCGCCGACCGCGTGGTGGCACGGGCTCTCCCGGCACGCCATCCGCCGAGTCTCGGGAGCAGCGGACTGGCAGAGATCGCGTTGGCCGGACTCGATCGCTGGTGCCGGCTGATCCCCTATCATCAGGAAGTCGTGGTGGCCGCTCGGGCACGCCTGCGCATCGAGCAAGCCATCGCGCGGCGCGCGAAACGGTACCGGCGGTTCCTGGAGCTGAAGCGAGCGATGGCCGACCGGCCCCTGTCCGCCAACGCTGACGGCACAGGTCAGCTGCACTTGAATCCAGCGAACTGCTGGATTCGCTGGAGCACCGAGTCGGATGTGGCGGCAAACAGCCGGCTGTCGGGCAGCGCCTTGTTTTTCCTGGATGGAAGCGATCTGCGCGGCATCCGCATGGGACTCGAAGGGCAGGTCCTGATCAACGAACTGGCCGACTACGAGCCCTGTACGGTTGCCCAGTGGGCACGCCTCTCAGCGCTGGTCGACGCCCCTCAGCTCACGCAACTTGCGCGCCACTTGATCGACATTGGACTGGTGGCTCACACCTGACGGGCGGGATCAGAGATTTCTCGAGTTCGGCACAGGATTATATGTTTGATTTGTGTTGCATGCGACGCAGAAAATTGCCGATTAAACTCCCGGTTGAGTGCTTCACGATTGACTGTGAGGTACAATACCAGCAGAGACTCAAATACTTCCGGTCGTGATTCCGACAGAGGGACCAAAAGAAACGCGTTGGCCAGGATCACCAAACGGCTTGTGCAGTAGCACGCCAGATCCTCGCCTTTCTCGCAGCGACTCCATTTGTCGCAATTGGCCGGAAGTTTGAGATAGGAAAGGCTGTAGCTTGAGCCAGCACTGCTGGGTCGGTTACAGCCTTTTTTTGTTCTTTGTTCGTGGTGCGATGCTTTGTGCGTTGTCTGGCTGCCGGGCTTCTACTGGACGGCCAACATGGCCAGTTGCAGCAGCGTGATCAGGTCGAGTGCGTTGTGGTGCAGCACGCTGCGCATCAGCCAGGCGTCGCCGGTGCGGACGAAGTCGTGATATGCGGCCGGGATCGCGTGGCCGGGAATGTCTTCCTCGCGCCGCCGGTGGCAGACGTGCCGTTCGAGCGTCTGCAGGCGGCAATCGGGGAGCCGGCCGCCCCAGCGGCGCCGCGCATGGTGCAGCAGGTCGCAGTGGATCAGAGCTGGTCGCGGATCGCCGCGCTGCGCTGGTGGCGCGCAGCCGGCCGCCGCGGAGGCGGCAGATTCGGACGCGGGTACGGCACGCGGGTCCTGGCCGAGATGGTGCAGCGTGCTGCGGTCGTGCACCATGGGCCAGTCGAAACTTTTGCCGTTGAATGTGACCAGCACCTGTTTCCCGGCAGCCAGGGTCCAGAGCGTGTGGAGGAGCGGTTTTTCTTCCGCGTACGTGCGCGCCAGCAGTTGCGAGAGCATCCAGCAACCGTTCTGTTCGTGCAACAGGCCGGCCAGGAAGATGGGCGAACCGGCAAAGCCGCAGGTTTCCAGGTCCAGGAGCAGGACCTGGCCGGGCAGGCTGCGGAGGAACGCCTGCAATTCCGCCGGTCGCCGGTGGGCCTGAGTGCGGAGTTCGTCGAGCCGGATCTGCTCGCGACTCAACCACTCGGCCCCGTGCGGCCAGAGGTCCCAGAGCCGTCGTTCGCGCAGCCAGTGTCTGCCCCACGCCGTGTCCACCTCGCAGCCGGGCGGCAGCTGTGACATATCGTTGTCCGGCGTCTCCCGCCGGAGCTCCTGCGCAGCGTCCGGTGCAGTGTCCTGTGCAGGGCACGGCTGTGGCGGCGCGAGCGGCAGGG
>Ga0123332_1005603_pt1 | contig 10591 bp, 6 predicted proteins | sample BioC12SIPDNA_4_FD_89958 | JGI IMG/M metagenome (GOLD analysis project Ga0123332, IMG submission 89958) | Anaerobic biogas reactor microbial communites from Washington, USA - Biogas_R2_A C12 SIP DNA | ecosystem: Engineered > Bioreactor > Anaerobic > Unclassified | place: Washington, USA... | reverse complement strand
CTCGCGGGGATCCGGCGAAACCCAGGTACCGCTCTCGGCTGGGCCATGGTCGGCGATGACGATGGCATCCCATCCCGGCGACAGCGGTTTGCGGAGCTCGCCCCACGCGACGGTTTCGCCATCGATCTGGAAGAGGCAGCGGACGGGCGGATCCATGCGGGTGGCGCTGGTGCCGATGTTCCTCACCGTTGCCTGGAACGTGATCGCGTCACCGGCCTGCGGCGCTTGCGGCAACCACCGTATGCTGCTGATGACGAGGTCGGGTTGCTCGCTCGATGCCATATCATCGCTCTGGATGGGTTCGGGCAGCGCCATGTCATCGCGCTCGAAGATCCAGAGCTCCCAGAGTGAGTAGCCCCACTCGGTGGCGCGTTCGAGGCCCAGCAGGCGGACGTATCGACCGTGCGCGGCGACGATGTGGTCGTCCTGGCCCCCATCGCCGTCCGTTTCGTGCACCACGTCTGCCCACACTTCGCCGTCGTCTGAGACCTGCACCTTGTACTGCCGGGCGAAGGCTGTTTCCCATTCCAGGATAACACGGGCGATGGGGTGTGTTGCTCCGAGATCCACCGTGTATGTTTGGGGGTCGCTATATGCGGAGGACCAGCGTGTATCGAGCCGGCCGTCGACTGCCCTGTCAGGTGTGAGCACGTCGCTCTCAGTAGACGATGCTGTCACGGGCCGGCCCAGCGAGAGCAGTCCATCAGGTCCGGAGATGGGCGAGACTGTGGGTGCCGGGGTGGGCGTCGGGATCGGAGTCGCCTGAACGATCCACTCGGGGCGCACCGCAACGTTCTGGATGCTGTGGGGGCTGGTGATGGCAACCTCAAGCCCCCATCCGTGAAGCGTATCGAAGGTGCCGTCTTCGGTCATGTCCATTTCGACGCAGTCGCGGTTCCCCGGTCCCCAAGACCACGGAAGGTAGCCGATCTCGTTGAGGTGCGCTTGCTCTATGATCGTTCGGTAGGGTATGCAGCAGGCGCAACCGGGCCCCTTATGGGCGAACTCGCCGATGATCAGGGGAAGATCCATCGCCACGGACTCAGCGATTTCGTTGATCACCAGTTGGTCCACGGCGGTCCCGCGCCAGGCCGTGGGCCACCACATATGGATCGAGAACATGAGGTTGTGATCCGGGTCGGCATCGATCAAATAGGGCCCATTGAGCTGGAGGTCGTCGATGTCTTGCCCGTAGCGCTGGGCGTCGATGACCAGCGGAACGTGCAGCCCGGTCGCGCGGATGCGACGGATGGCGAGCTCGTAGGCGGCACGGAAAAGCGGCGGAGAGACCACGCCTTCGCCTGCCTCGTTGGCGATGTTGAGGAGCAGGTGGGCTTCATGCTTGCGCAGGACAGCCACAATGTCCGGACGGACCCAGTAGTCGACGCAGGTCGACAGCAGTGACCATTCCCCGGTAGAGTCGTGGCAGTCGACAATGGGGATGAGTTTGTGCAGGATGGCGTTGGTCAGAGCGATGTCCAGTTCCTCTGCCGAGCCTTCAGTGAGCCAGACCACTCGAACCGCGTTGGCGCCCGTCCTGGCGATTTCGGGGAACGCGGGGATCCCGTCGCGATCGGTCCAGATCACCATCTTGTTCACACCGACGAGAATGACCTGGTCACCATAGCGGTCGTAGAGGTGCCGGCCCCTGACGCGAAGGCCGGGGAAATCGTCGGGGATCTGGGAGGACGGCTGGCCTAGGACGGTCGCCGGGGGCCTGGCAAGCACAGCGACCAGAACAAGCATCGCTGCCGCCAATGCGACAGCCGAGAGAAGCCTTCCCCATGTGTCCTTCATTGTGGTACTCCTGGGAGGTTTTGGCGATGGGTGTGCTGGTTTCCTTATATGCGGAGCACGGGGCGTGTCAAGTTCTCTCTCGCTGGCTCCGCTATGCGATTTGCGCCGCCAATGCGGCAGCAGTAGAATGACCTCAGTGAATGGGGTGTTTTTGTGCCAAGGAGGTGACCAATGACGTTGCTATTTCGAGGTCCGGGGAAGGTTCCCCTTACGTTGAACGTGAATGGAGAGGACGTGGCGGTTCTGGTCGAACCACGCCGAACGCTGTTGTCAGTGTTACGCGAGGAGCTTAGTCTGACGGGGGCCAAGCGAGGTTGCGGACGGGGACAGTGTGGCGCATGCACGGTCATCATCGACGATGCGACGGTCTACGCCTGCCTGACGCTTGCCATAGACTGTGAAGGCCGGCGGATCCGTACGATCGAAGGCCTGACGGACGGTGATCAACTGCATCCGGTCCAAGACGCGTTTATCCAAGAGGATGGCTATCAGTGTGGGTTCTGTACGCCCGGGCAGGTGATGTCGGCCGTGTCGTTGCTGGAGCACAACCCTCACCCGACCGAAGCTGAGGTACGAGATGCAATGGCGGGCAACGTCTGCCGGTGTGGCGCCTATCCTAACATCATCCGCTCGGTCCTGACGGCCGCGCGAATGGTTGAGAGCACCAAGGAGGGATGACGCGATGCCGACGATCAAGAAGACCAAAGTCGAGTTCGAGGGGCGCATCGAAGAGCGCGAAGTCATCGTCGAAGAGGAGCATATCGAGCGGTGGGCCCGAGATGCGACGATGCAGGTGGTGGGCAAGCCCACACCGCGGGTGGACGGCGTGGCCCGGGTTACGGGACGAGCCGTCTACACTTACGATGTTCAGCTCCCGCGCATGCTGATCGGCCGTTTTTTGCGTTCGCCCCATCCTCACGCGCGGATCAAGTCGATCGATGCCTCGCGGGCCGAGGCGCTTCCCGGTGTCGTCGCCATCTGGCATCACGACAACCCGCCACCGATTGCCCATCTTGAAGGGCGCGAGGTGTTCGATGAGGAATTAGCCTATGAGGGTGCTGAGGTCGCGTTCGTCGTTGCGCGCAACGAGCGCACTGCCGAAGATGCCCTCAACGCTATCGAGGTGTCATACGAGCCGCTGCCATTCGCCTACAACTTCGAAACTGCGACGGCTGATGCAGCGCCCGATGTGTTGACCGGTGTGGATAACTGGATCCGGCGCGAAGGCGACGTCTACGAGCGTGGCGACATGCAGGCAGGTCTGTCAGACGCCGACGTGGTGGTCGAACTCGCGTTCTCCACGCCGGTGGCGGCGCACTGTTGCCTGGAGACCCACGGTAGCGTGGCGCAGTGGGAAGGCGACCTGGTGACGGTGTGGCACTCGACCCAGAGCGTCTTCGGAACGCGGAGCAGCGTCGCCAACGCGCTGGGCATTCCGATGGACCGGGTTCGCGTGATCTGCGACTATATGGGAGGCGGGTTCGGCAGCAAGTGGGGCGCAGAGGCCTATACGCTGATGGCTGCGGTTGCGGCTCGGGAGACCGGTTGTCCTGTCAAGGTGATGCTGAGCCGCGAGGAAGAGCATCTTGTCGCCGGCTACAGGCCGGGCAGCCAGCAGCGTGTTCGCCTGGGTGCCAAGCGTGATGGCACGTTGACGTTGATCGAGCAGGAGGCCAGGGTCGCCACCGGCGCCTATGGCGGCGATGGCCCGGTCATCGGCGGGCCAGCGAACGATCTCTACCGCTGTCCAAATGTACGCACTGTGGTGTGGTCAGCGCGGGCCAACACCGACCATGCCCGTGCGTTTCGCGCTCCCGGCTATGTCGAAGGGACGTTCGCACTGGAGAGCGCGATGGACGCGTTGGCCGATAAGCTGGGTATGGACCCGCTGGCCTTGCGAATGAAGAACTACGCGGAGATCAGCCCGGCGCGCAATGAGCCCTACACGTACAAGGGATTGCGACGAGCCTACGAGATGGCAGCAGAACGCTTTGGCTGGGCGGATCGTGAGAGCCGCTTACCCCGGGAGGAAGGTCCCTGGCGCCGGGGATGGGGCATGGCTAGCCAGATATGGGGTGGCGGCGGGGGACCGCCGGCGAATGCCCTGGTCAAGCTCTTGCCCGATGGCACAGCTGAGGTCGCCGTTGGCGTTCAGGATATCGGCACCGGGACGAAAACCGTGCTCACTCAAGTTGCCGCCGAGGAACTTGGCCTGCCGCTGGAGGCTATCCGGTGCGTGGTCGGGGATTCGTTGCCCGCGCCGTTCGGGCCGGGGAGCGGTGGGAGCGTCACCTTGGCGTCGGCCGCGCCGGCTGTGCGGTCGGCGTGTCGCGAAGCGCTACGACAGTTGATGGCGCTGGCGGCGATCATGCTGGATCTGGCGGACGCCGATGTCGATGATTTCACCGTGCAGAACGGTGAGATTGTCTACACGCCTGACCCTGAGAAACGCTTGCCTTTCACGCGGGCGGCAGCCAAGATGGGGAACTACATGATCGTGGCGAAGGGCGCGAGAGGCCCGAATCCCGAGGACAAGGCCATCAACACGTTCGGCGTGCATTTCGCTCAAGTGCTGGTGAACGTGGAAACCGGGCAGGTGCGCGTGGAGCGTGTTGTGGCGGCACACGACATCGGGCGCGTGGTGAACCCCCTGACGGCGACAAGTCAGGTCTACGGGGGCGTGACGATGGCATTGGGCTATGCCACGACTGAGGCGCGGCTGATCGACCCCGACACAGGGCTCCAGCTGACCGCAAACCTGGAGGAGTACAAAGTCCCTGTTATGGCGGACATTCCTCAGATCGATGTGCTCTTCGTCGACGAGGCCGATGTCGAGGCTAACAGCGTCGGCAGCAAGGGGCTGGGTGAGCCGCCTATTATCCCGACCGCGGCAGCGATTGCCAACGCCGTGTTTGATGCGACCGGGGTGCGGGTCACGGACCTGCCCATCACGCCAGACCGTCTGCTCCCGTTACTGGTCAAGGCGAGGGCAGAGCAATGAGGGGAGGCGATCGGATGTGCAGAGGTGGGTGTGTGGTAGACCAGGAGGGAATGCCATGTCGATGAAACCATTTGCCTATGCCAGTGCGACCTCGATCGAGGAAGCCGTTGAGGCCTTGACCACGCCCGGCGGCACGACTGAGTGCCGCCCGCTGGCCGGAGGCACCGACCTGGTGGCGATGATGAAAGATGGGCTCGTTGAGCCAGAGAAGCTGGTCAACCTCAAGACGATCCCCGGACTTGACGGTATCGCACTGCGGTCGGATGGATGGCACATTGGGGCCCTGACGACGTTGGCGGCCCTGGGGGCGCATCCCGGTTGGGGGGCGGAGGACGCTATGGCCGGGTTGGTCGCTGCGGTGGAGGGCGCTGCGTCGCCGCAACTCAGGCATATGGCTACGCTGGGCGGCAACCTGGTGCAGCGTCCGCGGTGCTGGTATTTCCGAAACCGGGAAATCCCGTGTTGGCGCAAGGGTGGCCGGCGTTGCTTTGCCTTTCGCGGGGAGAACAAGGTCCACTCGATCTTTGGCGGCGGGCCATGCTATGCCGTCCACCCATCGGATCCTGCGGTTGCCCTGTTGGCGCTGGACGCAGCCGTGCTGGTGGTGGGGCCGCGAGACCGGCGGGAAGTGTCTCTCGAAGCCTTCTACCAACTGCCGGTGCGCGACCGTCAATACGAAGATGGATATCATCCCGTGACGACCCTGGCTGCCAATGAGCTGATCGCGGAGGTTGTCATTCCGCGACCGGAGGAGGGAACCCGCTCGGTGTACGTCAAGGCGACGGAGCGTGGGGCCTGGGACTTCGCGCTGGTGAGCGTGGCGATCAGTATCGTGCGGTCGGGCACGGTGGTTGAGAAGGCTCGCATCGCTATGGGTGGCGTGGCGCCGATTCCGTGGCGCGCCGGGGAGGCCGAGGCCGCTCTGGCCAATCAGACGATCACGGCAGAGGTGATCGAGCAGGTGGCGGCAGCAGCTGTTGCTGGGGCGCGTCCCTTGCAGCAGAATGCCTACAAGGTCGATCTGGTGAAAGGGGTGGTGCGCCAGGCGCTGGCTGCGCTTGCGTAGTGCTTGCCGGTGGCAGGGCGGGCCCACGCATCGCCGCTGGCCGGTGCCGAGAGGCCGCCCCTGGCGTTCCGGTTCAGCGCCGTGCTGGCTACTTGAGTTCTCTGCCCGCGGACCAGACCCGGTCCGCGGGCGCTATTGCCTATCCAAAGGAGCCAATTGTGGTCAATGACGAGAAGGACTTTGTGACAATTCGGGCGCACGGGCGAGTGCGTCCTCCTGACTGGGCTGTCAAGCAGCGGTATCTCATCGATCGTATGAATGAAGCGGCGACCGATTTCGTCGCGCGGTATACGCGGCCCGATGGCACGTTGATCTGGCGCGCGCAGTGGCCGGGGATGGATGGTTCGGATGACGGATACGAGTCGTTCGTCAGCTTCCCCCTCTTCTACCTTCTGGGGGGGAGCGAGCACGTCCACGAGCTGGCTCGCCGTGAGTGGAGTGCCATCACCTGGCAGTTTACAGAGTATGGACAGGTCTACCGCGAGTACGACGCGTACTATGACTGGATGCATCACGGCGAAAGCTCTACGTACATCTACTATCTGGGCATGGCCGATCCCGACCACCACGTCGACCGCACGCGCGCGCTCCGGTTTGCGGCGATGTACACGGGAGGAGACCCCGAGGCGCCCAACTGGGACCCCGATCTGAAGATGATCCGGTCGCCCATCAACGGCAGCCGTGGCCCGCGGTTCTCAATGACCGCCGAGGACTGGGAGACCCATCGCGCCGTGCTGGCTGAGTACTTGACGCCCTATGAGGACGTACCCGGATTCGATACCCGCGATCCCTTCACGAAGCTGGACTGGAACGACGACGAGACGTTTGGCAAGATTCTGAAGCTGATGAACGAGCGGATGGTGCCCGGCGATGTGCCGCTGAACCTCAACGCCACAAGCCTGATCACCAGCGCCTATATGTACACAGGCGATGACAGGTACAGGCAATGGGTCTTGGATTACTTGGGTGCTTGGCGCGAGCGCACGGAGCGCAACGGCGGCATCATGCCCGACAACATCGGGCCGACCGGCAGCATCGGTGAGCGGATGGGCGGCAAGTGGTGGGGCGGTTACTATGGCTGGCGCTGGCCGCACGGGGCCTGGATCATCCTCGAGTCGACGTTGATCTCGGGCCAAAACGCGACCCTGCTAACCGGTGATCCTGCCTGGCTCGATCTCCACCGCTCCCAGAGTGACTTGCTCTGGTCGCTGCGCAAGGAAGAGAACGGAAGGACCGTGGTGCCGTTCCGGCACGGCCGAGTGGGCTGGTTCGACTATCGGACGATGCAGCCACGCCATCACCTGCATCTGTATTTCATCAGTCGCGATTCCGAGGATCTCGCGCGGATCGAGGAGCGGTTCCCTGACCGCGCATCATGGTATACGGCGCCTCCGCATTTTGGGAAAGCGGGTCACTTCTGGCCGGAGCGTTGGTTCGGGTTCATGCTGGGCGAGAATCCAGACTTCCCCACCCAGGTCTTGGAAGACACCTATACCTGCATGCAGCAGCGTCTGGACAAAATCGAGCGCGATGACTGGGACAACCTGGAGCAATGGGACGTGCATCACTGGCAGGATCTGAACCCCGTGGTGCCTGAGGGTCTGATCCAGATGGCGATGGGGACGCCCGCTGCAGTCTACCACGGGGGACTGTTGCACGCGAGTGTGCGCTACTTCGTGCCGCCGAGCGAGGGCGCCGCGGGGCGCCCGGGTCTGCCCGAGGATGTTGCGGCGCTCGTCGAGGCGATCACGGACGATGGATTGACCCTGAACCTCGTCAACACGAATCCGCTGGAGAGTCGAGACGTGATCGTGCAGGCCGGCGGCTTTGGCGAGCACCGCTTTCGCGACGTGGTCGATGTTGGTGTGGAGGGCGGTCCGCCCACGGCGGTGAACGCCCGCGCGATGCAGGTGACGTTGGGGCCTTGGTCGCAGGCGCGGTTGCGCATCGGGATGGAGCGGTACGCCGAGACGCCCACCTACAGCTATCCGTGGCGCCGCTAGGCCGTGCCGTGCCGGCGCAGCTGCGGGGCATCGCTGGTTCTCCTGGGGGTGCGTAGCGAGCCGTGAGGCGCGATTCGGCTCCGTGACCGGGGCCAGTGCGTGCCGGGAAATGAAAACCGACCTGGCTAGTCTAGCCAGGTCGGTTTGGTGCCCCAGAGAGGACTTGAACCTCCACGCCCAAAAGGGCACAGGTCCTCAACCTGCCGCGTATGCCTATTCCGCCACTGGGGCACAGTCGCCAGGATTATACGCGTAATCCGTGAGTTGTCAATATTGTTGCTGCGGGGTCGACCATCAAGTGCCGGTCACTTCGAAAAGTGACCGGCACTTGTGATGCGCGATGTACGGCGCGGTCGATGCTACTGGTGGCCTAGCGGATGGCCTTCTCGGTCTGCTTGTCGAAGAGATGGATGCGGCTCATATCGAACGCAGCGCCCTTCGTCATGCCCACCGAGACCTTGGTCCGCGGGTCGAAGCGGCCCATAAAGTCGTTGTGATCGGTTGAGAAGAAGACGTTGACCTCGTTGCCCATGAGCTCGGTGATGTCGACCTTGGCCTCGACCAACGCGGGCGTGATGCCGGGCGGCGGGTACTCAGGGTCGTGGATGTGTTCGGGCCGAAGCCCAATGACGACTTCCTTGCCCAGGTATGCCTTGTAGGGCGCCGACTTGTCGGCGGGAATCTCGAGGCGGAAGTCGCGGCAGTCGGCGTAGATCGCGCCATCCTCCTGGACCATGCTCGCATCGAAGAAGTTCATGGCGGGGCTGCCCATGAACCCGGCGACGAAGATATTGCCCGGCGAGTCGTACAGCTGTTGGGGCGTATCGACCTGCTGCAGGATGCCGTCGCGCAGCACCGCGATCCGAGTTCCCATGGTCATGGCCTCAACCTGATCGTGAGTCACGTAGATGAAGGTGGTGCCCAGCCGCTGATGCAGCTTGGAGATCTCGGCGCGGGCCTGGACGCGCAGTTTGGCATCCAGGTTTGACAGTGGCTCATCCATCAGGAAGACGTTGGGCTCGCGGACGATGGCGCGGCCCACAGCAACGCGCTGCCGCTGACCACCGGATAGCTGCTTGGGCTTGCGGTCGAGCAGGTGCTCGATGCCCAAGAGGCCGGCGGACTCTTTCACGCGGCGATCGATTTCCTGCTTGGGGACCTTGCGCAGCTTGAGGCCGAAGGCCATGTTGTCGTAAACGGTCATGTGCGGGTAGAGGGCGTAGGACTGGAAGACCATGGCGATGTCGCGGTCTTTGGGCGGGACGTCGTTGACCAGGCGATCCCCAATGTAGATCTCACCCTCATCGATCTCCGCGAGCCCGGCGAGCATGCGGAGGCTCGTGCTCTTGCCGCAGCACGAAGGGCCGACGAACACGAGGAACTCCTTGTCGGCGACCTCAATCGTGAGATCGGAGACGGCGACCACGTCGCCAAAGCGCTTTGTCACGTGTCGATAATCAACGCCTGCCATATAGAACTCCTTTCAGAGTATGGAATGGGCCAACTCAGGATTTGCTGAGCGGCACCGAAATGCTCAGGTGAGCACAATACGAACGCCTAATTCGCTAAGATCCCAGAGCGCGGAAGTCTCGGCCTCGCGGCCGGTGATGAGGACGTCGACCTCGCCGGCCGGCGCGATGAAGAGGGCGCCCGCGCGCCCCACGCGCTCTGGGGACAGTACGACGATGACCTGCGTGCTCAACGAGAAGAGCGCCCGGGCTAGACTCGCGCCGTCGCGGTCATCGTGCGTAAGCCCTTTCTCGGCATCCAGGCCGGTCGCCTCCAAGATCACCCGGTCAGCCCGGACGCGCCGCAACGGTTCGGGATCTCCGTAGATCCCGAAGTCGGACGCCACCTGCCCGCCGATCACGTGGAGGGTGTGCCGCCCGTGCCGGGCGATGCTCCATGCCGCATTGAGAGCGTTGGTAATGACGGTTAGGTGAGTGTGAGTCTGCAGATACGGGACTACTTCGCTTGTCAACGTTCCGGGCCCCAGGAAGAGGACGCTGCCCTCGGGCACGAACTTGGCGGCTGCCTCAGCAATTCGGCGCGCCGTGTCGTCTGGAACTCCATCCGAAGCCGGGGTGCTCTCGCGGGCAACGGCGCCGCCGTGGACCCGTCGTAGCTTGCCGGTTCGCTCAAGTTCGGCCAGATCGCGCCGCACTGTCACGGGGTCTACGTCCATAGCCTCTGCCAGTGTCGAGACCCTGACAGCTCCCTCAGATCGAAGCTGCTCGAGGATGATCTGATGGCGCTGGCTCTTGAGCATGCGTCTCCTATCTACTGGTATGACTATAGCACGGTCTGCACGGTAGGTCAACGGATCGAGCGAGAAGCGTGCACAAACGTGCAATTGCAGTCGTTAGCGTGCGTGGGTGTCAGGGGGCCGGGGTGAGTTGGGGGAGGGGGGTGATGGGGAGGCCGTAGTAGCCCTCGACGATCTGGCGGAAGAGCGGCGCGGCGACGGTGGAGCCCTCGCCGGCGTTCTCGGCGAGCACGGCCATCGCGAACTGCGGATTGTCCGCCGGGAAGTAGCCGATGAACCAGGAATGGCTCATGGCGCCGGCCGGGCCTGGCTCGGCGGTGCCGGTCTTTCCGGCGACCAGGATATCGAGCCCGCTGAAGCGATGTGTCGCGGTGCCGATGGTGGGGTTGGTTGTCACGCCCAGTAAGGCGTCTTTGATGATGGTCAAGTGCGCCTCGGAGACCGGCAGGTGTCCGACG
>Ga0123332_1005602_pt1 | contig 10593 bp, 10 predicted proteins | sample BioC12SIPDNA_4_FD_89958 | JGI IMG/M metagenome (GOLD analysis project Ga0123332, IMG submission 89958) | Anaerobic biogas reactor microbial communites from Washington, USA - Biogas_R2_A C12 SIP DNA | ecosystem: Engineered > Bioreactor > Anaerobic > Unclassified | place: Washington, USA... | reverse complement strand
GGCCTGGCGGTTCTGTCGCCGGGATTCAGGCGACAGTTGTCGTCTCGCGGCATTCCCCCCGAAAGAATTGAGGTTATTTATAATTGGTGCAACGAGGCGGCTCTGGCTCCGATGCGTTGCGATGGTGCGGTAGAGAGCCGCAAGTCACCTCGCGACAAATTCAACGTATTGTTTGCGGGCTCGATGGGCATATTTCAGGGATTGGATACCCTATTGGAATGTGCAAGAATATGTGCCGACGAATTGCCGGGGGTTCAATTTACTCTGATCGGGGGGGGGGTGGATCGAGACAGGCTGCGGGAAAGAGCGGCGGCCATGAGCCTGAACAATGTTGTTTTTTTGCCGCCGCGTCCGGCGGAAATCATGGATGAAGTTTTTGCGCAGGCTGATGCTCTTCTTGTTCATCTTAAGGATGATCCGCTCTTCAGGATCACAATACCGTCCAAAACTCAAGCCTACCTCTATGTTGGAAAACCCATTATCATGGCCATGAGAGGAGATGCCCGCGAGATTATTTTGAATGCTGGGGCCGGTATCGTCTGTGATCCGGACAACCCAAAGGAATTAATGCGATCTATCGAAGAGTTGTGCCGGGTGCCTGAAGCGAAGCGTAGAGACATGGGCGCTTCGGGTCGTCAATATTATTACAAACACATGTCATTCAATCTCGGGGTCGAAAGGTTCGAGGCTGCAATGAAGGATCTCCTTTCTATCGGGATGAAGCCCGAATGTTGACAGCAAAGAGGGTGTTCGATTTGGTGACCGTGATTCCAATGCTGATTCTCCTGTCTCCTCTGTTGTTTCTGCTGAGTATAATCAATGCACTGATCGTCGGTAGCCCCATTTTTTACCGCCAGAAGAGGCCGGGACTAAAGGGCCAACCTTTTGACATATTGAAATTTCGCACCATGACGGATGCTAAAGGCCCGAATGGAGAGCTCTTGCCCGACCGGGAGCGGCTGACGCGGTTCGGGCGGTTTCTGCGCAGCACGAGCCTGGACGAGCTGCCGGAGCTCTGGAACATCCTCAGGGGGGAGATGAGCTGGGTGGGGCCGCGGCCGCTGCTCGTGAAGTACCTGCCGCGCTATTCGCCGGAGCAGGCGCGCCGGCACGAGGTGAAGCCGGGGCTGACCGGGTGGGCGCAGGTCAATGGCCGCAACGCCATCGGCTGGGAGGAGCGGCTGCGTCTCGACGTCTGGTACGTGGATCACCGGTCGCTCGCGCTGGACGCGAAAATCCTGTTTTTGACGGTGTGGAAGGCCCTGCGGCGCGACGGGATCCACCAGGAGGGGTTTGCGACCATGCCGGAGTTCATGGGGTCCGAGCGCTCCCCGATGGAGCCGCCGGGATGATGGAGTGTGATCACGCGCACAGTATTTTTTCCCCTTTCATACTATGTTGAGAGCAGCATATGAACCAGACTTCGGGAAACCAGCGCATCTACCTCTCGCCCCCCAACCTGGACGGGCGGGAAAAGGAACTGATGCTCGCGGCCTTCGATTCGAACTGGATCACCACCATGGGGCCCCAGGTCGAACTGTTCGAGCGGGAGATGTGCCTCAAGCTCGGCGTCGGTCACGCCGTGGCGCTCTCGAGCGGCACCGCCGGGCTGCACCTGGCCCTGCTGATCCTGGGGGTCGGGCGCGGGGACGAGGTGATCTGCTCCGATCTGACCTTCGCGGCCAGCGTCAACGCCGTTAAATACTGCGGCGCGCACCCCGTGCTGGTCGACGCCGACCCGGCGACCTGGAACCTCGATCCCGGCCTCGTCGAGGACGAACTCCGGCGGCGGGCGCGTGCAGGGAAAGCGATGCCCCGGGCGATCCTGCCGGTCGACCTCTACGGGCAGTGCGCCGATTACGACGCGATCCTCGCGATCGCCGACCGGTACGGCGTCCCCGTCGTCGAGGACGCGGCCGAGGCGCTGGGGGCGGAGCTGCGCGGCAGGCGGGCCGGGACGTTCGGCGCGATGGGCGTCCTCTCCTTCAACGGGAACAAGATCATCACCACCTCGGGCGGGGGGATGCTGGTCTCCGAGGATGAGGCGTTCGTCAAGAGGGCGCGCTACCTGGCGACCCAGGCGCGGGAGCCCGTGGTCCACTACCAGCACTCGGAAGTCGGCTACAACTACCGGTTGAGCAACATCCTGGCCGGCATCGGGCGGGGACAGCTGGAGCGGCTCGAGGAAAAGGTCGATAAGAAGCGGGAGGTGAACCGCTATTACCGGGAAGCGCTCGGACCGCTCCCGGGAATCGGGTTCATGCCGGAGGCCCCTTACGGGAAATCGAACTGCTGGCTCACGGTCATCCTGATCGACCCGGAACGGTTCGGGATGGACCGGGAGGGGGTGCGGCTCGCGCTCGAGCGGGAGAACATCGAGGCGAGGCCGGTATGGAAGCCGATGCACCTGCAGCCCGCCTACCGCGATTGCCGTTTCCTGGGGGGCGGCGTGGGGGAGGGCTTTTTCGAGCGGGGGCTCTGCCTCCCCTCGGGGACCCAGCTCAAAACATCGGATCTCGAGCGGACCGTCGGGGTCATCGAGGGATGCTGCGGGATTTCATAGCGGGGATGAAGGTGGAACATGCGGGAAAAGGTCGCTGAAATCCTGTCGACCCTCCTCGGGAGGGAGATCGCCCCGGGGGAGGAGTGCTCCATGGAGAGTGAGAGAGCCTGGGATTCCATGAAGCATATCGAGATCATCCTGACGGTCGAGGAGGAGACGGGCGTTTCGTTCGAAGCGGAGGAGATCCCGAAACTGACGAGCATGGCCCGCATCGTGGCCCGGCTCGAGGATGGTGGGCGGGAATGAAGGGAATGACGAGTCACCTGTTTGCCGAGGAATTGAAGCGGCTGGAACTGTTGCGGCAGGCCCCGGACCCGGAGGCGGAAGTCGTGCGGGTCGCCGTTTACCGCAACCACGCTTTCGAAACGGTGGCTTCCGTACTCGACCCCTTTCTCGGTTTTTCCGGCCTCAGGGCCGAATGCGAGTTCGGCGGCTACGACGACGCCTTCGGTTTTCAGAATGTTTTCGAGGCCGACCTGAACCTGATGTGGGTCGACGCCGAGCGTTACCGGGAGTTCGACCTGATGGAGTGGCTCGGGGAGCGCGCCGCTGCGCTGCGGGCGCAGAGCCCGGCGCCGATCCTCCTGCTGGTCGCCGGCGGCGCCGGTCGGCGCGGGACCTGGGAGATCCCGGACCTGTGGGATTTTGCGGTGGAGGCGCTGGTCCCCCCCGGCGGGGGCGAAGTCTACGACCGCGGGCGGGAAGCGGTCACCGGCACCCGGCTGTCGGGCCGGGCCTGCCTCGAGGTGGCCCGCGCGCTCGGACTGCGTCTCATGCCCGCCGTGCTGCGCCCGGCGCTGAAGGCCGTGGTGCTCGACCTGGACCAGACGCTCTACGAGGGGGTCCTGGGGGAGGACGGCCCGGAAGGGGTCCGGTTGACGGCGGCGCACGCGGAGCTGCAGCGGCATATCCGGGCGCTCAATGAGGAGGGGTTCCTTCTTTGTCTCGCTTCCCGCAACGAGGAGGAGGACGTCCGGGGGCTTTTCGCCGGGCGCCCCGATTTCGTCCTGGGGTGGGACGATTTCGCCGCCGTGCGGATCAACTGGAATCCGAAGGCCGAAAACCTGGCGGAGCTGGCGTCGGAGCTGAACATCGGCGCCGACGCCATGCTCTTCGTCGACGACAACCCCGCCGAAATCCAGAATGTCGAGATCTCGGGCCTGGGGGTGCGGACCCTGCTGGCGCGGAACCCCGCCGACACGTTGCGGAGGCTGCGGTATTACCCGGGCCTGCTGAAGCTCAGGAAGTCGTCCGAGGACGCGGTCCGGGCGGCCGATATCCGGGCCAACCGGGAGCGGAAGGCGCTTGTCGAAACCCTGGCCCCCAGGGACTATTTCGCCCGGCTGCAGATCAAGCTGGCATTCGCGGTGGACGAAGAAGCCCGCATAGCCCGGGTCGCCGAGCTCTCCGGCAAGACCAACCAGTTCATCCTGGGGTACCGCCGGTATACGGAGACGGAGGTTCGGCGCCTGATGCAGGCGCCGGACGGCTGCGTGGTCACCGCGTGCATGTCCGACCTTCTCTCCGACAGCGGGATGATCGCCTTCGTGGCGGCGCGCGCCGAGGGGGAGCGGCTTGTGTGCGAGGAACTGGTGGTCAGCTGCCGCGCCCTGGGAAGAAATCTCGAGGACGTCATGCTTTCCGAAATGATGCGTCTGGCCGCCGCCCGGCTGGGGACGCGGGGGGAGGCGCTGATCGGGTACCGCAAGGGGGAACGCAACGGGCCGGCGCTCGGCTGGCTCCGCGGCCTGACCGGGGACCCGCTCGAGGCCGGGGAAGGCCAAGTGTCCTGGGCCGTCCCGGAGAAGGTCGACTTGGAGGGTCTCGAGATAGAGGTGCGCCAGTGGGCAAAAGGGTAACGTTCCGGCACGCGAAGGTCACGGCCGTTTCCTCCGCCTACGGCGGCAGGGAAATTTCCATCGACGACGAGGCCGGTTACTACGAAAGCCGGGAACAGCTCGAGCGCCTGAAACGGACGATCGGCTTCGACCGCCGCTGGGTGGTCGACGGGACGGTCACCTCCGCCGACCTCTGTCTCCAGGCGGCGCGGGAGCTCATGGACCGATGCGCCCTGGAGGCGGCCGATTTCGACGCTGTCGTTTTCGTCACCCAGACCCCCGATTACTGCATGCCCGGGAACGCCCATGTCCTGCACCGGGCGCTGTCGTTGCCGAGGTCGTGCATCGCCTTCGACCTGGTCTACGGCTGTTCGGGGTACGTCAAGGGGCTGTTCCTGGCCTTCATGCTGGCGGAGCAGGGATTCCGGAGGATCCTGGTGCTGACCGGCGACACCCTGAGCCGCATCATCGATGTCCGCAACCGGGCGGATGCCCCGGTGTTCGGGGACGCCGGCTGCGCCACCGTCGTCGAGCGCTGCGACGGGGAGAGCCCCTCCTGGTTCTGCCTCTATTCGGACGGCAGCGGGCTGGAGACCATGTGGCAGCAGGCGGGCGCCTACCGCTGCCCTTCTTCGGAGGAGACCCGGAGGGAGATCGTCGACGAGAAGGGGAACGTGCGCTGCAGGGACGATTTCTACATGAACGGCTTCGAGGTGTTCAACTTCACCCTCACCGAGCAGCCCCCGCTGCTCCGGGATATCCTGGAATATTCCGATTGTCCGGCGGACGGGGTTGATTTTTTCGTTTTCCACCAGGCCAACCGCTACATCATCGAAACGATCGTGAAGAAGGCGGGCATCCCGCTCGCCAAGGCGCCGCGGAGGACTTTTTCGGAATTCGGCAACCAGAGTTCCGCCTCCATACCGTTCACCATCTGCAACGAGCTCTCCGAGGCCCTCGAAGGGAAGCGGGCGCGCGTGGTCCTGCAGGGGTTCGGCATAGGTCTGTCCTGGGGCGCGTGCCTCCTGGACTTCGATGGCGTGACGATCCTGGAACCGAGGGTATGCCGTCCGGAGGGCTCCGATGGCCAAAGCGATCTTTAACCATGTCCGGATCCGGGGGATCAAGACGATCGTTCCCGACCGGTTTATCGACATCGACGACGAGATCGAATATTTCGGCAACAGCGTCCGGCAGCTCGAGCGGGCGAAGAAGATGGTGGGTTTCGGGCGCCGTCCGGTCCTTCCGGAAGGGGTCACGGTGGTGGACCTGTGTGAAAAGGCGGCGGCGGACCTGCTCGGCGAGCTCGGGACCGACAGGGGGGGGATCGACGCCCTCATCCTGGTCAACCAGAGCCCCGACTATTTCTTCCCAGCTTCTTCCTACCTCCTGCACGACCGCCTGGGACTCGGCGAGGAATGCGCCGTGTTCGACGTGGGGCTCGGCTGCTCCGGGTATGTCTACGGCCTCTGGCTCGCCCATTCCCTCATCGCCTCGGGCGCTTCGACGCGGGTACTCCTCGTGGCCGGAGACTCCGCCAGCACCCACGCGGACCTCAGGAACCGGCTCTACGCTCCGCTCTTCGGCGACGCCGCCTCGGCCACCCTGCTCGAGCACGAACCGGGGGACAACCCCGCCTGGTTCGCCCTGGGGGCACGGGGTGCGGGGTGGGACAAGATCGTCGTCCCCGCCGGGGGGCGCCGCCTGCCGATCCGAAAGGACATGTGCGACGTCGAGGTGCAGGACGCGGCCGGCAACGTCTGGCACCCGTGGGACGGCATCATCCGCGGCATGGACATCTTCAACTTCACGATGGAGGTGGTTCCCGGGAACATCCGCGAACTGCTGGCCTTCGCCGGGAAGGGGATGGACGAGATCGACTTCTTCGCGCTGCACCAGGCCAACAAGCAGATCGTGGAAACGATCGTGGCCAAGACCGGGATCCCCAGGGAGAAGACCTCCTGGGAGACGTTTTCCCGGTACGGCAACAATTCCACCACCTCGGTGGCCACCGTCCTGTGCGACCAGCGGGGGGAGCGGCCCCCGCTCGGCCGCTGCCTGCTGTCGGCGTTCGGGGTGGGCCTCTCCTGGGGGTCGGCCATCGTGGGCCTGGAGGGGTGCCATAACGGGGGGATCGGGCTCTACCCGACGCCCGCGGGTCTTCCGGGGCGCGCGGAACAGTTGGAAGCATGGATTCGTTATTTCTTGGGGGATCAACGATGACGCATGAAGAATTTCTGGAAAAATTTCAGGATGTCCTGCAGGCGGAGGATCCGCTCGGGATGGACACGGTGCTTGAGGACCTCGACGAGTGGGATTCGCTCGCCCGGATGGCCACGGTTGCGTTCCTGGATTCCGATTTCGGCGTCCAGGCGACGTTCGAGGACTTCACGACCATGAAGACGGTGGCCGATGTCGCCCGCAAGGCGGGGATTGCATCATGACGGCGCCCGCAGGTGAGCGGCTTTACCTTGTCACGGGCGCGAGTTCCGGCATCGGGAAGGGGATCGCTCTGCGCCTCTGCGGCCTGGGCGCCCGCGTCGTCGCCATCGGCCGGGACGCCGACCGCCTCGGGGAGCTGGCGCAGGAATGCGGTTGTCCCGAGCGGATACATCCGGAAATCAGGGACCTGGCCGCGGATATCGAACTGTTGCCGCAATACGTGAAGGGGCTGAAGGAAAAGTACGGGAAGTTCCACGGGATGGTCTCGTGCGCCGGGATCTCCGAGATCCGGCCGCTGCAGATTCTGAAATACGAGAACGGCAAAAGGATATTTGATATCAATTATTTCGCTCCCCTGATGCTGGCCAAGGGCCTCCTCGACCGGCGCCACAACGTGGGGCGGGGCACCTCCCTGGTCTTCATCGCCTCCATCGAGGCTCACCTGGCTGACAAGGGGATGTCGTTCTACGCGGGGTCCAAGGCGGCGCTCATCGCGTCGGTGCGCTCGATCTCCCGGGAGGTGGCCGCTTCCGGCGTCCGGGTCAACGCCATCTCCCCGGGTGACATCCTGACCCCGATGACCGCGGCGGTGGAGGGGATGCGCAACGACCGGTCGCACCTGTACCCGCTGGGATTCGGGACCGTGGACGACGTGGCCGCCCTGGCCGTCTTTCTCCTGTCGGACGAGGCGAAGTGGATCACCGGGCAGAACTACATCCTCGACGGGGGGCACCTCTGATGCGGAGAGTCTTTGTCGTGGGTGGGAACTGTTTCGCCCGGGAATGCTGCACTTACATCGAGCGGATGGCGGCAAGGGATCCGGATCTCCGCCTGGGCGGGATCCTGGGGCACAACGGCTACGGTCGCACCAACGACTACCGGGATTACCAGGGCGCATTCAAGGGGGAGATGGAGGAGTTCGACTTCGGCGAGGGGGATTACGCCGTCATCGGCGCGGCGGCCCCGGAGATCCGTGTGCTCATCTACGAGGACCTGAAAAGGAAAAAGGTCCCGCTGGTGAACCTGATCGACCCTTCCTGCATCGTGTACCCATACGCGCAGATGGGCGAGGGGAACATCTTCGCCCCGTTCTGCACGGTCTCCACCCAGAGCAGGATCGGGAATGCCAACGTATTCAACGGGTTCGTCCCGGTGGGCCATGACGCCGTCATCGGCGATTACAACTTTTTCGGGCCCCATTCCCAGGTCCTGGGAGGAGTGAGGGTGGGGGACGGCAACCAGCTGGGCGCGGGCGCCGTCCTGCTGCCCCTCAGCCGGATCGGGAGCCGCAACCGGATCGCCCCGCTTGCGGCCGTCTACAAGGGGTGCGGGGACGGTTCCTATTACCTGGGCAACCCCGCGCGCCGGGTGGGAAGCGTCTGACGGGCGGCGCGATCCGGCGGTATTCATTGCAGTATGTGGTTGAAAATCCGGGCCATCGGAATGAATATATCGGGGTAGCCGGCAGCCCGGCGCCATATGCCATCGAGGGAATCTGCACAGATGCGAAGACTGGTTTTTGCCACGCCGCTCAAGCGGTCCGTCTTCTTTTTAGCGGCGGATAGCGTCCTCATCTGCCTCTCCCTCTTCCTGGCGCTCGTGACCCATTTCAACTGCAGCCCGACGGCTCCGTACTGGGAGTATTTTCGACGTCTTGTCGGGTTCGTGTTTGCGGTCAAGTTGCTCGGCATGTTCGTTTTCAGGGCGTACCGCATCACCTGGCGCTTCGTCGGGATCTCCGACCTGATCAACCTCTTCTGGGCGATCCTTTTTTCGGAGCTCCTGCTCGTCGTGCTGAGCCTGCCGAACGGCGTGTTCCCTGAAATGCCGATCACGGGCGTTTCCAAGCGCATCTTCTTCATCGACGGGATCATCAGTTTCGGGCTCATCGGCGCGCTCAGGATTTCCAAGCGGATCTATCTCGAGGTGATCCGCAAGCGGGGGGCGGCCGCGAAAAGCCCGAACACGCTGATCGTGGGTGCGGGCAACACCGGGGAAATGCTGCTCCGCGACCTGATGCGCACCAACTACAACCGCTTCCTGCCGGTCGGGTTTCTCGACGACAACAAGGACCTCGTGGGAAATTACATCCACGGCGTCAAGGTGCTGGGGACCATCGACACGCTCCCGGACATGGTGCAGCGCTACAAGGCCCAGGCGGTGATCATCGCGATCCCGCGACTGAACCACAAGACGCTCCGGCGGCTGTACGACATGGCGACGCGGGCCGAGGTCAAGAACATCAAGATCGTCCCGCGCATCTACGACTTCAGCCGTCCGGACATCAACATGCGGACCCTGGAGAGCATCAGCATCGAGGACCTGGTGGGGCGGCAGACCGTCTCCGTCGATTACAAGGGGATCCGCGCCTTCCTCCGGGCGCGGACGATCCTGGTGACCGGGGCGGGAGGCTCCATCGGCTCGGAGATCGTGCTGCAGGCCTGCGCCTTCGACCCGGAACGCGTCCTCCTGTTCGACGTCGACGAAACGGAACTGCACAACCTCGGGCTCAGGCTGCGGCGGATGTTTCCGCACCTGGTGGACAGCGTGGTCTACATCACGGGCGATATCCGCGACCAGGCCCGGCTGCGGGAGGTCTTCGAGCAGTACCGCCCCGAGATCGTCTTTCACGACGCCGCCTACAAGCACGTGCCCATGATGGAGTTCAACCCCAAGGAAGCGGTCAAGGTGAACGTGTTCGGCACGTACAACCTGGCGAGCGCGGCCCAGGCGCACGGCGTCGAGAAATTCGTGATGATCTCGTCGGACAAGGCGGTGCGTCCGACCAGCGTGATGGGGGCCACCAAAAGGATGGCGGAGCACATCTGCGGCGCCCTGAACGACAGCGCCCTGGGAAAGATGGCCCTCGTCCCCGACGACCCGGCCCGGCGGCACCCCGCCGCGGTCCCCTCGACCCGCTTCCTGTCGGTGAGGTTCGGCAACGTCCTCGGCAGCCGCGGCAGCGTCCTGCCCCTCTTCCTCGAGCAGCTGAAATACGGCGGGCCGCTCACGGTCACCCACCCGGACATGAGGCGCTACTTCATGACCATCCCGGAGGCGGTGTCGCTCGTGCTCCAGGCTTCCATCCTGGGCAACGGCGGGGAGGTCTTCGTGCTCGATATGGGCAAACCGGTGAAGATCCTGGACATCGCCGAGGAGCTGATCCGCATCCACGGGATGGAGCCCTACAAGGACATCGAAATCCGGATCACCGAGCGGAGGCCGGGCGAGAAGCTGTTCGAGGAGATCCTGACGGCGGAGGAGGGGACGCTCGCCAGCCGTCACGAAAAGATCTTTGTCGCCCGGAACGTGACCCACTACGCGCCCGAGGTGCTGAAACAGATCCTGGAGGAGTTTTCCGCCGAGATCTCGGATCCCTCCCCCGGCAGCGACGAGCGGATGCGCCTGCTCCTTAAAAAATACGTGAAGTATTACCAGGAATCTGACGGGATCCCGGGGCCGCTCCTGCCGCAGGATGCGGAAACCGGGAAAACGGGCGGCAGGTTCCGTCCCTGATCCCCGTTCCCCCCTCTCTCCCTCCCGGCTTCCGGCCCGGGCCGTTGATCTTCGCGGCCTTTTTTGGGGGCCGCGCCCGGTTGCAGGGAAAGGGCACGGTGGAGGTTTGCCGGGCATCCTCCCCTTCGTGCTGCGGCGTGTGGCGGCCGAACGAGGGGAGGGATCAGGGAACGAGCCGGATGGCCAGCCCCTGGGTCCTGGCCGGGTCGAGGGTGAGCGAGCCGGAGGTCGCGG
>Ga0123332_1005601_pt1 | contig 10596 bp, 9 predicted proteins | sample BioC12SIPDNA_4_FD_89958 | JGI IMG/M metagenome (GOLD analysis project Ga0123332, IMG submission 89958) | Anaerobic biogas reactor microbial communites from Washington, USA - Biogas_R2_A C12 SIP DNA | ecosystem: Engineered > Bioreactor > Anaerobic > Unclassified | place: Washington, USA... | reverse complement strand
GCGGTTACGGTCAACAAGCTGGAAGTCCCAATGCACGATCCGCGCGCGTTCAGCGGGATGGCGGCGGTGTACGCGCTCTCACCGCGCGGCGCGTGTCACATGCAGGGCGACATGTACGGGGTGGACACCGGTCAAGGGCCAGCTTATGAGTTGGACATCACACCTGGCGAGCGCTTCGAGTCGTCGGAGGAAAAAGGCCGCGTGGCGGCGCGCCAGCAGGCGTGGCGCACGCTGTACAACGCGATGATCTTGTGCGAGTTCCAGAATCCCGGCGCGGAACGGGTGTTGGAGGCATTGAACGCCATTACCGGTTGGAATCTGGCATTGGACGATTTGCTGCCATTGGGCAAGCGCATCCTCACACTAAAGCGGAAGCTCAATCTGCGGCGCGGTCTCACGCGGGCGGATGAGCAGATGCCGGAGCTGCTGCGCCAACCGCTTGATGGCGGCACCGAGGGCAACGTTCCCGACCTGGACGCGCTTTTGGCGGGTGCCTATGCCGAATACGGCTGGGACATCGAAACCGGCGCACCAATGTAAAATGGCAAATGGCGAATGAGCGAATGGACGAATCAGCGAATGAGCGAACCATTCCATATTCGCCATTCACTGATTCTTTTATTCGCTGATTCCTTTATTCGCTGATTCGCTGATTCTACACAAGGAGGCCGTCTATGCTCGTTGGTATTTCTCCATTACTCAGCCCTGATCTGCTTGCATTACTCTGCCGGATGGGGCACGGCGATGAGATTGTGCTGGCGGACGCGCACTTTCCCGGTGAAAGCTGCAATGCCCGCGTGCTGCGCGCCGACGGGTTGCGCGTCGCCAATTTGCTCGATGCGATCCTGCCGTTGTTTGCGCTGGATACTTACGTCGACAGCCCGGTGATGATGATGGCGCCTGTCCCAGGGGACACGCTCGACCCCGCCGTCGAAGCTAGTTACCGTGCTGCCATCGACCGGCATTGGCCCGGGACGCCGCCTATCGCCCGTATCGAACGTTTCGCCTTTTACGAGCGTACCGAACAGGCATTTGCCGTCGTGATGACGGGCGAGACCGCCAAGTATGGTAATATTATTCTCAAGAAGGGTGTTACGCCGGTAGGTGACACAGAGGGGGAGATGTAGATGACGATTAGAATTGTAACCGACAGTACATGCGATTTGCCTGCCGAGCAGTTGATGGTCGAGGGGCTAGTGGCATTGTCTCTGTTCACATTTCGGCGAAACTGAGTGATATTGTCAATATGGCACGCATGGCGGCTGAGATCACCACGGACGTTCCCGTAAGCGTGGTCGATTCTGGACAGTTGACAGTAGGCACCGGGTTATTGGCGCTTGAAGCCGCTAAGGCAGCGGCGGGCGGACAGAAATCGGTGCAAATCTTGGGCCTGGGGCAATCGGCTTCACCTGTGTCAGAGCGCAGAAATGAGCATCTGATCACGGTGATGGCTAGTGGATTCCGAACCTCGACAGGGCGAGCACCGTTACGTTAATTGTAGTATAATTTGATAAGAGGCTAATCGCATGGAACCAAAAGATGTTTTGGCGCAATTAAAGAGGATTCCGCTGTTTCAAAACCTTACCGGCAGCGCCGGGGAGGATGTCCTTATGCGCATGGTTCCTTTTGTCCGTGAGCGGATATATGAGCCGGGCGAGCGGATTGTTGGCCAGGAGCAGGTGCCGGATCGCCTGTTTGTGATTGTGGAAGGCAAAGTCCGGCTGACGCGCGTAGACGAACTGGGCAACGTGACCTCAATTGCAGAATATAAGGCCGGCGAGATGTTTGGGCGTATAGAGTTGAGCGTTCAGCAGTTTGAGGGTGCGAATGTGGAAGCCGTCGAAAAGACCCACCTGCTGTATATGCTTTTTAGAGAATTGGTCAAAATCTATGACCAAAGCCCCTATCTTCGGGAGGCCCTGCCAGGGCCGTTACAACCGGCGCGGGTTGTTGGCTTTTTGGAAGCGATGCCCTTGTTCGAGAACTTCCGCGCCGAGCGTTGGGAAAATGAACTATACAGAATCGCGCCACTGGTCCATGATCAGGTTTATGGGAACGGTGAATGGCTTTTCCGCCAGGGCGAGATTTCCGATCGCCTGCTGCTTGTGCTTGAGGGCCGTATTCAACTGACCAAGATCGATCCCGATGGCCTTGTCAAAGAAGTTGGGTGGTTAGAAGTTGGTGACGTCGCCGGAGAGACAGGGCTTCTGGTTGGCGATTTTCACGATGTGTTGGCGACTGCCGATGGCCAGGCGCGGGTGCTCTACCTGCTGCGTGACGATTTTACTGTGCTCTTGGAGCAGCATCCGCGATGGTTGAATCGCTTGAGTGTATCGGAGGTCGTCGATGCGCGCCGCAAAGTCCAAAAATTCGATTGGTTGCGCGATGATGAATGGGTCATATTTGTCGTGCAGCGTCACTGGACACGGCTGTTCCGCCAGATTGCCGCACCGCTGTTGTTTTTTGTCCTGTTGGTGCCGGCGCTGTCGTACCTGTCTTCGAGGGGTACAACGGCTGCGACCTTTCTCGCGGTCGTGGTGGCGATTCCGACGATCGCCCTGTTTCTTGTGGCGATATGGCAGTATCTGAATTGGCGCGACGATTACTTCGTATTGACCACGCAGCGCGTCATCCATATTGAACGCGACTGGCCATTCGACGTGCACTCCGAAGAGTGCTCGTTGGATACCATCCAGGACATCTACGAAGTGCGTTCGGGCGTGACGGCGAACATCCTTAATTACGGCAATCTGGTCCTCCAGACTGCGGGTGAAACCGTTGACATCGACATCGACAGTATCCCTAATCCGGCGCACTTGCGGGTGATGATCTTCCAACAAATTGAACGCGCCAAAGCTCGTGATCTGCTCCGCGCGCGCGGCCAAATCCGCGACCTGCTCGCACGCCGTCTCAAGATCGAGAAAGCGCCCTCGGCACCGCCAAGCAAGACTTTGCCCGCCCCGCCGCCCACTCGGCGTCTCTGGATGCTGCTGACGTTTAGCTGGCTGTGGGAATACCTCTTCCCACCCTCGTGGGTGGAGACCGAAGATGCCGGTACGATTATCCTGCGGCGCTTCTGGTTCCTGGGCCTCTTGCGCTATATGGAGGTCTTTGTACCTTTGTTGATCTTCACCGTGGGCGGTGGTGCGTTCTTGCTCGAGCGTTGGAACAATGCCGATATACACTTCACTTCATGGTTTATCGCCTGGCTTATTCTCGAGGCGATCTTGCTGGCAGCTCTACTGTGGTTTGTCGAGGATTGGCGCAATGACTATGTGCAACTCACGCCCAGTCACATCATTTTGGTGGAACAGAAGCCTTTGTTGCTACGTGAAGCGCGGCGTGAAGCACGGCTGGATCGTATTCAAAACCTCAGTTTCCAGGTTCCCGGTTTCTGGGGGCAGCTTTTGCAATACGGTCACGTGCAATTCGAGACGGCGGGTCGAGAGGGACTCTTTGAATTGAAATGGGTACGCCATCCTTCAAAAGTGCGCTCGTTGATCTCCGACCGCCAGTATGAGTATACTCAACGCCAACGCAAAATCGAGGCGACGCGTCGGGAGGACGAACTGCTGAGTTGGTTTGCGACGTATGACAATCTGCGAAGAGAGGACTAAGGTAGTTCCAAGACCTAAACTACGCAGGAACGGCCTAATAACGAACTATGGTAGAATAGGCAAGATCAGGATTTGGGGGATATTATGTTAAGGGAAATTGTTACAGTTGGAGATCCGCGTTTGCGCAAGCGCTCGCGCCCGGTGCAGAAAGTCACACCGGAAATACGCACGTTGATCACTGATATGATTGAGACGATGGACGCAGCGAACGGCGTGGGGCTGGCGGCGGTGCAGGTTGGTGAAATGGTGCGGGTGATCGTCATCGAAACGCCGGAAGACGAGGACGACCCCACCAGCGGCAAGCTTTTCGTCGTGCTTAATCCGGAAATCGTCAAGACCGGTAGAGAAACAGAAGTTGGTGTGGAAGGGTGCCTCTCTGTCCCTGGATACGCTGGAGAAGTGGAACGCGCGACGGAGATCGTTGTGCGCGGGATGGATCGCCACGGAAAACCGTTTCGCTTTCGCCCGCGCGGTTACTTGGCGCGCGTGTTCCAGCACGAAATCGACCACTGCAACGGCGTGCTGTACACAGACCGCCTGGTAGCTCCAGATCGCATCTGGGAAGTGAAACCCGGCGAGGAAGAGCAGGCTGAAGCAGAAGATGCCCGGCAGCGCGCGGCAGCGACGGCCGGTTGATAATCGACCTTAACCATAATTGAAAAATATATGTGGGGTGGGGGGGTTGGGGGCGGGGACACCCGCCCCCAACCCCTTATTCCCCTCATGATTTGCGATTCGTTTTGAGGAGGCTATAAAGTGATAACGGAACAACAGATAATGGAAGCGCTGCGCAATGTGATGGATCCCGAACTGCGGCGCAATATCGTGGATTTGGGCATGGTGCGCCAGGTGCGCATCCGGGGCAAACACATCAAGGTGACGATTGCGCTGACGGTGGCGAATTGTCCGCTGCAGGACAGCATCGCAGCGGACGCAGCGAAAGCAGTCGACGGTCTGGCCGAAGGGTTGGACGTGGAAATCGCCCTGACCGCGATGACCGAAGACGAAAAAGCGCACTTGCGCAAGGTGTTACAGTCTTCCCGGCAGCAGCAGCCCAACTTCCCCGCCGGGAATCTCAACCGTGTTAAAACGGTGATCGCCGTGATGAGCGGCAAAGGCGGGGTGGGGAAGTCCACGGTGGCGGCGATGATCGCTGTCGGATTGCGGCGCAACGGCTTGCGCGTCGGCGTACTGGATGCCGACATCACCGGCCCGAGCATCCCCAAGCTGTTCGGCGTCCACGAAGCTCCGATGACTTCGCCATTGGGCATTATGCCACCACAGACATCGGGCGGCATCAAAATTATGTCGATCAATCTGATGCTGCAAAACGAGGCCGACGCTGTGATCTGGCGCGGTCCGATGATCGCCAGCGCAATCAACCAGTTCTGGAGCGACGTCTTCTGGGGCGATCTGGACGTGCTGGTGGTCGATATGCCGCCCGGCACCTCCGACGCCGCCTTGACCGTGATGCAGGGTTTGCCGGTCACGGGCATTGTGCTGGTCACATCCCCGCAGGATCTGGCAGAGATGGTCGTGCGTAAGGCCGCGAACATGGCCGGGCACCTGAACATCCCCCTCATCGGCGTGGTGGAAAACATGAGTTACGTTACCTGCCCGAAGTGCGGCGAGCGTTTCGAATTGTTCGGCAAGGGCAACACCGAGGAGATGGCGAACGCCTTCGGCACACGCTTTCTGGGCAAACTGGGCATCGATCCTGAGATGGCGCGTCTCGGCGACGCTGGACAGATCGAGGCTTACGCCAACGGCGAATTCGGCTTGCTCGTCGACGTGGTCGGCGGCGTCATCGCCGCCGCGCCCGATCCGCATCCGCATACCCATTAGTCGGATTTTAAATAGGTTAACGCTATGGAAGCACGCAGTCACGAACTCAAGAATGGCTGCGTGCTTCTTATTCGCGAGGCGATGCCTGAAGATGTCCGCGCCGTCCTTGATTATGTCGAAGCGGTCAGTGGTGAATCCGATTTCCTGACTTTCGGCCCCGGCGAGTTTGAACTGACTGAAGCGCAAGAAAAGGATTTCCTAGGCAGATGTCACGAAGCGGATAACCAACTCTATATCGTCGGCTTGATCGGGGATCAGATCGTGAGCACGCTTAACTTTTCGGCGGGACGCCGCCCGCGCGTCCGGCACAGTGGTGAGTTTGGCCTGTCGGTGCGGAAGTCTTGTTGGGGACTCGGCGTCGGTGCATTTATGCTCGATGCGCTTATCGATTGGGCAAAGGCCACGCAGGTCGTAAAGAAGATCAATTTGCACACCCGTACCGACAACCAACGGGCTATTGCACTCTACCTACGCAAGGGTTTTATGATCGAAGGGATGGTCAGCAGGGGGATATTCTTGCACGGCGAGTACTTCAATCACTACTTGATGGGGCTGGAATTGTAGGAGAAATGCTCCACTAGCCGGATGCGTGGTGGCCGTGAAAAATGAGAATCTACTTGCTACGCCACGGGCATACGATAGCCGGATTGCATCAAAATGCTGTTCTTGGCGTTCCTGATCCCCCATTGGATGAGTTCGGTATTCAACAAGCCGAATCGCTTGGACAACGTTTACAGCATTATGAGATTGATGCCGTCTACAGCAGCGATCTCAAACGGGCTGCGGAGACCGCCCAGATCATCTGTCGCTACACACATCACGACATCCTATATAGCCCTCAACTCCGTGAGATCAATATGGGTGATATTCCCGTTCAAGGATGGAAAGCTTTCCCCGACTACTATCTGGAGTGGCAAAAGCATGAGGCTGATCTGCCGTATCCACAAGGCGAAGCCGGAGCGGACGTACAGAAACGGGTTTGGCCCCTACTTGAGGAGATCGTCAAAAAACACAGCCGCGATGTAGCTGTTGTCACCCACGGTGGCGTGATTATGATCCTGCTCAGTGCCTGCATTGGGTCGGGGTTGGAGAAACGGTTCAGGTTCGCCCCACCTGCTTATTGCAGCATCAGTGCACTTTCTTACGATCCCAATGACAGCATGTGGAGAGTCGAACAATTCAATGACACGGCTCATTTGAGCTTGATCACGGCGTATCTGTGATCTTGATCGTCCCTAAGTTTATCCCATCATCAACCGGCGTTCCTTGGGGATCGACGACCGCTACGTTGATGATGTCCGGGAAGCTGTACATCCCGGCGCGGAGTTGGTAACTGCCCGCCTCAAGATTCGCGGGAACGGGGACGGTGAACCGGCTCAGGACGAGATCGCCTGTCTGCCAGTAATCCGCTGGAAAGCCCACGTGATCGTCCTGCGCGCGTAGACTGCCGTTCTCGTCCAACAGTTGCACTGTGAAGTGATAATCTACACCCTCTGGCGGCAGCCCGCGCAGCCACCACGCCAGCCAGACCTCCGCCTCCCAGCCCCCCGTTATAGTCTCCGGCGCTTCGTAAGCTGCAAAAACGACGTTGTTGGCGAACGGAATCCCCGCCGCCAACGGCTGCATCCCCGCGATCACATCGTTGCGGTTCACGGCTTCGCGGACGAAGGTGCGGTACGTCACGCCGTCTGGCAATCGCGTGACTGGCCCCGGACTGACGGATTCCCACGCGGCCAGCCATTCGAGCGACGGTGCGAGCGTGCCGCCGGCATCGTCGTATAGCGGTCCGACCAAATAGACAGTGCGTTCGCCTTCAGGCACGGGCAGCGCTGTGTGCCCATCGGTGAAGCGGTGTGGCGTTCCGAAGAGTAGCGCCTCGAAGACGGTCGGCGTCTCCGTCATAAACGGGCGGGCACTCTCACCGATGACGATGATCTCCGCACCGTTGGTCAACGCCTTTGCGCTGCTGGCTGCCGAACGCGTGTAACGCAAGGGAATGCCGTACCCGCCGGTCGAAGGATGTTCAACCATATAGACGCGCTGTTGGTAAATCACGGAGATTTGCCAACTGCTCCATATGAACAATCCTACAATCAACATTCCTGTTGCGAGGCTGAATTTGAGCGCCCCCAGAGAAATTTCGCGCTGCGGCAGAAGTTCTAGCCCCCGTGCGAGCAGGATGGCGACGAAGAGGAATTGTGTCGGGTACAGCATGATGAAGTAGTGGGGTTGGGTTACTGTACTGGGCCAGAGTTGCAGCACTACTGGGACGAAAAACCATAGCAGGAGTAGAACAAAGCTGCGTCGCTGTTCCTGTGTTTTACCGCGGAACGCCTGCCCTAGCGCGTAGAACAGTCCCGAGACGATCAACCCTGTCATCAGGTGATTCATCCACCAGAGATTGACAACGCTGGCCTGGAATTGTTCGTGGTATGCTCCGGCTTGTCCCGGGATCCCGTAGCTACCAGCGATCATAAAAGCATAGCGCAGCGCGTCCCACGAGAACACGCCCGCTCCTCCCGCATAGTTGAAAATGCCGGAAAAGTTCTCCCAACCGTTCTGGGCGTCGTGAAGGATGTAAGGACTGACGGCGACGAGTGCTGCCAGCGCACTCACTACCAACGTCTTGGGTGAAACTTGATCCCGGTATAACAAGACTGCCAATCCCAGGATAGGAATTGCCGCCAGGCCACTGAGGTGTAGACCGATCATCGCTGCTGCGCCGACGCAGGCAAGAATGAGGAACCAGCGCCGCCCTTTGACAAAGACCGCGAATATGGCAGCAAAGAAGATCAGCGTGGCCCACGGCATGTTTTGACACCAGATTTTGCGGGCATAGAGTACCGACCAGGGACTGACGGCAAAAAGCAGTGCGGTAATGAGTCCCACACGCTCGCCGAAATAGATTTTTCCGAAGGTATAACAACCCCACACTGCTAGGGTGTTGAGCAGCATTGTGAATAACACTGCGGCGAGGGGATCGCGCCACAAGCGTATGGGCAGCGCCATGAGATACAGCGTGAGCGGGAAGTTGTCGATGCCCATCGAAGCATCCACGCCGACAGCGGGCAAGTAGCCTTCATAGGCAATTGCCTGCGCCATCCGTGCGACTGTGGCTTCGTCGCGTTTAAACTCGGTCAGTGAGGGGCGTTCGAGACGCAGTACAAACGCCAGCGCCATAATGAAGGCCAAAAGGAGCCACGGATGGCGTGGTTTTGTTTGGAGTGTTTGCGTATTTTCCATCACCGCCAAACTATAACCCGATCCTACTATCTGTCAATATTCTGTAGGAAAAAGTGCAAATGTGTGTTGTTTATTTCACGGCTGTCACTATAATAGGGGCATACGAACCTATTCGAGAACTCGCCATTGGTGTACCAGAAACGCTTGCCAGCATAATTTTTGGGTAAAATATAGATCCGTTGGACATTTCATTATCAAGGGGGGTCGGCCTATGTTAAGCTTTATGAAAGACGTCCTGGCAGTTATTATGGGTGGGGGGTCAGGGACGCGACTTTATCCGCTGACCAAGCTGCGCGCGAAACCCGCTGTGCCATTGGCGGGCTACTACCGGTTGATTGACATTCCCATCAGCAACTGCATTCACTCTGGCGTGAACCGCATCTACGTGCTCACGCAATACAACTCCGTCTCGTTGCACCGGCACGTTGTGCGTACCTACCAATTCGACAACTTCTCCGGTGGATGGGTGCGGATTTTGGCGGCGGAACAGACGCCGATGAGCAAATCCTGGTATCAGGGAACGGCGGATGCGCTGCGCAAACAACTCTTCCAACTCCAGGTCCCCAGTCCGCGCGACATTTTGATCCTCGCCGGTGATCATCTCTATCGCATGAATTATGCCGATTTTGTTCGCTTCCACGGTGTGCACGAAGCTGATATCTCCATCGCAGTCAAACCCGTTGGGGCCGAGGATGCGCCGGAGTTGGGCATTTTGCAGGCAGACAAAGAAGGGCGGATTCACGCTTTCCGCGAAAAGCCGCCTCTGGACCAACTGGATGGCCTCGAGAGCCTGGAAGGTGAGCGTCCCTACATGGCCTCGATGGGCATTTACGTCTTCCGCACCAAGGCCATGGGCGACTTGTTGCGCAGCGAAACCGGTTCGGATTTCGGCAAAGACATCATCCCGGCGGCCATTGAGAAGGGCTTGCGTGTGTTTGCTTATCCTTTCGAGGGCTACTGGGCGGATATTGGGACAATCGGCGCCTTCTACGAAGCGAACCTGGCGCTGACCAGCACAAATCCGCCGTTCGATTTCTTCTCGGCGGAATGGCCCATCTACACGCGCCCGCGCTTCTTGCCGGGCAGCCGGATTACCGACTCGAGTTTGATGCGTGTGTGGATTGCGCCCGGCTGCCGGTTGGACCATGCCGCTATTGCCGACAGCGTTATCGGCTTGCGCAGTATCGTCAACAACGGCGCGCATCTGCATCGCGTGGTGATGATGGGAGCCGATGACTTCGAATCGCTGGCGCAGATCGACGAGAACGAGCGCCTTGGCCTGCCCGACATCGGGGTGGGGCGCGGCAGCGTCATCGAGAACGCCATCCTGGACAAGAACGCGCGCATCGGGCGCAACGTTGTCATCCGCAGCCACATGGGCGCGCCAGATGAGGAGACTGACAACTACGTGGTGCGCGACGGCATCGTCGTCGTTCCTAAGGGCGCGGTCATCCCTGATAACACTGTCATTTAGCTGATTCAAGAGGTAGGTCATGAAACCCATATCTTATGTCCACAAATCGACATGGCTCTCCGACCTCTCTCCGTACATTTACGGGACAACGCGCCTCGGCGACGAGCACATCTCCTTCGATGACCGCGTCGCTATCGCCCGCGCGGCGATGAACGCCGGCGTCTGGTTCCACACCAGCCACACCTACGGCGATGCGCTCAAAGTCCTGCGCGTTGCATTCGACCAGGACCGCGCCCGCGTTCCCAAGCTGATCGTGAAACTGGGCTGGAGCACGATCGACGAACTGCGGGATATGGTTCACCTGCACCTTGACCTGCTTGGATTGGACAGCCTGGACTTGGGCCAGCTTTGCCTGGGCGGGCAACTGGCGGACGAATTCACCAACGGCGGGCCGTGCTACGACGAATTCGCCCGTCT
>Ga0123332_1005586_pt1 | contig 10610 bp, 9 predicted proteins | sample BioC12SIPDNA_4_FD_89958 | JGI IMG/M metagenome (GOLD analysis project Ga0123332, IMG submission 89958) | Anaerobic biogas reactor microbial communites from Washington, USA - Biogas_R2_A C12 SIP DNA | ecosystem: Engineered > Bioreactor > Anaerobic > Unclassified | place: Washington, USA... | reverse complement strand
GGGGAAAGGTCCCGCGCACGTTGTCCAGGATCCAGTTCAGCATGTCCTCGAGCCGGCTGCGGAGCCGCACGTTCTCCATTTCCAATTGGAAGGCCCGGCGCTCCAGCGCCTCCCCCGCCCCGGCGAGGGGGAGCGAATCGGACCGGACCGGCTGGAATGCCAGTGGTTGGCCGGAAGTCACCGGGCGGCGTTCGACCGGCGGGGCCGCCGGGCGGGGAACGTTGCCCGGAGCGGGGGCAGCAGACGGAAGCGGGCGGAACTGGCTTGCGGACGGATAGACCCGCCAAGCTGTCCAAACGGAGATGCCGACCAGGAGCGCAACGCCGAGGAGGGTTCCCGCGCATTTTCTGGAAATATCGGTTTCCCGCATGCCCCGTCCCCGATCCGGCCGGTCAAAGAACCGCGGCCGCCTTCATGGCCTCCTCGACCGTGGGATACAGTTTCACCAGTTTGCTCATGCCAAGGAGTTCGATGGTCTTGACGATCCGCCGGTTGAGCGCCGCGATGCCCAGAAAGGAAAGATTCTGGATGGTGATCCGCTGATAGCGCCCCAGCAGGGCCAGCCCCTTGCTGTTCACATAGGAAAGGTTTTCGCAATCCAGCACAATGCGGACATGGGGATGATTGACCATCGGATCGAGCAATTCCTTGAATTGATCGTGGGTCATCGAGTCGAGCGGACCTGCCACATGCACCAGTTGAATGCCATCACGGTTTTCAATCTGCGTTGTCAAGACTGCGTTCGCCATGATGCCTCTCCAATCGCTCGGGTTCCTGTCGGCTAATGAATCCTTCTTGCCGTCATTATCGACACCCCGGGGGAAGTTGTACAGTCCGGAATTTGCCCGGCGGCGGCCGGAGGGCATTTACAGGGCGGCCGCCGTCTGCAGGGCTTCTGCAACGGTGGGATACAACTTGACCACCTTGTCCATGCCCAGCAGTTCAATCGCCTTGGATACCCGGTTATTCAACGCCGCCACGGCGAAAAACGACAGGTTGGCGGCGGCCAGCCGCTGGTAGTGCGCCATCAGGGTCAGGCCGCGACTGTTGACATAGGTCAGGTTTTCGCAATCCAGCACGATCCGCACTCGCGGCTGGCTCACCAGCGGATCCACCTGGCTCTTGAACTGGTCATGGGTCATGGAATCCAGCGGTCCCGACACATGGAGAACCTGAATGCCTTGGCGGTCTTCGAATTCGATAGAAAGTCCAACGTTTGTCATAAAATCTCCGACACCTGATCGTGAGCAGGCCCGTGTATAGACCTGTTCATTAATATAATGGATCCGATCCCGGGTGTAAAGAGCGGACAACTCAGGGCACGACAAAGGACTTCCTTAGAACGATCGTCCCGCCTTGCGCCGGCCAATCCCGGGTTGGCCGGATGCCGATGGCCTGCGATTGCATACCAAGAAAAGGATCGGGTTCCACCCAGATGTAGGGCTCCTCGGGGGGGCCCTTCACTCCGGTCCCGCCCAGTTCGGGCCAGTCGGCATCGTCGTAATCCGGCAGGGCCCAATCCCCCGGGGGGTTGAAGGCAAATTTCCAGGACGGATCGGTTCCGACAAACCAATCCCGGCCCCGCAGGGCCGCCAGGATCCAATCCGGATAGCGCTGGCGGGGCGCCTGGATGGCCAGTTGATGTTTCCCGGGCGCCAGGTCAAACACCGCGGCCGGGGAGCGTTCCGGATGCCCGGCCTGCAGGACTTCGCGCCCATCCAGATAGAGACGCGCGGGCAGATTGGCATACATGACCGCCAGCGCCGCCCCGTCGCTTCGCTGGCGCTGGAGCAGCTGGGCCGCCGCCCGCACCGCTTCATCCGCATCCGCCAAAAACCGCGGCAGGGGATCCGGCCCGCCCAGTTTTTCATCCAGCATCGCCAGGCGGAATTCCAGCATGCGCCGGGCGGGAGGAGGATAATTCATGCCGTGGCGGCGCAAGCGCGCGGCCAATTCATCGCGCGCACCCTGCCAATCGCCCATGCGTTCGTGGTTCCACAGCGCCGTCATGACCACGGCGGCATCCAGGCGGGGATCGGGGGGCATGCCCCGGTTTTCGGGTTGCAGGCGCACGGTATCGGCGGCCTGGGGCTGATCCAGGTAATACCAACTGATGCTCTCGAAATACGCCCGGCTGGCATGATCCGGGCCCCGTTCGAATGCCATGTCCAAGGACCGGTCAAAGCGGGATGGATCCATGGCATGTACGCGGTATTGCACCGTGCGGAAGGGCTCTTTCACCAGCAGCCCGTGCGTCGGGCCCGCCATGACGTTCTGATAATACCAGCCGCCGTTGAAATAATCCTCCAGGCCCGTCCCCCGCCAGCCGGGCGATTTTTCCTTGTCCTTGCGGATGCTTTCGTCGCCCTCCAGCGCCCAGTACGAGCCATCCAGCGTGACCACCGAGAGCAGGCAGCCGACAAACTTGCCGCGGCCCTTCACCCGAAGAATCGGATGGGGACGGCCCACATCATTGGGCGTTGTGCGCCACCAACCCGCGTGAAAATAGCCCAGCCGGCCCGCGGATGCCTCCGGGCGCGCCGCCATCCATGCCCGGATTTTCACGGGCACCGGCGAAATCTTCCCCGCTTCCAGCCGGATTTCCACTGATTCCGCAAAGGGCATCGGGAACGCGCAGAAGAGGGCATTGCCGGTCATGCCGAAATAGAGCGATTGCGTGCGCACGCGCCGCCAGGGCAGGCCGCACAGGTCGCCCAGCGGAACCTTGACGCTGTCGTTCGTGGAGCCGTCGTAGCGAATCGCGACCAGCCAATCGCGCAAGATGGCGTCGCGCGATTCCTCCGGAATCCGGTCCCACTGCGGTTCAAACTCGAGGCGACGGATCACGCCCGGCCCGGCAATCCGGATCCTCTCCTGACCCTCGGCCAGGTCGGATTCCCGCAGTTCCCCCGCCGGCGGCAGCCGGTTGGTCTGCCAAACCCCGCGCGCCTTCTCCAGCGCGGCCAGGTCCCGTTCCGGCAGCGGCCATGCAAATGTCTCGACGGGCGTCCCGCGCGGCAAAGCCGATTCCGCAACCTGGTAGTACACCTTGCGCGGCGCCCCGCTGTCCTCCGGCGGGCCTTGTTCGCATTCAATGCGCAAGTTTTTTGAATAAGGCATCGGCACAAAGGAATACCAGCAGTAGTTGTTGTATTCCGCCAGCGGGGCCAGGAACGGCGCGAATTGGCCACCGAACAGCTCTTTGATGTCCCCCGCCAGGCGCGGCGTCTGCTCACCGTCGAAAAAGAAGCGAAACCGGTGCGGCTGGCCGTCCTTGGCGCCGGTGAACCACACGCGCGACACATAACCGGGCCCCTTCAGATCCGCCAGTACCTTCCAGCCCGGCGTGGAACTGTCGCGCAGGAAAGTCCCGTAATCGTTGTTGCCGCCCGTGCGGTCGTAGGAGGAATGCAGCCTCGTATCCGGCTGGTCCAGCCGCGCCAGCCAGAGCGGATCGGCCAGGCGTTCCGCCAGCGAGGCCACCGTGACCCCTTCCCCCGCCGGGTGCGGCCCGCAACCCGCCGCCGCCCCCAGCCAAACCATCGTTCCCAGCATCCGCCAAATTTGCTTCATTTCCACCTCGCCACCGCCTACTATGCGCAATTGCAGCTGATTAATGAACCATTTTTCGCACCAACCACCATCCATCCGGACGCGGGCATGATCATTTCGCGCACGCCCTACCGGGTCTCGTTTTTCGGCGGCGGCACCGATTATCCCGCCTGGTACCGCCGGCACGGCGGGGCCGTGCTTTCCGCCGCCATCGCCCGCTACTGCTATCTCACCTGCCGCTGGCTCCCGCCCTTCTTCGAACACAAATCCCGGATTGTCTATTCCATCATCGAAGACGTCCAGCGCATCGAGGACATCCGGCACCCCGCCGTCCGCGAATGCCTGCGCGAACTCGGCATCCGCGACGGCATCGAAATCCACCACGACGGTGATCTTCCCAAGATGACCGGTCTCGGCACCAGTTCCTCTTTCACGGTCGGCCTGCTTCACGCCCTCCACGCCCTGCGCGGCGAATGCCGTTCCAAAATGCAATTGGCGGAAGAGGCCATCCACATCGAGCGCGAGCGCTGCGGCGACCGCGTTGGCTCGCAAGACCAGGTGGCGGCCGCTTTCGGCGGCTTGAATTGCATCCGCTTTGCCCCCGACGACACCATCGTGGTCCAGCCTGTATCCCTGGCCGCCGAACGCCTGGCGGAATTCCAGGATTCCCTGCTGCTGTTCTTCACCGGTTTCTCCCGGATAGCCTCCGACATCGTCGCCGAGCAGCTCCAGAACATTCCCCGGAAGGAAGCGGAACTGACGGAAATGGCCCGCATGGTGGAAGAAGGCCTGGGCATCCTGACCGCAGGGCACGACCTGGCCGACTTCGGCCGCCTCCTGCACGAAAGCTGGCGGATCAAGCGCTCTCTCAGCACCCGGGTCAGCACCCCCGAGATCGATGCCATGTATGAGACGGCCCGCCGCGCCGGCGCCCTCGGCGGCAAGCTCACCGGGGCCGGCGGCGGGGGATTCCTGCTGCTGTACGTCGAACGCGACCGGCAAGCCGCCGTGCGGCAGGCCCTGGCCCGACTTCTGCACGTCCCCTTTGACCTCGATCACACCGGATCCCAGATTATTTTTTCCAACCCCGTCCCCCTGGAAAGCACCCCGTGACCTTCACCCTGCCCCTGATGGAAAACAACATCACCGCGGCGGATCGTGCCGCCGTCATTGCCTTCCTGACGGGCGACCCCGTTCTCACGCAGTCCGCCCAGGTTCGCGCATTTGAACAGGAATGGTCCCAGTGGCTGGGCGTCCGTCACAGTGTCTTCGTCAATTCCGGCGCTTCCGCCAACTTCATCACCATGGCCGCCCTGCGCCACCTCCATGGCCCCGGGGAAGTGATCGTTCCGACCCTTACCTGGGTCTCGGACATCTCCTCCGTCCTCGCTGCCGGCCACACCCCCGTCTTCATGGACGTCGATCCGCGTACACTGGCGATGGACCCGCGCCAGGTCCGCGCGGCCCTGCATAAAAACACCCGCGCGGTTTTCCTGACCCATTGCCAAGGCTTTGACGGCCTGGACGACGGTCTGCTGGCCGAATTGCATCAGCGCGGGATTCCGCTGATCGAGGACGTCTGCGAATCCCACGGCGCCACGCATCACGGACGGAAGCTGGGCACATTTGGCCTGGCCGCCAACTTCTCCTTCTACTTCGCCCACCACATGAGCACCATTGAGGGCGGCATGGTATGCACCGATGACGGAGATTTCTACCAAGCCTGCCGGATGCTCCGCTCCCACGGCATGGTCCGCGAGGCCGACAGCCCCGCCTTTCGGAAAAAATGGGAGGACGCCTCCCCCGACCTCAATCCCAAGTTCATTTTTGCATGGCCCACGGGCAATTTCCGCAGCACTGAGATCAACGCCGTCATCGGCCGCTCTCAGCTCAAGCGGCTTGACGAAAACAACCGGCGCCGCACGGAGAACTTCAAACTCTACCTGTCCCTCCTCGATCCCAAGCTCTACTGGACCGATTTCCTCGTTGATGGCAGCGTGAACTACGCCTTCCCCCTCGTGATGAACCAGCCTGATGCAGCTCTCCGCGACCGCCTAATGGCCGTGATGGATCAAAACGGCATCGAACACCGCCGCGGCAACGCCGGCGGCGGCAACCAGCTTCGCCAGCCTTACCTCGCCGGCATCGCGCCGCCCAAGGCCGACATCCCCCGCCTGTTCCCCGTCGTGGATCACATCCACTTCTACGGCTTCTACATCGGCAACTATCCGACCCTCGAAGAGGCCCGCATCCGCAAGCTCTGCGGCATGCTCAATTCGGTCCGGCCCTGACTCAGGCCCCGGCCCCGGAAACCATCCGGTCAATCAGTTCCCTGTGCAACCGCGCGGCGTGGCGAGGATTGAAGCAGTCCGCGGCGCGCTGCCGTCCCGCCAATCCGACCTGGGCGGCGGCGGCCGGGTCGGCCACCACCCGCTCCAGCGTCGCCACAAACGAGGCGCTATCATCCGGAGTGAACAGGAATCCATCCACGCCGTCGCGCACGATTTCGGCGATGCCAGGCAGCCCGGACGCCACCACCGGCCGGCCTGTGGACAGGCCGTTGTAGAGCGCGCTGGGAATGATGCCCTGGTTGTCGGGAGAGTTCCGCCGGTGCACCAGCACCGCATCCATCGCGTTGAGCCAGCGGTTCACATCCGACTTGGTCGGCAGCCATCCGGTCATGAGCGCGGCGCCTTCCAGGCCACGCTTCGCGATTTCCTTCCGGCACCATGCCTCGCCCCCCGCCCCGCCGATGATCACCAGCCGCCAGTCGGGATGCTTTGCGACTGCCGATTTCCACCAATCCAATAACTGGTCATAGCCCTTGCCGCCGCGAATGATGCCGAAAATCGCGAAATGCTTCGGGTTTTCATCCAATCCCAACTCGGTTTTCCTTGGCGCGGGGTCGAGGGGGCGAAAGATGCCCGGATTTTGCGGCGCATTGATCACGACGATGCGCGATTCGTTCATCCCCTTCGCCGCCAGCAGGCGCTTCTCGGCCTCCGTGCTGACCGTAGCTTTCACGTGCGGTCGGTTCCAACTGCGCACCTCGCGTTTTTCCAGCCAACCGGCCAGCCGCCGCCCCCAGCCCCAATGTCCCAGCAGGATGGACCACCACCAGTCACTGGTCGCGATGATCGTCGGGATGCCCAGTTTCACCACGCGGCCGGGGATCAGCGGCAGGGTTTCCTTGCAGATGATCAGCGCCGGGGCCAGAGCGCAGATCTGCTGGAGCAAACTGTCGAGATGCCGGTACCATAGACGCGTCTTGCGCCATTTGTCGCGCCCATTGGCTTGATCCACGGTGAACGGCAGTTCGATCAGCCGCATGTTTTGGCGCAGTTCGGCATCGCGCTTGCCTCCGGCAGGCCCCATGCTGGCATAGATCAACTCATGGTCCGCAGCCAGCACCTCGGTCAGCTCCCGAAGTGCCGGCCACTGGTACGCCTCAATCTCCGGCGGATAACGGTGCAGGTAGACGATAACGGGTTTCGCTTTGCTCATCTTTCTGGCCATGCTACCCTGCCCCCATGAATTTGACCAGCGCCCGAATGTTGATTTGCGGCGGTGAAACCCTCGCCGGGGCTGCCCTCGCTGAGGAAGCCAACCGCCGCGGCCTGGACGCCGCAACGCTTGCGGCAGCCGACACCTCCAACTGGGCCGACCCCGATGCCATTGAAGCCGCCTTCGCCGGGCAGGATCCCGAGGTGGTGTTTGTCGCCGCGGGCGAATCGGGAGGCATTGCCCTGAACCGCGCCCATCCCGCACGCTTGCTGGAATCCAACCTGCGCGTGGTGTTGAATGTCCTGGGCACGGCCGCCCGGCGGCGCGTTCCGCGCCTGGTCTACCTCGCCAGTTCCTGCTGCTATCCCCGCGATGCCGCCCAACCGCTATGCGTGGAGAGCCTGATGACCGGCCCCTTCGAGCCGACCAATGCCGCCTATTCGGCGGCCAAGCTTGCCGGCCTCATGACCTGCGAGGCCGTGCGCACAGAACACGGACTGGCCTGGTTTGCGGCAATCCCCGCAACCCTTTTCGGGCCCGAGGACCATTTCGACCCCGACCACGCCCATGTCGCCTCCGGGCTCCTCGTTCGGATGCACGAGGCGAAGCAACGGAACATCCCCGCGGTCGCCGTCTGGGGTACAGGCCGACCGCGGCGCGACTTCCTGTTCTCGCGCGACCTCGCCGACGCCCTGTTCTTCCTCGCGGAGAAATACGACGCCGCGAAAGGCCCCATCAACGTCGGTCCCGACACCGATCTATCCATCGCCGAGGTTGCCCAAGCCGTGAAGAAGGTCGTCGGCTACGAAGGGCAACTGGAATTCGATGTTTCAAAGCCGGACGGCACCCCCCTGAAGCGGCTCGACGCCGGTCCCCTGCGCGCCATGGGCTGGCAGCCCAAAACAGACTTCGCCGCCGGCCTGCGCGAAACCTACGCGGCGTTCTGCAAGCTCAAGCGTTGATCAGATCGATCACGCGCCGCGCCAGCGCCGGGCGTGAAAGGCCCTGGGCGGCGAGCAAGTCGTCGCGGGGGCCGATGTCAAAGTGGTAGTGCGGGGCGAGGCCGGCATGGGCCCATTTCGCTTTCGGCAGGCGCGGGGCCAGGTGCATTGCCAGCAGACCATCCATGCCGCCACGGCCAATGAATCCCTCTTCCATCGTCAGGATGGCACAGCACGGCGCCAACTCCGCTTCCAGCGCGGCGAGATCCGGCGAAGACAGGTTCATCAAATCCACCGTTCGCACGGGGATGCCGCCGGCTTCCAGCTCGTCGCGTACGCCCGCCGCCAGATGGCTCATGTAGCCCGTCGAGACAATCGCTGCCGCCGAGCCCCTGCTCCCCCCGAGGCGGAAGCCGCGCTTCATGTCCTCGGCCATTGGAGCATCGCCCAGATTCGGCAGCGGATGACTGTCGAGCCGCAGGTAGCGCACGCCCGTTTCGCCCAGCGCCTGCCGGGCCATTTCGGCGGCCGTCGCCGCGTCCGCCGGTGACCACACGCCCATGTTCGGCAGCGCGCGCATGAGGGCGATATCCTCCAGCGCCTGATGCGTCGGGCCCGACACCTCGTAGCTGTAGCCCGCGCCCATGCCGACGAGCGTCACGTTCATCGGCCGGACCTGCGAAAGGATCGCGAGGTTGATGCGGATTTGCTCGAGGCAGCGCATCGTAATGAACGGCGCGATGGCATAGGCCACCACGCGGAACCCCTCCAGCGCAAGGCCCGTCGCCACGTTCACCGTGTTCTGCTCGGAAATCCCCATGTTCAGGAACCGGTCCGGGAAATCCTTCCGCACGCCGTCGAGCACCGGCGAGCCAAAGTCCGCCGTCAAAAAAAAGATGTCCTTCTCCGCGGCCATCCGCTCCTTCATTGCCTGCAGGAAGGAGTCGCGCATCCTGGTCTTGGGCCCGCTCATGGCGCGCCTCCCGTCAGCTCCTCGACTTCTTCGGGCGTCAGCGTGCGGATGTGGCACAACGGGTCGCCCTCCAGCGAAGGCGCGCCCTTGCCTTTGATCGTATGGGCGATCACGACGCGCGGGCCGGGGAAGCCCGACGCCATCGCCCGGCCGATTGTCTTGCACAGCGCCTCGACATCGTGGCCGTCCACTTCTTCCGTCGACCAACCGAAGGCGCGGAACTTTTCCGCCAGCGGCGCGAGATCCACTACGCGCGCCGTGTAATCCATCATGCAGCGCGCGTTTTCGTCCACGATCAGGACCAGGTTGTCCAGCTTCTGCTGGGCGGCGAACAGAAACGCCTCCCAGACGGCGCCTTCGTGGAGTTCGCCGTCGCCCGCCACCACCACGACGTGGCGGTCGGAGCCCTGCCGCTTCAGCGCCACCGCCATGCCCGAGCCAACGCCGGGACCGTGACCGAGCGAACCATTCACCGTCTCGTAGCCGGGGATCACGGGGTCGGGAATGCCGCCCAAAAACGAACCCGGACGGCATACCCGCTGGAGCTCCGCCTTCGGGAAGAAGCCGCGATCGGCCAAAATGGGATAGAGGCTGATGGAGCCGTGGCCCTTGCTGACGATCAGTCGGTCGCGCGCCGGATCGCGCGGATTGGCCGGGTTGTGCCGCAGCAGCCCGCCGTAGAACAGGCAGGTATAGATCTCGACCGCCGACAGCGAAGACGCGACGCGCGTCTCCGGCGCCGCCGCGTGGATCCGCAGCGTCTCTGCGCGGAACCGCGCCGCCAGCGCGCGCAGTTCGTCGGGGCTCCTCTTTGTCTCGCTCATGTAAAATCCCTTTGGATGGGGTGCTCCAGGATCCGCCGCACGAACGCCGCGGCCTCCGGGCCGAAGCGCTTGGCGACCATGGCCTGGTACGCCGGGGCCTCGTAGTATTCCTGGAACGCCGCATCGCGGAAGCGCACCACTTCTTTCCAGTCCACATGTTTCGTAGAAAGCGGCCGCGAATCGCGGCTGTAGTGCCCGTAGGCTGACCACGCCGTCGGCATGGATACGCCCTGCGCCACAAGCTCGTCGTAGAGCCGCGTGCCGGGATAGGCCATCGCGCAGTAGAAGTTGGCCCATTCGAACTGGTATGTCTTGGCCATGTCAAAGGACTCCTGCATGCTGCCGAGATCGTCCTCCGGCAGGCCGAAGATGAAATTGCCGACGATGGAGATGTCCGCGTCGCGCGTCCAGCCGATCACCCGGTCCGTTGCGTCCCCGGTGGTCTTCTTGTTGACAGAGCCGCGCACGCGCGCATTGGCAGACTCGAAACCGTAGGCCAGCCAGCGCACACCGGCCTTGTGTAACTTCTGCAGCATGTCCGGACTGCGGATGGACGACACATGGGCATAGGCCCAGAAATTCAGATCCCACCCCTTGGCAATGATCCGGTCGCAGATTTCCTCGACGCGTTCCGTGTTCGCGGTGAAAACATTGTCGAGAATGCGCACGTTGCGCACGCCGTGTTTCTCCACGAGCGTTTCCAGTTCGCCGAGGACGCGGTCGGCGGAGCGCAAACGCAGGTTCGGTCGCCCGGCCACGACGTTGACGCTGCAATAGGAGCAGTTGTAGGGACAGCCGTGGTTCGTGTAGATCGCG
>Ga0123332_1005585_pt1 | contig 10611 bp, 9 predicted proteins | sample BioC12SIPDNA_4_FD_89958 | JGI IMG/M metagenome (GOLD analysis project Ga0123332, IMG submission 89958) | Anaerobic biogas reactor microbial communites from Washington, USA - Biogas_R2_A C12 SIP DNA | ecosystem: Engineered > Bioreactor > Anaerobic > Unclassified | place: Washington, USA... | reverse complement strand
CTGATTTACAAAAAAACTCCCTTATATCATTTCGTAACAAAATTTGTGAAAAAAAAGTAATAAAAAAATTGTTTTGCTCTTGATTTTCTGAAAAAGAATATATGGCTTTCTTAATCAAGATCTTAAAATTCAATATTTTTCTACGAGTGTTAATGTCTTGAAAATCAATCCATTTCCAATAAGCTTTTGATAGCTAACAACATATCAGGTCGGGGGGGGTGGGGTTTGTTCCGGAATAGTCAGGGATATTAACAATCGGGGACTCATTTCGCTTGCAAACGGAGGGCTCTTTCCAAAGGAATGATTTTTCCGTTCCTGAAAGGGACCACAGTTGCATCGGGAAAATTCCGGAGCAGGATGATCCGGGCTTTCTCGGCATCTGCATAGTAGGCATATTCACCCGAGAAGTAGGTGAATTCGCCGTTGATATTCATCTCTGAAATCACGCCTGCTTTTTCAAAGAGGGTTGATTCGGGGGGGAGTTGCTGTCTGGAGGTGATCAGCCTGATTCTGTAAAGGATGCTCTGGCTGCCTGACGCATCACTCTCAGGGGAATTGATATAGACTTGTTTGCCAAAATCGAAGGCTGAAAAATGGATGTACTTCTTCGGATTGCTCCGGATATCGGCCAACAGCAATTCCAGATTGGTTGTCAGCCCGGTCAGGTTGTTGTAAAGTTCGTCATCGTTAAGTAAAAGTCCGGCGCTGCTCTGGTCGGAATTTACCTTTTTAAGGATGAAATGGATGGAATTGACCGCATCAGAAAGATCGGCGAAGAGGGGGGTGAGGGGTTGTGAGGCGAGGGTATCGGTGATTGCAGCCAGTTTGGTGATGATGTTGTCAAAATGAGCGGAATTGTTGTTTAGCGTGCTGCTGAAGCCTTCCATGTTCCGGATAAGGCGGCCCAGGTTCGATTTTTCAGCCGACATCAGCTGCTGAAGATCTGCTGAAGTCAGCTCCAAATTATTGATGGTACGGTTGATATTTTCAAAACTTTCGGCCAGGTCCTCCCGCGCATCTTCGTTAAAAATTACCGTCAGGACGGTAATGGCTGAATCGAGGGTTGAGAGCAACTCCTCGGCTTTGTATTTTAGCGGCAGCACCTGCATGCTTACCTGTTCTTTCAGGTCGCTTTCGATTTCTCCGGGAATGGTATCCCCGGCCTGATAGTACGCTTCTTCTCCGCTGAAAACCAGTTTAACCGACCGGGATCCCATGATGTCGCTGCTCACAATGCGGGCGATCGATTTTACAGGTATCCTGAAATCATTGTCAATCATGAAAGTAACGATCAGGTCACCACTTTTATCATTGGCAAACCGGATGTCCTTGACGTTTCCCACCCGGTAGCCGTTAACGGTGACCAGGCTCGATTCCTGCAACCCGTCCACCCTTTCATACCGGGAATAATAGTAATCAACCGGTTTAAAAAAATCATGCCCTTTGAGATAACTCAATCCCCAGATCAGCACAAAAATGGTGAAAACCATGAGGATCCCCAGTTTTACGTATTTCGAAAGCTTCATCTCTCCTTTATTTTACCGGTAAAGGTACATCAAAGTGGTGGAATCACAAATTATGGAAGCTCATTCTGAGGCACTGCCCGGGGTATGTCATTTTCGATGACGACGACAAATGCTTCGGGGAATTTTTCTGCCAGGCGTTTCTTTTCCTTTACGGCGTTTGCGGCTGTTGAAAATTTTCCCGAGAAAAATTTGTAATACGGAGCCACCCTGATCCGGTAAATGTTTTGTTCACCCTTGAAGTTGGCAGGTGAGGGTTCGGCTGCGTTTGACACCGCCCCTACCTGTACCGAAAACCATCTGGTCGGGTGATGATTCGTTTCTTGTGTGTTTTTTTCCTCTGTCTTTTTCAGGATCGTATCCGGTTTTGTGACCACCGCCGGTTCTGGGGCAGGTTTTGCAGAACCAGCCACATTTGTTAAAGTGAATGTAGCGGTTTTGCCGCTATCCCCGGCTGGTTTTGTATCTGTTGCAGCCGACGTGGGGGTAGCAGCGGTTTTTGTATTTCCGGCACCTCTTTTTTCCGGCGCGGCGGGACCGGGGGGTGTGGCATCGGCCACTTCGTCCACCGGCTGCAGAGTAAACCTGCTTTTACTGTCGATTTCTTTTTTGTAAATCGAAAAAGCCTTAAAAATGGATTCGGCAACTTTTTCTTTGCCCCCTTCCGACACCAGAAATTTACGCTCTTCAGGATTGCTGATAAAGCCCACCTCCACCAGCACTCCGGGCATGGTGGTCTGGCGAAGCACCAGAAAACCGGCCTGTTTTACACCCCGGTTCACCAGACTCAGGTTCCTGGTAAATTCATTCTGGATATAAGCCGCCAGCCCTATGCTTTGCGTCTGGTACTCTGCCTGCATATTTTCGAACATGATATAGGATTCTGTTTCGTTAGGATTGAATCCTTCATAATTGGCCGAGTAATCTTCTTCAAGCAGAATTACCGCATTCTCCTTTTTTGCAACCTCCAGGTTTTCCTGACTCCGGTGCAATCCCAGGGTGAATGTTTCGGTGCCTCGTACCGCAGTGGTTTTCACATAATTGGCATGGAGCGAAATAAAGAGGTCTGCCTTATTTTTTACCGCCATGGAAGCACGCACGTGGAGCGGAATGAAAACATCTTTTGACCGGGTATAGATCACCTTGACGTCGGGATAGTTTTTCTTAATCTTATCGCCCAGGCGAAGACCAATAGCAAGGACCAGGTCTTTTTCCTTGACTCCCCCCGCAACAGCTCCGGGATCACTCCCTCCGTGCCCCGGATCAATAACCACGGTCCGGAGTTCCCGGGACTCGCTGCCCGACTGACCATAATCCCTGGTTGGTATCATCAGCAGGGAGGCTGTTATTAAAAGTGTGATGGTTGTTATGCGTGGTTTCATGTGTTTATTTTATTACGTTGTAATGGTTCACTTGGTGAAACACATGTAATGACCATGTGGAAATTAATGCGGCTATTATCCGTTTTTAGCGGTTGCAAAGAATAGCTTCGCAATTTCATCCCGGTTGGTGCATAGTAGCACATGGTCATTGCATCTTTTTATAATACAGGATAAACGGCAAAATTAGAAATATTAGTATTATTTTGCATTTTACGGGCGTTATATAATCCCCCTAATTTATATTTTTGCCCCCTCGGGCTGCTTTGCAAGCGTAAGTTCCGGAATGTATTGAAGAAGTTGACAATTACATATTTGCTGGCCTTGGCAGCCATGGTTGCATCAGGGCAGGTGGTTCCCGACACCCTTCAGGGATCCGTCCGGTCAGGAGAACTTGTCCCTGATTCAACTCTCAGGATGTTTATGCTTAACGACAGGTGGGTCGGTGAAACCGGACCAAAGGTGGAGTCTCCCGATTCCCTCAGGGAAGAGAATGCAGGAACAGAAGCCCCTGCTCCTGTCGTGCTTCCTGCCGATACCCTTGCTGCCGATTCCTTGGCTTCTGACACTGCGAAAAAAGTGGTCATTGAAGCGCCCATCGATTACATCGCCAAGGACTCCATTGTGGTTTCTTTCGACGGACAGGAAGTTTACCTGTATAACGATGCAAAAATCAACTACCAGGATATCGAACTGACGGCGTATTACATGGTGCTCAATCTGGAAACCAAGGAAATTTATGCAGAAGGGCGGATTGACTCGACCGGTACACTGATCGGAAAGCCTGTTTTTCAGGAAGGGGATGACAGGTTCGAATCCAAAACCCTCCGGTATAATTTTCAAACCCAGAAGGGGATCATCACCGATGTGATCACAGAACAGGGGGACGGATTTGTGCACAGTTCGCGGACAAAGAAAATATCAAAGGATGAGTTTGTGTTACAAAAGGGGAAATATACCACCTGTGATGCCGAACATCCTCATTTTTATCTTCATCTGTCGAAGGCCAAGGTGATCAGCAAAAAAAAGATCATCACGGGGCCTGCTTACATGGTTCTGGAGGATTTTCCCCTCTATTTTCCGGTTCTTCCTTTCGGATATTTTCCGAATTCCCCGAAATATTCATCGGGAATTCTGGTACCTTCATACGGAGAAGAGGGAAACCGCGGATTTTTCCTCCGTGAGGGGGGATACTACTGGGCGGCCAACGATTATTTCGACGTGTCGGCCAGGGGAGATATCTACTCCAGGGGTTCCTGGGCCGCCAAGTTGCATACCAATTACCGCGTGAGATACAGGTTTAACGGCGGATTTGATTTCCGGTATGCCGTGAATGTATATGGAGAAAGAGGACTGGATACCTATACCCGGTCTCCACAGTTCCAGGTGATGTGGTCGCACAGCCAGGATGCCAAGGCCAATCCCAACCGGACGTTCAGCGCAAATGTCAATTTCTCGACCAGCGGTTATGACAAACAGAATTCCCTGTCGGCCGAAAGTTACCTGCGCACCCAGAAATCTTCCAGCATTTCCTATACGAAAAGGTGGGAAAACACACCTTTCAACATGTCGGCTAATCTGCGCCATTCGCAGAATTCCACGGACTCTACCCTTACGCTTTCGATGCCGGAGATGACCTTCAGCATGGCTAAGATTTACCCCTTGAAATTCAAAAATAGGAAAGGACCCCCGAAATGGTATGACCAGTTCGGATTCAGCTATTCGGCAAACATGCGGAACACCATCACGGCAAAGGAAAAAGAGATCCTCAAAAAAAATTTTGTGACCGACTGGAAGAACGGAATCCAGCACAACTTGCCCATTTCCCTCCCCAGCTTCAACCTGTTCAAGTATATCAATATGAGCCCATCTTTCAGCTACAATGAAAAATGGTATTTCAGCCATATTGAAAAGTCCTATTATCCTGACCAGACTTTCCGTGACAAAAGCGGGAGGATCACCCATGTGAAAACCGATACCATCACCGGACTGAAGCGCAACTATCAGTACAGTTACAGTCTGGGCGCCTCCACCAACATATACGGGATGTTCATGCCCCGGAACACCAAGTCAAAGATCAAGGGGATACGGCATAAGATTTCACCATCGCTCAGTTTTAGCTACAATCCTGATTTCGGAAATCCCAAATATGGTTTTTGGAAACAGGTGCAGACCGATACCACCGGGAGGATGGAGTATTATTCGATTTTTGATGGCGGAATTTATGGTTACACCGGACGGGGAGCTGCGGGGAACATCTCTTTTTCGGTCACCAACAACTTGGAAATGAAGGTTCTGGATACCAAAGACTCCACCAAAACTACAAATTTCAAAAAGGTCAAACTGATTGACAACCTAAGCCTGGGGACTTCTTACAACCTGATTGCCGATTCACTTAACCTGACCCCGGTCAGCATCAGGGGAAGAACCACGGTACAGGGGGTGGGTATCAATTTCGGGACAACCATTGACCCATACATGACCGATAAAAACGGCAGCAAGATAAACCAGTTTGCCTGGAACCACAACCGGGGACTGGCAAAACTGGGCCGGTTGACCAATGCAAACCTCTCCTTCGGGTTGCAGTTCAGTTCAAATAAGGGAAAGAAGGAGTCAGACCAGGCCCGGGAAGCCATTGAATCGGATAAACTGCTCCCCGGTGATTATGCCAATTATGAAGATTTTAATATACCCTGGGATTTTGGTTTTGACTATTCATTTTCTTATTCTCGGTTCAACCCCAACCAGAAGGGCAGGATCACACAAACCCTCAACATGCGGGGGAGCCTCAACCTGACAAAAAACTGGCGGTTTAATATGAATACCAATTACGACATCATGGCTCAGGCCTTTTCGTTCACCAGTTTCAGCGTTTACCGCGATCTCCACTGCTGGGAAATGTCACTCAACTTCGTTCCCTTCGGGCGGATGAAGAGCTACAGCTTTACACTCAATGCCCGAACATCCATGCTGAGGGATTTGAAAGTGACTAAGCAGAGGAGCTTCTACGATAATTTCTGAGATCAGGCAGGCTGAAGGTGATTATGTAAAATAAGGAATAATGAATGACCAATAGTAAATCAGGAACTGGTATGAAAAAGATTATTTTTACAGAGATGGCGCCCCGCCCGGTCGGACCCTACAGTCAGGCGGTGGAAAAGAACGGAATGCTTTTTATTGCCGGCCAGGTGCCGGTTAATCCGGAAACAGGGGCGGTGGTGCCGGGAGGGATTCAGGAGCAGACCCGTCAGGTTATGGAAAATACGGGGGCGATTCTGAGAGCGGCAGGGTATGATTTCAGTGATGTTGTCAAGTCCACCTGTTTCCTTTCCGATATGTCTGATTTCAAAGCCATGAACGAGGTCTATGCCGGGTATTACCCGGTCGATCCGCCGGCACGTGCCGCCTTCGCCGTCAGGCAACTGCCGCTGGGTGCCCTGGTGGAAATCGAAACCATCGCCGTAAAGTAGCCTTTCAGGCAGCTTCTGCCATATTAAACACCAGGATGACAGTTGGATAAAAAAGAGGCCGCCCCGCTTGTGAGACAGCCTCTGATTTGTCCTGATGCAATAAATTATTCGGCAACTACTTCCAGAGGGATATCGACAAAAACATCCCTGTGAAGTTTTACCTTGACATCGTAATTGCCAACTTCCTTGATATGATCGTCGGAAACGATGACTTGCCTGCGTTCGATTTCATACCCGTTTTTGTTGATGGCTTCCGCAATCATCAGCGGAGTCACAGAGCCGAAAATCTTCCCGGCACTACTGGCTTTCACCCCAATGACGAGTTTGAGATTCCCCAGCCTTGTGGCCATTGATTCGGCATTTTCCTTCAGCTTGGCTTCCTTGTGCGCCCGTTGTCTCTTGTTCTCGGCAATCACCTTGCGGGCTGAATCGGTGGCAATTATGGCCAGCTTTTTGGGAATCAGATAATTCCTTGCATAACCATCTTTCACGGTGACCAAATCGTCCTTTTGACCGAGATTCTCTATGTCCTGAATTAAAATTATCTGCATTTTCTTTCCTCCTTTACTTTATTTCAACATATCAGTGACATAGGGCAGCAAAGCCAGGTGGCGTGCCCTTTTGATGGAACGGGCCACTTTACGCTGGAAATTCAACGAGGTGCCGGTCAAACGACGGGGAAGGATCTTCCCCTGTTCGTTCAAAAATTTCTTCAGAAATTCCGGATCCTTGTAATCGACATACTTGATGCCGTTCTTCTTGAACCGGCAGTATTTTTTCTTTTTGATCTCAACTGACGGCGGGGTCAGGTATCTGATTTCACTCGAATTTGCTGTCATGGTTTATTCCTCCTTTTCTGTGGCTTTTTCCTTTAATAAATTCCTTCTCTTCTGACTGTATTCTGCCGCATACTTGTCAAGTTTCACGGTCATGAACCGGATTACTTTTTCGTCGCGTCGGAATTCAGTTTCCAGTTTGTCAACAAAAGCCGGAGTCGACTTGAATTCGAACAGGTGATAAAAACCTGTGGATTTTTTCATGATGGGGTAAGCCAGTTTTTTCATCCCCCAGTCCTCTTCATGGATCAATTCGCCACCATTGTCGGTGATGATGTCCCTGAATTTTTTTACCGCTTCCTTTATCTGTGGCTCAGATAAAACGGGAGTTGCAATGAAAACGGTTTCATACTGATTCATCATTTGACATCAATTTTTAATTATACACTTTTTTGAAATGAGGGCGCAAAAATAGCTATTTTTTGAAAAGAATAAAAGACTTTGGACTAAAAGATTATATTCATCTTCCCCGAAGCCTTCTGATTTTAAATTTAGGCAGGATATGAAGCGATATTAAAAAATTCTATTTTTGAGGCGAATAGAAACCTGCGCATGAATTTCACCCGTCATTTTTTTCTGTGGTTGTTTGTTTTGCTGCCATTCTGTTCCCTTTCCCAAAACGGAAGTTACACGCTGTCATCCGATTCCCTGGTGAATTTCCATGCCAGCAACAGACGGATATACACCGCAGTGAGGACGCACAACAGGCCGAAAACCGACGGGCGGCTCAACGATGAATGCTGGCTTACAGAAGGGGAGTGGCAGGGGAATTTCATCCAGCAGACACCGGAACAGGGCACAGCACCCTCCCAGCCCACGGAAATGAAAATCCTTTATGATGATGATCATTTGTACATTGCCCTGAGATGTTACGACAGCGAGCCTGAAAAGATCAGTCCGATCTTGGGCCGGCGCGATGATTTTACATCGGGCGACGTGGTGGGGGTAGCCCTGGACAGTTATCATGACAAACAGACCGCTTTTGAATTCAATGTAACCGCTGCCGGACAAAAAATCGATCTCATCCATCTCGGGGCTTATGAGTTGGATACCAATTGGGATGCCGTTTGGGAAGGAAAGGCGTTTGTCGGGGACTCCGCCTGGACGGCTGAAATCAAAATCCCCTTTTCGCAGTTACGTTTCAGCGATGAGCGGGAGCAGGTGTGGGGACTCCATGTCTGGCGCTGGATAGACCGTTTGGATGAAGAAAGCCAGTGGAAACTGATTCCCATAGATGCCCCCGCCTCGGTTTACATTTTCGGGGAACTCCATGGAATCCGTGATATTCCGGCGAAGCGTCATTTTGAGATGATGCCGTATGGTGCTTTTAGATTTATAAAAAACGGGGGGAAGTCTGAACGTTTTGGGCTTGGACTGGACGGCAAGGCCGCCCTTTCATCCAGTTTTACCCTTGATTACACCTTTTTGCCTGACTTCGGCCAGGTGGAAGCCGACCCATCTGAACTGAACCTCTCCGCCTACGAGGTCTTTTATGATGAAAAACGCCCTTTCTTTCTTGAAGGGAATGCCATCCTCGATTATTCTGCCGGGAATGACATGCTTTTTTATTCCAGGCGGATCGGCCATACGCCATCCTATATCCCGCCAAAGGAGGGAGAGTTTTATTGGAGGATCCCTTCCGGAACATCCATCCTGAATGCACTGAAGGTGACCGGAAAAAATAAAAAGGGTTTTTCATTGGGTATCATCAATAGCATGACCGAAAGGGAATTTGCCACCTTGAAACAAGACCAGGAAACCGAAAAAAGAGCCGTGGAACCTTTTACTAACTATTTTATCAGCAGGGCCCGGCAGGACCTGAATGGCGGTAATACCCTCATCGGTATCATGGCTACTTCGGTTCTGCGGTCCACCAGGGATGATCATCTCAGGTTTTTGCCTGATAAAGCAACGGTGGGAGGTGTCGATCTGATTCAATACTGGGCGGGGAGGAAATATTTCCTGGATGCAAAGTCCTTTTTTTTGCATATAACAGGAACTACCGAAGCCATTTCAAAACTTCAGTATTCGTCACAACACTTTTACCAGCGTCAGGATGCAGACCATATCGACCCGGATCCCGCTGCAACTGTGATGAGTGGTTGGGGAGGCCAGCTCAGGGGAGGCAAACAGAGTGGTAAATTCAGGGCCACAGGTACCATGAGCTGGCGTTCTCCGGGCGTTGATCTCAACGATGCCGGCTATCTCCGTGATGCCGACCTGATTACGCTGCGTGCCGACCTGCGCTACCAGGTAAACAATCCCGCAGGCATCATGCTGAATTATTACATCAATTACAGCCAGCGGCATGACTGGACTTTCGGCCGTGAAAACATCAACAACAACATGAGCCTTCATGGTTTTATGAAATTCAGAAACCTGTGGAACATTCATTTGGACCTGGTTAGGAATTCGGGAAAAATTGACACCCGACAACTCAGGGGCGGACCTGCCCTGAAAACAGATCCCTATTCCATAGCGGAAGTCTTCGTGCAGACAAACAGTGCATACAAACTTTTCGCAGGTGCGGGTGTGGACCGGAAATGGTCGGACGGGGGTGTGGGAGGCGCCATCGACTATACCCTTTACCTTCAATGGAAAATCAGCAACAGGTTTTCCATCACTTCCCATAGCAACCTGGAAAATCTCATTGATAACAATCAATATATAACCCGGAAAACCTCCGATACGGGAACAAAGTATATCGTCGGAAAAATAGACCGGAAAACTCTGTACACAACGCTTAGGGCTGAGTTTTTCGTTTCTCCCGAACTTTCATTCCAGTTTTACGGCAGTCCCTACGCTTCCACCGGCAAATTCAGGGAATTGTACAAAGTGGCCGATAGTTATGCCCGGATTCCCGGTAACCGCTATTCTGGTCTGGCAATTCTCGAGGAAATGCGGGGAAGATACGTGATCGACGAAAACCAGGATGGTTCCCCTGATTTTATGCTGGAAAATCCGGATTTCGACTTCGGAGAGTTCAGGTCAAACCTGGTCCTGCGCTGGGAATACCTGGCGGGATCAACCGTTTACCTGGTATGGTCTCATAACCGGACCCGGTATGAGGACGGTTACAATCCTTCCATCACCGACAGCTTCGGAAAAATCGGAAAAATCAAAGGGGAAAATGGCTTCATGCTAAAACTGAGTTATTGGTTCTCACTGTAAGTTGCCCGATCCCCTGCGGGTGATTCTCCTTCCCCGAATCGGGACAAAAAAAGGTTACCGGGCAACCGGTAACCTATTTTTCTCAGTTTCGTTCAGCCAGCTTAGTATTTATTGATTTAAAAAGAGAAAAGGTAGTTTTAATTTTGTAATAATTATTCATTGCGAATATAGTCAAAAAAGAATACGGTATTCACCTGTTAAAAAAAATTATCAAATATTTGTTAAAATGTAT
>Ga0123332_1005575_pt1 | contig 10626 bp, 10 predicted proteins | sample BioC12SIPDNA_4_FD_89958 | JGI IMG/M metagenome (GOLD analysis project Ga0123332, IMG submission 89958) | Anaerobic biogas reactor microbial communites from Washington, USA - Biogas_R2_A C12 SIP DNA | ecosystem: Engineered > Bioreactor > Anaerobic > Unclassified | place: Washington, USA... | reverse complement strand
TGTTCGTGATCGACCAGAGCCGCTGCATCGGGTGCCGGGCCTGCGTGCAGGCCTGCGGGGAGTGCGGCACCCACCGGGGCACCTCGCTGATCCACCTCGACGAGGTCGACCGGGGGGTCACCACCCAGACGGTGCCGATGGTCTGCATGCACTGCGAGGACCCCACGTGCGCCCACGTGTGTCCGGCCGACGCCATCAAGCAGAACGAGGACGGCGTGGTCCAGTCGTCGCTGAAGCCGCGCTGCATCGGTTGCTCCAACTGCGTCCTGGCGTGCCCGTTCGGGGTGCCGAAGTACGTCGCCGACTTCGACCAGATGATGAAGTGCGACATGTGCTACGACCGGACCTCGGTCGGCCTCAAGCCGATGTGCGCTTCGGTGTGTCCGAGCCAGGCGCTGTGGTTCGGCACCCCCGAGCAGTACGCCGAGACCCGGACCGGGGCGCTGGTCAACGAGTGGAACTTCGGTGCTCAGACGGTGGCCACCAAGGTCAGGGCGGTGGTGCGCGATCCTGGGCCGATCGACGTCCTCGCCGAGCCCGGGTACCGGGCGTGGCAGGACGACCCGTTCGGTCTGGAGGAGCTCGATCCCCCGCTCCCGGGCGCGGGCGAGCCGGGCGGGACCGCATCCGGCGAGGAGGTGGACCGATGACCACGACCGGTCCGGGCTACGACCCGCCGCGGCGCCAGGATGCCCGACAGGTCCCGACGTTCGACCCCCAGGATCCCGTCTGGCGCCAGGACTTCCCGATCACCGCGGCCGGCGAGGACGAGGTGACCCGCCGTGAGTTCGTGCGGTTCCTGGTGGTGGCGTCGGGCGGGTTCGCGGCCGGCAACGTCGGCGTGGCCCTGTGGTCGTCGCTCCGGTCGATCAACGAGGGCGAGCCCCGCGAGATCGTGGCGCTCGCCGACGTGCCCGAGGGCACCGCCCACCTCTTCTCGTACCCGACCGACGCCGACCCCGCGATCCTCGTGCACCTCCCCGGCGGCGAGCTCCGGGCGTTCAGCCAGAAGTGCACGCACCTCGGGTGCGTCGTCTACTACCAGCCCGGCACCCACGACATGGAGTGCCCGTGCCACGAGGGTCACTTCGACGCCGAGTCGGGCGACGTGATCAGCGGTCCGCCCCAGCGACCGCTCGGGCGGATAGACGTCGAGGTCCGCGAGGGTGTGGTGTGGGCCATCGCCAACCTGGGCGAAGGCGGATCCGGCCGCAGGCGGGGCGACGCGGGGGCCACGTCGTGAGGACGCCGGCGGCCAGCCGGCCGCTGCCGCGCCGGCCCCGGGCCAACCGCAACGTGCCGGTGGCGGTAGGTGCGTTCGTGGTGGTGCTCCTGTCGTTGCAGATGTTCCTGCTCACCGTTGGGCTCGATGCCTTCCTGGCCGACCAGGACGGCCTGGCCTGGATCACCGCCGCGTTCTCCGTCCTGCTGGCTGCCGGTTCGGCGGCGTTCTACCGATACCTCCGGTGAGCGACCGGCCCCCACGATCCCGTTCGGACGGCGGGGACGGACCAGAGACACCGGAGCCCGACGCCCGCCCGTCGCGACCTGCCGGGCCGGGCCCCATCGGCGGCAGCCTCTCCGAGCTCGTCTTCGGGTTGGCCGAGCGGGCGTCGATCCCGTCGCTGACCCGCCGCCACGACTCCACGGCCGTGCTCGGCCTCTTCGCCTTCGTCAACGGCGTGCTCTCGATCGCCCTCATGTCGATCGCCGCCCTCGTGACCGGGGCGCCCTTCATCTTTCCTTCGCTCGGGCCCACCGCCTTCCTCCTCTTCTACACACCGACCCAGCCGGCGGCGAGCCCTCGCAACACGCTCGGCGGACATGCCATCGGCGCAGCCGCGGGCTACCTGTCGCTGGTTATCTTCGGGCTCACCGAGAACGCGGCGGCGCTGGTCGAGGGGGTGGGTGCAGATCGGGTGGGCGCCGCTGCGCTCTCGCTCGGCCTCACCTCCGGCCTCATGGTCTGGGCCCGGGTGCCGCACCCACCGGCCGGTGCCACCACGCTGATCATCTCGCTCGGGATCCTGCGTGAACCCGAGGACCTGCTGGTGCTGATGCTCGCGGTGGCGCTGCTGGTGGTGCAGGCCTATGTGATCAACCACCTGGCCGGCATCGACTACCCCCGCTGGTCGCCGAGAACGACCCGAGCGCCCTCGCCTTCCTGATGCAGCGCCCGGACCCGGTCGGGTCAGGATACGTACCGGAGCAGGAAGTCGGCGGCGTCGCGGCCGATGGTGAAGGGGTCCTGGAGCGGGCCGAAGTGGGTGAGGTGGCCGTAGCTGATCAGCTCGCCGTGGGCGAGGGTCTCGCTGATCGGACCGGCCAGGTCGGCGGGACCCGGACCCGGGTCCAGCTCGCCCTTGGCCACCATCACCGGCGTGGCGATCGGGTGGATGTCCTCGATGGGGGTCTTGTCCGCGGAGTCGAAGGTGGCGGCCTCCAGATCCGGAGCGCACTTGAGGGTGACCGACCCGTCGTCGGCGTCGCGGAATCCGTGTTCCACGTAGGCCGACAGCACGTCGGCACGAAACAGCCCGAGCGGCGGGCGTCCGGCGTAGCGGTGGAGCGCCTCCATCCGTGACGGGAACGACGGCCGCCGCCGCTTGGCCGACTCGGCCAGCGGGTTGGGGACGTCGAGGGTCAGCAGCTCGCCCGGGAAGATGATGGGCTCGAACACGTAGGCGGCCGTGAGGGTGCCGGGCCGCATCAGCTCCGCGGTGAGGAGGCTGGCTCCACCCATCGAGTGGCCGACGGCGAAGATCGGGCCGCCCCCGATCGCGTCCACCACCGCCGACACGTCGCGGCCGGTTCCCTGCCAGCTCACCTTGCCGTCCTCGGCGGTGTGGTCGGCCGAGGTGGAGTCGCCGTGCGAGCGGAAGTCGATGGCCCACACCTCGAAGTGCTGCTGGAGCACCGCGGCCATGGGCCGGTATGCCTCGGCCAGGAAGCCGGTGGCGTGGGCGATCAGCAGGGGCGGTCCCTCGCCACCGAAGTGGTGGAGCTCGAGGGTGACACCGTCGGTGGAGGGAACGCGCACGGCAATGGCCTAACCGACCCGGTGGTCGTGGGCAAGACGGTCGTTTCTGGTTCGGCCGCGCAGGCTCGGATGATGCCGGGGCGCTGGGGAGCAGGAGTCGTCGTTCGGTAGGGTTCGCGCCCATGTCGCACTCCATACGGCGCGGTGTCGCCGTCGCCGCCCTCAGCGCCCTACTCCTGCTCGCCGCGTGCGGAGACGACGGTGACACGCTGACGGGGAACGTGGTCGAGGACGGCGTGGGCTGCATCGTCACGTCGGTCGATCGCCCCACCGCCGCGCCCGAGGTAGACCTCACCGCGGCCGAGGAGCTGGCCACCGCCCCGGAGCCCGAGGCTGACGACGAAGCAGACGCCGAGGACGACGCCGAGGACGGCGCCGATGCCGACTCCGACACCACCGAGGAGGGCGACGAGGCGGCTGAGGCCGATCCCGGGCCCGGGGTGGTCACCGACGACCTCGTCGAGGCGGGCGACGACGCCTGCGACGTCACCAAGGCGCGCTACCTGGTGGTCGACATGTTGGGCGTGAAGGCGTCCGACGGCACCGAGTTCGTCAACACCTACGGGCAGGAGCGGCCCGTCAACCTGCAGTTCGCTCAGGACGACATCCTCCCCGGGCTCGTGACCGGTCTGGCCGACATGAAGGTCGGTGGCCGTCGCCAGATCACCGTCCCCGCCGACCTCGCCTACGGCGCCGCCGGCCACCCGGCCCAGGGCATCGGGCCCGACGAGACGCTCGTGTTCGTGGTCGACCTGTTCGCGGTCACCGACGCTCCCGAGACGTGCAACGCGCCTCGGCCCATCGTGGAGGGGGTGCGCGACGGCAAGCCCATGTCGGTCGAGATGCCGGTGGAGCCGTGGACCGAGCTCACCACCACCGACGTGGTCGAGGGTTCCGGCGAACCGGTTGGTCGTGACGTGCTGGCGAAGGTCGAGTACCTCGGCATCGGATGCTTCTCCGGCGACCAGTTCGACTCCTCGTGGGATCGTGAGGAGGGCCTGGCGGTGGCGCTGGGCGACGCGCCCCAGACCGCCGAGTTCATGTCGGTGATTCCCGGCTGGACCGAGGGCATCGAGGGCATGAAGGTCGGTGGGGTCCGCCAGATCAACATCCCCGCCGACCTGGCGTACGGCGCCGCCGGGGGTGGCGCCGACATCGGTCCCAACGAACCGCTGATCTTCGTGGTCCAGTTGCTCGAGGTGGTCGACGACCCCGACGCCACCAGCGAGACCACCGTTCCCGCCGACGGCGATGCACCGGCCGACGATCCGGCCGACGACGCCGCCGACGACACCGCCGACGATCCGGCCGACGACGCCGCCGAGGGCGAATGATCTCGGCTCGCTCTCGCTGATGGCACAGGCCGACCCCGGCGACATCGCCCGTCTCATCGAGGCCTGCGGCGAGGAGCCAGGCAACGTCTGCCGGTTCGTCTTCGAGCGGACCGACTCGGTCGGCCTGGCCGAGGCCGCCGGCTGGATCACCGGGCCCCTGTCCCAGGTGGTGCTGGTGGTCCTGGGTGCGTGGGTGATCAACCGCATCGTCCGCCGGGTGATCCGCCGTTTCGTCCAGCGGGTGGAGGGCTCCGCCGAGTCGGGCCGGCTGCAGAAGATGCGGGCCAAGACGCCGTCGATCTTCCTCCACACGGGGGCGGTGAACATGCGGGCGGTGGCCCGGGCCCAGACCATCGGCACGGTCCTGCGCAGCGTGGCCTCGGGGATCATCTGGGGCTTCGCCGTGATCTACTCGCTCGGCGCGATCGGGCTGAACCTGGGTCCCCTCCTGGCCGGTGCGGGCGTGGCTGGCGTGGCCCTCGGCTTCGGCGCCCAGAGCATGGTGCGCGACTTCCTCGCCGGCATCTTCATGATCATCGAGGACCAGTTCGGGGTGGGCGACGTCGTCGACGTGGGTGAGGCCACCGGAACGATCGAGCTGGTCACCTTGCGGGTGACCCGGCTGCGAGACATCAACGGAACGGTCTGGTACGTGCCAAACGGGGAGATCCGCCGGGTCGGGAACATGTCCCAGCAGTGGGCTCGGGCGGTGCTCGACATCGCCGTCGCTCCCACCGCCGACCTCGACAAGGCGTCGAGGGTGATCATCGCGGCGGCCGAAGCGGTCTGGGAGCTTCCGGCGGCCAAGCCCGACGTCTTGGACAAGCCTGAGGTCCTCGGCGTCGACTACCTCGGACCCGACGCCGCGATCATCCGCATCCAGGGCAAGACGCGGCCGGGCTCGCAGTGGCGGGTGAACCGGATGTTGCGAGCGCGAATAGCCGAGGCGCTGGCCGCCGAGGGGATCGACATCCCGCCGTCGACCTACCTGATCAACCGGGGTGGCGCCTGAGCCACCGGCTGGGCGAGACTGAGCCAATGGCAGCAGGGCACGACGATCACGCGCACGACGACCACGGCCACGACGACCACGGTCATGGGCACGACGATCACGGCGCCCACGGTGACACCGGCGACGCCTGGGTGATCCCACCGATCGTGGTCGGGCTGGTCATCGGCCTGATCGTGGTGGTGGTGCTGGGCCTCGGCACCGACGTGGCCCCGTTCACCTGATCGGTCGCCGTCGGCGTCGGTCTGGCGCGTCCGGTGTGGCCGGCACCGGCCGTTCCCGTTGCTATGCCGGTTCCGGATCGGCCTCGCCGCCCTCCCACGGGCAGTGGCGGCAGCCCTGGCTGCAGCAGTAGCCGCGGTCGGCCAGGTAGTCGGCGGTGAAGACCGAGTACCCGGTGCTCGGGTCGCGATAGGTGCTCAGGCGCGAGGCCAGGGCCCGTTCGTGAGCGGCCAGGATCGCTTCACGTTCCGGGTGGCCGGGCCGGAGGCGGCTCGGATGCGGGGTCGACCGCCAGCCGGCCCGGCGCGGACCGCTGGGGCCTGCCTTCACCCTTCGGAGTCGGCCACCGGGGCCAGCACCACGTCGACCACCGGCTCGACGTCGGTGCCGTCGACGGCGACCTTCACCAGTTCGGCCACGCTGCCCGCGGCGAGCACGTCGGCCTCGGCCAGGCCGAGCGCCGTCAGCCGCTCGGCCGAATCGGTGACGGTGACGGTGGCGACCTCGGCCCGCTGGGAGACCTTGGCGTCGGACTTGGCCTTGCGGATGCGGCTCAAGACGTCGGATGCGACGGCCAGCGGAGATCCGCCGGCGGAACCGGCCCCGCCCGTGGCGATGCCGGCGGCGTCGAGCAGTTGGTCCGAGGTGGGCCAGGCGGCCTGGTGGACCGAAGGTGCGTCGAAGCCGGGGAGGGAACCGCCCTCGGGGCGGCACCACGACCAGACCTCGTCGGTGGCGTAGGGCAGGAACGGTGCGAACAGGCGCAGCAGGGTGTTGAGCGCGTGCCGGAGCGCGGCTCGCGCCGAGAGCGCCGCGGTGTCGTCCCGATAGGCGCGGGCCTTCACCAGTTCGAGGTAGTCGTCGCAGAACCGCCAGAAGAAGTCCTCCGTGCGCTGGAGGGCACGGGCGTAGTCGAAGCCGTCGAAGGCCCTGGTGGCGTCGTCGACCAGGGCGGCCAGTTCGGTGATCATCGCCTGGTCGATCGGTTCGGTGACGGCGACGTCGGCCGCCACCGGGCCGATGCCCAGGGCGAACTTCGACGCGTTCAGCACCTTGATCGCCAGGCGGCGACCGATCTTCATCTGACCGGCGTCGAACGCGGTGTCGGTTCCGGGACGGGCGCTGGCCGCCCAGTAGCGGACGGCATCGGAGCCGTGCTGCTCCAACAGGTCGGTGGGGACGACGACGTTGCCGACCGACTTCGACATCTTCTTGCGGTCGGGATCGAGGATCCAGCCCGACAGGGCAGCGTTGGCCCACGGAACGGTGTCGTGCTCGAAGTGGCTGCGGACCACGGTGGAGAACAGCCAGGTTCGGATGATCTCGTGGGCTTGGGGCCTCACGTCCATGGGGTAGGTGCGCTCGAAGAGGTCGGCGTCCTCCTCCCAGCCGCAGGCGATCTGGGGGGTGAGCGACGAGGTGGCCCAGGTGTCCATGATGTCGGGGTCGCCGCTGAAGCCCCCGGGCTGGTCGCGCTGGTCCTCGGAGTAGCCGGCCGGGACGTGTGACTGCGGATCGATGGGCAGGTCGGCCTCGGCCGGGGTGAGCGGCGCGTCGTAGTTCGGTTGTCCGTCGGCGTCGAGCGCGTACCAGAGCGGGATCGGCACGCCGAAGAAGCGCTGACGGGAGATGAGCCAGTCGCCGTTGAGGCCGCCCACCCAGTTGTCGTAGCGGTGGCGCATGTAGTCGGGGTGCCAGCTGAGCTGGGTGCCCCGCTCCAACAAGGCGGCCCGCAGATCCTCGTCCCTACCGCCGTTGCGGATGTACCACTGGCGGGTGGTGACGATCTCGAGCGGCTTGTCGCCCTTCTCGTAGAACTTGACCGGGTGGCTGATGGGCTTGGGGTCGGCCAGAAGTTCGCCGGTCTCCCGCATCAGTTCGACCATGACCTGCTGCGCCCCGCCCGAAGCCTTGCCGGCGAAGCGGTCGTAGGCGGCCTGCGCCTCCGTCGTGGTCAGCCACTCGGGGGCCTCGCGTGCGAAGCGGCCGTCCTTGCCGATGACGGCGCGGGTCTCCAGTTGGAGTTCGCGCCACCAGATGACGTCGGTGAGGTCGCCGAAGGTGCAGATCATGGCTATGCCGGTGCCCTTGTCGGGCTCGGCCAGCTTGTGGGCCTTCACCGGCACCTCGACGCCGAAGACCGGGGTCTTGACCGTCGACCCGAACAGCGATTGGTAGCGCTCGTCGTCGGGGTGGGCCACCAGGGCCACGCAGCTGACCACCAGTTCGGGACGGGTGGTGGAGATGACCACGTCGCCCTCACCGTCGGCCCGGTGGAACGCCAGGTCGTGGTAGGCGCCCTGGCGGTCGCGGTCCTCCAGTTCGGCCTGGGCCACCGCGGTCTGGAACGTGGTGTCCCACAGGCTCGGAGCCTCCGAGGAGTAGGCCTCGCCCCGGGCCAGGTTGCGCAGGAACGCCCGCTGGCTGATCCGCTGGGAGCGCTGGGAGACGGTGGTGTAGGTGAGGTCCCAGTCGACCGACAGCCCGACCTGGCGGAAGAGGTCCTCGAAGACCTGCTCATCGGTCTCGGTGAGCTTCTCGCACAGCTCGACGAAGTTGCGGCGGCTGATCGCCTCGAAGTCCTGGCGCTTCTTGGCCGGCTTCTCCGGTGGCTGGTAGCCCTCGGCGTAGGGGACGGTGGGGTCGCAGCGGACCCCGTAGAAGTTCTCCACCCGTCGCTCGGTGGGCAGGCCGTTGTCGTCCCAGCCCATGGGGTAGAAGACGGCCTTGCCCTGCATGCGCTGGTAGCGGGCCAGGGTGTCGGTGTGGGTGTAGCTGAAGATGTGGCCGACGTGGAGCGAGCCCGAGACCGTCGGCGGAGGGGTGTCGATGGAGAAGACGTCGGCGCGGGTGGCGCTGCGGTCGAAGCGGTAGGTGCCGTCGGCCTCCCAGCGGGCGCCCCAACGGGCCTCGAGCCCGTCGAGCGACGGCTTCTCGGGGATGTTCGGCAGCAGCGGCGCGTTCTGGTCACCCATGGAGGTTCAAGGTACCGGCCACCCTCGAACCGCTCCGAACCCGTTGCGGTTCGGTCGCTGGCCGTCGACCGGTCGTCCCACTGGTTCTGGTCGTGGTTCGTGGCCTGTGGGCGCGCTTTCGGTTACCAGAACGAGTTGGGGACGGGGCGGCACTGGTTGGAGAAGGGGGTCGGGTTGGTTTGGGCCAAGATTGCTGGTGTGACGACGGCGCCTGACCCATCTGCCATCCGGCTGTACGACACCCGACGCCGGGCGGTCGTGCCCTTCGAGCCGATCGAGGCCGGCAAGGTCGGCATCTACACCTGCGGCCCCACCGTCTACGGCCCCCAGCACCTGGGCAACATGCGCAGCCAGCTCCTCCCGGACCTGCTGCGCCGGGTGTTGACGGCCGCTGGCTACGAGGTCCGATTCGTCACCAACATCACCGACGTCGGCCACCTGGTGAGCGACGCCGACGAGGGGGAGGACAAGGTCGAGGCCGCGGCGGCCAGGGAGGGCAGTTCGGTCGACGAGATCATCGCTCGGTGGACCGACCAGTGGGCCACCGACCGTCGCCGGCTGGGCTGCCTCGAGCCCGACTCGATCCCCCGGGCCACCGACCACATCTCCGAGCAGATCGCCATGATCCAGACGCTGGAGGTCAAGGGCCACACCTACGTGATCGACGACGGCGTCTACTTCGACACCTCGACCTTTCCGCGCTACGCCGAGTTCGCCCACCTGGTGCTCGACGACCTGGAGGCAACCGGCCGGGTGGAGAACGTGGCCAACAAGCGCCAGCCCGCCGACTTCGCCCTCTGGAAGTTCAGTCCCGCCGACGCTCAGCGGCTGCAGGAGTGGGAGTCGCCGTGGGGCGTTGGGTTCCCGGGCTGGCACATCGAGTGCTCAGCCATGTCGGTGAAGGAGCTGGGGGAGTGCTTCGACATCCACACCGGAGGCGTCGACCACATCCGGGTCCACCACACCAACGAGGTGGCCCAGTCCGAGTGCGCGCTCGACGTCCACCCGTGGGTGTCGATCTGGATGCACAACGAGTTCCTCGACGTCGGCGGCGAGAAGGTGTCGAAGAGCAAGGGCCACGTGCTCCTCGTCGACACGCTGGTCGAAGAGGGGATCTCGCCCCTGGCCTTCCGCTACTTCTTCCTCCAGGCCCACTACCGCCAGCAGCAGCACTTCACGCTCGACCACGTCCGGGCGGCCGACACGGCCCTGCGCCGCCTCACCCACCACGCGGTGGCGGCCAGGGACGAGGTCGACGGCGACGCGTCCGCGGCCGCCGAGGCCCGGACGTCGCCCCTGCGCGAGGCCTTCTGGGGCGCGCTGGCCGACGACCTCAACGCCCCCAAGGCCCTGGCCGTGGTCTCCAACGTGGTCCGCGACGGATCGCTCACCGCCGCCGATCGCTGGAGCCTGCTGGCCGACTTCGACCGGGCCCTGGGCTTCGGCCTCGCCGAGGCCGTCGACCCCGACCGCGCCGCCGTGGTCGACGCGGGCGACGTGGAGGCCGAGATGGCCGACCTGCTCGAGCGCAGGGAGGCGGCGCGGGCTGCGAAGGACTACGCCGCCGCCGACGCGATCCGCGACGAGATCACCGGCCGCGGGTTCGACATCGTCGACACCCCCGAGGGACCTACGGTGAGGCGGCGTTGACGCCGCTCCGTTGACCTGCGACGTTGCCAGGCACCGCTGTGGGCTTGGCATCGGACGAGGACGGTGTCGTAGCCTGTACGGAGTTACCCACGGGTAACCAAGTCGACCGAAGCCGCACGGCCGCATCGAGGGGACAACCGATCGCCCGTGCGGTACCTCTGATCAAAGAAGGTCTGAACCATGGCAGAGTTCTCCCTCGCCCTCAACGAGGAGCAAGAGCAGCTCAAGGACTGGGTCCACCAGTTCGCGAAGGACGTCGTTCGTCCCGTCGCCGAAGAGTGGGACGAGCGCGAGGAGTTCCCCTGGCCCGTCGTCGAGGAAGCCGCCAAGATCGGCCTCTACAGCTTCGACTTCATGGCCCAGGCCATGCTCGGTGACGCCACCGGCCTCACCATG
>Ga0123332_1005568_pt1 | contig 10635 bp, 8 predicted proteins | sample BioC12SIPDNA_4_FD_89958 | JGI IMG/M metagenome (GOLD analysis project Ga0123332, IMG submission 89958) | Anaerobic biogas reactor microbial communites from Washington, USA - Biogas_R2_A C12 SIP DNA | ecosystem: Engineered > Bioreactor > Anaerobic > Unclassified | place: Washington, USA... | reverse complement strand
GAGGAGCTCCTCGCCTGGGCCAATCCCACCTCCTGACCTGGGCACGCTTGTTCGGCCAACGAGCGGGATATACGCGTAGCCCAGTCCCATCAGGCGTGCCCAGGGAACGCCCAGGGAACGGCCCCCTCCCTAGCGTCGGTGGCACGAGGTGAGAGGCACCTCGACCACCGGAAGGAGCACCACCATGGCACTGTTCATGGACGTCCACCACACCATCCCCGAGGGCGCCGACGCCGCAGCGGTCGCCCAGGCCCATCAGGCCGACCTGTCCGTGCAGGACAAGTACGGGACGCAGTACCTGAACTACTGGCTCGACGCGGACGCGGGGAAGATCTTCTGCCTCGTCGAGGCCCCGGACGCCGACACCGCGGCGGCGGTGCACCGGGAGGCGCACGGCCTGCTGGCCGACGAGATCCACCCGGTCGTGCAGGGCTGACCGCCCCTGGGCACGCTTCTCCCCGCCATGCGCGGGATATAGCCGTAGCACCGCGCCAAGGAGCGTGCCCAGGTTCGGTTCAGAGAACCGCGCCGGCCCGGCAACGCGCCGCCTCCCGCGGTCGTTGAGCAGCCTCGAACTGCTCGGCGGCCGCGGCCAGCTGCGCCCCGACCTCCCTGTCCCGAGCGCCCTCCTGCGCCACGGCATGCGCCCGGGCCTCGGCCAGCGCGGCGTGCCACGGCCCGCCGTCCCACATCTGCGCGACCGGCTCAGCGAGTGCCAGGAGCGCCCCGGCACGGTCCAGGTCGCCGTGGGCAGCACTCACCCGTGCGCCGGCGACCCGCAGCCCCATCGCGCAGGGGGCGCACACCTCGAGGTCCGCACACGCCGCGTCAGCCTCGTCCAGCAGCCCCACAGCACGGTCCAGGTCGGCCGCGTGCTCGACCATCCCCCCGAGCACCCACGGCACCAGGTGCTGCGGCACCGCGCTGGCCCGGGCCGCCTCGAGTGCCACGGCGTGACCCCGCCGAGCGGCCCCGGCGTCACCGGCCACGCTGTCGAGCTGCGCCAGCCGTTCGACGGAGACCGTCCGGCCGGTGACCGCGCCGACGTCGTCGTGGAGGCGCAGCGCCAGCTCGAGGTCCTCGCGCACCGGGTCCGGCGGTTCAGCGGCCAGCACGCCAGCCTCGCCGCGCAGCAGCCGGCCGAGCGCCCGGGCAGCGACCGCGTCGCGCCGCTCCCCCTCGGCGAGCAGTCCGGCGCCGTACTCACTCACCGCACGCAGCCCGTCGGCCTCCCCGAGGGCGAACTCGACCATGCACATGTTCGCGTCGTAGAGGAACGGCACCAGCTCCGGGGCCTCCGAAAGGGTGGTCAGAAACTCCTCGGCGAAGACCTCCTTCCAGGCACCACGTGCGTATGCCGTGAGCCCCAGCAGCTCGCTGGCTCCCGTCAGCTCGGTGGCCAGGCCGGCGTCGGTCGCCAGGGCCTTCGCCTCCCGGGCCGCCCGCTCGGCCTCCGCCAACTCGGCCCGCTCGTAGTGGACCCCGCCCCACATCAGCAGTGCCCTGGCCCGCATCGCGGGGGTGGCGGCGGCGCGGCCCTCCGCCTCGAGTGCCTCCTCGTAGAGGCCGGTCAGCTCCGCGCCCGGTGAGACGCCCAGCTCCTCCCGCAGCACCTCCCGGGCCCGCCCGAACTGCCGGATCGCGGCCGCCCGGTCGCCGCGGACCAGGTGCTGACGCATGAGCTCCTGATGGGCCACCTCCCGGGTCGGGTCCTCCGCCACGAGCCGCCCCCACATCTCTCCGGCCTCCAACAACTCCAGGTAGAGCCGCTGCAGCCTCGCGCGGTGCTCCTCCGCCCAGGCCGCGTAGGGGTCCTCAGGCAGCAACGGCCCGCCGTAGTACCCCGCGGCCTCGCGGCACCGGGCAGGGTCGCCCGACGCGAGCGCCTCGCGGGCCCGGGCCTCGAAGTCGTCGACGTCGGCCCGGACCTCCCCGTCCGGGAGCAACCCGACGCGACGCCCTTCGAGCACGCACACCTCCGGCACGCCCAGCAGCTGCCGCAAGTGGAAGGCGGCCTTGCGCAGGTTGGCGGCACCGGCCGCCGGCCCCAGGCCGGGCCACAGCGCCTCGATGACCTGGTCGCGCGGCATACTCCGGCCCGGAGACAGCACGAGGAGGGCCAGGAGCTCGGCAGGGCGGCGTTGGCGCCACGCCGTCGCGGGCAGCGTCCGCCCGTCCACCGAGACGGCGAAGCCGCCCAGCAGGTGGACGCGGAGCTGGGCTCCAGCCACCCGACCACGATAGCGCCGCAACCCCCACCCAACCTGGGCACGCTTCCTGGGCCGACGAGCGGGCCATACGCGTAGCACCGCCGCGAGCAGCGTGCCCAGGTTCGGTTCAGGGTGCGGCCCGGGCCTCACTTTGGAGTTTGGTCCTCGGCTGACGTATGCTTCCGGACGTCCTCGAAGGATCCGAGCTGCGCTTGGGCGCGGGGGGCCCGAAGGACAGGTCCCCATCGTCTAGTGGCCTAGGACCCCGCCCTTTCACGGCGGTAACACGGGTTCGAATCCCGTTGGGGATACTGGTCTGCGGACCATGCAGGAAGGCCTGACACCAGGCCCCGTAGCGCAGTTGGTTAGCGCGCCGCCCTGTCACGGCGGAGGTCGCGGGTTCGAGTCCCGTCGGGGTCGCCACCGGCGCCGTCACCCATCTCGGGTGGCGGCGCTTCTGTGTTCCCGGCGGCCTGCGCACGACGAGCCGGCGCCCTGCTCCCGGGCGAACCCGGTTGCCGCAGTGGTAGGTTCCCATCGTCGACCTCGGGGGAACGACCGCCCTCGATCCCACGTCATACCGGCAGTCTCGACACCTGCACCGGAAGGGATCCGTCATCATGCGGACCACACGCTCGCTCGCGGTCCTGGCCACCGCCTCGCTCGCCCTGCTCGTCTCGGGCTGCTCCGCCTTCCCCGGGCCCGAGGCCCAGGAGGAGTTCACCGAGCACTTCACCTCGACCTACCCCGAGCACGTGGTGGACACCCAGACCGCGAGCTCAGGCAAGATGCCCTTCATGGGGGCCACGATGGAGGGGTCGCTGGTCCTGGCCGACGACACGCCGCCGGAGATCTTCGCGACCATCCTCGACGATCTGACCGCGTGGGAGCCGGACGCCGGGGGGGTCACGTACGAGCCGGTCGGGGTGGTCGCCAACGGGGTGGGCGTCTGCATGGGCGACGAGCAACAGGAACAGATGCAGTCGCTGCGCGATGCGTTGTATGCCGAGGGGCTGGCTCTCCAGGGCAGCTGGCCCTGCGAGGAGCCGATCTACGGCAGTGCCACCACCTATCGGGGCAGCCTGGCCGACGTGACCCGGGACGCCGAGGTGGTCAAGCGCATTTGGGACGGGAGCGGGGAGCTGCGCCTGGAGGCGGGGGTCTTCCCGCCGTCCGGCACCATTGACCATGCCTGGGTGGAAATCCCGGACACCCTGGAGGCCACCATCGAGGCGGTCGCCGCCGAGCAGGAGATCGTCACCTTCGAGCTGACCGACGAGGGGCTGCGGATCGCCGTCACGCCCACCGCCGGGCTGGAGGCGACCCAGGAGGCCGCGACCGCGGTGGCAGGAGCCGATCTGCCTGTCACACTCATGCAGGGCAGCCTGAGCCCGGAGAGGGCAGCTGCCATGGCGGACATCGCGCACATCCCCGACGCGCTACGCACGGTGGAGGGAGTCACCTCCGTCAGCGTCAACGCCCACAACAACACCGTGGCGGTGGCGACAGAGGACCCCGCCGCGGTGCACGGCATCTACGACACGGCGACGGAGCACCCGGAGTTCGACGAGGACCTCCACCTGCAGATCGTCGTCAACCTGCCGGGCGTCGACGGCACCACGCCAAACCACTTCGTGCGCTACCCGGGTGGGGACGACGAGCTGCTGCCGCTCTTCCTGGACCTGCTGGCCAGCGAGGACGTGACGCGGCTGTGGATCTCCTCGCCACTCCCGGTCTTCGATCCGGACAACCCGCAGCCGGGCCGACCCACGGTGCCGGGCGTGCGCATCACCGTGGCAGGGCCCGTGGTCGAGAGCGTGCCTGAACTGCGGGGCATCCTGCCCGACGACCTCCGCGTCAACCTCACCAACGGCGAGGACCATCGGGACTCGGTCGACCTCACCACCGCGCCGACGCTCACCGCCGATGACGTCGACTCGATCTTCACGATCCCGGACCTGGAAGCCATCGCCGCCGCCTGGAACGCCGCCAGCTGACGCCCCGCGCCGTGAAGTTGGTGAGGATCCGTCCACGTGCACGTCGCCCGCTGCGCTATGCAGAAATGGTCGCGCGGTTGACGTCGGATGCGACATCAACCGCGCGACCATTTCTGCCGGTCGTTGAGATACTTCGTTACGCCGGGTCAGGCGGCGCTGCGGTCCAGCTCCTTCGCGGGGGCGGACGCGCTCTTCGCGGGGGCGGTCACGGCCTGGGCGGGCGCGGACACCTTCTTCGCGGAGGCGGACGCGCGCTGCGGGGACGTGCTCACCGGTGCCGCGGGAGTGGGGTCCACCTGCTCGCCGAGCACGGCGCCGGCCGGCACGCGCACATCGGCGTCAACGGTGTGGAAGTCGGCCACGCGGACCCGGTCACCCAGGATCGCACGCATGCCGAGCCGGGCACCCCGACCCAGCCGGGAGCCGCGCCCCACGCACGAGTTGGTGCCGACCACGGCGTCCTCGTCGACGAACGCGTCCTCGGCGACCCAAGAACCGGAGCTCACGCGAGCGCCCCGGAGCACCCGGGCGCCGGGGTCGACGTAGGCAGACTCGTGGACAAAGGCCAGCGGGTCCACCAGGGCACCCTCGGCCACCAGGCCACCACCCAGCTGGTGCGGCCAGTAGCGCAGCGGCTTGCCGGGCACCTCTTCAATCTCGATGTACGGCTTCCGTCGCCTCGCCAAAATGATCCCTCCCTCAGGGATGTCGTTGTCAGTGGTGTGCCGAACGGTCACGGTAAGCGCCCGGCGAAGTAGTAAACGCTTCAGTAACCTCTGGTGTTCCCGGCCCGGAAAGTGCGGCCCAGATCACACTCTGAGACCTCGGTGGGCCCCGTCACTGCACGTCACAGGCCCCTGACAGGGACCGCACAGGGTCTGCCGAGAGCCGCGGGGTGCAGTGGATGCTCCACACCTGAAGGAGCACCCATGACCCACCGTCCCCACCCCCGAGTCACCGCCCTGCTGGCCCTGACCGCGGCCTTTGCGCTGGCCGCCTGCTCCGGCACTCCGGCCAGTGAAGCACCCGCGGACGACGCGTCCACCACGGCAGCGGCCGGCTCGTCGTCGGCGCTCGGCTCGGCATCGACCGTGGCGGACACCAGCGGCACCGTCTTCGACGCCTCGGCGATCCACGAGTTCGCGGTCGAGGTCGACGAGACCGAGTTCACAGCGATGATGGAGACCTATGCCTCCACCGGGGACAAGGAGTGGATCTCGGGCGCGGTGACCATCGACGGCCAGACCTTCGAGAACGTCGGCCTCAAGCTGAAGGGCAACTCCAGCCTCCGTGGCGCCACCGCCGACACCGACCCGGTCACCCTGCCGTGGCGCATCGAGCTGGACGAGTTCGTCGAGGGGCAGAACCTCGACGGCTACAGCGACTTCGTGGTCCGGGCCAACAACAGCGAGACCTCGCTCAACGAGGCGGTTGCCCTGGACCTGCTGGAGGCCGCGGGCCTCGCCTCGGAGCATGCGGTGTCGGCCGCCTTCACCGTCAACGGCAGCGAGTCCGAGCTGCGCCTGGTGCTGCAGAACCTCGACGGCGGCTGGGACGAGCAGAACTTCGACACCGACGGAATCCTCTACAAGGCCGACGCCGACGGTGACTACAGCTATCGCGGGGATGACCCGACGGCCTACGCCGAGGCTTTCGACATCGACGCGGGCGAGGACGACTACGCGCCCCTGGTCGAGTTCCTCGACTTCGTGAACAACTCCACCGACGAGGAGTTCAACGCCGACCTGGCCGACCACCTGGACGTCGAGTCCTTCGCGCGCTACCTGGCCTTCGAGGACCTGGTCGGCAACTTCGACGACATCGCCGGGCCGGGCAACAACTCGTTCCTGCGGTGGGACGCCGAGACCGGGGTGATCACGGTCGTGGCCTGGGACCACAACCTGGCCTTCGGCGGCCAGATGGGCCCGGGCGGCCGCGGCGGCATGGGCGGCGACGGCCAGTTCCCTGGCGACGGCCAGTTCCCCGAGGGCATGACGCCACCCGAGGGCTTCGAGGACGGCCAGTTCCCCGAAGGCATGACGCCACCCGAGGGCTTCGAGGACGGCCAGTTCCCCGAAGGCATGACGCCACCCGGCAACGGCCAGTTCCCCGGGGGCATGACTCCCCCGGGCAGCACCGACGAGGGCGACAGCGCCGAGAGCACCGCCCCGTCCGGAGGCACCCAGGACGGCCGCACTCCCCCGGAGGGCATGGGCGGCGGTTTCCCCGGCGGCATGGGCGGCGGGATGGGCGGCAACGTGCTCGCCGAGCGCTTCGAGGCCGACACGGAGTTCGCTGCGCTGTATGACGAGGCGCTGGTCGAGCTGCGGGCCGAGCTGGTCGACAGCGGGCTCGCGCAGGAGATCCTCGACGGCTGGGTGGACCTGCTCACGACGGACGGCACATCCTTGGTCGACGCCGAGACCGTCCGGACCGAGGCCGACCAGATCACCGCCGTGCTCAGTGGCGAGGGCGGCGCCCCGCAGGAGGCACCGCAAGACGCGCAGCAGGACGCGGGTCAGGACGCCTGAAGGGCCAGGACCAGCTCGTCGACCCCACGGCCGACCAGGTGGCCGAGGCGCAGCGCCCCCTCGACCTGCTCCTGGTGGCCTCCCCCGGCCGCGACCAGCAACCGGGGGTGCGCCGCCCGGAGCGCGTCGACGGTCTCCTGCGCCGCTGCTGCGTCCTCGGACATCGGGACGCAGACCACGGCGGCGTCGAGCTCGTCCTGACCGGCCAGGCCGACCCAGTCCCCCACCGGCAGGTCCGCACCGGCATAGCGCACGTCGAGCCCACGGCGGCGGGCCAGCGTGGCGAAGGCGAAGGCGCCGATCTCGTGGCGCGCGCCGGCCGGCAACCCGACCAGGACGCGCTGTCCCACACTGTGCCGGCCCGCCGCCTCGAAGACCCCGGCGAGGTGGCGCATCACCGTGTGCGCGGCGAGATGCTCACCGCCCACGCTGACTTCGCCGCGACTCCACGCCACTCCCAGGTCGGACACCGCGGGCAGCAGCCAGTCCTGCACGAAGGACTCGCAGGATGCCGACTCGCTCGCCTGCTGCAGCACGGCCCGAAGCCCCACCACGTCACCGGCCGCCGCCGCGGCGACGAACTCGTCGGTGGCCGGCGGCTGACCCCCGGATGGGCCGGGCCGGACCTGCTCCGCAGCCTGCCGCGGCGCCCATCCCTGGGCGACGAGGTCACGCATCTGACGGAGACGATCCAGATCGTCGTCGTCATACACCCGGTAGCCGCCGTCGGTGCGCTCCGGGCGGACCATGCCGTAGCGGCGCTCCCAGGCCCGCAGGGTGGCCTCGGGTACCCCGGTCAGGTCCGCCGCCCGCTTGATGGTGTACATGGTCCCGCCCATCCTAGCCACCCCTTTGACAAACATTGGACAATCCACGGGAGGCCGCTGACGTGCTGGGGTCATGCCGAGGAGGCGGGTATGGTCCACCGTCCGCCTGACGCTCCTTGGCGGCGGGTGACACCAGATGGCACCGCGCGAGAGGAAACGGCACGCGGAGTTCAGGTATAGTGATCCCGCGCCGGATCGCTCCGGCGTGTTGTTTGCGCAGGTCAGATCACCTCTGACCACGCAGACCCGGCCAGGTAGCTCAGTTGGTACGAGCGTCCGACTGAAAATCGGAAGGTCGGCGGTTCGACCCCGCCCCTGGCCACCACCCACAGGACCGCACGTCAGCCCGGCTGACGTGCGGTCCTGGCGTTTCGGGGTCGCAGCGGGGGCCTCGCGCCCGACCTGTCCGTGCCCGCACGGGGCAGGCTCTCGCCGGATGGGGCGGACGACTACGCTTGCGTCCACGCCCGAGCCGACCGGGCGGCATACTCGGCACTCACCCTGGAGCACGACATGGCCCGCACCCGCCTCTCCCTCCTCGCCACCCTCTCGGCCGCGGCCGTCCTGCTCACCGCGTGCGGTGGCGACGGCGAGGAGCCCGACCCGACCACCGACGCCGCCGAGACCGACGACTCCGCCGACGCGGCCGACACCGGCACCGCCGACGACGAGGCGACCAGCGAGGCCGCGGACGCCGGCGCGTGCTCCCCCGACTCCCTGGAGACGGTGACCGCGGGGACGCTGACCCTGAGCACCTCCGAGCCGGCCTTCGAGCCCTGGATGGTGGACGACGACCCGACCAACGGGGAGGGCTTCGAGTCCGCGGTCGCCTACGCCGTGGCCGAGCAGCTGGGCTTCGAGGCCGACGCGGTCGAGTGGGTCCGCAACCCGTTCGAGGGCACCATCGCTCCGGGCCCGAAGAACTTCGACCTGGCGATCAACCAGTTCTCGATCACCGAGGAGCGCAAGCAGGCGGTGGACTTCACCTCCGGCTACTACGACGTGCGGCAGGCCGTGGTCTCCAAGGAGGGGGCGGGGGCGGCCGACGCCACCAGCCTGGCCGACCTCAAGGACAGCCTGCTGGGCGCCCAGGTCGGCACCACGAGCCTGGACTCGATCCAGGAGTCCATCGCTCCCACCCAGGACCCGCTGATCTTCAACAGCAACGAGGAGGCCAAGCTCGCCCTGGACAACAACCAGGTCGACGCGATCGTGGTCGACCTGCCCACGGCGTTCTACCTGACCGCGGTCGAGATCGAGGGCGGCGTCATCGTCGGGCAGCTGCCGCTGACCGGTGACACCGAGCAGCTCGGCTTCGTCCTCGACCTGGGCAGCCCGCTCACCGACTGCGCGACACAGGCGGTCGACGCGCTGCGGGAGGACGGCACCCTGGACGACCTGGCGACCGAGTGGCTCGCCGACGTCGCGGGAGCCCCCGAGCTGCAGTGATCCTGAAGCTGCCGTGACCCCCGAACTGACGTGACCCTGGAGCAGCCGACCCCGCTCGAGCTGTCCCGCCGCAGCCTGCGCGCGCGACGCTCGCGCCGGTCGACCCTGACCGCGCTGGCCAGCACCCTGGTCTTCGCGACGGTGCTCTACCTGGCCGTCACCAGCGCCCCGGGCTGGCCGCGCACCCAGGCGACCTTCCTCAACCCGCAGGTCGCCTGGGAGTCGCTGCCCAAGATCCTCGAGGGGCTCTGGCTCAACATCCGGGTGCTCGCGGTCGCCGCCGTCGCCACCCTCGTCCTCGCGCTCGTCGTCGCGCTGCTGCGCACCCTGCGCGGGCCGGTCTTCCTGCCGCTGCGGCTGCTGGCCACCGGGTTCGTCGACCTGTTCCGGGGGATCCCGCTGATCGTGCTGCTCTACCTGATCGGCTTCGGCGTCCCGGCGCTGCGTTTCACCGACGAGCGGATCAACCCGGTCTACCTCGGCACGGTGGCGCTGGTCCTCACCTACGCCGCCTACGTCTCGGAGGTCTTCCGCGCCGGCATCGACAGCGTCCACCCCAGCCAGCGGCTCGGCGCCCGCTCCCTCGGGCTCAGCTACGGCCAGTCGATGAAGCTGGTCGTGCTGCCGCAGGCGGTCCGCCGGGTCACCCCGCCCCTGCTCAACGACTTCGTCGCGATGCAGAAGGACGTGGGCCTGATCTCCCTGCTCGGTCCCCTCGACGCGGTCCGCGCCGCGCAGATCGCCTCGCAGAGCACCTTCAACTTCACGCCGTATGTCGTGGCCGCCCTCCTCTTCGTCCTGCTGTCCGTCCCGACCGCGCGCCTGGCCGACTGGGCCTCCGCCCGCGCGACCCGCCGCGAGCAGAGCGGGGCCGCGCTGTGACCCGCCGCAGGTCTGCCCGCAACGACGGCCGTATGCCGTCCGGTCCCGTCGCGCGGGACACCTCCCTGGATCTCCCGCCGGGTCCGCGGCGCAGCGAGGAGGTCGTGCTCGACGTGCGCGGCCTGGTCAAGGCCTACGACGACACCGCGGTGCTCCGCGGCATCGACCTCACCGTCGCCGAGCACGAGGTCGTCACGCTCATCGGCTCCTCGGGCTCCGGCAAGTCGACCCTGCTGCGCTGCGCCGGGGTGCTGGAGCCGATCAGCGACGGGCAGATCCTGCTCGACGGCCAGGACATCAGCGACCCACGGGTCGACGCCGACGGCGTGCGGGCCCGGTTCGGCGTGGTCTTCCAGGCCTTCAACCTGTTCCCGCACAGGACGGTGCTCGACAACATCACGCTGGCCCCGCGGGTGGTGCACGGAGTGCCGGCGAAGGAGGCCCGGCAGCGGGCCGAGGCGCTGCTGGACCGGGTCGGGCTGGCCGACAAGGCCGACGCCTACCCCGACCGGCTCTCCGGCGGCCAGCAGCAGCGGGCCGCGATCGCCCGGGCCATCGCCGTCGAGCCCCGGGTCCTCCTGCTCGACGAGATCACCTCGGCACTGGACCCCGAGCTGGTCGGCGAGGTGCTGGCCCTGGTGCGCGAGCTCGCCGGGGGCGGGGCCACGATCCTCATGGCGACCCACGAGATGGGCTTCGCCAAGCAGGTCGCCGACCACGTGGTCTTCCTCGACCAGGG
>Ga0123332_1005567_pt1 | contig 10636 bp, 9 predicted proteins | sample BioC12SIPDNA_4_FD_89958 | JGI IMG/M metagenome (GOLD analysis project Ga0123332, IMG submission 89958) | Anaerobic biogas reactor microbial communites from Washington, USA - Biogas_R2_A C12 SIP DNA | ecosystem: Engineered > Bioreactor > Anaerobic > Unclassified | place: Washington, USA... | reverse complement strand
GCGGACGCCTCGTGGCGCGTTCCCGCGGCGGGCGCGTGGCTGTCGAGCAGGTCGAGTGCAGCCTCGGCCACGCGCCGCGTCTCCTCACGCCTGTCCCCGTCGGGTCCCGTCACGGCCCTGACGGTCGTGACGGCTTCCTCCCAAGCCGCCGACGTGGTCAACGACGTCAGCGCCTCGACCCGCGCGGCGGCGACGAGCGCTGGCCAGCCCGCGCTGTCGTGCTCGAACGCCGCGTCGGCGATGACGGGATCGGCCAGCAGCTTCGCGACCGTCTCCCTGACCGCGCCGTACGGGGCCGCGTCGAACAGGGCGGGCGGCAGCTCGCTCATGGCCTCCTCGACCTGCTCGGCGAGCCACACCGAGCCCTCCAGGTCGTCGAGGATGGTGAAGTCGGGGGGTACCCCTGCGGCCTCGGGGAACTCCTGGCAGATGCGCTGCGCGAGCGCGTGCATGGTGCTGATCTGGGCAGCCTCGACGGTGAGGGCCTCGGGCGAGTCGGGAGGCAGGCTGGCGACGAGCAGCTCCCTGATGCGAGCCCGCAGCTCGGCAGCCGCCCGCTCCGTGAACGTGACCGCGACGATCGAGAGCGGATCGAGACCGTCGCGCACGTGCTTGAGGTAGCGGTGGGCGAGCATGTGCGTCTTGCCCGTCCCGGCGCCCGCGACCACCGCGACACCGCCAGGAGCCTCGACGGCCGCTCGTTGGGCGGGCAGCAGCCCGTCCACGCGCTGCCCGGGGTGGCGGGCATCGTGCGCGCGACCTTCGGCGCCCGCCGGTCCCGCGTCAGGCATCGCCCGAACGCTTCCTCTCCACACGCGGTCCGACCCTGCACACGGCGTCGAACGCGCAGTAGGCGCACGCCTTGTAACGCCTGTCAGGCTCGACGGGGTACCTGCCAGCGTCGAGCGCCGCGGCCGCGCGGTCGGCGACCCCCTGCAGCGCAGCGTGGTCGTACGCGTCGGGACCGGCGTCGGAGACGCCCGCGATGACCCGAGCCTTCGTGAGGGAGTAGTACTCGGCGGCTACCCGCCCGCCCGCGAGGCCGAGGGCAGGCACGGCCGCCTCGAGGTAGATCGGGAGCTGCAGGTCGACCGTCGCCTCGCCCGAGTCGTCCTTCGCCCCGAGGGGTCTCGACGAGCTCGTCTTGTAGTCGACGAGCAGCAGCCGTCCCTCACGACGGTCGATGCGGTCGATGCGTCCGGAGACGGTGAACCCGCGCCAGGTGGCTGGTGTTCCTGCTGCGCGCCCGAAGACGCGCTCGCTGTCGAGCACCTCGCTGCCGTCCGGGAGGAACGACTCGGAGCGCACGACGCGCTGCAACGCCGCGAGGTGCTGGCCGCGATGCAGCTCCCAGTTGGCCGTGTGGATGGCTTCGTCGCGTTCGGCGACGGCGAAGGCGTCAGGCAACGCTGCCAGCACGCTCTCGCGCGTGACGGCGCCGCCCCGCGCCGCGGTCGTGAACGCCTCCTCCAGCGCTCGGTGGTAGAGGTTGCCGCGCGTCAACGGCGACAGTTCGGTGTCGGCCTCTTCGGGCTCGTACAGGCGCAGTGCGTACCCCGCGAACCACTTGAACGGGCACTGGCCGAGGGCGAGGAGCGAGGTGGCGCTGAACCGTGCGCCCGTCCTCGGGTACGGGATCCCGATGACGCCGTCGAACTCGTCGGGCTGCGCCCCCGACTCCCGGCGCAACTCGACGGCAAGGGCTGCCTGGGCGCGCGTGACGATAGCGTCGCCGCCGACGCCGCCGGCTGCCACCAGGGCACGCCTGAGCTCTTCCATGCTGGCAGGCGGCTTCGGGCCGGGCGGTGGAGCGTGACCGTCGATACCGAGGGCGGCGAAGTAGGGGCTCGGCAGGCTCTCTCCCCTGCCGCCCGCCTCGGCGTACGTGAGTGTCAGTGACTCGGTGGCCGCCCTGACGATCCCGTCGAACTGCAGCGCTTCCCGCCGTGCGGCCTGCAACGCGTCCACCACGGCCAGCCCGCCGCGTCGCGCGGCGTCGCGCTCGGCGTAGTCGAGCCACGCCCCCGGGTCGAGCCGACGCGGCATGGCGCCTTCGGCAGCGCCGAGCACGAACGCGTGACGCACCTCGGCGCCGGGAGCTGCGGACGCCGCCACCACGGCCACGGCGCCCGACCGGGACGAGCCCCCGGTGTCGACCGTGCCGACGCCGGTCGGCGGGCCGGCACGCACGCTCACCAACTGGAGGTGCTCGAGCAGCTCGCCGACGAACTCGCCGAGGGTGACGGGCGCGGCGACCTCGGACGGCTCGTAGGTCGCGAACAGCACGGTGCGGTGGCGTTCGGAGCGGGGGTCGCCCGCCAGGCGTTCCTCGACGCCGAGACCGTCCAGCGTCGCCCTCAGACGCTCGAGGTAGTCGAGCCTGCTAGCCCTGCGCGGCCAGTCCAGCAGTCGTGCTCGCTCGTCGAAGCGCTCCCACCGCACCACCCCGTGAGGTGGACGGCGGCGGGCCTCGGTCCACGCCTCGGATGACAGCGGGTGGACGAGTCGGTTGGAGAGGAGGCGCGCCGTGTCCTCGTACGGCAGGCCCCCGGCCACCACGCGCAGCAGCGAGGCCGTGAGCGTGCCGAAGGGGGTGGCCGAGAGCGGCTCGCTGTGCCCGCTGATGACCGGTATGCCGTACTCCGACGCGACCTCGGCGACGTGGGGCCAGTACGCTTGAGGGTCGGGGGCGAGGAGGAGCACGTCGTCGGGAGCCGTTCCCGAGCCGAGGAGGCGCTTCACGGCGGTGAGGACGTACCTGACCTCGGCGTCGAGCGACGCGAGCCGGAACCCCTCGGTCCGCGTCGGCCTTCGTTCGCCCCGTCCCGCGTCGCGCGCGATCCGCCAGCCGTGCCCCTCGAGGTAGGCAGCGGTCTCGTCGTTCAGCGCGAACGCGCTCCGAGCGACGGCTGCTTCCGCGTCTCCGCCTGCTGCGGTCGGCAGCACCAACGTGCTGCCACGACCGACGCCGACACCGAGGAACGCTGCCTCGCCCGCGCTGACGAACGCGTGCCCCGCCACCAGCAGGCGCGGCGCGTGCCCACGGTCCGCGTCGGTGGCCACCAGCCACAACGCTTCTGCAGCGTCGACGAGCCCGGACCTCGCGAGTCGCTCCTTGTACGCCGCCACCAGCCGCATGAGCCTGTCGAGCCTTGGGTGTGCCTCGCCCTCGGAGACGGCGCCGCCACTCACGCCTGCGCCCGCCCTGAGGAGCTCGTCGAGCGTGCGTTCGACGGCGCGAGCGATCCCCTCGGCGTCGTGTGACGCCCACTGGTCGGCGATGGCGTCGCGCAGTGCGGCGCGCCGCGTGACGCCGTTCGCGAACCGCAAGCCCCTGCTCGCGAGTGACGCGCGCGCGACGTCGGTCAGTGAGCGATGCCTGACCCCGAGCGCCCGGGCGGCCAGCGGGGTCCGCGTGACGACCTGAAAGCGTGCGTGCCCCTCGCCTGCGTCCGCCATGACCCGCCGCGCGGCGTCCACCACCGACCCGGCGGTGAGTACGACCGTCGACTGCTCGGGTGGCTGATCGAAGAGCGTCGTCTGCAGCATGGGCGCAGGAGCAAGGGTACCAAGAGGGCGGTATCATCGCCCGCGTGCGTGCTGCGTCGGCTACGGCAGGAACGACATCGCTGTCGATCGAGGACGTGACGGTCTCGGTGGTGCGCAAGCGCGTGAAGAACGTGAACCTGCGTGTCTACCCGCCGGCTGGCGACGTGGTCGTGAGCGTCCCGCTGCGCATGCCGGAAGGCACCGTGCGGGCCGTTGTGGCCGGGCGCCTTCCATGGATCAGGCAGCAGCGGTCGCGGTACCGGGCGGTTCCTGCCGTTCCCTTCCTCGAGTACGTCGACGGCGAGGAGCATTGGCTCGCTGGAGAGCGTCACGTGCTGCGCCTGGTGCATGGCCGAGGTACGACGGGCATCGCGGCCGACGGCAGGCCCGAGATCGCCTTTCACGTGCAGCCGTTCGCGTCACACGCGGCGCGGCAACGCGCCTACGACGCGTGGCTGAGGACGCACATGCGCGCGCTGAGCGAGGAACTCGTCGGGCACTGGGCGCCCGTAATGGGCGTGCGCGTCCCTCAACTCGGGATCAAACGCATGAAGACGCGGTGGGGTACGTGCAACCACAGGGAGGGTCGCGTCTGGCTCAACCTCGAGCTGGTGAGGCGCCCTCCTGCCTGCCTCGAGTACGTCGTGGTGCACGAGCTCGCGCATCTGATCGTCCCGAACCACAGCCGCTCGTTCTGGGCCGTCGTCGACAGGCATCTCCCCGACTGGCGCGAGTCGCGCGCCGAACTGGGACGCTGGCCGTTGTGGGCCGACGGCCGCCTTCCCGACGCCGATGGTCGCGCACGCGAGCCTGGTGACGGCGACTACCTCGCCTAGACCGTGAGCGTCGCCGACCCCGTGACGAGCGCCGCGATCTCCGACCGGCCCGTCACCGCCACCTGTGCAGCTCCGCGCCCCAGCAACGCACCGACGAGGTTGCCCGTACCGTTGTAGCCGCCGATGGCGACGACCCCGTCACGCACGCGCGTGAACAGGGGCAGCACGCCGGTCGAGTACCCGACCGACGCGGCCCAACGGTGCGTGATGGCGGCGCTCACGCCGATGGTGGCGCGCACGTACTGCTCGAGCATGCTCTGCACGGGTGTCGCGGGGTCGTTGTCGTGCGTCCATTCGCCCGCGCCCGCCCTGTCCCTGAAGCCGCCCAACGCGACCTCTCCTGTCGGCAGTTGCTGGTAGTACTCGTACCCGTAGCGGGCGTACACGGGTCGCGGAAGGCTCACCTCATGTGTCGGCGCGGTGGCGAGCATCTGCAGCCGTGCCGTCCTGACCCGGTCGGAGAGCTCGGGCAGGAGCCGGTCGAGCCCACCGTCGACAGCGACGATCACGGCGCGGCACGTTATGGAGCCGTCGGCCAGCGCGACGCGGGACGAGCTCACGCTGGTCACGCGACTGTGCTCGAACAGCCGAGCTCCCGCCGACAGCGCCGCTCCCGCCATCAGCCTGCAGCGCTGCAAGGGGTTGAACACGCCGTCGTGCGGGAACAGCAGACCCTCGCCCTCATGCCCGCTGTAGTGCTCGACCGGGAAGCCGTCCGCTCGCAGCTGCGCGAACTGCGCCTCGCAGTCGCGCAGTTCCTCCTCGTCCTCCGCGATCCGCAAGGAACCCGGGCGCCTCACCGCAGCGGGCGTCTCGGCTTCGAACCGATCCAACTCCTCCATGGTGGCTGCGTAGAGGCGCACGGCCCTGTCGTGGCCGATGGCGGCGACCGCGTCGTGATGCGCAGCCGCGATACCTGCCAGCAGGAACCCGCCGTTGCGGCCGGCAGCCCCTCCCGCTACCGTGCCCGCGTCGACCCCGACGACGTCGACACCACGTCGCAACAGCTCCGCGATGGCAGCGAGCCCCGAACCCCCGAGCCCGACGACGCAGACCTCGGCCCGCACCTCGCCTTCCAGCCGCGGCAGCCCGAGGGCGGAGCCGTCATCCCACACAGGCACGTTGCTGTCGTTCATGCTCCTGCGATTGTCGCACGCGCGCACCACGGGTCCGATGCGTATCGCAGCAGGCGGGTGCGTCACGCATCTCACCCGGTTCGCACGTCCATCACCCTGGCGTGGGTAGCGTGAGGCACCACCAAGAGGAGGCACCATGCCGTACGACAGAGTCAGCGAACTCCCAGAGAGCGTCAAGAACGTCCTGCCTTCGCACGCGCAGAGCATCTACAAGGAAGCGTTCAACAGCGCATGGGAGCAGTACGACACCGCCAGCGAGCGCCGTGGCGACGACACCCGCGAGGAGACCGCGCACCAGGTCGCGTGGGGTGCCGTCAAGCGCGACTACCGCAAGGGCGATGGCGGGAAGTGGGTCAAGAAGCGGGGCTAGGCCGACCGCACCTCGAGGCTGTCTCCAGCATGGCGTGGAACGAGAACCGCGGCGGAGCCGCCAGGCTCAGGCGGGTTCGAGGTCGAGCACCACGATCTCGGCAGGGCACGCGAACCGGAACGGCACGGCGGTCACGCCGAGGCCACGCGACACGAAGGCCGGCATCGGCGCAGGCACCCACCCGTCAGCGAAGCGCGCGCCGTACGCCGATGACGTGACGAGAGGGCCGATGCCGGGCAGGCGTATCTGGCCGCCGTGCGTGTGCCCTGCAAGCAGCAGGTCGACGCCGCCCCCGTCTTCCTCGGGAAGCTCGGGGATCACGTCGGGGTTGTGGCTGAGGAGCACCGTGGCCGGAGCGGGGTCCCGGACGCCTGCCGCCGACGTTCGGGTCGGAGCTTGGGCGAGGGCGCTCGCGACATCGGGCCGACCCACACGGAAGTCGTCGATGCCTGCGAGGTAGAGGTCGTCACGCACCCACGCGCCTTCGTTCATCAGCAGGCTCACGCCCGACGCGGCCATGGCGTCTTCGAAGACGCCGAAGCGCCGGTAGCGTGTCCTGTCGTGGTTGCCTGGCACCGCGTAGACACCGAGCGGGGCGCGCAGGTCGGGAAGCAGCTCCGCGAACTCGCTCAGGTCACCGCGGTAGGCCTGGTCGACGAGGTCCCCGACGACGCACACGAGGTCGGGTGTGACCGCGTTGCTCGCCTGCACCCAGCGGGACAGGTCGGCCGGCCCCAGGTTGGGTCCGAGGTGGAAGTCCGTCAACACCGCGATACGCAGGCCGGCACGCAGGCCACGCACGGCGCGAGCGTGCTGGTTCACTTCGAAGCGGTGGGGTGACTCTATGGCGAGTACACCGACCGCGATCGTCCCGAGGCCCGCGAGACCTGCCGTCTTCACGAACTCCCTGCGCGTTAGGCGCTCCTCCGCGGCCACGACGGGGATCCTACGCCGCGCCGTCCACGCGGACGGTCGCGCGACCGTGGCAGGCTGCCTTCATCGAGAGCGTCCTGAGTCGGGGTCGATCATCAGCCCGCTCACGTCGACTGCTTCGAAATCGTCACCGGTGAGGCTCTTGAGGTCGCGGAGCGCGTCGTTGTCCCAGCGCTCGTCGGGGGCGCCTGACAGGTACCATGCCGAACCGTTGTCGGCGAGCATCATCCCGTACGTCTTGAGGGCCTCCGCGACGACCCGCGCCTGGTCAGAGAACCCGGAGACGTCCACGTCGGCCTTGAGCCTGAAGCGCTGGCCGAGAGGCGGGTACTCGGCACCGCTTCGGTTCGATGCCTGGTGCCGTGCAGGCCACACGTACTGGTTCCTCGTCTGCGGGGCCGTGAAGCGGATGGCGTGCTCGATGACGCCGGCCTCCACCTCTTCGTAGCGCACCAGCCCGGGCACGATCGGCAGCCCGGCCGCGTCGGCCGACGTCCAGCCTGCCGGCCTGAGCTCGTACCCGCCGAGGTCGAACACGGCGCCCGAACCGCCGTACCACTGACCGTTCTCGTAGCTGACGTCGAACACCTCGTACAGCACGCACGCGTCGGTATCGACCACGAGAGCGTGCCTGTCGCCTCCGCCTTCGACGGGGACGTCGGCGTGCAACGGGTACGGACCCGGATCGCTCTCGTCCGGGTAGTAGAAGTCGACCTCGACCTTCGCTTGGGACGAGCCGACGGTGGTGTAGGGGATGCCGATGGGCGAGCCTTCCCACAGACCCGACCCGAAGTCGGGATGCACGGTCCGCGCGCGGCCGATGGTGTCGACCCACGTGTCTGAGTCGGCGTGGACGGGCAGGTCGGTGACTGTCCGGTTCCAGATGTGGTCGGGCGGGAACACGTCGCACGAGGCGAGCGTGGGTGACTTGCCTGGCGGCGGCTCGGTCCGCTGGCCCGCAGCCACGCAGGCGCTCACCAACAGCAGGAACGAGCAGGCGGCGATGGCGACGCTGATCGGGCGGGTCACGGTGGAATGGTACGGCCGGCGCCGACGCCTTGGTGGTGAGCATTCGCGCACCGACCCACCGACGAACGGGCGGGCTTTGGGCTACCGTGGACGCGTGAGGACGGTAGTGGCAGCGTGACGGGGACAGAGGCGTCGACGACGCGCGGTGCTGCGCGATGAGCGGCATCATCGACTGGCTGAGTCAACTCATGAACCGACTGGTCGATTCGTTCGGCTACGTGGGACTCGTGCTCGTGATGCTCATCGAGAACATCATCCCGCCCATCCCATCCGAGATCGTGCTGCCGTTCGCCGGCTTCCAGGTCGCCGAGGGCGCCATGAACCTGCCGCTGGTGCTGCTCGTCACCACGCTCGGGGCGTTCGCGGGAACGTCGGTGTTCTACTACCTGGGCCGGTTGCTCGGCGACCAGCGCGTCAGGCACCTCATCACGCGTTTCGGGCGCTACGTCCTGCTGCGCGAGGCCGATTACGACGAGGCACTGGCGCTGTTCCACCAGCACGACTCGAAGGTTGTGTTCTGGGCGCGGTTCATGCCTGGCGTGCGGAGCCTCATCTCGCTGCCTGCAGGTGTGGCCGGGATGAGCTTCAGGCGGTTCGCCGTGTTCACCCTGGCGGGCACCGTGCTGTGGAACAGCGTGCTGGTGCTGGCAGGCATGTTCCTCGGCAGCCGCTGGGAGCGCGTGCTGGAGGTCGTCGACAGGCTCGAGTCGGTCCTGTGGGTGCTGCTCGGGGTGCTGGTCGTCGGCTGGTTCGTGTGGCAACGCAGCAAGCAGGCGAAGAGGCGTGCCGCGCAGCAGAAGGCGTGACGGTCACTCCCTGTCGATGCGACCGAACACCTGCAGGCTCCTGAGCGCTTCGAGCGTCAACACCCCAGCCCACGCGACTCGCGACGCCTCGCCTGCGTCCGTGCCTTCACCCCACGACCACGCCGGCCACCAGGCACCGTCATCGGCCTGGCTCGCTACGAGACGGTCGAGTTCCGTCATGGTCTCTCCCGCCAGGGCGGCAGCCAGATGCGCGCCGGGCGTCGGCGCGATGGACAGGGCCGTCAGCCCGTAACCCGAACCGTCGACCGCGGCCCGCACCGCGGCCCGCACCGCGGCGACGGCGACGGGCGCCGCCACGCTCCGTAGGTCGCTCCGCACGAACTCGTCGAGGCCGGGCGCATCGAGCAGCCGCGTCACGCCGATGAGGTCGTGCATCTCCAGGCTCGCGTCACCGCCGCTCGAACGACTCGCATCGAGCACCCCGGTGGTCGCAACCAGCACGTCGGCCGCGAGCTGCGCCAACCAGGGTCGTGGCGCGGCGTCGCCGAGCGCGTGCAACTGAGCGACGATGTCGGCCTTGGGGTTGAGCACGAAGCCGGTGAAACGCTCCTCTAGCCCGTCCTGAGCCCACCACGGGGCATGTGGAGCGTCGGCGGTCTCCTGCGGCACGATGCGCCACACCCTGCCGTTCTCGACCAGCGTCGCGCGCAGGTAGTCGACCGCGGCCCGCACCATGGGCAGGCTCGACGGCGCGGCGACGTGCGCCAGCACGCGCAGGGCGACGCTGGTGGCGAGCGCGCTGCTGGCCGGGGTGAGCACGTCGGGCTCGAGCCCGCGACCGAAGCCGCCGTCGTCGTTCTGGAAGGTCTCGAGTTCATCGAGGACGGGCCACACGGGGGCGCGTTCGAAGTCGTGTTCGAACAGCAGGCGCTCGAGCGTCCTGCCCCTGTCGGCTATGAAGGCTCGTGCCTGCAGGTACCGCTCGGTGCTCAACCGGGACATGAGCAAGCATAGCAACCGGTGTCGACGCTGCCGGCCCGTTCGCGTCGCGGTACCCTGCCCTCATGGCTTCCGTGACCGACGTACTGGAGCTCCCCGGCCGCGACAGCGAGAGGTTCAGTGCCGCACCGTTCGCGGTGCTGCCGGTAGGGAGCGTCGAGTTCCATGGCGCCCACGCGCCGTTCGGCACCGACAGCACGCTGGCGACCGGCTTCGCGCGGGCGTTGGCTGCTCGGCGCGATTGCCTCGTCTTCCCCACCGTGCACTTCAGTTTCGTGCCGCGCCTCACCACCGACCACGGACCCGGCGTGTCGGTCGACCCACAGGTGTTCCTCGCGTACCTGACCGAGGTGATCGGCGGGATCGTGAGGCTGGGGGTGTCGCGCCTGCTCGTCATCAACGGTCACAGCGAGAACCAGTACGCCCTGCGCCTGGCGGCGGAGAGCGTGACGGCCGCGCAGCCGACGGCCTCGGTGCTGGTGTGCAACTGGTGGCGCCTCGCGCCGGCAGGGTTGTTCGACGAATCCGACGGTCACGGCCACGGCGGCCCGTTGGAGATCTCGACGACGGCCGCGTTCTCGCCTGCAGGCGTCACTGTCCCGACCGACACCACGAACGACGTGCCGTACGAGGCTCCGTGGTGGCGTCACGCCGCCCAGGTGGTGGGGCGCGGGCAGGCGCCGCTCGATTTCGCCGGGTACCACGGCAGGGTGTCCGACATCGACCAGGAGAAGGGCGAGCGCATCGTCAGCGAGGTGACGGCCGCCCTGTCGCGGTTGGTGGACGACTGGTTGGAGAGGGCGGGCGGCGAGCCTGCGCGTGAAGCACGTCAGCCGTGACGTGTGCGGCCGCCCGCGGCTGTCGCCACCGGCCGACATGCCTTAGCCCTTCACCCCGCTCAGCACCACGCCCTCGATGATCTGACGCTGGAAGATGATGAACGCGATCAGCACAGGCACCACGCCGAGCGCGGACGCCGACATGATCAGGTGCCAGGCTGCCCCCGCCTCGCCAGAG
>Ga0123332_1005564_pt1 | contig 10638 bp, 9 predicted proteins | sample BioC12SIPDNA_4_FD_89958 | JGI IMG/M metagenome (GOLD analysis project Ga0123332, IMG submission 89958) | Anaerobic biogas reactor microbial communites from Washington, USA - Biogas_R2_A C12 SIP DNA | ecosystem: Engineered > Bioreactor > Anaerobic > Unclassified | place: Washington, USA... | reverse complement strand
GTATTCCCTCGACCTGAAGGTCGGCGAGTTGAGTCGGGCGACGAAGCACGCTATTCGCGATGATCACCAGCTTGTTGGCTGCGTCCCAGCCATCGACATCAAGGGTGGGATCAGGCTCAGCGATGCCCGCGGCCTGGGCTCCGGCGAGCGCCTCCGTGTACTCTATCTGTTCGCTGTCCATGCGTGAGAGGATATAGTTCGTCGTTCCGTTAAAGATCCCCTCCACGCGAGTCACTGCAGACCCAGCCAGATCGCGCACGCCAATGTTGACCGTGGGAAGTCCGCCGGCCACAGTCCCGCTGTACAGCAGACGAGAACCTGCCTGCTCTGCCGTTCGGACGAGCTCCGCAAAGGCTAACACCAGAGGCCCTTTGTCAGCCATTACCACATGGTGGCCGGTGCCGAGAGCGTGCCGGACGCTTCCCAAGCCCGGTTCGCCATCCACCATGTTGGTCGGGGAGGCGTCCACGAGTACATCGTATTCCGTCGACCTGATCATCTCCAGGGCAGATACGCCAGGGCGACCGGCCCCCGGATAGGATGCGGCTCCCTGCCGCGAGCGTTTGATCTCCACGAGTCTCTCGAGATCGAGCCCAGCGGGATCCAATGCCGCGCCCGAGGAGTCCGCAGCAGCGACGACGCTCAGGCAGAGACCGTACTGCTTCGCGATCGGTTTGCGCCTGTGCAACAGCACTTCCAGCAGGTTGCGGCCGATATTGCCCAGACCGATCACGGCTATCTGAATATTCTGAACCATAGCTTTCTCCTGGTAATGAGTTCTCACGCCGGCTGTGCGGCGGGCTTCCTGACAAGAGAAGGGGGGGAGCTCACTACGGCGAGCTCCCCCCTTGAGTATCCCGATCGCTCGCTAGAGCTTTTTCCCGACGTCCGCGATGACCGCGGATTCGCTCGGAAAGCGTCCGGTCTCCAGTTTGGAGTACACGGATTCGCCATCTACGGTAACCTCAAAGGCTCCTCCCATGGAGGGAACCAAGGCGACCTCTTCGAGCCGGGTCTTGTACTGATCGAGCAGTTGTTGCGCCAAACTGGCGGCTCTGGGTAGGTACCCTCAAGACGTGCAGTAGCGGATGCTCACCTTTGCTGCCATCTCTTCCTCCTTCGTGATCGACAACGGCACAGTACTCCGATTATACCGCATTGGAGGCCACGCGTAAAAACCCCTATCTAGGCATAATGGCCTACATTGTGCCAGCATCTGATTGATGCTATACTGCCCGCACGCCCGGCAAGCATGCGCTTGCCATGCAGACAATGAGGTGCCTGCAGTGCCCAAGCCGGATCTCTTGCTTGGTGAGAGTTGCCGTAGCGCCATGCTCCGAGGATTTGAGACTCTGGGGCATCTGGTTGGCCTCACCCTGGGGCCAACGACAGGGACGATTGCCAATGAGCGCGACGGCACGGGTGAGATCGAGACGATCCGTGACGCTGCTACCGCTGTACGGCGCGTGATCCAGATCGCTGCCCCTCGAGAAGACGCCGGAGCCATGCTCATGAGGCACCTCGTTTGGGAGGCGCGCCATGACGCCGGTGATGGCAGTGCCACGGCAGCGGTGATCGCCTGCTCGCTGGCTCGTGATGGATTTCGCGTGATCACTGCAGGCGCCAACCCGATGATGATCCTTCGCGGAATACGGAAGGGGCTGCGGGCGGCTCTTCTGGCTCTCGATGCCCAGGCGATCCCTCTCGAATCGGACGAGGAGATCGCCAAAGTGGCGACCGCCGCCTGCGGGGACCGCGAGATCGGCCGGCTCATCGGCGAGATCTTTGATGTACTAGGTCCCCATGCCCAGGTCGTCATCGTTCCGTACGTGGCGACCTTCCACGATCGCAAATATCGCGAAGGCGCTCGCTTCGAGGGCCATTACGTCTCCCCCTATCTACTCACGGATCAGGCTCAACAGTGTGCGGTCCTCTATGATGCGCGCGTTCTTGCGGCTGACATTGTCATCGATACTGCGGAGGAAGCCGCCTTTCTGCTGGATCAGGTAGCTCGGCTGGGCGGCAAGAGCCTGTTTCTGATCTGCAAGAGAGCGTCAGACCGATCTGTCGGCGTCTTTGCCAGCAACAACGAGCGCGGCAGTATCCTATCTACCATGGCCACGCTTACGCAGACTGGCGAGGCTCGTAGAGGAGCCATTGAGAACATCGCTGTGCTGACCGGCGGCGTTGCGCTGAACGGGCAACCTGGTCTCTCGGTGGACCACGTTACCGCTGGCGACTATGGGCAGGTTGATCAGGTTGTTCTCGATCGGGAGCAGTTCACGATCGTGGGTGGACACGGTCGCTCGGATCAGATCGATGCCCGCAGGGAAGCGTTGCGCACGCGCCTCCAAAGCACCGATGAGGCCGAGGAACGGGATGTGCTGCGCGAACTGTTGGCCCAACTCTCCCGGGGAGTGGCCGAACTGCGTATCGGAGCCCTGACGGATACGGAGCGATCGGAACGCATCGAGACGTCGCGGCAGGCGATCAAGGCCGTAGAGGCCGGCCTGGAGAGCGGGATCGTGCCGGGCGGCGGAGCCGCCTATCTCGGATGCATACCTGCTGTCGAGGCGATAGCCACGCAGGGAGACGAGGCAATCGGGACGGCGCTACTGGCGCGCAGTCTGGAGGAGCCCATGCGCCGGATTGCCGCCAATGCCGGATACCATCCGCCGCTGGCGATCAGCCGGGCGATGCAGCAGGGAGCGGGCTATGGACTGGACGCCGTAAGCAAGCGGATCGTCTCGATGCTCGAAGCAGGCATTGCAGACCCGGCCGTTGTTGCTCGCCGTGCGCTCGAGCATGGCGTTAGCGGTGCACTCATGTTACTGTCAACGGAGGCACTTGTGATCCATCGAAAACCCAAGGAGAGTGTGAATCCATGAGCTCTACCGAAAAGGCCTGCTCCGCGAATTGCTGGCAGCCGGTTGGCCCGATCGTGGACGGAGGGACTGTGTTCGCTGTGGGGATCTCCCTCCGGGAGGATGTGCCCGGTTACTGGGCTGCTACGGGCGCTGGCATCTACTCGTCGATGGATGGGGGGACGACCTGGGTTCAGAATCTGAACGGCCTCACCTCGCCGCTCATCAGCGGCCTGACAGTTGCCAGAAACGGCGCCCTGTACGCGGGCTCGCTCAATGCCGACTTGTACGTCTCCCTGGACTATGGCAAGAGCTGGCAGCGGGGCAAGCCAAGCTGGGACGTGGACGGCTCCGTGACGGGCATGGCGACCTCGCCGAACTCGCTCACCGATGGGGTCGCCTTTGTCACGCTGGATGGTGGAGCGTTGATGGCCACCAGAGACAACGGTAAGACCTGGGAGGATGCCAGCTTTGGTCTCAACAGCATGCAGGTCTTTGCCATCGCCGTCTCGCCGGACTGGACGCAGTACGAGACCATGTGGGCCTCTACACAGGAGGGGGTTTACATATCCCGGAACGGGGCGCGGGCCTGGCGGGCAACGGGCCTGGCGGATGAGGACGACGTAGTCGACGCCCTGGCGGCTAGCCCCGACTTTGCTAATGATAGCACAGTGTATGCGGGCACAGAGGGCGGTGCCCTGCACATCTCGCGGGATGGTGGGCGCCGGTGGTCATTGTTGCAGGAGCAGATCGGCGAGGGGCCCGTCTACTGCCTCTGGCTTTCCCCGGATTTTGGTGAGAGCGGCCGGATGCTGGCCGGTGTGGGCAGCGACATGTATCTATCGCTGGATAGAGGCGGAAGCTGGGCGAGGACCGCTCAACTGCCAGGCTCGATTCTCTCCGTTTCCGGCGATGAGCACGTGGTGCTGGCCGGACTGCACAACGCGGGCGTGTGGAAATCCACCGATGCGGGCGAAAGCTGGAGCGCGACAGGCAGCTTGGTGGCGCGCGGGTTCGCTCGCCTGGCCGCGTCCGAGGGCACGCTGTATGCCATGGGGCCTCAGGAAGGAATCTTTGTCTCCAGTGATAACGGGCAGACCTGGGCTGAGATGGAGGGGTTGGACGAATACCTGCCGATTGCCACGATGCAGGTTGGTGCCGGGGAGACACTCTTTGTCGCCAGCCATGAAGCGGGGATTCTCCAGATCGCCAGCTCTCGTCGTTCCTGGCGGGTCCGCGCTGACCAGCCGGAGGTGAGTGCCCTGTTGGTTCTGCCAGAGAGAGGGCTGGGCTGGGCCGGCACCTCTGATGGCAAGTATCTTGTGAGCAAGGATGGGGGCAAGACTTGGACGCAATCCGACAGCGGCCCAACTCGTACCCAGCGGGTTCTGACCATAGTGGTTTCACCGAGCTTTTCCGAGGATCACACCCTGTACGTAGGCACCGCCATCGAGGCGACCCGGCGAACCAAGGGACGCGTGGTGCTTTGGCGCTCTCGAAATGAAGGCAAGACGTGGCACCAGGTGACCACCCAGGAGACCGAGTCGCGCTGGATGGACATCACGATGCCCGCAGGTATCACGGAAAGGGTCGCTGACCAGGCCGTGATCGCGACGGGTCCCTTCTGCCTCAGGCCGCTGCGCAAGGCGAAGGATGTGTGGATCAGCACCGCAGTGGACCCTGCGGGCGCGAACGTCTTGAGTGTGGTCGCGATCGGCGAAATCGATAGCGGAGGCGCGCTTTATGCCGCCACCGGGAATGGAATCTACCACTCGGCCGATGGCGGGCGTACCTGGCAGCCCTTCTCAGAGGGTGTCGAAGGCCTGAGTTTTGTCGCTATGACGCTCGTTGCCGAGGGCGAGTCCCGCAGGCTCTACGCTCTTAGTCTCGGGGGCATGCTCTATACCCGTGATATCGCCTAGGTGCGGAAGAACAGAGGTGCGGCTCGCCTGTAGGCGAGCCGCACCTCCTTGAGGCCGCCTCCCGCGCAATACACTCGTGACTACGACTCTTCCGAACCGGATCACTGCAGGCGCCCTGGTGCGCAGCGGTCCGGCGCGGCCGTAGCGCGGGAGTGCAGGCGATCGTGGCAAGCGGGATCCCTCAGCACCACGTTCCGGCCGAGCAGAATGGCTGTCTGCTCTGCAGAGTACCGGGCCTTGGCCGCAATCCTCAGGTCTGGATGCCTCGCACATAGATCTCGTCCTCAATACCCACCGGCGTGGCCGTCACGAACCGGCGTTCGCAGAGCGCCTGATCGCAAAGATCCTACGCCAGCCCATCGAAGATATGCGCCAGGCCGGTGGGTGGTTGCGGCAGGGCGCACGGATCGCTATCGGCCTGTTGCTCTCAAGCGAGCACGCGTTCCGAGGCGTGACGGCTGCCGGCCCGCACGTCGCGCATGGTGCCGAGGTCGAGTGCGTGGGCTGGAGAACGTACGAGGAGCCCTAGCGTACGAACTTGTCCGCGCTTGGGTCACCGGTATAATGGCCTCAGATGCGGTTCATCTAGCGAGGGGGGGGCCTTGCAGACCGGCACAGTCATCGCCTTTATCGTATCACTCCTGGTTCAGGTGGGCTATCCATTGGGCGCGATCCTCGTGTACCGGCGACGGGCATACACTCCCTGGATCGTCTACCTCTATGGCGCCCTCATCTTTGCCCTGTTCCAGATGTTCACCTGGCTTCCGTTCAGCGCCTTTGTGGACATCGTCTGGGGCGAGCGGGTAACCTCCTCCGCTGGAGCGTTTGTCTGGCTGATGGCCATGGCGACGCTCACGGCACTGATCGAGGAAGGAGGCCGGGTCGTCGGGTACCGGTATCTGTTTCGGAGGAGCGGTCTCAGATTGACCTGGCAGAAAGGGGTGGCCTTCGGCCTTGGACACAATGCGGTGGAGACCATGTGGTTGATCGCGGGCCTGACCTTTGTCAGTTTCGTGGCCTACCTGTTGGCCGGGCCGCTGTTCGCCGGAGAACTGGGGGGGCTCTCTGCCGATGCGCCTGGGGCCAGCTCACTGGCGCTCCTTTCAGCGCGCAGCGTTACCTGGACGCAGCCACTGGTTGTGGCGCTGGAGAGGGTACTGGCTCTTCCTCATCAGGTCGCCTGGGCACTTCTGGTGATGGAGAGCCTGGCGTCACGGCAGAAGCGCTGGTTTGGCTTTGCGCTGCTGTATCACACGTCGGTGGCCGTCATCGTCCCAGGGCTGGCGCAACTGGCGGGCTTTGCGGTGGCGGAGACCGTTAACCTGCTCTTTGCGGGCCTCAGTGTGTGGATCATCCTCAAGTTGCGAGATATCGCTGGCCAGAGGACCTAGGAGAGCTCGATCTGCCGCCTGGCGGCGTGAACGAGATTTCGTACCAGCATGGCGTTGGTCATGGGGCCAGTTCCGCCAGGGACCGGGGTGAGCCGTGATGCTACGGCGGCCGCTTCCGGGTCCACGTCCCCTGAAACCTGTCCGTTGACATAGTTCACGCCGAAATCAAGAACCGTAGCCCCCGGACGAATCATGTCTGCGCGAATGGTGCCAGCGTGACCGGTGGCGACTGCCAGAATATCGGCCTCTCTCGTCAGCGAGGCCAGATCTCGCGTGCGCGTATGGCAAATCGTTACTGTGGCGTCGGCCTGCAGGAGAAGCTGGGCGAGGGGGCGGCCGACCACAGGGCTCCGACCAACCACAACGGCACGAGCGCCCTGCAAGGGCACATCATAGCGCCTGAGCAACTCCATGCCCCCCAGTGGCGTCGCCGGGGCCAGGGCTTGTGCGTCTCCGATCGCCAGGAGCCCGGCGTTAAGGGGATGGATGCCGTCGATATCCTTATCGGGCGGCATATGGGCCAACAGTGTTGCACGCAGGTGAGGAGGGAGGGGAAGCTGGACGATAACGCCTGAAATGGCCGAGTTCGTAGCGAGAGCATCCAGCGCCTCGGCAAGCTGCACGGGAGACGTTGCCGCGGGCAGCACGACCGCCTGGTGACCGACCCCGACGGCGCTGCAGCAGCGGGCGATGGCACGCATATAGCTCACAGAGGCTTGATCATCGCCGACCTGGAGCATCGCCAGTCCCAGGGGATGGCCGGCGGCAGCCGCAAGCTCACCGATCGTGACGGACAGCTCTGCGAGGATGGAGCGGGCGGCAGAGCGCCCATCCATCCACTGCGCAACAGGCTCCCGGCCTGGTCCGAGGGACACTCCTATGCCTCCATTCGTTCTTCGACGATGGCATGGGTCTCGTGTGCGAGCCGGCCCACCTCTGCGAGGATGCGTTCAATCCTGCTGCGGAATGCTTCTGCTGCGGCGCCATCTTCCATGCTGCGGACGTTCACCTCGATGCTCAGGCTTGCCGCCTGAGCGCCAGCCAACGCGAGCGAGGCGGCTGCCCCCGCATCGCTGACGGCCCAGGTATTGCCCATGCGGGCAGCGTCCGTGGCCAGTTGCACGACGTTCTGGCAACACTCTGCTATCTGAAGGGGCACGTCGGCTGCCTCTTGCAGCGCGGCCTGCCAGGCCAACTGTCTTGAGAGACGCTCCTCTGAGGAGGTCGAAGGCAGCCGATAGGCGGCCATCACCGTGGAGTAGACTTCCATGTCACGCTGGATCAGCCAGGTCAGGCGTTCGCGACAGGATTCGGCTTGGCCAAGTATGGAGCGCATATCCGCTTCGACTGAGCGGTAGCGTCGCTTGCCACAGTCAGATTGCAGACCATGCTCACCAGCCCGGCGGCCAGTGCCCCCGCCAGCGCGGCCGCGCTGCCGCCTCCCGGAGTCGGGGCTGCGGAGGCGAGCTCGTTGAGCATCTCTTGGACGGAGTGTTCCACCAGCACGTGCTACTCCCTCAACTCATGATCGTTTGGCGATTATAGCACAGGTGCTGTGCCGCCGCAGAAGCCGAGGGGTGTTTGACACGCCTGTCGCCTTGGTCTATGATGAAGCTATGTTACGGGATTCGGATCCCGTAGCCTGATTGGCACTCTAAAATAAGGAGGTGATGTGCAGATGGACAGTGGTAGTACGCATAGTGTCCTAGCATCACCTCCGAGTGATTGCTAGGACACGCAGGGCAAATCCCCTCTCAGCTGAGAGGGGATTTGCCTTTGTAGAGCTCGTCATTCGTCCGCGGCTAGCTCTTGGCTTGGTCCACCGGGACGATGTATCCGCGGCGCAAGAGATTGCGGACGTAGAGTGGTGTGCGAGGATCGGGCTCGATCTTGTCCCTCAGGTTCTTTATGTGTACACGGACGAGATCGGGCATGCCGGTGCCGGCCGGATATCCCCATACCTGCTGCAGAAGCTGATCTGCCGAAAAGACGTGGTCCGCATGGGCCATGAGAAAGTGCATGAGCTCGAACTCGACGGGCGTGAGCAGCACGGTGCGATCCGGGGTGTTGATCTCGAATGTTCGCAGATCGAGCACGAGCTGGCCGACGCGCAGCTTTTCGTCGGGTTCGACTGGAGCGACCTGTTTGGCACGACGCAACAGCGCCTTGACGCGCAACTCGAGTTCGCGGACATCGAACGGCTTGGTTAGATAGTCGTCGGCCTGTGCCTGCTGATAGGCCGCAATCTTGTCCGCGATTTCGCCTCGGCCGGTGAGAAACAGGATGGGCAGGCCAGCCAGCTGAGGGATCTCCCGCATGCGCCGCCCCACCTCAATTCCGTCCATCCCTGGCATCATGATATCGAGGATCACCAGGTCGGGGACCTGTTCTCGCGCGATGGAGAGCGCATCCGCGCCACGATGGGCGACCGAAACCTCGAAATCGCTTCGGCGCAGGCTCCGCTCAATGGCTTCTGCCACGGCATGGTCATCGTCAACGATCAGGATCAACTCGCTCATGGCCTACCCCTTGGACGTCCATCTAGGCTGGATACCGACATCTGTGCCAGGAACCCCTGATCCTGTCCGCACAGGCGATCATCATGACTGACTGATTATATCCGCTTGCTCTCGATGATACAAGGGTATGGGAAGGCTGCGTAAACAGCAGACGTGGGGCCCCGGCACCGATGGCGGGCACGTTGACGGACTAGGCCCGTTGCGATATCATCCTGCACAGAGGAGAACGATGTCAGAGCCTCGCAGCATCCGCCCAGTGACAGTGAGCCAGGTGGTCGGCGTACTCGCGCTGGCCATCATCGTCTTTTTCATCGTTGCGTTTGCCGGCAAAGCGATCCGTACGTACCGCCTTCGCGCCTGGCGTGACGATCTGTTGAGTGAGATCGCCAGTATGGAGCAGGAGCGGCAGGATCTTGTGCTGGAGATCGGGCGTCGGGAGTCAGCCGCATGGATCGATGAGGCGCTCAAGGAGACCGGACGGGTTCCCCCGGGGGTGCTGTCTGTGCGGCTTGTGTCGCCCGAGCGCGGCGAGGGTGTTGTGAGAAACGCGTCGCAGGAAGGGTCTTCAGGGCCAGACCTGGCCGAGCGCGTGCAGGGTCTCTCCTTTTTTGAGAACGATAACTGGAGAGCTTGGGTGCAGTTGCTTACCAAGCGGGACTAGCACACTGATGAGGAACTCCGAGCACCGGAGCTTGCGATGAAGGCTTGCGCCGCCGTTCTGACCGAGTTCAACCGTCCACTGGATCTACGAGAGATCGCTGCCCCAGTGCTTGGCGCGGGGCAGCTTCTTGTGGAGATCCTTGCGGCTGGTGTGTGTGGCTCCGACGTACACATGTGGCGCGGCAAAGACCCGCGTACTCCACTGCCGATCATACTGGGGCATGAAGGCGTCGGGCGCGTGGTAGATGTGCGCGGACCCCGGTGTGACGTGTATGGCGCGCCGGTGTCGCCCGGAGACCGGATTATCTGGGAACGGGGCGTGGCCTGTGGCCGGTGCTACGCCTGCGCCGTTCTCCATCAGCCTTCGCTGTGTGAGAACAGATGGGCGTATGGTATCCACCGCTCGCTCCATGATGAGCCTCACCTGAATGGGTGCTATGCCAGCCATATCATCCTGGATGCGCGTACGGATCTCGTGCCGCTCCTTCCCGACGACGACCCCTCACTCCTGGTGGCGGCCTCCTGCTCTGGGGCCACCGCGGCTCACACCTTTGATCTGGTCGAAACGCGCGTCGGGGATACGGTGGTCGTGTTTGGGCCTGGCCCCGTGGGGGCTCTTTCAGTGGCGATGGCTCGTGCGGCCGGAGCGCAGAACGTCATCATGATCGGCGGATCGTTGGATCGCCTGGCTTTGGGTGTGAGGGCTGGTGCGACCGTCGCGCTAGACAGGCATGCGACGACAGCAGAGCAACGCAGGCAGGTCGTGTTTGATCTCAGCAAGGGGCGTGGCGCTGATCTGGTGATCGAAGCATCCGGTTCGATCTCGGCTGCAGAAGAGGGGCTGGACCTGGTTCGCCGGGGAGGGGCTCTCGCCCTGGTGGGCTTTGGTACGCCTGTCGGAGCCATGTCGCTGCTTCCGTTCGAGCAGGTGGTGCAACGGAACGTGCAGGTTCAGGGCGTGTGGGTAAGCGATCTGCGGCACCTGTTGCGTGCGATGAGCGTTCTTCGGGCGTACGCCAACGATCTCTCAGGGCTGGTCACTCGACGTTGCTCACTTGCGCAAGCCACCGAGGCGCTGGAAGCGGTGGAGAGCCGCCGGGCACTCAAGGTGGTTCTAGTGCCTTCGGGCAGCGACGACTGATACAGTGTGATCGGTGGCCGGCACCCGGGGCCGGCAGCGGATCACACAGGTGCGGTAAAACTGGGCTCTGCCAGGAACACCAGGCAGAGTCTTTATCTTGCGCGTCTGAACCGGAGGTTGCGGTGGGAGAGTCCGCATTGG
>Ga0123332_1005559_pt1 | contig 10645 bp, 7 predicted proteins | sample BioC12SIPDNA_4_FD_89958 | JGI IMG/M metagenome (GOLD analysis project Ga0123332, IMG submission 89958) | Anaerobic biogas reactor microbial communites from Washington, USA - Biogas_R2_A C12 SIP DNA | ecosystem: Engineered > Bioreactor > Anaerobic > Unclassified | place: Washington, USA... | reverse complement strand
CGGTCTCCGCGCTCGATGTCTCCATCCAGGCTCAGATCCTCACCCTGCTGACCCGCCTGCAGTCCGAGCTGGGGCTGACCTACCTGTTCATCGCCCACGACCTGTCGGTCATGCGCTTCATCTGCGACCGCATCGCCGTCATCCACAAGGGGCAGATCGTGGAGATGTCCGAGACCGAGAAGCTGTTTGCCAACCCGCTGCACCCCTACACCCAGGCGCTGCTCAGCGCCATCCCGCTGCCCGACCCGCTGCTGGAGCGCAACAAGAAGCTGATCATCTACGACCCCGCCTGTCACGACTACGCCGTGGACAAGCCCCGCTGGCAGGAGATTGAGCCCGGGCACTTCGTGCTGGCCAACGAGCAGGAGATGGAGGGCCACCGCGAGCAGCTGGCCACCAGCTGCCGGATATCAAGTTAAACCTGAATGCAGGTGCGGCTGACGCAAATTTTTCTTTTGCATCAGCCCTTTTTTTATGCAAAAAACCCTTATTTGTCGGCGCAACCCCGCCCCGGTTATGGTGCCCCGCCACAAATATGGCTGAGCTTTCACTTGCGCGGGCAAGAGAATCACGCTATAATACCGTCAACGCCTGAGATCGGGCTGGGATGACCCCATAATTTAACAAGGAGGACCCTATGAAGAGATTGATTTCCCTTATTCTTCTGGCCGCCATGGTGCTGTCGCTGACGCCGGCGATGGCGCAGGAGAATGCCTACCGCGTGCTGTACTCCGGCGAGGTCAGTTCGCTGAACTACCTCACCACGGCAACCACCAACGAGTTTGCGGTGGCCGCCAACGTGATCGACACTTTGGTCGAATATGACAACCTGGGCCAGGTAAAGCCCTCCCTGGCTGAGAGCTGGGAAGTGAGCGAGGACGGCCTGACCTGGACCTTTAAAATCCGCCAGGGCGCCAAGTGGGTGGACGGCAATGCCCAGGTCGTGGCCGATGTAACGGCCAACGACTTTGTGGACGCGGCCAAGTACGTGCTGGACGCCGCCAACGCGTCTGCTACCGCCAACATCCTCTACTCCGTCATCGAGGGCGCCGAGGCCTACTTCGCCGGCACCTCCACCCCCAAGGAGGGCGAGACCCCGGCCCCCAAGACCGAGTGGGAGACGGTGGGCGTCAAGGCTGTGGATGACTACACTTTGCAGTACAGCCTGATTTACCCCGTGCCCTACTTCCTGAGCATGACCACCTATGTGTGCTTCATGCCCGTGTACGGCCCCTTCCTGGCTGAAAAGGGCGCGGACTTCGGCCTGGCCACCGGCAACGACACGCTGCTGTACAACGGTGCCTACTATATCAGCGAGATGAAGCCCCAGGAGAGCCGGGTGTACACCAAAAACCCGACCAACTGGGATGCCGAGCACGTGTACATCGAGCAGATCAAGATGTCCTACAACAAGGAGGCGGCCACCGTCTCCAGCGATATGTACCGCCGCGGCGAGGTGGATTCCGCCAGCATCGACAACCAGATTGCCCGCGAGTGGCTGCAGAACCCCGACACCGCCGACCTGATCCGCCCCGTGCGGCAGACCGGCTTCTACACCCACTTCTACGCCTACAACTTCAAGCCCGAGTTTGACGCCGTGTACGAGCCGGAAAACTGGAAGCTGGCCGTCAACAACGAGAACTTCCGCAAGGCCGTCTTCTATGGCTTTGACCGCGTGAAGTTGACGTTGGTGGGCGAGCCTGACAACCCCGAGAGCATCATGCACTACACCATCACCCCGCCCAACTTTGTGGACTACAACGGCCTGGATTACGTCAAGATGGGCGATCTGGCCCCCTGGACGGAGCTGGGCAAGGGTGCGTTTGACGAGGCCAAGGCCAAGGAATTTGCCGCCAAGGCCAAGGAAGAGCTGACGGCCGCCGGCGCCACCTTGCCCGTCAAGGTGCTGACCGTGTACCACCCCAGCTACACCACCTGGGCGGACCAGACGCAGGTGCTCGAGCAGCAGCTGGAAGCGCTGCTGGGCGAGGATTTCATCGACCTGATCGTGGAGGCAGGCCCCTCCCAGAACTTCCTCAGCGAGGTGCGCCGCAGCGGCAAGTACGCGCTGCTGGACTGCAACTGGGGCCCCGACTACGCCGACCCGGAGACCTTCACCGACCCCTTCAAGCGGGGCGGCAACTACAACTTCCCCGAGTACACCACCGAGGTGGATGAGAACGGCAAGAACAAGTATGACGTCTACGAGGCGATGGTTGCCGAGGCCAAGGCCATCACCGGCGACATCGAAGCCCGCTACCTGGCCTTTGCCAAGGCCGAAGCGTACCTAATTGAGAATGCCTTCGTGCTGCCCGTGGGCTACACCTACGCCGGCGGCGGATACACCGCCAGCCGCCTGGATCCCTTTGAGGGCCAGTACGCGCCGTTTGGCATTTCCATCGACCGCTACAAGGGCCAGCACCTGCTGGACAAGCCCATGAACACCGACCAGTACTTTGACGCGCAGGACAAGTGGGAAGCCGATCGTGCTGCGCTGTCCAAATAATGACAGACCATAAATCACCCAATTGATTCTTCGCGGAGCTGTGCCGCCTGTGCGCGGCACAGCTCCGCGTTTGCGAGTGAAAGGGGGACGAGGCAGTGTTCAAATATGTAGGCAAGCGGCTGCTCGCCTCAACGGTAACGCTGTTTATCATCCTGACCACGGTGTTTGTCCTGATGCGGCAAATGCCCATTGAGGGATATTTTGATAACTTTGATAAGGTGGACCAGGCGGTGATCAACGCCAAGCTCGATCAGCTTGGCCTGCGCGACACCATGCCCGTGCAGCTGAAAAACTTTTATACCGGGCTGCTGCGAGGCGACCTTGGGGTGAGCAACCGCTACCGCACCGGCGCCCCCATCGCTGAGATCATCGCCTCCAAGGCGCCGATCTCCATCCAGATGGGGCTGCTGTCCATGGCGGTGTCGCTGCTGCTGGGCATCCCCCTGGGGGCCAAGATGGCACGCAGCAAGTCAAAGCTGTGGGACAAGCTGGGCACCGGCTTTATCGTGTTTATCAATGCGGTGCCGGCGGCGGTGTACTACATCTACCTGCAAAGCTTTGGCTCAAAGGCGCTGGACATCCCCATGCTGTTTAACCCGGCCAGTCCGCTGAGCTGGGTGCTGCCGGTGTTCTCCATGTCGCTGGGCAGCATCGCCTACTACGCCATGTGGCTGCGGCGCTATATGGTGGACGAGCTGAACAAGGATTACGTCAAGCTGGCGCGCGCCAAGGGCGTGCCCGGGCAGGACATCACCATGAAGCACGTGTTTCGCAACGCCTTTGTGCCGATGATCCAGTACATCCCAAGCTCGCTATTGTTTACGATTTCCGGGTCCATCTACATTGAGTCGCTGTATTCCATCCCGGGCATGGGCGGCCTGCTGGTGGACGTAATCACCCGGCAGGACAACACCATGGTGCAGGCGCTGGTCATGCTGTATGCCAGCATCGGCATCATCGGCATGCTGCTGGGCGACCTGCTGATGGTGCTGATCGATCCGCGCATCAGCTTCGCCAAGCGAGAGGGGGTGCGCTGATGGCACAGCATCGCATGGAACGCAAGCTGCACAACGGGCTGGAGGAAGCCGCGCGCCGTAATGACTTTGACCTGGCCGCGTACAGCGAGCAGGCGGCCGAACGCACCGGCTTTTCCAACTACTCCTATTGGGGCAGCACGCTGCGCGTGTTTTTCCGCAACCGGCTGGCCGCGTCGCTGATGGTGCTGCTTGTATTGCTGGTCATCTTCACGGTGATACAGCCCTACCTGCCCCGCCAGTACGAGGCAACGCGCGTCATCAACCACCCCATCACCCGCATGCAGATGAGCAACGTGGGCCCGGGCATGAGCAATGTGCACTACACCGCCCCCGAGGGGGTGGAGCTGGTGCTGACCCCCTACGACGACCCGGAGTGGGCGGCCGTGAGCAACATGCTGATGACCCTGCGCGCCCGCACGCCCTTTACCGTGATCGAGTACGGCGACAGCTGGGTGCGCGCGCAGGTGGGGGAGCAGACTGGCTATGTGCGCAACGACTTTTCCACCAAGCTGCGCCTGCCGGAGGACACGGCGGCCGTGCCCTATGAGAGCCGGTCCAACTTCCCCATCCAGGTATACACCTCGCCGGAAGACTATACCAACCAGGGCACCGAGCTGTTTGTGCGCCGCAGCCAGCTGGACATCGCGCCCGACGGCCTGAGCGCGCGCACAAAGGCAAACGCCCAGCTGCGCCTGCTGCCGGGCGAGGCCCCCTTCCTGTTTGGCACCAACAACGCCGGGCAGGATATGTGGAGCATGGTGTGGTCGGGCACGCGCACCAGCCTGTTCATCGGCTTTATGGTGGCGCTGCTGGAGGCGCTGATCGGCATCACCGTGGGTGTGCTGTGGGGCTATGTGCGCAGGCTTGACCGGCTGCTGACGGAGATATACAACGTCATCAACAACATCCCCACCACCATCGTGCTGATTATGTTTGCCTACATCATGCGCCCGGGCATCCAGACGCTGATCTTCTCCATGACCATCACCGGCTGGGTGAGCATGGCGCGCTTTGTGCGCAACCAGATCGTCATCATCCGCGACCGGGATTACAACCTGGCCTCCCGCTGCCTGGGCACGGGCACGGCGCGCATCATCACGCGCAACCTGCTGCCCTACCTGGTCAGCGTGATCATGCTGCGCATGGCGCTGGCCATCCCGGGGGCCATCGGCAGCGAGGTGTTTATCACCTACATCGGCCTGGGCCTGCCGGTCAGCATCCCGTCGCTGGGCAACCTGATCAACGTGGGCCGCAAGCTGGTCACCACCTCTCTGGCCTATCAGCTGATTTTCCCCACCGTGGTGCTGTCAGTGGTGACCATCTCCTTCTACATCATCGGCAATGCCTTTGCGGATGCGGCCGATCCGAGGAATCACGTATGAGCGAAGCAGTAAAAACCCCTGATACCATTTTGCAGGTGCAGGATTTGAACGTGAAGTTCAGCCTGCGCGGGCGCGTGCTGCATGCCATCCGCGGCGTAACGCTGGATGTACAGCGGGGCGAAAGCCTGGCCATTGTGGGCGAGTCGGGCTCCGGCAAGACGGTGCTGACCAAGACCTTCATGGGCCTGTTGGACCAGAACGGCTGGGTGGACTCGGGCAGCATCCACTTCGAAGGGGAGGACCTGGCCGCCTTCAAAACCGAGAAAGACTGGCTGCGCATCCGCGGCCGCAAGATCGCCATGGTTTTGCAGGACCCCATGACCAGCCTCAACCCACTCAAGACCATCGGCGGCCAGATCGGCGAGGCGCTGGAGCTGCACCAGGGCCTCAAGGGCCCCGCTGCCGACCAGCGCATCCAGGAGATCTTGCTGGACGTGGGCATTGAGGAGCCGGCGCGGCGCATGAAGCAGTACCCGCACCAGTTCTCCGGCGGCATGCGCCAGCGCGTAGTCATCGCCATCGCCATCGCCTGCCAGTCGCGCATTCTGATCTGTGACGAGCCCACCACGGCGCTGGATGTCACCATCCAGGCGCAGATATTGCAGCTGATCCGCGACCTGATCCACAAGTACGAGCTGACGGCCATCTACATCACCCACGACCTGGGCGTGGTGGCCAACATTGCCGACCGCATCGCCGTGATGTATGCCGGGGATATCGTGGAGATCGGCACCTGCGAGGAGATTTTCTTCGACCCCAGGCATCCCTACACCTGGGCGCTGCTCAGCTCGCTGCCCCAGCTGGGGCGCAAGGGAGAGGCGCTGTACGCCATCAAGGGCACGCCGCCCAACCTGTTTAACGAGATCAAGGGTGATGCCTTCGCGCCGCGCAACCCCTACGCGCTGAATATCGACTTTGAGCAGCGGCCGCCCTACTTTGACGTCAGCCCCACCCACAAGGTGCGCAGCTGGTTGTTGGACCCGCGGGCCCCCAAGGTGGAGCCGCCCGAGAGCCTCAAGCGCATTCAGGCCCAAGGAGGATCCTTTTATGAACACTGCTGACCGCCAGCCGCTCATCCAGGTCAAGGATTTGCACATTGCCTTTGGCGAGCGCCGCCGCCGCTTTGAGGCGGTCAAGGGCGTTACCTTTGACATCTACAAGGGGGAGACCTTCGGCCTGGTGGGCGAGTCCGGCTCGGGCAAGACGTCCATCGGCCGGGCCATCATCCGCGTGTACTCCATCTCCGGCGGCGAGGTGATCTACGACGGGCAGCGCATCTCCGGCAAGATCGACCCGCAGCTGGACCGGCGCGTGACCCGGGAAATCCAGATGATCTTTCAAGACCCCATGGCCAGCCTTAACGAGCGCGCCAAGGTGGATTACATCGTGTCCGAGGGGCTGTACAGCACCGAGCGCGGGCTCAGCCGGCAGGAGCGCTCGCGCCGCGTGCATGACGCGCTGATGGATGTGGGCCTGCTGCCCGAGTTTGCCAGCCGCTTTCCCCACGAGTTTTCGGGCGGACAGCGCCAGCGCATCGGCATCGCGCGCGCGTTGGTGATGGACTCCAAGTTCATCATCGCCGACGAGCCGATCTCCTCGCTGGATGTGTCCATCCGCGCGCAGGTATTAAACCTCATGAGTAAATTGCAGCAGGAGCGGGGGCTGACCTACATGTTCATCTCCCACGACCTGTCGGTCATGCGCTTCATTTGCGACCGCATTGCCGTCATCCACCGCGGCGAGTTAGTGGAGCTGGCCGAGACCGAGCAGCTGTTCCGCCTGCCGCTGCATCCCTACACCCAGGCGCTGCTCAGCGCCGTGCCCATGCCCAACCCGGCCTACGAAAAAAAGAAGCAAACCATCGCCTACGATGAATCGGTGCACGATTACAGCGTGGACAAGCCCGTCTGGCAGGAGATCGAGCCCGGGCACCACGTGCTGGCCAACCAGGCGGAGCGCGAGGGCTACCTGCAGCGGCTGGCCGCCTGCGAGATTCCGGCGCCGGTTTAGCCCGTCTCACTTGGTTTATATTCATAGTGTTGCATCAGCGGCGGAGGTTTTGAGCCCATGCAAGAAACCTCCGCCCCCATCCGTTGTATGGAAGCAAGGAGGCGATTTGAACACGATGAAAAACTTGATTCGCATGATGACCCTGGCCCTCATCCTGGCCATGGCGCTGGGCGCGGCCCAGGCCGCCCAGGTGGCGCCGCCCACGCGCACCGATACCATATTGCTGGAGGGGCAGGAGGAAAGCTACACCGCCACCCAGTACGCGGATGAAAACCTGATCCTCTGGTACGACGCGGACAACTTTGCCGCCCAGCCCATCGACGGCGGCGTACGCCTGCAGCTGATGGAGAACGCTCTGCCCGGTGAGGTCGCCATGGAGGCGCTGCATGTGGGCGACACCCAGGCCCCCAGCCTGGCGCGCTTTGCCCAGGAGCAGGCCGCCCTGCAGCAGCAGGGCTGGACGCTGACCAACCCCTTTGAACAGCCCCTGGCCCTGGGGGCCGACCCCGCCAGCGGCGTCATCGCCACCAAGGACGGGCAGAATGTGGAGCTGTACCAGTTCATTCAAAACGGCCTGACCTACCAGATCATGCTGCGCTACCCCGCGGAGGCCGCCGAAGGCTGGGGCGCGCGCATGCTGCACTTCGCTCAGACCATCAACCAAAGGGCTGAGTAAACAAACTTATATAAGTGAACAACAAATGAGGGACGGCGTGCGCCGTCCCTCGTTTTGTCTGGGCATCTATATTGAAGGCCTACTGGAACAGGTCCTTCACCTTTTCCTTGAAGCTCTTCTGGCTTTCATACTCCTTGCCGGTGGACTGCTGGTCGAACTCGCGCAGCAGCTCCTTTTGCTTGGCGCTCATGCGCTTGGGCACCTCCACCCGCACGGTGACCACCAGGTCGCCCTTTTGCGTGGTGTGCAGGCGCGGCATGCCCTTGCCCTTGATGCGGAACTTGGTGTCCGTCTGCGTGCCTTCGGGGATCTTCTGCTTCACCGGGCCGTCCAGCGTGGGGATGTCCAGCTCGGCGCCCAAGGCTGCCTGGGTGAAGGAGATGGGCATGTCCATGTACAGCGTGGTGCCGTCGCGCTGGAATACCTTGTGGGGCGCCACGTTGACCACGATCTGCAGGTCGCCGCTGGGGCCGCCGTTAAAGCCGGGTTCGCCCTGACCATTCATCACGATCACCTGGCCGTTGTCGATGCCGGCCGGGATGTTGACGTTGGCCGTGCGCTTGCGCCGCTGCCGGCCCGAGCCCGAGCATGTGCCGCAGGGCTCCTTGACCATCTGGCCGGTGCCCTGACAGGTGGTGCACGGGCGCACCGTCACCATGAAGCCGCCCTGGCTGCGCACCTGGCCCGAGCCGCCGCAAGTGGTGCAGGTGACGGGCTGGGTGCCCGGCTTTGCACCGTTGCCGTGGCAGGTCTCGCACAGCTCGTTGCGGGTGAACTCAAAGCTCTTCTTGACGCCGCGGGCTGCCTCTTCAAAGGTGATGCGCAGGCTGAACCTGAGGTCGTTGCCTACCCGGGGCGCGTTGCGGCTGCGGGCGCTGCCGCCCATGCCGCCGCCAAACAGCTGGTCAAAGATGCTCTCAAAGCCGCCCATCTGGCTGGCATCAAAGCCGCCGAACCCGCCAAAGCCGCCCATGCCGCCCATCTGCGGGCCGTCCATGCCAAACTGGTCATAGCGGGCGCGCTTGTCGGGGTCTGACAGCACCTCGTTGGCCTCGTTGAGCTCCTTGAAGCGGGCCTCCGCCGCCTTGTCGTTGGGGTGCAGGTCAGGGTGGGACTCCTTGGCCAGCTTGCGGTAGGCCTTTTTGATGTCCGCCTGGCTGGCCTTCTTGTCGACGCCCAGCACCTCGTAGTAATCGCGTTTTGTTGCCATTGTTTCTCCCATGGGGGTGAACGAAGGAGTACGTGAGTGGGGAACCTTTTGTGAACAAAAGGATTCCCCACACCCCTCCAAAAAACTTTATCATGGATGATTTGCTTATCGGTACAATCCCATGGTTAAAGTTCTTTGGGGGTCTGGGACCTTTCTTTCAAGAAAGGTCCCAGCGCACCCTCGTCTCCTCGTTGCTTAGTGTACCTCGCCGTCGGCGTTGACGGAGCCGTCCGGGTTCTCCATCGGGCCCTGCTGGAAGCCGCCGTCGGGGCCGGGCTGGCCGTCCTGGGGCGCGCCTTCCTGCTGGTAGAGCTTGCCAAAGATCTCGTAAACCTTCTGGGTCATGGTGTCCATGGCGGGCTTGATCTCGTCGGCCTTGTTGCCCTCGCGGATCTTCTTGAAGTCGGCGATTTCGTTCTCGACGGTCATCTTGTCTTCGCTGGTCAGCTTGTCGCCGTTCTCGCGCAGCTGCTTTTCCAGGTCGTAGATCAGGTTGTCGGCGCGGTTGAGGGTTTCCACCTCTTCCTTGCGGCGCTTGTCATCCTCGGCAAACTGCTCGGCCTCCTTGACGCGGGCGTTGATCTCGTCCTCGGTCAGGTTGGTGGAGGCGGTGATGGTGATGTTCTGGCTGTTGCCGGTGCCCAGGTCCTTGGCGGACACGCTGACGATGCCGTTCTTATCGATGGCGAACTTCACCTCGATCTGGGGCACGCCGCGGGGCGCGGCCGGGATGCCGGTCAGCTGGAAGCGGCCCAGCGTCTTGTTGTCGTAGGCCATGGGGCGCTCGCCCTGCAGCACGTGGATTTCCACCGTGGTCTGCCCGTCCGCCGCCGTGGAGAACACCTGGCTCTTCTCGGTGGGGATGGTGGTGTTGCGGTCAATCAGGCGGGTGAAGATGTGGCCTTCGGTCTCCAGGCCCAGGCTGAGGGGCGTCACATCCAGCAGCAGCACGTCCTTCACCTCGCCGCCCAGCACGCCGGCCTGGATGGCCGCGCCGATGGCGACGCACTCGTCGGGGTTGATGCCCTTGAAGGGCTCCTTGCCGGTGATGTTCTTCACAGCGTCCTGCACGGCCGGGATGCGGGTGGAGCCGCCCACCAGAATCACCTTGTCAATCTGCTGGGCTGTGAGGCCGGCATCCTTGAGGGCGGTCTGCATGGGGCCGATGGTGCGCTCCACCAGGTCGGCGGTCAGCTCGTTGAACTTGGCGCGGGTCAGCGTCACGTCCAGGTGCTTGGGGCCGTTGGCGTCGGCGGTGATGAAGGGCAGGTTGATGTTGGCGGCCATCACGCCCGACAGGTCGATCTTGGCCTTCTCGGAGGCTTCCTTCAGGCGCTGGTAGGCCATGCGGTCCTTCTTGAGGTCGATGCCGTTCTCCTTGCGGAAGATCTCGGCCACGTAGTCGATCACGCGGTCGTCAAAGTCGTCGCCGCCCAGGGCGGTGTCGCCGTTGGTGGCCAGCACTTCGAACACGCCGTCGCCGATCTCAAGCAGGCTGACGTCAAAGGTGCCGCCGCCCAGGTCGTAGACCAGAATCTTGTGGCTGTGCTCCTTGTCCAGGCCGTAGGCCAGGCTGGCTGCCGTGGGCTCGTTGATGATGCGCATCACTTCCAGGCCCGCGATGCGGCCGGCGTCCTTGGTGGCCTGGCGCTGCGAGTCGGAGAAGTACGCGGGCACGGTGATGACGGCCTGGGTGACGGTTTCGCCCAGGTAGGCCTCGGCGTCCTGCTTCAGCTTCTGCAGGATCATCGCGCTGATGTCCTGGGGGGTATAGTCCTTGCCGTCGATGGAGATTTTATAGTCGGTGCCCATCTTCCGCTTGAT
>Ga0123332_1005558_pt1 | contig 10647 bp, 9 predicted proteins | sample BioC12SIPDNA_4_FD_89958 | JGI IMG/M metagenome (GOLD analysis project Ga0123332, IMG submission 89958) | Anaerobic biogas reactor microbial communites from Washington, USA - Biogas_R2_A C12 SIP DNA | ecosystem: Engineered > Bioreactor > Anaerobic > Unclassified | place: Washington, USA... | reverse complement strand
GGCCGGGCGCGAAGGAAAAGAGAGTCGCCGTCACGCCCGCGCCGCGAAACAGCGACCGGCTGATGATGCTGTCCTCCGGCGCATCGCCGAGAAGGGTAGTCACGTCGGGTACATAATGGTAAGGCTGCGAGTCCATCAACTCTCCCTGTGATAAGGCTGTAGCGCCGCTTCCTGGAGCCGGCGAAGCAGCTCGTCTGCGTCCAGACGATAATGGAAGGCGACGTCGACGACGGTGGCAAAGGGCGCCATGGCACAGCCGACGCAGGCGGTGCGCAATTTCTGGAACACGACCGCAGTCTGCGGCCAGCGCTGCAGGATGTCGGCTATACTCATGTCGCGTGTTGGCAAAGAGTCGTCCATATCTTAGCGGAGCCTTTGCGCGGGGTAAAGCGTTCCGGCGCCTTGGCGCAAGTATAGGGCAGAGCGCGCGGCGGCTCTTTGCGCCAGCGCAATGAGGGTCCGGTGTCAGCTACAAACGGGGCGCGCCTGCCATTCTGGCAGGCAGCATCCCTGCTCGCCCGGGCCGCGGGTGTGTTGTGGTCCGAATCAGCTATAATGGGCGGTTGAGGGAGAGAGTGGCGTCAGGACACAGGAGTTGGCACGATGGACGCAAAAGTGACGTTGCAGCAGCGGATGTCTTTTACGGCTACGGCCGATAGCGGCTTCCGGCTCAATATGGGGGCGCAGCCCGACGTGGGCGGCGACGACGACGGCTTCCGGCCGATGGAGCTGCTGCTGCTGGGGCTGGCAGGCTGTACGGCCATGGACGTCATCTCTATCCTGCGCAAGAAGCGGCAGCACGTGACCGGCTTTGAGGTCCAGACCCACGCTGAGCGCGCTCAGGAGCACCCCAGGGTCTTTACCGACATCACCATCAAATACATCGTCGAGGGCATCAACGTCGATCCCGAGGCCGTGAGGCGAGCCATCGAGCTTTCGGAGACCAAGTACTGCCCGGCGCAGGCGATGCTGGTGCAGGCAGTCCCGATCAGACACGAGTTCGAAATCGTCGAGGTTGCGGCGGGCGAGGCTATCTAGCCGGCCAGATGGCCGTGCTGCAGCCGCCACATCTGCGCGTAGAGCCCGCCCTGGGCGAGCAGCGTCTCGTGTGCGCCCCGCTCGACGATGCGCCCGCCATCCAGCACGATAATCTCGTCCATCTGCTCCATGCCCGCGAGTCGGTGGGTGACGAGCACCAGCGAGCGGCCCTGCGCCTGCCGGAAAACAGTCTGGAGCAGGGCCGTTTCCGTAGCGGGATCGAGATGGGCCGTCGGCTCGTCCAGAAGCAGGATGGGCGCGTCCTGCAGCAGGGCGCGGGCGACTGCCACCCGCTGGCGCTGCCCGCCGCTGAGCTGCAGCCCACGCTCGCCTGTCGTCGTCTCGTAACCTTCGGGCAGGGTCAGCACAAAATCGTGTAGCTGCGCGGCCTGCGCAGCGGCGACGATCTCCGCCATGCTTGCCTTGGGGCGCGGCAGGCGGATGTTGTCGCGCAGCGTGGCGTTGAAGAGATGGGGGCGCTGGGCGATGACGCCGAAGAAGCGGCGGACGTCGTCCGGGTCGAGGGAGCGCACGTCCTGACCATCGAGCAGGATTTCGCCCGCGTCGAACTCCCAGAAGCGCAACAGCAGGTTGATGAGCGTCGATTTGCCGGCTCCGCTGGGCCCGACGACGGCCAGCCGCCGGCCGGGCGGCAGATCGAGCGTGACGTCCTGTAGCGCCGGCGGCGACTCTGGCTCGTAGCGGAAGCTGAGATGGCGCACGGCGAGGTGCGGGCGGACCGGCGCGGCGGCCGGGGCGGGCGGGCGGCGAACGGCCGGTTCCGACTGCACGACCTCCATCAGGCGGCGGGCTGCGGCCAGGCTCTCGCCCATCTGCTGGGCCGCCGCCGGGAGCGGCTGCACCGCTTCAAACGCGGCGAGCGCCGCCAGAACCAGCACGGCGAGGTTGACCCCGCCGATCTGACCCGCCGTCACCAGCGGGATGGCTAACCAGAGCACGCTCCAGGCCGCCAGATGCTGGAGCAGCGTCGCCGTGCCGCCGTGCACGGCGTTGACCAGGCTGGCCCGCCTCTGCACGGACGCCACCGACCTCGCCGCCGACGCAACGTCGCCCTCCCAGCCTGCGCCCCGGCCCGCCGCCAGGAGATCGGCCATGCCCTGGACGCCGTCCACCAGCAGCGTCTCCAGCCGCGCCCGGTGGGCCGTGATCTGTTGCCCCAGGCCCCGATTGAGCCGGGCGATGACGAGTGGAAGCAGAACGCCGGCAAGCAGGAGGAACAAGACGAGCGCCAGCGCCAGCGTGCCGTCGAAAGCGGCGAAAAAGAGCGCGACGCCGGCCGTCACGAGAATAGCGACCAGAGGCGGGCCCAGGCCGCGCACGTAAAACGCCTCCAGGGCCGCCACGTCGCCGACAATTCGGCTTAGCAGGTCGCCGCTGCGGTATTGTTGCAGGCGGGCCGGCGCCAGCGGCTCCAGCGCCGCATAGAACCAGGTGCGCCAGCGGGCCAGCAAGTGGAAGGTGAGGTTGTGCGACGCCAGCCGCTCCAGGTAGCGAAAGACGGCCCGCGAGAGGCCGAAGAAGCGTACGCCGACCACCGCCACGTTGAGATCGGCGATGGAGGGCTGCAGGGCCGCGGCCGAGATCAGGTAAGCCGACGTCGCCATCAGGCTGACGTTGCTGCCGATGGTCAGGGTGCCCAGGATGGCGGCGAGCAGGGCGTGCGGCCACCGCTTGCCGGCGATCTCCACGAGGTGGCGGAGAAGCTGCCGGCCGGACTGCGCGGGCGCCGGGCGAGGGGCGCCGGCCGGGGATGGCGGCTTCCCGGCCTCGTGCGCCCTTAAAGACGGTTCGCGGGCGGGCGCTTTCGGCTGTTCTGGCGCCCCATTCGTATAGTACCCATTATCGAGAACGCTGGAGGCACCTGCAAGCACCTCCAGTTCCCCTTCGCAAAGTCGCAATATCTGATCGGCTCCCGCGATGGTGCTTTCCCGGTGGGCGATGATCAGCGCCGTGCGTCCTGCCAGCAGCCGCGCCGTCGCCTGCTGCAGCTCTGCCTCGGTGCGCGGGTCAAGTTGTGATGTCGGCTCGTCCATGAGGAGCAGGGGCGCATCCTGTAGAAAGGCCCGGGCCAGGGCGATGCGCTGCGCCTGACCGCCGCTAAGCCGCACGCCCTGCTCGCCGACGACGGTCTCGTAGCCCTGGGAAAGAGCCGTGATAAAGTCGTGCGCGCAGGCCAGCCGCGCCGCCTCTTCGACCTCGGCCCGGCTTGCTCCGGGCCGGCCCAGGCGGATGTTGCCCGCAACGGTGTCGTAGAACAGGTAGGGATTCTGCGGCACCCAGGCGATGTGGCTGCGCCAGCTCTCTATAGTGAAGGAGTCAAGCGGCAGCCCGTTGACCAGAATCCGGCCCGCCGTGGGCCGCAGGAAGCCGAGAAGGAGCTGCAGCACGGTGCTCTTGCCGGCGCCGCTGGGGCCGGTCAGCGCCGACCTGCTGCCCGGTTCCAGGGTAAACGACACGCCCTTCAGCGCCGGCTCGCGCTCGTCGCCGTAGGCAGCGTGCACATTCTCGAATGTAATCGTGAACGGAGGCTCCGGCGCGGGCCGGCTGCCGCCGGGCGTTTCGGGCGAGCGGTCGAGAATGGCAAAGATGCGCTGGGCGGCGCTGATGCCTTCCATCCCGGCGTGGAAGCGAGCGCCGAGCTGGCGCAACGGTTGGTAGAACTCCGGCGCCAAGACGAGGATGAACAGGGCATCGGCAAAGGGCAGGCCGCCGCGCAGAAGGCGCAGGGCGATCTCGACCGCCACAATGGCGACGCTGAGCGTCGCCACCAGCTCCAGCGTCAGCGCCGAGAGGAAGGTGACGCGCAGCACCGACAACGTCGTGCGCCGGAAACGGTCGCTGACCAGCGCCACCTGCTCGACCTGGGCCCGGCTGCGCCCGAGCTGCTTGAGCGTGGTCAGCCCCTGGAGCACGTCCAGAAAATGGGCGCTCATGAGGCTCAGGGCGCGCCACTGGCGCCCCGTTAGCTGCGCGGCGACCTTGCCGATCAGGATCATGAAGATCGGGATAAGCGGCGCGGTGAGCAGGAAGATGATCGCCGTCAGCAGATCGACCGGGAAGACGGCGACGAAAATGGTCAGCGGCACGAGAACAGCGATGGCAAGCTGCGGCAGGTAATGGCTGAAGTAGCTCTCCAGCGCTTCGACGCCCGCCACCAGCGTGGCCGACAGCTCCCCGCTGCGCTCGCCGCTGCTGTGCACGGGTCCAAGCTCCAGCAGCCGGTGAAAGAGGCGCTGGCGCAGGCTGGTCTTAATGCGCAGGGCCAGCCGGCCGGCAACCAGCTCTGCCCCCGCCGTTAGGGCGGCGCGCACCAGGATGAGGGCCAGCAGCGCCAGAAGGAGCGGCTGCACCGCCGCCCGTGTCTGCCCCTGCATAAAGACGGCATCGACAACGCGGCTGAGCAGGAAGGCGCTGCCCACCGTAACCAGACCGGTCAGGCTGTGTAGCAGCACGGTGAGCAGAATGGGGAGCAGGGTGGCCCGCGCTTCCTGCCAGAGACGCCGGTCAAACATCAGCGCGCCCTGTCGGAAAGAGCCCGGCGCCGTTCAGGGCCGGGCTCTCCAGAATGACGAAACGGCAATCTACCCGGTGCCGTCGGATAGGACCGGTGCGTGTGCAGCCGCTTCTCAGTACTCCAGCTCCGAGTGCGTCGTCAGCCGCTCGCGGAAGACCCAGTAGCTCCACCCCTGATAGAGCAGGACGATGGGCACGAGGACGGCGGCGACGATCGACATGATGCGCAGCGTGTAGGGCGACGACGCGGCGTTGTAGATGGTCAGGCTGTATTCCGGGTTCAGGCTGGAGACCATGACGCGCGGGTACATGATCAGGAAGTAGGTCGCCGAGGTCAGAATCACCGTCAGGACCGAAAAGGTGAAAGCCCAGCCGTCCCGTTCTTTGCGGATGAGATAACCTTCGGCGAGGATGGTCAGGCCGGCGAGAACCGGGATCATGCCCGGGTTGATGCCCAACTGGTGGACGATGTCGGTCTGCTGGTAGGTGAAGATGAAGGTCGCTGCCAGCAAGACGACCACGATGGGCCAGAGCCGCCACGCCACCCGGCGGGCGCGCTCGCGCATCTCGCCGTCCGTCTTCATCGTCAGGAAGTTCGCGCCATGCAGGGTGAAACCCACGACGAGCATGATGCCAACGAGCAGCGCGTAGGGGTTCAGCAGATTCCAGAAGCCGCCCACATAGTTCATCTCCGCGTCGATGGGCACGCCCCGGGCGAGGTTGGCGAAGGCCACGCCGAAGAGCAGCGCCGGAAGCAGGCTGCCCACGAAAATGCAGCCATCCCAGATACGGCGCCAGATCGGGTGGCGGTCCTTGCTGCGAAACTCGAAGGCCACACCGCGGACGATCAGGGCGACGAGGATCAGGAAGAGCGGCAGGTAGAAGCCACTGAACAATGTGGCATACCAGTGTGGCATAGCTGCGAAGGTAGCGCCGCCCGCCGTCAGCAGCCACACTTCGTTGCCATCCCAATGGGGGCCAATCGTGTTGATGACCACCCGCCGCTCCTGGTCGGTCCGGCCGAGGATCGGCAGGAGAATGCCGACGCCGAAATCAAAGCCCTCCAGCACGAAGAAGCCCGTGTACAGGACGGCGATGAGAATAAACCAGAGTATGTTGAGGTCCATGATATTCCTCGCTTGCTCCTAACTGGGTTCAGTCGCCTACGATGGAAGGAATCGGCTCTTCGGGGCCGGGCTGGAGGAACGGCGTGTCCTCTGCCCCGGCCCGCGCAAACTTACGCAGCAGGTAAATGTCGGCGATCATCAGCACGCCATAGACCAGCGTGAATCCGATCAGCGTCGTCCAGAGCATGCCCGCCGTAACGGTCGGCGACACCGCTTCTTCGACCCGGATCAGGCCGTAGACCACCCAGGGCATGCGGCCGACCTCGGTCAGTATCCAGCCGGCCGTGTTGGCCAGGTAGGGGGCCAGGATCAGCCAGGGCAGGAAGCGCAGCAGACGGGGCGCCGCGTCGAGCTGCTCGCCGACGACCAGGAAGAGGGCATAGACGACGACGGCCAGCATCAGGAAACCGAGGCCGACCATGATCCGGAAGGTCCAGTAGCTGATCGCTACTGGCGGCACGTAGTCGCCGGGCCCGTACTCCTGCTCATATTCAACCTGCAGGTTGTTGATGCCCTTCACTTCGCCCTCCAGCTGGTTATAGGCAAGCAAGCTGAGGGCACGGGGCAGGCGAATGGCAAAGACGTCGCGCCGCTCTGCTTCGTTGCCAATCGTGAACAGCGACATGGGCGCCGGGTCCTCGCTTTCCCATAGCGCCTCCGCTGCCGCCATCTTCATCGGCTGGACCTGGACTATATGCTGCGCCTGGCTGTGGCCCGACATGATCACCCAGAGGGTGGCGACGAGGCCGACGATAGCGGCAATCTGGAAGCTGATGCGGAAGCCGTGGCGGCTCTCGCCCTGCCGCAGGAGATGGTAGGCGCTGATGCCGAGCACGAAGAACGCCGCCGTCGTCAGCCCGCTCATCAGGACGTGCGGAAACTGCACGAAGAGGTGCGGGTTGAACAGCAGCGACAGGAAATCGTCCATTTCGGCGCGCCCGTTGCGCAGGACGAAGCCGACCGGCTCATGCATAAAGCTATTGGCGACGAGAATCCACAGGGCCGATATGTTGGAGCCAATAGCCACCAGCCACATCGCCGCCGCGTGCGCACCCTTCGAGAGCTTGTCCCAGCCGAATATCCAGATACCCAGGAAGGTGGATTCGAGGAAGAAGGCCAGCAGGGCCTCAATCGCCAGCGGCGCCCCAAAAATGTCACCCACGTACCGCGAGTATTCCGACCAGTTCATGCCAAACTGGAACTCCTGGACGATACCGGTGACGACGCCCATCGCAAAGTTGATCAGGAACAGCTTCCCCCAGAACTTGGTCATCTCCTTGTAGACCGTCTTGCCGGTGCGCACATAAAGTGTCTCCAGCAAGGCGACGAAGATGGAAAGCCCGAGCGTGAGGGGAACAAAAAAGAAGTGGTAGATAGTGGTAACGGCGAACTGCAGACGTGCCAGTATGAGGGGGTCCATCAAGCGCCTCCTGTGTGAAAACGAGAATGAGCACGATCATATCCATGGTAAAGAAGTTCATCGTGGTGCCCCAGTGATAGATGTCACGTCTCCCGTGTGACAGCCCGCACAAGATTACTTCTGGTGTGGACTGCCGGACTGGAAGAGAGCGTCAAAGCGGGATATACTTGGGGTCATGGCAAACCTACGGATCATGCTGGTTGACGATCACGAAGTAGTGCGCTTGGGCATGAAAAGCCTGCTGGAACGGCACGCCAATTTCGAGGTCGTGGCCGAAGCGGCGGCAGCCGACGAGGCCATCGAAAAGGCGCTGGAACAGAAGCCTGACATCATCCTGATGGATATCCGCCTGGCGGGCAGCAGCGGGATCGAGGCGTGCCAGGAGATAACCGATCTCCTGCCCGACACAAAAGTGGTGATGTTGACCTCCTACGCCGACGACGAGCTACTATTTTCGGCCATTCGCGCGGGCGCCTGCGGCTACGTCCTGAAGCAGATCGGCAGCGGCGAGCTAATCCAGGCTATTGAGGCGGCGGCGCGCGGCGAAGCGACGCTAGACCCATCGTTAACACAGCGCGTGTTTAATGAAGTCCGGCGGGCTATCCAGAACGAGGAAAAGGCGGCGTTCGGAGACCTTACTCCGCAGGAGATGCAGGTACTGGCTCTGATCGCCGAAGGCAAGACGAACCGCGAAATCGCCGAGGCGCTTTTCCTCAGCGAAGGAACGGTGCGCAATTATGTCAGCAGCATCCTCTCGAAGCTAAGCGTTTCTAACCGTGCGGAGGCCGCAGCATACGCCGTGCAACATCACCTGCAAGATTATCTCTAGAATCGAATGGCAACTGGTGCACGGATTCCATCTGAAGCCCTGGCCGCGCTGAACCAGGCCGCCCTCGCCGTCGCCAGTAATCTTTCACTGGACAAGACGCTGCACGAAATCGTGGAGTCGGCCCGCAAGCTGGCCGGCGCGCGATACGCGGCCCTGGGCGTGCCCGACGGCAGCGGCCGGTTGATCCGTTTCATCCATAGCGGCATGGCGCCCGACGTCACGGCGTCAATCGACCATCTGCCGCAGGGGCTGGGGCTGTTGGGGGCCATTCTGCGGGAGGGGCGCACCATTCGCATTCCACGCATCAGCGAAGACCCGCGCTCCGTCGGCTTTCCGCCCGGTCATCCGACGATGGAGGCGTTTCTGGGCGTGCCGATCAAGGCCGGCAACGAGATCCTGGGCAATCTCTACCTGACCGATAAGCTGGACGGCACTGAGTTCACGCGCGCTGACGAGGCCGTCATCGAGCTGCTCGCGGCCCACGCCGCCATCGCCATCACCAACGCCCGTCTCTACGAACAGGTCGGCCGCACGGCCATCGTGGAGGAACGGTCGCGCATCGGCATGGACCTGCACGACGGCGTCATCCAGGCTATCTACGCGGTCGGCCTTACGCTGGAATCGGTGCGCCTCCTGCTGACAGAAGAGGAACAGGAAGAGGCCGTCGCCCTGATCGACGCCGCCATCGGCGGGCTGAACGACGCGATTCGGGATATCCGCAACTTCATCCTGGACCTGCGACCGCGCCGTTTCGAGGGCAGCCTGGCGGAAGGGCTGGCCCGTCTGGCGCGGGAATTCCAGGCCAATACGATGGTGCCGGTGGAGCTGAACGCGCCTCCTGAAGTCATTTCCACGGTGCCGCCGGGCGTGGCGCGCGCGCTATTCTTTACGGCTCAGGAAGCCCTGGCCAACGTGGCGCGCCATGCGCGGGCCAGCCGGGTGGAGGTCAGCGCCGTGCGCCACGACCACGCGATTGTGCTGCGGGTGAGCGACGATGGTATGGGGTTCGACCTCAACAGCCGGACACAGGCTACCGGACACGGGCTGGCGAATATGCGCGCCCGGGCTGAGGAACGCAACGGCTCCTTTGAAGTATGGTCGAAGCCCGGCGAAGGCACGACCATCACCATGCGCCTGCCCATCTAGGGCTAGGGGTCCACGACGACGTTGTTGCCAGCCCGATCCCGCTGCTCCCGCACAAAGGCCCGCAAGAGATCCGTAACGCTCAAAATCCCAACCAGATCATCGCCCACCACGACGGGGAGCGCGCCGAACTTGTGCGTCGCCAGCAGCTCCGCCGCTTCGTAGGCCGGCAGGTCCGGTCCGACTGTCAGCGGTCCGGCCGTCATACAGCTCTCCGCCGTCACGGAATCCAGCAACGCCTCGTCCTGCCAGCGCTCGCGCAAAAGTAGCGGCGAGTTCATGGCCAGACGAACATCCCGGTCGGTGATGATGCCTACCAGGCGCTGCTCGTGGTCCAGGACCGGTAGCTGGCGGCAGTTGTCCTGCTTCATATGCTGCAGCACATCGCGTAGCGTCGCGCTGACGAGCACCGTGTCCGGGTTTTTGGTCATCAAGTCGCTGACAAGATAGATTCTAGCCATCCTCATCCCTTCGATCTGACTGCGACCAGTGTGATTATGCGTCCGGCAGCCACGAAAAGGAAATATACCCTATCTCGCGCCACGGTACACTGATCCGACGTGATCTTCGTCGTTCAGGTGCAGAGCCGGCCGGTGACAACCTACAGTGACTTAGGTGACATTCGTTACTGGGGAAAAGAGGGGGGCAACGCGTAAACTGCACAGTAGAAGCCTGTCTGGGCCTCGCCTTTAGGAGGTGCGAGCCAGAACCAGCGCTGCTATCTGGAGCGCAACATCTGTTAGTATCATGGAGAAAATCCGCGTACTGATCATCGACGAACACCCTGCTGTCTGCCAGGCTCTGGCGGCGCGCCTGCGGGCTGTGCCCTCCATCGAGGTCGTCGGCGCGCTCTCCGCATTCCCTGAGACGCTGGAGGCGGTCGATCAGGCGCAGGCCGACGTCGTGCTTCTGGACCTGATCGACAAGAGCGACGCCCGTCTTCAGGCAGGCACGGCTCCGGCTCCTGGCGGCTGCCAGGTGGGTGTGATCGTGCTCACCTCGTACATAGACGAAATCGAACGGAACTGCGTCATGCGGGCGGGCGCGAGACGCTACCTGCTGAAGGATATCGATACGTTACGTCTCATCAGCGAGATCGAAGCCGTGGCCCGGGAAGCGGCGCCGGTACTGCCCCTGATCACGCCCCGCGAGCGGACCCCCGGCAATCCCCGGCTGCATTAGGGCTTAACCAAGGAGCAGAGTGATGAAATGTGCATTGGTGCGGGAATGGATGACGCCTGATCCCATTGTGGTGTCGCCGGAGACTACCCTGCCTGAGGCTCACCGGATCATGACCGAGAACAGCATTCGCCATCTTCCGGTTGTATGCGAGGGGCAACTGGTGGGCATCGTCACCCTGGGCGACATCCGCGGCGCCGAGCCTTCGGGCGCTACCTCGCTGAACATCTGGGAGGTCAACTACCTGCTCAGCCAGTTGCGGGTTGACGAGATCATGACCCCCCGGCCGGTAACGATTTCTGTCGACGACACCCTCGGTGAAGCCGCACAGCTCATGCTCAAGCACCGAATCGGCGGCCTGCCGGTCGTGGACCGTC
>Ga0123332_1005556_pt1 | contig 10651 bp, 1 predicted proteins | sample BioC12SIPDNA_4_FD_89958 | JGI IMG/M metagenome (GOLD analysis project Ga0123332, IMG submission 89958) | Anaerobic biogas reactor microbial communites from Washington, USA - Biogas_R2_A C12 SIP DNA | ecosystem: Engineered > Bioreactor > Anaerobic > Unclassified | place: Washington, USA... | reverse complement strand
TCGCCAGCCGCTCGGGCGGCAACGTTCCCGATTCGACAGCCGCTCGGACAGCACAGCCGGGTTCGTCGTGGTGGGTGCAGTTGCGGAAGCGGCAGGACTGTGAGGCCTCGTCTATCTCAGAGAATACCGACGCGATGCCCTCTTCCGACCCGGTCAGGCCGAACGCCCGCAGCCCCGGCGTGTCGATGAGCACGCCGCCATCCGGCATCTGGATCAGCTCGCGGGCCACGGTCGTGTGCATGCCGCGCCCGTCGCTGAGGCGGACCTCGCGCGTCGCCTGCCGTTGCTCACCGAGTAGGGAGTTGATGAGTGTGGACTTCCCGGCGCCCGAAGGGCCGACCAGGACCGCGGTGCGATGATGCGAGATGTATTCGAGGATCGGCTGGATGCCGTCACCGTCCAGCGCGTTTGTGACGAGCACGTCCGCCCCGAGCGCGACCGACTCGACGGCTGCGCGCGCCGCGTCCGGGTCTGCGGAGAGGTCGGCCTTCGTCAGCACCACCACGGGGACGGCTCCCGAGTCCCACGCCACCGAGAGCTCGCGCTCGATACGGCGGAGGTTGGGCGAGTCGGCGATGGGGTGAACGACGAAAACGGTGTCGATGTTGGCAGCCAGCACCTGGACGTCGGAGGTCTTCCCCGGGTCCCCCCGCGTGATGGCGCTGGCGCGCTCGAGCACGGATTCGATGAGCGATATATCGAGGCCGTTCGAGCCGAGCACGGCCACCCAATCGCCGACCGCGGGCAGATCTGCCGCACTGTTGACGGACTTCAAGAGACGGGCGGAGGGCTTCGCGTGCACGACACCCTCCGGCGTCGCCAGCAGGAGACTGCCGCGGTCGCCGCGGATCACGCGGGCGGGTGTGAGACCCTCCTCGGCGTGGGGTGCAAACAGCAGTTCCCAGCGTGGGGAATAGCCGAGCGTTCGAAGTGCGGAGGTATCAGGCAACGCTGTCGTTGTGTCTCCCTGGAGAACATCAGAACAGAATGAGAGAGTCTATCCGGAAGGACCATCGTAAGGCATCAACCGTCCCCGGTAACTGATGTGCCGGGCGAGACTGAACGGCCTTACCCTCGCCAGAATAGTTGCTCTCTCTACGTGTAGCTCTTCCCCGTCCGGGGTGCCTCCAAACGCGCAATGGGGGCGAAGGTTTGGGAACACCGGCCACCGGGCATAAAGTAGAAGCGAGTCCCAAGAGAGGTAGCGCGGCCGGCTGAAGAGACGGCAAGCGGAGTCACTTGGGACTCGTGTTTCTGTGCGCACTATTCATGGGCCGGTCCCCACGTCCCCGAGCAGGCCTGGCTTCGAACCTCCCGGAATCGTCCTGGTGCCGTCCCGAGGCATGTGCTGTTTCTGAACAAGAAAGGGGGCCATCGTTTTCCGAAGGCTCAGACTCAATTCAGAGCAGAGTGCCCGACTCCGCGGCGACCCGGCGGCCGAGTCGCAGAGTATCGAACTCTTCAGCGCGGATCAACTGCGCGATCATGCCGTTGCGCTGGCGGCGGGTCATAGCGTCGACCGGCGCCCGGGGGAGGACAGGCTGCTTTCGCGGCTGGCGGAGAACGAGCGCGTGCTGGTGGCCGCTTACGACGCGGTCACTACCGCCGCGGCGCCGGGACAGCGGATCCTGCCGGCAGAGGCCTGGTTGCTCGACAACTTCTATCTCATCGAGCAGCAGATCGCTCTAGCCCGCCGGCATCTGCCCCGGAGCTACAGCCGGGAACTGCCGCGACTGGCTACCGGCTCTCTGGCTGGTTTCCCCCGGATCTACGACATCGCTCTGGAGCTTATCTCCCATCAGGACGGTCGTGTCGACAGGGACAACGCCGCCGCCTTCCTGGGCGCCTACCAGTCCGTCAAACCCCTGGACCTCGGGGAGCTGTGGGCCTTCCCGATCATGTTGCGGTTGGGGCTGCTCGACAACGTCGCCCGCGTGGGCGCGCGCATCGCCCACCGTCGTGAGGAACGCGACGTGGCCATCGCCTGGGCCGATCGTATGCTCGTGGCCGCCGAAGGAGAGGCAAGACACCTGATCCACGTCCTGGCGGATTTCGCGGATGCCGACGTGTTACTGACAGCCCCTTTCGTAGAGGACTTCTACTCACGGCTGCAGGCTCAGGGTCCGGCTCTGGCCTTCGTCCAGACCTGGCTGGAGCATCGGCTTTCCGAACAGGGCGTGAGCGCTGTGCAGCTCCTGGAGACGTCGAGCCGCATGGCAGCGACCGACCAGATCTCCATCGCGAACAGCGTAGGTAGTCTGCGCTTCGTATCCGCGATGGACTGGGGGGATTTCGTCGAGGAACTGAGCCTGGTCGAGCAGCTGCTGCGCACCGACCCGGCTGGGGCCTACGCCTCACAGGATTTCCCCACACGCGACCGCTACCGGCATGCTGTCGAGGCGGTGAAGAGCGGCAGCGGACACAGCGAACTGGAGGTGGCGCGGGCGGCCATCGCGCTCGCCCTGGCCTCCGCCGAGGAATCCGGCGTAGGCGATCGCACCGCCCACATCGGCTACTACCTCATCGACAAGGGCCGACCGATCCTGGAACGGGCTATGGACGCCAAGGCCCCGTTGCTTGTCCGCGCCACGCGCGCGGCACGTCCGCTCCGGTTGTTCCTTTACCTGGGACCCATCGTGCTCCTTATCCTGCTGGCCGTGGCTTTCCTCCTCGTCTACATAGCGAGCGTCGACCAGGGCGTCGGGCGCCTCGTCTTCTTCGCGATCGTAGGCGTCATCGGGGCTTCGGCGTTGGTCGTTCCTATCGTCCATGTCCTGATAACCATCACCGTGCCCCCCCGGACATTGCCGCGCTTGGACTTCTCCGACGGCATACCAAGCGGTCACCGTACCATGGTGGTCGTCCCCACCTTGATCGGCAGTGAAGAGGACGTGTCTGAGCTTCTGGAAGCGTTGGAGATACGCTATCTGGGCAATCGCGACCCCAGCGTGTTCTTCGCCCTGCTCACGGACTTTCGTGACGCTCCCGAGCGCATCCGCCCGGGCGACGACGGGCTGATCGAGCTTGCCCGTGCCGGTGTCGAGGGGCTCAACGACACGTACAGCGACGACCGCCCCAGCGTCTTCTACCTCTTTCACCGCCCCAGGGTGTGGAATCCGCACGAGCGGGTCTGGATGGGCTGGGAGCGCAAGCGGGGCAAGCTGGAACAGTTCAATGCGCTTCTGCTGGAAGCCCGATCCGGCGATACCCAGCCGGCAGACGCCGGGGCGATCCGGACCGCGGCCGGGGCGGAATCGGCGTTCTCCGACATCGTCGGCGACAGGTCCGTGCTCGGGTCGATCAGGTATGTCATCACTCTCGACACCGACACACAACTTCCCCGCGATGCGGCGCACACGCTCATAGGTAACATGGCTCACCCGCTCAATCGACCTGTGTACGACGCGGAGAAGGGCCGGGTGGTGGACGGCTACGCGATCCTGCAACCGCGCGCCTCGATCAGTCTCACCAGCACCAGCGGTTCTTGGTTCACGCGCCTTTTCGCCGGCGAAGCGGGCATCGATCCATACACCCGCGAGGTGTCCGACGTCTATCAGGACCTCTTCGGTGAAGGCTCGTTCATCGGCAAGGGCATCTACGACGTCGAAACGTTCGCGCGGGTCGTACGCGGGCGTTTTCCGGAGAATCTGATCCTCAGTCACGACCTCCTGGAGGGGGGCTACGCACGCTCGGCTCTGGTGACGGACGTGGATCTCATCGAGGAGCATCCCATCAGCTACGCCATGGAAGCCAGCCGGCGACACCGGTGGACAAGGGGCGACTGGCAGCTTGCCGGCTGGCTTCTCCCCCGTGTGCCGGGGCCGGACGGGAAGCGGCGGCCGAACCCGCTCGCATCGCTGTCGATCTGGAAGCTCTTCGACAACCTGCGCCGGAGCCTCGTGCCGGCGGCGCTTGTCGCGTTGCTGCTGGGGGGATGGCTGTGGGGCCCCGGCCCTTCCTGGCTGGGGGGACTGCTTGTTGCCGGGGCGCTGTTTCTACCCGCCCTGCTGACCGCGGCCATCGAGCTCGTCCGGAAGCCTGAAGAATGGGGATGGCCCGTGCATCTGGCTCTGACCGGCAAGTCCGCGGTCCGTCCCCTGGCGCGCGCCTTGTTGGCCCTGGTTCTCCTGCCGTATGATGCGGTGATCTACCTGGACGCCATCCTGCGCTCGGGCGTGAAGATGCTTTTCACCCGCCGAGGCCTGCTGCTTTGGCACCTGCCCTCCTATAGCCGCCGCAACGCGCGCAGCACGCCGCAGGGTTTCCTTGTCGAGATGGCGATCGGCCCAGTCCTGGCGGTGGCCCTGGCTGTGGTCCTGGTCTTCGTGCCGAACACCCGCCTGACCGACTGGCCGTTTGTCGTCCCGGTGTTGGCGCTGTGGCTGGTATCGCCCCTGGTCGGTTGGTGGATCAGCAGGCCTCTGCACCCACCGGCGGCGAGCTTGGGTGGTCAACAGCAGGCGTTCCTGCGGGGGTTGTCCCGACGGACGTGGCGCTACTTCACAGATTTCGTCGGTCCGGAGCACAACTGGCTGCCCCCCGACAACTACCAGGAGTATCCGTCCGCTTCGGTCGCGGCACGCACGTCGCCCACCAACATGGGGATGGCGCTTCTCGCGAATCTGGCCGCGCACGATTTCGGATACATCTCCACCCGTGAGCTACTGCGTAGGACCGATCGGGCCTTGAGAACGATGGAGAGACTCGAGCGCTTCCGTGGACATTTCTACAACTGGTACGACACCCGCACGTTGAAGCCGCTCCACCCGGAGTACGTCTCCTCCGTCGATAGCGGCAATCTGGCCGGGAGTCTGCTTGCTTTGCGGGCGGGCCTCGGCGAGTTGAGGAACCAGCCGGTGCTGGGCCGGAGCGCTTTTGCCGGCCTCGAGGACACCTTGCTGGCGCTGGCCGGACACATGCCGACTCCCCCTGCTCCTGAGTTGGAGAAGCAGATCAAGTCGTTGCGTAACACGCTTCGCTCCGTGAACGGTCATGGGGAGACACAGGTGTCCCCCCAGGCGCTGTTGGAGGAGGTCTATCTCGCTACCAAGGGATTGGTCGCCTCACTGTCCGCGGAGAACGCGGGCGAGTTCCGCTACTGGGCGCGCGCGCTCAATCGACAATGCCGCAGATTCCGCGACGACCTGGCGTCGTTGGCGCCCGGACCTCGGGGCTTCAGCACGCTCCCCAGCCTGGAGGAGCTGGCAGCGGCAGACGCGGTTCCCGACGGGCTCGGGCAAGTGCCGATTGGCGTCAGAAGCGCCGCGGAGAAACGGCTGGGGGTCATCGAGGATCTGATCGACCGGTGTCATGACTTATCGAACATGGACTTCGACTTCCTCTACGACCCGGCGCGAGGCCTGCTCAGCATCGGATACGATGTGGGCGAGCGGCGGCGAGATCCCGCCTGGTATGACCTGCTGGCCTCCGAAGCCCGCCTGACGAGCTTTCTCCTCATCGCGGAGGGCCAGGTGCCCCAGAAGCATTGGTTCGCCCTCGGGCGCCTTCTCACAGGCCGTGGAGGCGACGTCAGCCTGATCTCCTGGAGCGGATCGATGTTCGAGTACCTCATGCCGCGGCTGTTCCTGCCGAGCTACGAGAACACCCTGCTCGAACAGGCCTGCCGGGGTGCGGTGTCGCGCCAGATGGACTACGGACGGCAACGCCATGTCCCCTGGGGCATCTCGGAGTCTTGCTACAACGCCGTCGACATGAATCAGATCTATCAGTACCGCGGGTTCGGCGTTCCCGGGCTGGGTTTCAAGCGCGGACTGGCGGAGGACCTGGTCGTCGCTCCATACGCGACCGCGCTCGCGCTGACGGTCATGCCTCGCGACGCCTGTCGCAACCTGCAGGCTCTCGTGTCCGCAGGCTTTCTTGGCGACTACGGGCTGTATGAAGCCGTCGACTACACCCCGTCACGCGTGCTCCCGGGGACCGACCACGCCGTCGTGCGCTGTTTCATGGCGCACCACCAGGGCATGAGTCTGTTGGCACTCGCGCATGCGTTGCTCGGCGCACCGATGCAGCGCCGCTTCCTTTCCGACCCACTGGTCCGTACCACGGAGCTGCTTCTACAGGAACGCGTGCCAAGACACACGGTCATCGTGCACCCGCGGGTGGACGAGGGGGCCGAGAGAGCACGTGCGGCCGCCACGGACTTGGGCGCCGCCCATCGCGTGTCTACCGACCCGAACACACCACTGCCCGAGGTACACCTGCTCTCCAACGGCCGCTACCACGTCATGGCTACCCACGCGGGCGGGGGATACAGTCGCTGGGGCGATCTCGCCGTGACGCGTTGGCGCGAGGATGCGACATGCGACGGGTACGGCACCTTCATCTACCTGCGCGATCGCGAGACGGGCAGCTACTGGTCGACCGCCTATCAGCCAACGCGCAGCAAGGCGGAGCGCTATGAGGCGGTCTTCGTACAGGCCCGCGCGGAATACCGCGTGGTCGATCATGCTATCGAAGCGCACACCGAGATCAGCGTGTCGCCCGAAGACGACGTCGAGATCCGCCGCGTCACCCTCACCAACCTGTCCGACGACACGCGCGAGATCGAGTTGACGAGCTACGCCGAGGTGGTCATGGCGCCCTTGAACGCCGACCTGGCCCACCGTGCGTTCAGCAACCTGTTCGTGCAGACCGAGATCCTTCCCGTGCAGGGAGCCATCCTCTGCAAACGCCGCCCCCGGGATCCGGAGGAACAGACGCCGTGGATGTTCCATCTGCTTGCGGTACCGGGCGCCGGTGCCGGCGAAACCACGTGCGAGACCGACCGGGCCCGGTTCCTGGGCCGGGGAAGAACGGTCGCAAACCCCGCGGCCCTCGATATCGACGCACCGGTGACCCTGTCGAACACCGAGGGGCCGGTCCTGGATCCCATCGTGGCGATCCGCGGCGCGGTGACGCTTGCCCCCGACGAATCGGTCGCCGCGCACATGATCTCCGGTGTTGCTGAGACCCGCGAAGCGGCGCTGGCTCTGGTCCAGAAGTACCGCGATCGGCATTTCGTCGAGCGTGCGTTCGAGATGGCCTGGTTCCAAAGCCAGGAGATACTGCGCCTCCTGAACATAAGCGAGGCGGATGCCCAAGTCTATGGCCGGCTGGCCACGTCGGTCATCCACGGAAACGCTCTCAGACGGGCCAAGCCCAGCGTCATCGAGCGCAACCAACTCGGCCAGTCCGGACTTTGGCGCTTCGGCATATCGGGTGATCTGCCTATCGTCCTGGTGCGCATCGGTGACCTCAGCCGCGTCGACCTCGTGAAGCAGGCGCTGCAGGCCCACGCCTACTGGAGGATCAAGGGCCTAGCGGCAGACCTGGTGATCCTGAATGAGGACTTCTCAGGCTACAGAGCCGTCCTTCATGACGAGATCATGGGCCTGATCAATGCGGGGCCCGAAGCGACCGTCATCGATAGGCCCGGCGGTGTGTTCGTCCGGCGGGCGGAGGAACTGTCCGAAGAGGACCGGGTGCTGTTCCAGACTGTGGCCCGCGTGGTGCTGACCGACACCGTCGAGACTCTCGCCGAGCAGGTGCAGCGCCGCATGCCGGCCGAGCGCTTACCGAGAGCGCTCAAGCCCTCACGCCAGGCGGAGGCGGAAGCGATCGAGGCATTGCCTGGACGGGACAGCATCTTTCATAACGGTCTCGGCGGGTTCACACTCGACGGCCGCGAATACGTCATCAGCTTGGAACCCGGACGGACCACACCCGCACCATGGGCGAATGTGATCGCCAGTCCTTATCTGGGGACGGTCGTCAGTGAGAGCGGGAGCGCGTACACGTGGGTGGAGAACGCTCACGAGTTCCGCCTGACCCCATTCCACAACGATCCGGTCGGCGACAGCAGCGGCGAGGCGTTCTACATCCGGGATGAGGAAACGGGCGCCTTCTGGTCTCCGAGCCCCCTCCCCGTTCGTGGCCGCTCAGGGTACGAATGCCGGCACGGCTTCGGCTACAGCATCTTCGAGCACGATGAATCCGGCATCTTCTCGGAGATGACCACCTATGTGGCTGCGGACGCGCCCGTGAAATTCGTGGTGGTGAAGCTGCGCAACCACTCCGGGCGCGCCCGGCGGATATCACTCACCGGGTACTGGGAGTTGGTGCTGGGTGAAGGGCGACACGACAATCTCATGCACGTGGTGACAGAGAAGGACGCCGGCAGTGGGGCGCTGTTCGCTCGCAATCCCTATTCTCGGCACCGGCCCGGTCGAGTGTTCTTCGCTCAGGCGAGCGAAGGGCGGCGGACCGTCACCGGAAACCGCACCGAGTTCATCGGCCGCAACGGCTCCTTGACAGACCCGGCAGCCATGCGGCGCGTGCATCTGTCCGGCAGGACGGGCGCCGGGCTCGATCCCTGCGCGGCCGTCCAGACCCAGTTCGAGCTCGTAGACGGACAGGAGCGCGACATCGTGTTTGTGAGCGGAGCGGCGGACAACCGAGCTGAAGCCCAAGCGCTTGTTCAGCGGTTCGGGGGTCAGGCTGGTGCCCGCCGAGCGCTGGAGGCAGTGTGGGCACGCTGGAACCACGTTCTGGGCGCCGTGTATCTCGAGACTTCGGACCGTGCGCTCGACGTACTGGCCAATGGATGGCTGGTCTACCAGACCCTCTCCTGCCGGGTCTGGGGACGCAGCGGCTACTATCAGTCGGGGGGCGCCTACGGCTTCCGCGACCAATTGCAGGACACCATGGCTTTGATCCACACGACACCATGGATCACGCGCGAGCACCTGCTCCGCTGTGCCGGACGCCAGTTCCGGGAGGGTGACGTGCAGCACTGGTGGCATCCACCCGATGGACGAGGTGTGCGGACTCACTCGTCTGACGACTATCTTTGGCTGCCATATGCGACCTGCCGGTACGTGCTGGCGACAGGCGACACAGGCGTGCTCGACGAACAGGTGCCCTTCCTCGAAGGTCGAGCCTTGGGCCCGGACGAAGAGGCCTACTACGACCTTCCGCAGTGTTCGACCGAACTCGCGACCCTATATGAGCACTGTGTGCGGTCGATCAAGCAGGGCCTGCGTTTCGGTCGACATGGACTCCCGCTCATGGGCACCGGGGACTGGAACGATGGCATGAACCTCGTCGGTCGCGGGGGCAAGGGGGAGAGCGTGTGGCTTGCCTGGTTCCTCTGTGACAGTCTCCGCCTGTTCGGGGACCTTGCCGCGGGTCGTGGCGACGATGAGCTGGCCCGGCTTTGCCTGGATCAGGCGGAGGAGCTCCGGGCCAACATAGAGGCGCACGCCTGGGACGGTGGTTGGTACCGGCGGGCGTACTTCGACGACGGCACGCCGTTGGGTTCTTCCGGCAACGAAGAGTGCCGGATCGACTCCGTCAGCCAGAGCTGGGCGGTGATCTCCGGGGCCGGAGACACACTGCGCGCCCGCCAGGCCATGGCGGCTGTCGACGAGTCCCTGGTCGAGCGCGACGCGGGTCTCATCAAACTGCTCGACCCCCCCTTCGACAGCTCGGCCCTGGAGCCGGGATACATCAAGGGCTACGTGCCCGGGGTCCGCGAGAACGGGGGCCAATACACTCACGCCGCGGTGTGGGCCGCCATGGCGTTCGCCATGATGGCCGACGGGGAGAAGGCCTGGGAGCTGTGCTCGATGCTCAACCCCATCCATCACGGCAGCGATGCGGCAGGCATCGACCTCTACAAGGCCGAACCGTACGTGATGTGCGCCGACGTCTACGCAGCCCCGCCGCATGGCGGCCGGGGCGGCTGGAGCTGGTACACGGGCGCCGCCGGCTGGATGTACCAGTTGGTCACTGAGACGCTTCTCGGCCTCCGTCTGGAGGTGGACAAGCTGCGGCTGACACCGCTGATGCCGAAGGAGTGGACATCGTACAAGATCCACTATCGGTACCGCGAGACCTTCTACCACATCACCATCAAGAGGCCGGAAGGTGGACCAGGAGGCGGCCGCGTGGGGGAAGCCACACGTGCCGAGGCGGAGCACGTGAAACGCGTCAGCATGGATGGCGCAGACCTCGACCAAGCCGGACCCCTTCAGGGCGTCATCCCTCTCGTGGACGATCGACGCGACCACTACGTTGAGGTGGAGGTGGGTTAGGGGCGGCTGCTGGACCCGCGAGCTCGGGCGCGCGCAAGCCAAGCGCACAACTGGGTTTGTTGCCCGACCCTACTTCCTGACCGGGGTGGTGTTCACGATGGGCTTGATCGCCTCCGGGACTACGCCCGCCAACTCGCCTATGACGTTGATGAGCTGCGCATCGCCGGGAACCACGACCTTGGCGTTCTGGGAGAGGGCCTTTTCGACCGCCTCCAGCTTGCGCAAGACCTGGGCGTTGCCGATGAAGTATCTGTCAGCTGCCTCGTTTACCAGCTGGATGGCCTGGGCCCGTCCCTCGGCCTCGAGGATTCGGGCCTGCTTGGTGCCCTCGGCCTTCTTGATCTCGGCCCGGCGCTGGCCGTCGGCCTGGGTCTCGGTAGCCGTTGCGAAGTCGATGGCGGCCACCTTCTCGTTCTCGGCCTTCACCACTTTGTTCATGGTCTCCTGCACGTCTTCGGGCGGGTCGATCTCCTTGAGCTCCGTGCGGAGGATCTCGATACCCCAATGGGCGGTCTCCGACAGCAGGGTGCTGCGCAGCTCCGTGTTGATCTTGCCCC
>Ga0123332_1005546_pt1 | contig 10659 bp, 13 predicted proteins | sample BioC12SIPDNA_4_FD_89958 | JGI IMG/M metagenome (GOLD analysis project Ga0123332, IMG submission 89958) | Anaerobic biogas reactor microbial communites from Washington, USA - Biogas_R2_A C12 SIP DNA | ecosystem: Engineered > Bioreactor > Anaerobic > Unclassified | place: Washington, USA... | reverse complement strand
CAAACATGCCCACCGGGTGGCACACTCGGGCGGGTCTCCCTCAGCCGCACACGGCAGCGGCCTCGCTCGGCCCGCCCCTCCAACCACGCCCACCGGGTGGCACACGCGGGCGCGTCTCCCTCAGCCGCATACGGCAGCGGCCTCGCTCGGCCCGCCCCTCCAAACATGCCCACCGGGTGGCACACTCGGGCGGGTCTCCCTCAGCCGCACACGGCAGCGGCCTCGCTCGGCCCGCCCCTCCAAACATGCCCACCGGGTGGCACACTCGGCCCAGGCCCCCAGCCCGATCCACGGCCCAATCACGAAAGGCGAGATCACCATGAGCACACACATAGTCGGCCCCAGGGTGTATGAGGCCAAGACCGGCGCCGACCGCTGGTTCCCCGTCTATCTCGTCGATGCCACCGACGGCTGCAGCGCCGAGACCGGCATCGCGCACGGCTCTCTGAGCGTCAAGTATTCGCCCGAGGGCGCGGACTCGCTCAGCAGCTACTCCCCCGGCGCGGACAACTGGCGCGAGGCGGGGGAGGGCAAGTACTGGCTCCGCATCGGCTCCGGGGAGTTCGCCGACGAGGCGCAGTACGCCATCAGCGTCGCCGCCGCGGGTTGCCGCACCGACGAGTTCTCAGTCGATGCCCACGACCTGCTCTTCGGTGAGCTGGTCGACGACATCGGCGACATCGCCTACGCCATCGATGACATCATCTATGATGTCGAGATCGGCGGCGTGGTCGTCGACAGTATCAACAACGATGCCATCACCGCCGCGGCCGTCGCCACCGGCGCCATCGACGCCCTCGCGCTGACCGCCGACGCCCTCGCCGAGATTGCCGATGCGGTGTGGCGCGAGTTGATCTCAGACCATGAGGGCACACCGGGCAGCTTCGCGGAGGTCCAGCGCTGGGTCACCCAGGCGCTGTGCGGGAAGATCCTCTGCAACAGCACCGACAACACGCTGCGCATCTACAACACCGACGGCGCCAGCGTGCTGGTGACGCTCACCCATGCCGAGATCGGCGATCAGGTCAGCCGGGTGCCGGATAACGTGGTGCTCTGAAAGCTGCATCATTGTGCGGAGGTCTGAGAGTGAACAAGAGCCTCGACGAGTTGCGGCGGAGGATCCAGGCCGGCACGCTGAAGAAGCAGATCGATGCCATCGTGCCGGAGCAGTGTGAGACGGGCTGGGGGAGGGCCACCTGGCGCGAGCCTCTCGCGCGGACGACGCGGGTGGTGAATGTGACAGGCTGGGACCTGTGCGAGATCGGCTACACCCTCGCCGGCGGGTTCCTCCGGCATACCGACTGGGACTACACGACGCTGAGCATGGGGCAGTCGTGGATTCGGGAGCGGCAGTGGTGCGGGATCGATCCGGGCTCGAACAGCCACGACCGCGAGTTCGCCGAGGACCTCATCGACCTGGCCGACATCGTGCACCTCAACGGCGGGCACGACTGGTGGTTTCTGGATCGGCTGGACCTGCGCGGCAAGCGGCTGCTGATCCATCACCACGGAGGGACCTATCGGCGCAACTGGCGGCGGCTGGAGGTGCTCGAGACGCGCGCGGGATACGGGCGGCTCGTCAGCACCCCGGACCTTCTGATGTATGCACGCGGCGGGCGCTTCGCACCGGCTGAGTGGCTCCCGCACCCGGTGGACCTTGATGAGCTTGACCGCGCCATCCCGCGCTGGCACAGGCCCGACGGCGGCCCGGTCGATGTGCTGCACGCCTACACGATCAAAGGCAACAAGGGCACGGACCAGTTCCTGTCATCATGCGCGGAGGCGCAGCGGATGGGGGCACGCCTGCGGCCGGGGCTGATCCACTACGTCTCCCGCCGGCAGAGCCTGTGGCTGATCAGCCAGGCCGACATCTACTTCGCGAGCTTCCACAACGGCCCCGGCATGGCGGCGCTCGAGGCGATGGCGATGGGCATCCCGACGCTGGCCGGCTGCAGCGAGGCCGAGCTTGCCTGCCAACTGCGCGCGCTGGATGTGCGCCGGGCCGAGGAACTGCCCTGGATCTACGTGACACCTGAGAAATGCGGGCGGGTACTGCGGGAGCTTGCCGCCGATGCCGACCTCCGCAGGCATTGGGGCGAGAAGGGACGTCGCTACGTCGAGCAGTGGCATTCGGCGCCGGTGGTGGTGCAGAGGCTGAGGGGCATCTACGAGCGGACGCCGGAGTGCAGGGGCGTGGTGGTCGGGAATGCGGTGGCTATGCACTAAGATGACTGGTCGTCGACCACCCGCGCGGCCCACTCGATGAGATCCCGGACCTGCTCCAGCACGCTCTCGACGGCCCTGGTGCACGGTTCCGGCTCGCCGCGGTAGCAGTCAGGACACACACGCAGGATGCCCGCAAGTTGCGGGGCCTGTTGGGCCGCGTCCTGTTCCCACCTCGTTCCCTCGCACGCATGGCGCAGCAGGGCTGGCGCCTCGTCGCGGGACTCGCCGTCGATTGCATCCTGCCCAAATGCGCGACACACTGCGCTGCAGGCGTTGACGGCGGCCAAGCCCGCATTGACGACGGCCTGTACCAGCGAATCGCCACCCCTGCAGAGGCCTGCGACCTCCAAGAACCTGGTGGCTTGCTCGATGTGACCCTCAGGCGTTGACATCATTTGCACCTCTCTCCGAGCACGCGCCCATCTCCCCGACCGTCCTGTCGCGCTCACTGCATCGCAGACGCTCGATCGGCTCGTGTGTCCAATACAGCCCTATGTCGACTACACACCGCTACGTGGCCAGTTCGCCCCGCAGATAGATTCACCCCGGAGGACCGCTCATGCCCCCAGCGCCCCACCGCGGCCGGTCATGGAACCGGCCCGCCCAGTTCAGCCCCAACACCACGCCCGACGATCCGCTTGGATGGCGCGACTTCCGGCAGCACAACCTACAGCCATGCCTGATCGAGGGCCCGTGGGATGCGCCCGTGGACTGGTCCGACACCCCGGACGGCTCCGACTGGTTCTTCCTCCTGGGCTATGGGCGTAGCGGCACCAGTGTGCTCTCGGCGATGGTCTCGGAGCATCCGGAGGTCTACTGCGGGTGTGAGGACCACACGGTCCTCTCCGTGCTGGGGCTGCTCTGCACGCGCTGGCTCCGGACGCAGGCCTGTGACGCGATCAGCTATGACTGGCACCGGCGCGAGCCGTGGAGCGGCAGGCAGTTGCGCTGTTTCGCGGAGGCATACAGGCAGGCAGTCGAGCTGCAGACCGGCCGCGCCATCCGGCTGATCGGTGACAAGTCGCCGCACTACCTGCAGCGGATTGACACATTCCGGAGGCTGTTCCCCAACTGCCGGTTCATCTACACCGCCCGCCACCCGCTCGATCAGCTCGCAAGCCTGCTGAACCTCCCGCCGGGGCAGAGCACCCTGCAGTGGCAGGGCGACCCCCATGGGGCGCGGCGGCTGTGGGAGTTCGTCGACCTGCTGGGCGAGCAGCTCATGCTCATGACCGATGCCCCGGATGTGCTGGTGCTGCGCTTCGAGGACCTGTTCGCGGAGACGACCATGCTCGCGGCGATGGCCCGGGCATTCACGCACATCGGGGCCGACATCAGCGAGGCGGGCGGGGCACACCCGATGCCCGAGGACCTCCGGGAGCGCCTGAGCCCGTACGCGCAGGCGCGCAGCCCGGTCGGACGGTGGCGGCATGACGAGCGGGTGAAAGACCTCGTGGGCGCATGGATCGCGAGCGGGACCGTGCCCGCCGAGAAGCTGTCGGCGGTGGTCTGCGCTCCGGAGCTGTATGCGAGACGCATGCTGGATGCTTGGAGAGCAGTCGAGAACAGGCAGGTGAGCAGATGAGCGGACGGATCGCCAGACACTGCGTAATCGATGAGAGCGTCGAGATACCCGACGATGTCGAGATCGGCCACTTCAGCGTCATCGGCGCCGAGGTGGTGCTGCAGCCGGGAGTGTGCATCGGCAGCCACTGCATCATCGATGAGGGCGTCGAGTTCCGGGGGCCCTGCCGGGTGTGGAACTGGGTGCACATCCGCGAGTACGCCCAGATCGGCGTGAATGTGAGCATCGGCGACCTCGCGCACATCGGGCCGAAGTGCCGCATCGGGCACAACGCACGCATCGGCAACGGCGCGCAGCTCCATCACCCCGCGCAGATCGGGCAGCGGGCATGGATCGGCCCGGCGGTGTTCCTGAGCAATGACCCCTACCCCAACCCCGGCGCGGAGTTCTCGCCGGAGGCGGTGCGCGTCGGCGATGGCGTCATCATCGGCGCCTGTGCGCAGGTGCTCGGGGGTGTGCGGCTGGGTGAGGCCTGCGCGGTCGGCATGGGGGCCACCGTCACTAAAGATGTTGCTCCCGGCGCGATCGTCTACGGCTGCCCGGCGCGCTTTCGACGCGACAGGGAGCTGCACTACCCCGGCACCGCGTGGGAGCACCGCGGGCCGCTGGACCCGTTGGCCTACTGCCCGGATTGCGACCGCATGCTCGCTCCGCAGTTCCGGCACGGGCGGGGCGGTGAGCGCTGATGCCGACCGACTGGCTGCGGACGAGGAACAACGCCGCCGACGTGTTGATCGCCGACGTCGGAGCGGGCGATACGCAGATTGAGGTGAGCGACGCGGCCTCGGAATTCCCCGCCGGCTTTCCCTATCGGCTGACGGTCTGGGATGCGGAGAGCTACGCCGACCCCGGTGATGACCCCGGCATGGAGATAGTCGAGGTCAGCTCCTCGGCGGGCAACGTCCTGGATGTCACGCGCGGGGCGGAGGGGACGGGCGCGGTCGAGCACTCACCCGGCGATGCGGTGCGGCTGCTGTTGACCGCCGGCATCATCGAGCAGATGCAGGGGGTCATCAGCAGCCATGATCACGGGCCCGGCGGCGACGGCGCGCAGATCGATCACAATACACTCGGCAACTACCAGCCGGATGAGCATATCGACTGGACGGACGCGAGCAGCGATCTGAAGACCACCGGGCACGGGGCGCTCGGCCAGACTGCCGTCACCGCGGGCACGGTGCTCGGGGTCGCGGAGCTGTTCTGCCAGACCAGCGGCAACGTGCGGGGGATCGCGGTTGATACCACGCTGGAGCCCGCCGGGCCGCTGACCGGTCCGCTCCGCAACTACGCGCTCAGCTTCAACGCCAAGTGGAACACTGCGCAGGACGGCTCGCCCAACGGCCTGCTCTACGGCATCCTCGGCAACACGGAGACTGCCGCCGGCGCGCCGGGAGACCTGTTCCGGATGAGCGCCATCCGCGCCTCGAGCTGGCACTACGGCAGCGGCAACGTCGGCCAGATGGATGTGGTCTACAGCCTCCTGCGCAACGACGGCGGCAGCACCCAGGATGGCGACATCGCCACCGGCTACAACTACTTTGCGGCTGCTTACACCAACAAGGCAAGCGGCCGCATCGGCACGCGCTACGGGCTCTACGTCGCCGACATCACAGGAGGCGGGGCGGCGGACACCCAGTACGGCATCTACGTCGAAGACCTGACCGGCGCGGGCAGCAACACCGCTGCGTACCTGGGCGGCGACGTGCAGGTCAATGGGACGCTTGATGCGGCCGGCTACAAGTCCGGCGGCGCGCCGGGCTGGTCGGGCACGTTCACCAACGCCGACGGCGACACGGTGACCGTCTCGGGCGGCATCATCACCGATGTGTCATAGGAGGCGAGCATGACGCTGTATGAGCTGACACGCGAGCAGGTCGAGGCGCTGACGCACATCATCGACAACGCGCAGATTCTCGGCCGAGCGGCGGCACTCGTCGCCGGCATCCAGGCGGCGCTGAGAGAGCCCGCGTGGGATGTGCAGGATCAGCCGCGGGAGGATGAGCAGGCATGAATGCGCCCTTCAATGTGGTGACACTCAACACGCCGCCGGTGCACGCGTGGCCGCCGGGGATGGACATCGAGCGGCTCGATGTGCTGATCCGCGAGCCCAGGCACTCCTGCGGGAGCCACCTGCCCCGCGTCGGCCTGCTGCAGCTACTGAGCAGAACGCGCCTGCAGGCCGACATTGCCCGCGGGCGCGCCGCAATCGAGTTGGGGCGGCACCGGGCAGCGCTCGACATCAGCCGCGAAGACCTGAGGATGGAGGAGTAGAGACGATGAGCGAGACGATCACGGCCGACTTCGCCGACCTGCCGGTGCGCAGAGACATCCGCGTCAACCGCGGCCACAGCTTCGAGGAGCGCTTCACAGTGAGCCTGAGCATCGAAGGCGCCGCCGCGCAGGCAATCGACTTCTCCCAGGCGACTGCCTGCGAGCTGCGCTTCCGGGACAGCGAGGGCACGGTGCAGTGCTTCGACCTGGTCGAGCATGCGAGCGCGGGCAGGGTGACGGCGCGGCTGAGCCCGCCCCAGACGGCGACGCTCGCCGCGGGCCGGCAGGACTGGGAGATGTACTTCGAGTTCCCCTCCGGGAGCACCGACTTTCCGGCGGGTGCGACCTTCTCGCTGTTCGAGGGCGTTGCGGATGTGCGCACGATGATTCCGGCGGAGTAGGTGAGAGGCAATGCTGAAGCCAGACGGCAACGGCGGGTTCAACATATCGCGGGCAAGCACGGTCACGCTCGGCCTGGCGCTGACATTCATCGGCATGGCGGCAGGGCTGGCGGTGGCATGGGGCACTCAGGTGCAGGCGCTGCAGGACCATATAGGTGATGACAATGTGCATCTTCCCAAGACTGCCCTGGACACGATGTACTGCCCCAGGAGCGAGATTCAGGCCGAGTTGGCGTGGATCAAGGCGACGCTGAAGCGGGTGGAGGAGAAGATGGACAGGATGGGAGGGTGACGATGTGTTGCGGCGGGTATCCTGTATTTGGTATGATTAGGAGTGAACTTAGCGTTCACCCAATGGGGAACAACGTGAGGCAGAGCGAAGATGCCACGACCCGAAGACCGAGTGCAAGCAAGGCAAGAAGCCGCTACCAGGCGACAGGATCATGCCGCCGACCGAGACGCGTCAACAGGGGCTACTCCTGGTGGCGAGACTGTCCGGCCGGAAGTCAAACGTGCCATCGCGAACCACTGCAAGCGCAATAGCGAGGCACTCACAGAGCTATCGAAGTGGTAACGGTCACCGTCGCTGAGGTTCTTGCCGCACATGTGCGCGCTCTCACTGATCATGGCGGAGGGGCCCATGGCGTGAGAGACGAGGGTCTCCTCTGCTCTGCCGTCTCACGCATGCACGCCGGGGCTGCCGACACCGAGTTCTTCCCCACGCTGTTTGAGAAGGCTGCTGCGCTGCTGCAGGCCATCGCCACCTACCACCCCTTCGTCGACGGCAACAAGCGGACGGCGCTCATCTCCGCCGGCGCAATGCTCGAGGCCAATGGCTACACTGTCGCGTACACCCCCGATGATGCGGTCCACTTCATGCTCAGCGTCGTGAACGACAGACTGAGCATCGAGCAGATTGTCGAGTGGCTGCGGGAGCACTCGACGGCTGCGGAAGCCTGACGGGAGGCGGCGACCAGACGCCGGGGCTCCTCGTGACGCGCCGGATCGAGTCCCTCTGGCCCTGGCACGTCCCATGTGCGTAGCCGGCAACCGGCCGATGGCTGCCGCACGCCTCACAATCGCTTTCCATGCGTCGTGTCGGATGCCCGGGGATGGCGTGGGCCGGATAGCCCAGGACCCTCGCAGGCTCGGTTCCTGGTCTATGCGGCCCCTCCACGACGGCCCACCCATTCGTCAGCCTCCTCGGTCGCCCCCACCTCCATGCGCGCCATAGCAGCACCCGATGGCCGCCTGCGCTGTCCGTGCCTGCGCACGTGAGAGACGTCTTGGTCTGTGGGGGCGTCTCTCAGCGTCACGACCTCATGCCCCTTGACAATCCACGCTGCCGTGGCATACTATTTCTATTGCCTATCCGGAAGAAATCTTCGCTATGGGTAAAGACGCTCTCGTAGACGGCCGCGACTCATCTGTCGTCCAATCCCTGCTCAGGGGACTGGACCTGCTGCGGCGACTCAGCGCCGCCGACCATCCGCTGAGCCTGCGGGAACTCGCCGAGACCACGGGTCTCAAGGAGCCGACGCTCTACAAGCTCCTGCAGACGCTCGTGGCCGCGGGCTTTGCCGAAAAGACCGACAGGCCCGTCCTCTACTCGCTCGGGCCGGAGGTGTTCGACCTGTCGGATCGCTACCTCAGGCGATCCGTGCTCAGCCGCGCCGAGGCTGTGGTGCGGGCGGTCTTCGAGCACCTCTATGAGCACCGAGCAACCGTCGTGTTAGCGCAGGCGCCGGCGGGCGAGGTCGAGGTCGTCATGCGCATGAGCCCGGAGCGCCCGGACATCCTGCAGCGCCCACGCGCACAGGTCATGCAGCCCTACACGAGCGCATGCAGCCTCGCCTTCCAGGCCTTCTGGACGGAGAGCGAGCGGCAGGCGTATCGCAGGCGGCACCCGTTCTGGGAGGAGGGTGCGCACCTCTGGGAGACGCCCGAGAAGCTCGATGAGTACCTCCAGAGCGTCCGCGACACCGGCTTCGCCACCCCGCAGCTCGGGGGCGCCAATGCCTACCTCGTGGCCGTGCCCGTCTACGACCCCAACCAGCAGTTCATCGCTGTGCTCGGTGCGAGCATGCGCGAGCAGCAGATAGCCCACGACGTCTGGCAGCAGCACATCACACATGTAGTGCAAGCCGCCGCCGAACTCCAGGCGGCGCAGGATCGGGGAGATCAGGTATGTTGACGGCAGAGGAAGTCAAGTCATACGCCCGCTCACTGGGCGCGGACGCGGTCGGCATCGCATCCATCGACCGCTTCGAGGGAGCGCCGCTGCAGATGGACCCGCGGCAGATCATGCCGGAGGCCAAGTCGGTCATCGCCATGGCATTCCGGGTCAACCGCGGAAGCCTCCGGGGAGTAGAGGAGGGCACGTTCTTCAGCAACTACTCCTCGATGGGCTACGGCGGCCTGACGTATCTCTACATCCCGATGGTGGTGATCAACCTCGCCAAGTCGATCGAGGACTACGGCTATGAGGCGATTCCCTACGGCCACCAGAGCGACTGGCGCGCCATCGACAACGAGGGCAACCCGCGGCCCGAGTACAGTCGCCCGACGCGCCCGGGGCAGGCGAACCCCGACGTCATGGTGCACCTGCGCATCGCGGGGTACCTCGCGGGCCTGGGCGAGATCGGCTACTCGAAGGTGTTCCTGACTCCGCAGTTCGGCCCGCGCCAGCGCCTTGGTATTGTCATCACCGAGGCCGAACTCGAAGCCGATCCGATCTACGACGGGCCGAAGCTGTGCAACCGCTGCATGGCGTGCGTGAAGGCCTGCCCGGCGAACGCAATCAGCCCCGAGCGCACCGTGAAGGTGACCCTCGGCGGCCATGAGGTCGAGTGGGGTGAGCTTGACTGCAAGGCGTGCAGCTTCGGGCTGCGCGGAGCCGAGCACGTGGAAGAGGGCGAGGAGGGCTTCTACCTGCCGGGCAGCAGCAACGCCCGCCAGGCCGACATCAACCCCTTCTACAAGAAGCCGCCGAACCTGTACAAGACCGGCGAGTCGATCTGCGGCGGCCTCGGCTGCGTGCGCGCGTGCATGATTCAGCTCGAGAAACGCGGCGTGCTCCAGAACCAGTTCAAGAGCGAGTTCCGCCGCCGCCCGCCGTGGCGGGTCGACTGGAGCGACGAGCCGATGGCCGCGGGCGATGAGGTCACTCCACCCCCGCCGCCGGCGAGGAGTCCGTTCTGAACAGCAGCACACAACACCGAACTTCGAACGTGAAACGGCGAACGACAAACGACAAACACCTTGGGGCGCTGCCCCAAGCCCCGCTGGGGGGCTTCGAGCCCCCCAGACCCCGCGATAAGGTACGGCCGCACGCGGTCCGAACCGTCGGGGAACCGGGGCGCCAACAACCGTGCGGATTGCCCGGCGTTCGCATCCGGTCCTTGCGGACCAGATGCGTCCGACTCGGCAATCCGCACACCCAGGCGCCGAACGACGGGGGTGCCACGGCGAGGACAGCCAGGGCCGGATGGGTTGGGTCCGCCCATCTTCGGGTAGGTCGGGCTTCCAGCCCGACGGTTCTCGGATGTCACGCCGCGATGTCGGCCAGGATGGCCGACCTACCCGCTATGGCGCAGTACACCCCCGCCAGTCCTCCAGCCGGTGGAATGTCAGCCGATTCGCGTCATGGAAGTTGTGTGCCCCGTCATAGGCCGTCCGTACCAGGTAGATGATGTCATCACCGTCGAACTGCCAATCCACGTACTGAAAGCCCGTCAGCCGAATGGACTGCTCCCACGGCAATCCCAGGTCATCCTCGAGCAGCGTCCTCCGATGCGTCCAGTGCAGAAGGTCCTCCGAGCTGTGGAGCGAGAGCACGTTGCGCTGGTTGGCGTAGGCCGGGTCGGTGTTGTTGTTGGAGATAGTCAGGTAGAGCCCGCTCCGAGAGTCGCGGCGGATCGTGACCTTGCTCATCCCGCCGGGGAAGTCGATGATCCGGGAGAACTCCTGGCGCAGTGAGCCCTCCGTGCCCGCCGACGCCCCCTCGTGGACCACCCGCAGCATCACGGCTTTGCCGACTACGGGGATCGAGTTGCAGCGCAGGGTGTTGTAGATCTGACCATCGGGCGCCTCGACCACATTGCCCTCCAGAAACCCCGGGACATCGAGCGGCGGCCAGTCCGCGGGCAACCAGGCACGGTCGAAGGGCACCCTGTT
>Ga0123332_1005544_pt1 | contig 10661 bp, 9 predicted proteins | sample BioC12SIPDNA_4_FD_89958 | JGI IMG/M metagenome (GOLD analysis project Ga0123332, IMG submission 89958) | Anaerobic biogas reactor microbial communites from Washington, USA - Biogas_R2_A C12 SIP DNA | ecosystem: Engineered > Bioreactor > Anaerobic > Unclassified | place: Washington, USA... | reverse complement strand
GCGCAACACCCGGTTCGTGCTCTACGAGCCGAGTTCCTGAGCGAGGGCCGCGAGGAACGGGGCGGGGTCCTCGCCGACCGCCTCGCCGTACAGCTTGACCTTGGGTTCGGTGCCGCTCGGGCGGACCTGCACGCGCACGCCACCCTCCAGCTCGAACCGCAACAGGTTCGCTTCGGCATACTCCGCGGTGGCCACCACCGGGCGACCGGCAATCGCGGTCGGCGGGTCGGCCCGCAGAGCAGCCACCGCGGCCGCCCCAGCGGCGGGATCCATCCGCACCGACAGGTCGGCCAGCACGTGGCGCCCGTACCGTTCGGCGATGTCGTCGAGCCATCCCTGGAGCGTCACCACCCGGTCGGCGGCCACCGCGGCCAGCTCGGCGAACAGCACCGCGGCCGTGATGCCGTCCTTGTCGCGGGGGCGCTCGGCGACGAGGTAGCCGAGGGCCTGCTCGTACCCGAACACGAACCGCTTGGTGGGCCGCTCGCGGATCTCGTGGGCGATCCATTTGAACCCGGTGAACGTCTCGGCCGATTCGATGCCGTGAGCGGCCGCCATCTTGGTGAGCAGCGCCGACGACACGAGCGTGGTCACCACCAGCCGGTCGCCGGCGTCGGGATCGTCGTCGCCGCTGGTGAGGATGTAGTCGGCGAGCAGCCAGCCGATCTCGTCGCCGCCCAGCCGGCGCCAGCTGCCGTCGGGCTGCGGGATGGCCACGCCGAGCCGGTCGGCGTCGGGATCGTTGGCGAGCGCCACCGCCGCGCCCGACTCGGCCGCCCGCTCCAGCAAGAGGTCCATCGCACCCGGTTCTTCCGGGTTGGGGAACGCCACGGTGGGGAACGTGCCGTCCGGCTCGTGCTGGCCGGCCACCACCGCCGGCGCCGGTAACCCGGCCGCCGCGAACGCCCGCTCGACGACCGCGCCCCCCACCCCGTGCAACGCCGTGTAGGCGACCGTGACGCCGGCGACGTCGGGTGCGCGGCGAACGGCCGGGACGGCCGCGAGGTAGGCCTCGATGAGCTCGTCGCCGATCTGGTGGATCAACTCGTCATCGGATGCCGCGAGCGCGATCACGGTGGGGTCGAAGCGGTCGATCCGGGCCGAGATCTCGGCGTCGATCGGCGCCACGATCTGGCTGCCGTCGGCGAGGTACACCTTGTAGCCGTTGTCGGCCGGCGGGTTGTGTGAGGCGGTGACCACCACCCCGGCCGAAGCGCCCAACTCGGTGACCGCCCAAGCGACCACCGGCGTGGGTACCCGCTGATCGAACAGGTGGGCGCGGATGCCCTGGGCGGCGAGCACCCGGGCGGTGTCGGCCGCGCACGTGTCGCTCTTGCGGCGCGCGTCGTAACCGATCACCACGCTCAGTTCGCCATGCTCGACCTCGGGACCGGCCGTGTCGAGCAACCACTGCCCCAGCCCCGCCGCGGCCTGCCGGGCGACCAACCGGTTGATGCGCTGCGGGCCCGCGCCGACCGCCGCCCGCAGCCCGGCCGTGCCGAACTCGAGCCGCCCGGTGAAGCGCTCGGCGAGCACCTCGGGCGGCCCCTCGAGCAACTCGACCAGCTCGGCGCGCAGGTCGTCGTCGGGCTCGGCCGAGAGCCACCGCTGGGCGGTCTGGCGGTGATCGATGTCGGGTGGGGTCACCGCCGCGACGCTACTCGGGCTCGTGCCGCGGGCGCCGAAGAGTGACGGGCCGAATTCTGTGGCAGGACATGTGGCGAATTCACCCAGTTGTCCTGCCGCAGTCTGACGGGCCGGGCCGGCGGGCCCACGCACCGGATCTGGCTAGATCAAGGTACGGAGGTCGACGAGGGGGCGGGGGCCGACGTGGCTGATCACCTCGGCCGCTGCGATCGCGCCGATCTGGGCGCAGCTCGCCAGCGATTGCCCCGACGTGAGGCCGTACATGAAGCCGGCGGCATACAGGTCGCCGGCCCCGGTGGTGTCGACCACCCGGCGCACCGGCACGGCCGGCGACGAGATCACCTGATCGGGCGTGGCGACCAGCGACCCGCGGGCCCCCGCGGTGCACGCCACGAGCGGGCTGTGCTGGCGCGCTTCGGCGATCGCGACCTCGAGCATGTCGGTCTGGTACAGGGCGTTCAGCTCTGATTCGTTGGCGAACAGCACGTCGACCTGGTCGGCCACCAGGTTCAAGAAGTCGTCGCGGTGGCGCTCCACGCAGAACGAGTCCGACAAGGTGAGCGCCACCACCCGGCCCGCCGCGTGGGCTGCCCGGGCGGCTTCGCGAAAGGCGGCCTTGGCTTCGTCGCGGTCGAACAGGTAGCCCTCCATGTAGAGCACGGTGGCCGATGCCACGGCGTCGAAGTCGACGTCGTCGACGGCCAGCGCGCTCGACGCCCCGAGGTACGTGTTCATGGTGCGTTCGGCATCGGGGGTGACACAGATCAGGCAGCGTCCGGTGGGCACTTCGTTGTCGCGCCCACCGGCATGGAACTGCACCCCGACCGCGTTGAGGTCGTGGGCAAACACCTTCCCGAGTTCGTCGTTGGTGACCTTGCCGACGTAGGCCCCGCGCCCGCCGAGGCTGGACACGCCGACCACCGTGTTGGCGGCGGAACCGCCGCTCATCTCGACCGCCGAGCCGAGCGCTTGGTAGATGGCAACGGCCCGATCGGTGTCGATCAGGTCCATCCAGCCCTTCACCATGCCGTGCCCGTCGAGGAACGCGTCGTCGACGTGAGCGATCACGTCGACCAGCGCGTTGCCGATGCCCAGCACGTCGTACCGAGCGCCGTCGCCCCGGAGTCGCTCGATCACGTGGGCCGAGGCTACCGCCGAGCACCGCACGCGCCTGGCACCTGCGGGCACTCGGCCCACACCGCGTGGGTACGCTCGCCGGGTGACTTCCGCCGACGTGACCGCGCCGCCGCTCGACCCGTACCGCCTGCCGCGCACGGTCGCCCCGAGCCGCTACGAGATCGAGCTCGAACCCGATCTGGCGGCGGCCACGTTCCACGGCCACGTGCACATCGAGGTCAACGCCACAGGCGACGTCACCGAGTTGGCCTTGAACGCGGCCGACCTCACGATTCAGTCGGCCCGCATCGACGGGGCCGACGCCACGTGGCGGCTCGACCCGGCCGGTGAGCGCCTGTTCATCACCCCCGCCGACGGGGTGGTGCCCGCCGGCGATCACGACGTCGACATCGAATTCGACGGCGTCCTCAACGACCTCCTGCGCGGTTGGTATCGCAGCACGTACCGCGATGCCGACGGCGGCGAGCACGTGATCGCCACCTCGCAGATGCAGTCCACCGACTGCCGCCGGGCATTCCCGTGCTGGGACGAACCCGACTTCAAGGCCGTGTTCGCGATCACGCTGGTGGTCGACGCTGATCTCGAGGGTGGGGGCCTGCTCGCCGTGTCGAACGGGCGCGAGGTCGCCCGCGACGACCGCGGCGACGGCAAGGTGGCGGTCACGTTCGCCGACACGATGGTCATGAGTTCGTACCTGGTGGCGGTCGTGGTGGGCCCGCTGGTGGCCACCGACTGGGTCGACGTCGACGGCATCCCGCTGCGGCTCGTGCACGTGCCCGGCAAGGAGCACCTCACCGAATTCGGGCTCGAGATCGGGGCGTTCGCCCTGCGCTGGTTCCAGGACTACTACGGCATCGAGTACCCGGGCGACAAGATCGAACTGCTGGCGCTTCCCGACTTCGCCGCCGGGGCGATGGAGAACCTCGGCTGCATCACGTTCCGCGAGAGCCTGTTGCTGGTCGACCCGGCCACCGCCACCCAGGCCGAACGCCAGGTCGTGGCCGACGTGGTCGCCCACGAGTTGGCCCACATGTGGTTCGGCGACCTGGTCACGATGAGCTGGTGGAACGGGATCTGGTTGAACGAGGCGTTCGCCACGTTCATGGAGGTCGCCGCGTGCGACGCGTTCCGCCCCGAGTGGCAGCGCTGGACATCGTTCGGCCTCGAGCGCAGCGCGGCGTTCGAGACGGACGCACTGGCGTCGACCCGGGCGGTCGAGTTCGAGGTCCGCTCCCCCGCCGACGCCGAGGGCATGTTCGACGTGCTTACCTACGAGAAGGGCGGGGCCCTACTGCGGATGCTCGAACAGCACCTCGGGCCGGAGCGGTTCCGCGAGGGTGTCAGCCATTACTTGCGTATCCACGCCTACGGCAACACCGAGACGAGCGACCTGTGGGACGCGATCGAGCACACGTCTGGCAAGCCCGTGCGCCGGATCATGGACTCGTGGATCTGGCAGCCCGGCTACCCGATCGTGTCGGTCGCGCGCACCGCCGACGGGCAGCGGCTGGTGCTCACCCAGCGCCGGTTCGTGTTCGGCGATGAACCCACCGACCCCACGATCTGGGCTGTGCCGGTCGCCATCCGGCAAGGCGGTGCGGTCACCTCGCATCTGCTCGACGAGGCCACGCTCGAAGTGCCGTACACGGGCGGCCCTGTCGTGGTGAACGCCGGTGGGCACGGGTTCTACCGGGTCGACTATTCCGACGACCTGCGCCAACTCCTGACCGCCGACGTGATCGCCGGGCTCGACACGCTCGACCGCTACAACCTCGTCGACGACGCCTGGAACGCGGTGGTAGCCGGCGCCCTGCCCGCCACCGAGTGGGTCGCCCTGGCGGGCCTGTTCACCGGCGAGCGCGAGCTTGGCGTGTGGCAGGCCCTGGCGCTCGGCCTGCGCGGCGTGCGCCGCCTGATCGACGACGACGACGCCGCCGCGGTCGCCGGTTTCCAGGCGCGCGTGGTCGCCCTCGCTGGGCCGGCCCTGGCCGGCCTCGGCGAGCCGGTCCCCGGCGAACCCGACCTGACCGCCAAAGCGCGCGGGTTGCTGCTGGCGCTGCTCGCGATCCAGGGCGCCGACCCGGCCGCTCGCCAGCGGGCCGCCGCGTGCTACGCCGCATGGGAGGCCGATCCCGGGTCGGTCGACGCGGAACTGTCGGCTGCAGCCACCGGCGTGTTGGCCGCCACCGGCTCGCCGGCCGACTACGAGCGGATGCTCGCCCGGGCGCTGAGCGGGGGCACCCCACAGGATCAACTGCGGCACCTGTACTCGCTGGCCGAGTTCGATTCGGCCGAGTTGATGGAGCGCACCTGCGAGCTGGCGTTCAGCGACCAGGTCCGTTCGCAGAACGCGCCGTTCCTACTGCGCGCGGCGATCGGTAACCGACGCCACGGCGCGGTGGCCTGGGCCTACGTCCGCCAGCACTGGGCGGCGGCCAACGAGCGGTTCCCCCGCAACTCGATCGCGCGCATGATCGAAACGGTCAAACTGCTCGACCGCCCGGACCAGGTCGCCGACGTACAGGGCTTCTTCGCCGAGCACCCGATCGAGCAGGCGGCCAAGACGCTCGACCAGCACCTCGAACGCCAGCAGGTCAATGCCGCCCTGCGCGAGCGCGACGCGGCACACGTGTCGGGCCACTTCGCCAAAGCTTGATCCGCTGACCCTTCTGTCAGCTTGTGTAAATAGCCGGCGTTAGGTAAACCTATTGACCGATGAAGCGTCTCGCCGTCTGCACCACCGTCGCTGCCTTGGCCCTCGCCGCCTGCGGAGGTGACGACGACACGACCACCGCCACCACCGCGACCACGGCCGCACCGGCGACCACCGCCACCGACGCACCCACCGCGACCGACGCACCCGCCGCAGCGCCCACGAGTACCGCTCCCGCGGCCACCGACGCTCCGGCGACGACCGCGGCGCCGGAGCCATCCGGTCCGGTCACCGTCGCTCACCAGTTCGGCGAGGCGGTCATCGACGGGGTGCCCGAGCGGGTCGTCGCCCTCAACTCGCAGTGGGCCGACGTGCTCACCGCGATCGGCCACCCGCCCGTGGCGGCCACCACCGACCCGATCTTGGGCGGCGGCTGGTTCCCGTGGCAAGAGCACAGCGACGTGGCGATGATCGAGGTGTCGGCCGACTTCTCGCTGCCCTTCGAGTCGATCGCCGCCCAGCGCCCCGATCTGATCCTCGGTGGCTGGAGCATCACCGACGATGCCAACTACCAGACTCTCTCGGCCATCGCCCCGTCGGTCGGGCTGCTCGGCGCCGAAGACGTCGACCCGTGGGAAGACATGGCCACCCTCGCCGGGCAGATCTTCGACGAGCCCGACGCAGCGGCCGCGGCGATCGCCGAGATCGAAGAGCTCGCCGCCGATTTGCGAGCCGAGTATCCCGCGCTCGAAGGCAGCACCTACGCGTTCGTGAACTACGTGCCCGGCGACCAGATGTACATCGCCGCCGACGCCAACGACGGCGCCAACCAGCTGTTCGCGCAACTCGGGCTCGTGATCGATCCCGAGCTGGCCGCGTTGGAAACCGGTGAGTTCGGTCGCGTCGAGGTGAGCCTCGAGAACATCGCCATGCTCGACTCCGATCTGCTGTTCATGCTGACCAACGGCGCCGAACCGGCCGACATCGTCGGTTTCGAGCAGCTCCCTGCGGTCCAGGCCGGCGCGTACCACGTCGTCGACTACGCCGCCGCGGTCGCGCTCAACACGCCGAGCCCGCTGTCGATCCCGTACGCGATCGACCTGCTGCGCCCGGCGTTCGCGGCGCTCGGCGGCTGACCGGCGGTCGCCCCGGCCCACGGGCGCGGCGGATACCGTTGCCGCCGAGCGGGCACGCGGACGCCTGCCCACCGAGGAGAACGCCGTGCTCACCCAGCTGAGGATCCAGAACTTCAAAGCGTGGCGCGACACCGGCGACATCGAGTTGGCGCCGATCACGGTGCTGTTCGGTGCCAACTCGTCGGGCAAGTCGAGCCTGCACCAGTTCCTCCTGATGCTGCGCCAGACCGCCGAATCGGCCGACCGCAAACGGGTGCTCCACACCGGCAACGTCGGCACGCCCGTCGACCTCGGCAGCTACGCCGAGCTGGTCCGCGACGTCGACGCCCCGCTGGAGTTCTCGCTGCGCTGGCGCCGACCCACCGAGCTGACGATCGACGACGCCCCAGGCATCGCCCGGATCGCGGGCGACCGACTCCGCTTCGCAGCCACCATCGCCGCCGCCGGCGCACCGCCGCGGGCCCACGTCGACGAGTACGCCTACGTGCTCGATGGCGCCGACGGGCGCAGCCTGCGCCTCGGCAGCCGACGTGACCCCGACGGAGCCCATCGCGTGGTCGCCGACGGCATCGACCTCGTCGGTGTGCCCGGCCGCCACGGGCCCGTGTCGGCGCCGTCGCAATTCCACATCTTCCCCGACGACCTGCCGACCCGCTTCCAGCACCTCGACTTCGCGGCCGACCTCACGTTGGCGCTCGAGCAGCAGCTCGGCGCGCTCCAGTACCTCGGGCCGCTGCGCGAGCAACCGGGCCGCCTGTACCGGTGGTCGGGCGACGCGGTCGAGCATGTGGGGTGGCGCGGCGAGCGCACGGTCGATGCGCTCCTGGCCGGCCGCGACCGCCGCTTCGGAACGGAGGCCGAAGGCGACCCGGAATCGCTGCATGCGCTGGTGGCCCGCTGGCTTCAGGCGCTCGGCATCATCGAACGATTCACCGTCTCGCCGATCGCACCCGGCCGCGACGAGTACGAAGTGCGGGTCACCACCCCCGGCAGTTCCCGCGAGGTGTTGCTGACCGACGTCGGGTTCGGTGTGTCGCAGGTGCTACCCGTGATCGTGGAGTGCTTCTACGCGGCACCCGGCTCGACCGTGATCATGGAGCAACCCGAGATCCACCTGCACCCGGCGGTCCAGGCCGGGCTCGCCGACCTGTTCATCGAGGCCGTCCACACGCACGAGGGCGGTGCGCCCCGGGGTACCCAGCTGATCGTCGAGTCGCATTCCGAGCACCTCCTGCGGCGGCTCCTGCGGCGCATCGCCGAGGAGCGCATCGACCCCGACCAGGTGCGCTGCTACGTCGTCAACAGCGATCCGGCCGGCTCACGGATCGAACCGCTCGCGGTCGACGCCTACGGCAACGTGCACAACTGGCCCGACAACTTCTTCGGCGACCCGACCGAGGACCTGATCGCCCAGTCGCGCCGCGCCCGCGAGCGCCGCCGCAGCGGGGCCGCGGACGCGTGACCCGCGTCGTCGACACGAACGTGGCGCTGGTCGCCAAGCTGCCCGGCGGCTGGCCGGCCGAGCTGGTCGACGCCTGCGAGGAACTCCTCGAACACATCCTCGAAGCGCGCCTGCCGGTGGTCACCGACGCCGACGGCGAGATCGTCGACGAGTATCTCAACCAGCTCAGCTTGAGCGGGGCCCCGTCGCTGGGCGACGCGTTCGCCCGGTACGTGCACGATCAGCGCTTCGTGTGGGACGCCGCGTTCCGGCCCGACATCGGACGCGATCCGAACGCCGAGCATCGCTACGCGGCACTCGGTGGCGACGACGCCGACATCGATCCGTCCGACCGCAAGTTCGTCGCCGCTGCCAAGGTGGCCGGCGTTCCCGTGGTCCAGGCCAGCGACACCAAGTGGCTCGATTGGGGGCCGGCACTCGCCCGTCACGGCGTGCGTGTGGAGTACGTGCACGAGCCGGCGATCCGGACCCTGTACCGCGACAAGTTCGGGCAGGACGCACCGTGAGCGACTTCGTCCGGTTCCCCGCCACGCCCTACCTGGTGCAGCCCGACGGGTTCGACGTGCGCGGCGACAAGGTTCTCACCGACCGCGAGCGCGCCGCGTTCCTCGAACACGACCTGCACGTCGAGGAGAAGATCGACGGGCAGAACCTGGGGATCTCGTGCGACGGCGAACGGCTGCTGTTCCAGGCGCGCGGCAGCTACGTCGACGTCGGCGGGCGCCACTTCCGGGGGCTGGCGTCGTGGGTCGCCCCGCGCACCGCCCGGCTGGTCGCCGCCCTACGGACCGACCTGGTGCTGTTCGGCGAGTGGTGTACCGACACCCACAGCGTGTACTACGACGCGCTCCCCGACTGGTTCCTGGTGTTCGACGTGTACGACCGAGCCACCGAGCGGTTCGTCGAACCGGCCCTGCGCGACGCGCTGGTCGACGACCTCGGCCTGCACACCGTGCCGTTCGTGGCCGCCGGCCGCTTCGACCTCACCGGCCTGCTCGACCTGATCGGCCCGAGCCGGGTGGGTGCCACCCGGATGGAGGGCGTGGTGGCCCGCTGGGCCGATGCGCCCGACTCGGTATCGGCACCGCGCGCCAAGCTCGTGCGCCCTGACTTCGTGCAGCAGATCGACCAACACTGGATGACGGCCCACCGGTCGACCAACCGACTCGCCCGATGAAGCGCGCCCTGTGGTTGCTCGGCGGGCTGGTGTGCGTCGCCCTGGGCGGGTTGGGCATCGTCGTGCCAGGGCTGCCACCACGATCTTCTTCATCGGCGCGGCGGCGTGCTTCACGCGTTCGAGCCCGCGGCTCGAAGCGTGGGTGCTCGGCCTGCCGCGGATCGGCCCCGCCGTGCGCGACTACCGGGCCGGGCTGGGCATGCCGCGGGCGGCCAAACGAGCGGCGATCACGATGCTGACGATCAGCGTGGGCATCAGCTTGTGGTTCCTCCCGTCGTGGACGATCCGCGGGATCGTCGTGGCGGCCGGCGTGATCGGCGTGTGGTTCATCCTCCGCCAACCCACCCGAACCGGTAGTTGAGCCCCGCCGACGCTCAGGTCGTGAGGTCAAGGCCGAACGCGGCGTGGAAGCCGGCCAGGTATTCGTCGCGCGTGGCCGCCCGACCGAGTTCGACCCAGTCCTCGTCGCTCAGGGCCGCCCGCCCGGCGACGATCTCGTTGGCACCCCAGCTCACCTGATAGCGGAGCTTGGGTTGGTCGGTCTCGATCGCGTGCAGGATCACGTCGGCGACCTCGGACGCGTCGCTGGCGTGGGTGTGGCCGGCCGCGTAGAACTGGAGCATGCGGCCGTAGTGCTCGGCGTAGGCGCCGCTGGCGTCGGGCGTGTCGGTGTTCTTGGCGAAGATCGACGAGCGGGTGATGCCCGGCTCGATGATCGCCACGCGCACGCCGAACGGGGCGACCTCGTGGGCGAGTTGCTCGCTCACGCCTTCGAACGCCCACTTGGCGGCGACGTACGGGGCCTGGGCCACGCCCCCGATCCGGCCGATGATCGACGTGACGTTCACGATCGTGCCGGCCCCGCGATCCCGCATCGCCGGAAGCACCTGCTGGATGCACCGCACCGCCCCGCACAGGTCGACGTTGAGCACTTCGAGGAAGCGCTCCGGCGAGGTTTCCTCGACCACACCGTTGCCGCCGACCCCGGCGTTGTTGACGAGGTGATCGACGGGGCCGAACCGGTCGACGATCTCGGCGAAGCCGGCCGCCACCGACTCGTCGGACGCGATGTCGAGTTCCACGAGTTCGACCGTCACCGCCGCGGCCGCGGCCGCGTCGAGCAACTTGTCGGCCCGGGCGACGGAGCGAACCGTGCCCACCACGGTGTGCCCGGCCGCCGCCAACCGCAGCGCCGTCGCCCGCCCGATCCCAGCATTCGCTCCGGTAACGACAGTGACAGGTGCGGTCATCCCGGGCAACCTAGGCGCCACCACACGACACCAGAAAACCCCACGTTCGCCCACCCGGCGGAGCGATCATGCAGCAAACCGCCGACCTGTCCAGCCAAACGCTGCAAGAGCAGCCACGCACCAACGAACCGCGGGAGTAGCGGTCAGAGGGCACGACAGCGGCCCACCGTTATGATCGCGACAGGAGGTGGTCACGATG
>Ga0123332_1005543_pt1 | contig 10662 bp, 9 predicted proteins | sample BioC12SIPDNA_4_FD_89958 | JGI IMG/M metagenome (GOLD analysis project Ga0123332, IMG submission 89958) | Anaerobic biogas reactor microbial communites from Washington, USA - Biogas_R2_A C12 SIP DNA | ecosystem: Engineered > Bioreactor > Anaerobic > Unclassified | place: Washington, USA... | reverse complement strand
CGCCCGGCACGGCCAGCGCGGCCAGGGCGGCACCCGCGGCAACGGCGTCCTCCACCCGGATGATGGTTCCGCCAAATCCATGTTCACCCGCGGCATCGGCGATCCAGCCGCCCGCGCGGCCCACGGCGACGAGCGCCTCGCAGCCGCTTGACGCCACGCACGCGCCGCTCGCGGCATGAAAGGCCGCCGCGTCCGGTCCGAGTTCGCGCATCTCGCCGAGCACCAGGAGGCGCCGGTGCCCGCCGGCCACCTGCGCAAAGGTCCGGATGGAGGCCTCCATGGACACCGGGTTCGCGTTGTAGGCGTCGTTGACCAGCGTCACGCCGCCCGACTCGCTCCGTTCCCAGCGCATGGCCATGCGCGGCAGCCGGGGCAGGGCGTCGGCAATCGCCTCCCACGGCACGCCGCAGGCCCGGGCCCCCGCCACGGCCAGCAGCACGTTCAGCACCTGGTGCTCGCCGGGGACGCCGAGCTGCAGCGCGCGCGCGCGGTCCACGCCCGCCCCCTGCACGCGGAAACACCCCGTGCGCGCATCGATCGCCGCGGCCTGGTAGTCGGCGGCGGCGCCGGCGCGGCTCACGGTGATCACGCGCGCCCGCGTCTGGCGCCGCAGGAAATCAAAGGCGGGCGATTCCGCGTCCAGCACGGCGAATCCCGAGGCCGGCAGCGCGCGGAGCAGTTCCGCCTTCTCGTCGGCGATGGCCTCGATGCGCCCGAAGAATTCGAGATGCACGGGACCGATCGCGCTGATGATCGCCGCGTCGGGATCCAGCACGCCGCAGAGCGGCCGCAGCTCGCCGGGATGGCTGATGCCGAGCTCGAAGACCCCGAACCGCGTCTGCCGCGTCATCTGCAGCAGGCTGAGCGGCAGGCCGATGTCGGTGTTGAAGTTGCCGCAGGTCGAGGCCGTGGCATGGGTCGTCGCCAGCAGCGCGGCCGTCCACTCCTTGACCGTGCTCTTGCCAACGCTGCCCGTCACGCCGATCATGAAGGGCGCGACGGCGCGGCGGTAGCCCCGGCCGAGATCCATCAGGGCCGGCCGCGTCGCGGGCACGCGCAGCAGGGGCCGGGGTGCGCCCGGCGCGTCCGGCCGCCAGTCGGCCTGCACCAGCGCGCCGGCGGCGCCGGCCTGCAGGGCCTGCGCCACGAAGGCATGGCCGTCGACCGTCGCGCCCGGCAGGGCGACATAGAGGTTGCCCTGACGGAGGGCGCGGCTGTCGTGCATCACGCCGCGGATGGCCGCCGGCGGCGCGTCCCAGCGGCCGCCGCACCAGGCGGCCAGCTCGCGCGGGTCGAACGGCTGATCCTTGAGCAGGGGCGTCGCGGCTTCAGCGGACATGGGCGGCCAGGCTCCTGACTTCGGCACGGTCGTCGAAGGCCGTGACACGGTGATTGGTTTCCTGGTAGGTCTCGTGCCCCTTGCCCGCGATGACCACGATGTCGCCGGCCTGCGCGACGGCCAGGGCGCGCGCGATGGCGGCCCGCCGGTCGGGCTCGACGAGGTAGTCGTGGCCCGCCATGCCGGCGGTGATCTCGGCGATGATCGCCAGCGGATCCTCCGTGCGCGGGTTGTCGGAGGTCACGATGGCCTGGTCGGCGAGCGTGGCGGCGATGCGGCCCATCAGGGGCCGCTTGGCGCGGTCGCGGTCGCCGCCGCAGCCGAAGACGACGATCAGGCGGCGCGCCGCGATCTCGCGCAGCGTGCGGAGCACGTTCGACAGGGCGTCGTCGGTATGCGCGTAGTCGACAAAGATGGAGGCCGGGTGCGGCGTCTCGATCTTCTCGAGCCGTCCCCAGCGCGGGCGGGCGCGCCGCAGGGTCTCGGCCACGGTGTCCAGGGGCACGCCGGCGGCGAGCGCGAGTCCGGCCACGCAGAGCATGTTGGCCACGTTGTAGCGCCCCAGGAGGGCGACCGACAGGGGAACCTCGCCCGCCGGGGTGACGAGCGTGAAGCGCGAGCCCTGCGCGTCCAGCGCGAGGCCGGCGGCCCGGATGGCCGCGCGCCCCTCCAGACCGTAGTCCACCGGACGCAGCCCGAGACGGGCGGCGTCGTCGAGCAGCCGCGCGCCGCGGGGATCGTCGCGGTTGATGACCGCCGGCGCGCCGGGGTGCTCCGCGGCCAGCTGCTCGAAGAGCCGGCGCTTGGCGAGGAAGTAGGTCTCGAAATCGTGGTGGTAGTCGAAGTGGTCGCGCGTCAGGTTCGTGAAGGCCGCGCCGGCGAAGCGCAGGCCGCCGGTCCGGTGCTGGTCGAGCGCGTGCGAGGAGACCTCCATGACGGCCGCCACACAGCCGTCGCCGCGCATGGCGTCCAGCAGGCTCTGGAGCTCGCAGCAGTCCGGCGTCGTCCGCGTGGAGGCGATCACGCGCTCGCCATAGGCGTACTCGACGGTGGAGATCAGGCCGGTCCGGCGTCCGTCGGCCTGCAGCACGTCGCGGAGCAGACCGGCCACGGTGGTCTTGCCGTTGGTGCCGGTCACGCCGTAGACGGCCAGCGCGTGCGACGGATCGTGGTGGATCGTGCAGGCCATGCGCGCCAGGGCGGCGCGCGCGTGGGCCAGCTGGATCCAGCGCGGACCGGTCGGCGGCGGCGGCTGTTCCGCCGCGACGGCGACGGCGCCGCGGGCGACGGCCTGCTCGATGTGCCGGTAGCCCTCGTCCTTGTAGCCGCGGATGGCGACGAAGAGGTCGCCGGCGCGTGTCTGGCGCGAATCGCAGGAGACCCCCGCGATGTCCAGGGTGCCGGGGGCCGTGCACGCCACGACCTCCACCTGCTGCAGCAAATCCGCGAGTTTCATGATGACTTGTTCCGCAGGGTGCCGTTGCTAACTAAACTTCGAGATCCTCAGAGTGTTTCCTGTTCGGCGTCCGCCGGCACCGTGACGGGCAGTTCGAGATACCGCGCGACGACGAGGGCGAGCCGGGAGAAGACGGGGGCCGAGACGGCGCCGCCCGTCCGCAGGCCGCGGGGACGGTCGATGATCACGATCATGCCGAAGACGGGATCCTCCGCCGGCACGAAGCCGACGAACGAGGCCCAGTAGTCGGTCTGCGAATAGGCGCCGTCGACGACCTGCTGCGCCGTGCCGGTCTTGCCGGCGATCGTGTAGCCCTCGATGGCCGCGCGGCGTCCCGTGCCCTCCTCGGTGACGGAGACGAGCATCTCGCGCACCTGGGCGGCTACCGCGGGCCGGATCGGGCGCCCGATGACCTTCGGGCTGTTCTCCAGGATCTTCTCGCCGCGCGGGGAGACGACCTTCGAGACCACGTAGGGACGCATGAGGCGGCCGCCGTTGGCGATCGTGCAGTAGGCGTTGAGCATCTGCAGCGCGGTCACCGAGATGCCCTGGCCGATCGCGATGCGGGTCGGCGTGACCATGGCCCAGCGGGACGCCGGCGACAGCAGGCCGCGCTCCTCGCCCGGCAGGTCGATGCCCAGCGGCGCGCCGAAACCGAAACCGCGCAGGTAGCACTCCATGCGCCGGTTGCCCAGGAGCAGGCCGATCATGGCGGCGCCGATGTTGCTCGACTTCTTCAGGATGGTCCGCACATCCACGCGTCCGTAGACCTTGTCGTGCAGGACATGGCCGCCGTAGTGCCAGGAGCCGTGGCCGACATCGAAGACCGAGTCGGGCGTGATGAGACCCTCGTTCAGGGCGGACGCCACGATCACCGACTTCATGGTCGATCCCGGATCGTAGACCTGGCCGATATTGGGGTTGCGCCAGACGACCGCAGGCACCTCGAGATAGCGTTCCGGATCGAAATCGGGCGTCGCGGCCATGACGAGGATCTCGCCGGTCTTCACCATCTGCACGATGACCTGCGCCCCGGCGGCCTGGGCATGCGCCACGCCTTCCGCCAGCTCCTGCTCCGCCTTCAGCTGCAGCGTCTGGTCGAGCGTCAGGTGGACATGGGCGCCGTCGATCGGATCCGCGGTGGTGGCGCGGCGCGCGCGGATCTCGCGCCCGACGCCGTCCCGCGTGCCGTCGATGAAGCCGTCCGTTCCCTGCAGGAAGCGGTTGTACTGCTGCTCGATGCCGGCCGCCCCGGCCTGCTGCCGGTCCACGAAGCCGAGGACGTGCGACAGGCAGCGCCCCAGCGGATACTGGCGCCGCAGCACGCGCTCCAGGCCCACGCCGCTGTAGCGGGCGCTGTTGGTCACCAGCGCGAGGACGCGGTCGTCGAAGCTGATGCCCTGCACCATGTACTTGGAGCGGCGCGAGCGGAAGTCCAGGAGCACCGCGTCGGTGTCGCGTCCGGTCAGTTCCGCGACGGCCGAGGCGATCTCCGGCACGTGGTGTTCCGGCTTCAGGCAGGAGTAGTCGAGAAAGACGCGGCGGCCGGGCTGCGTGATGGCCAGCGGACGCCCCGCGCGGTCGCGGATGAACCCGCGCGCGGCGGGCAGCCTGCGCGTCCACTCGGTGCGGTTGCGGGGCGCCAGGTCGCCCAGGTGCAGGTAGGCCGCGCGCGCGCCCAGCAGCAGGTACCAGCCTAGCAGCAGGACGGGCACGGCCCAGAAGCGCAACCTTTGGCCTTTCACCGGCATCGTGTCCCCCCCCCGCCGTCCGGCCGGACAGCCGAACCGGCTAGCGGTTGGCAAACTGGTCGCGCGGGCGGTAGACGCCGCCGGGCGCGGCATCGAGACGTACGACCTGATCGCCGCGCGGCAGCAGCATGTTCAGGCCGTGGCGGTTGAGCGCGAGATCGATCTGCTCGGTGGTGGTCATCAGGCCCCAGCGGTTCTGCTCGCGGCGCAGCTTGAAGGCGATGTCCTCCTGCTCGGCCTCCAGCGCGCGGATGCGTTCGCTGAGGCTGCCGCACGTGCTGTCGAGCAGCACGTAGGCGATGGAGAAGCCGACCACCAGCAACAGCACGCTGACCCAGCGTGTCGGCATCAGGCTGGCGTGAACCCTTTTTTTCCGGTTGCGTTTCATTTCAGCGATCCTCGTTCAATACATTCCCTTGCGGAATCGTCCTCCGGGCGCGATCCTGGCGCCCGGTCTCGAAAAGTGGTCCGTCGCCGGCCGCCGGGCGGACGACGGCGCGCAGCTTCGCGCTACGCGCACGCGGGTTGCGGCGCACCTCTTCCTCTCCGGGCCGCAGGGCCCGGCGCGCGACCCAGTCCATCCGCGGCAGACGGCCTTCCCAGTGCGAGCCGCCCTGCTGCAGCGCGACGTCCCGCCCGACGTGCTCCGCGAAGCAGCGCTTGACGAGTCGGTCGCTCAGGCTCTCGAAGGTGATGACCGCCAGCCGCCCACCGGGCCGCAGCCGCTCCATCGCCGCCTCCAGTGCCGCCGCCAGCGCGTCCAGTTCGCCGTTGACGGCCATCCGCAGCGCCTGGAAAACCCGCGTCGCGGGATGCCGTTTGCGGTCGCCGCGCCCGCCAAGGGCGTGCGTGACAACTTCCGCCAGATGCAGGGTGGTCATGATCGGCGCCCGCTCGCGCTCGCGGATGATCGCGCGGGCCACCCGCATGGCCTGCGGCTCCTCGCCCAGCGTCCGGAAGCACGTCGCCAGGCCGACCGCATCGAGCCGGGCCAGCAGCTCGGCGGCCGTCTCGCCGCGCGTGGGATCCATCCGCATGTCGAGTGCGCCGTCCTGCTGGAAGCTGAAGCCGCGCGCCGCCTCGTCGAGCTGCCCGGAGGAGACACCCGTGTCGATCACGACGCCATCCAGGGCGGAGAAACCGTGCGCGTCGGCCAGCGTCCCCAGGTCGGCATGGTTGCCCTGCACGCAGACCGCGCACCCCGGCGCCGCCTCCCGCAGGCGCGCCGAGGCGCGGTCGATCGCGGCCGGATCGCGGTCGATGCCCAGCAGGCGGCCTCCGGGAGCGGCACGCCGCAGGATCTCGACAGCATGCCCAGCCTCGCCCAGCGTGGCGTCCAGATAGACGCCCCCGGGACGGACCGCCAGGCAGTCTACCGTCTCCTGCAACATGACCGGAACATGCATGGCACTACCCGCATCGTCAGAAACCAAGCTCCCGGGCCGCATCGGCGAACTTCTCGAAGGCCTCCCGTTCCGCCGGCGCCGACGCGTCCGACCAGACCTGGATACGGTTGAAGGCCCCGATCAGCACCAGGTCGCGCTTCACGCCCACGCGGTTGAGCAGGCTGTCGCAGATCCGGATGCGTCCCTGCGAGTCGATATCCAGCGTCTCCGAGATCGAGCCCACCCAGGTGACGAACTCCGAGGCCCGCCGATCCGTCAGCGCCGCCGCGCGCAGCCGGCCGAGGCGGCTCTCGATCTCGTCCGGAGGAAAGACATCGAGACAGTTGAGCTGATTGAGATCGGGCATGACGTAGACGTAGGTGGGATTGCCCATGCGGTTACGGAAGGTCGCGGGAATCGTGATGCGCCGCTTGGGATCGAGACGGTGCGGAAAACGCCCCAGCAATGAACCGGCGCGCGCCTGGAAACCGACTTTGTCGTCCGCATCTGACACTTCTTGACCTTTCGCGCCACCATTAAACACTTTTTGACACCATCCGTCAACAGGTAAGGCACTTTATTTTTTCGGGATTTCGGGTTTTCGGATTCGCCGGCGCGGTGCGGATTCGATATGCTGTCAAACGTCTGCAAAACATGCCTCTCGTTCCCGAAACCCCGCTCGCCCCGCTGCCGCTCGCCGCCGTCTGGCTCATCCTCCTGCTGGGCCTGCTGGGCGCGGGTCTGCTCGTCCGGTTGCTGCTCCGGGCCGCGCCGCGCCGGGCCGCGGCCCGGCGACACCTGCGTGACCAACTGGCGGCCTTGCCGGCGGCCGATCTGGAGGTCTGGCCGCTCGTGCTCATCCTCGCCTGGAGCTGCGCGCTGGCGGTGATGCAGGCGCTGCAGCCCGCGCCGCCTGCCGCGCCACCCCTGCCCTCCCTCGGATCCCTGCTGGCGGGCGGCCTGCTCCAGAACGGTCTGCTGGCGCTGGCGGTCGCCGTCTGCCTGCGCCTCTCGGGACGCGGCTGGCGCACGCTCGCGGGCGCGGTCGGCAGCGACCGGCTCGATCACGCACGCGCGGCCGCCGCCGGTGGTCTGCGCGGGGGCGTCATGCTCCTCGCGCCGGCCTGGCTATTGGCCGGGGTCAACGCCGCCATGCTGCAGCGGCTCGCGTGGCCGGTGGAACCGCAGGAGGCGCTGCAATGGCTGGCCAGCGGTCAGCTCGGCGCCTGGCGGGTGCTCGTGCTGCTGTTCGCGTCGCTCGTGCTCGCGCCGCTCGCCGAGGAAGTCGTCTTCCGGGGCATCCTCCTGCCCGTGCTCGCGCGACACGGCACACGCCCCTGGCGCGGCCTGCTGCTCTCGTCGCTGCTGTTCGCCGCGCTGCACCTGCATGCCGCGAGCCTGCTGCCGCTCCTGGCCGTGGGCGGCGCCTGCGGACTGGGCTTTCTCGCGACCGGGCATCTGCTGACGCCCATCGTGATGCACGCCCTCTTCAACGCCGTCAGCCTGCTGGCCCTCTTCGCGCATCCGTCATGAGGCGCGGGCCGCCGCCAGCACGCGGCGCGGATTGTCGCACGTCAGGCGCCGCACGTCGGCCTCGGCGAGCCCCAGCTGGTCGCGCAGGTTGGCCGCCGTGCGCTGCATCGTGCCCGCTGAGCCGACGAGGTGCGAACGGTCCGGTGCCCAGGCGGCCAGATCCTCGCCGACCAGCACCTGGAAGGCGCCGATGCCGTAGAGGCCCGGCCCCATGCCCGCCGCCTGCATGGCGTCGGTGACGACCACGGCGTGCTCGAGTCCGCAGGCGCGGAGGTAGTTGCCCAGCGCGAAGAACGGGATGTGCACGCCGTCCGCGATGAAGCAGAGGGTCAGTTGTCCCCGCAGCGAGAGCGCGCGCTGGATGATGTTGTCGTGGCGGTGCATCATCAGCGGGCAACCGTTGCCCGTGTGGGTGTAGAGCGAAAGCCCGGCATCGGCCGCCGCCTGGAGCGTCTCCAGCGACGGGTCGCAGTGCCCGGCCGCAACCACCACGCCCTGGCCAACGAGCCAGCGGGTCGCCGCGAATCCCGGATCGCGCTCGGGGGCCAGCGTCAGGATGCGGAGCAGGCCGCCGCAGGCGTCGTAGAGGCGCTTGACCTCGTCCAGCGCGGGCGGGATGATCGCCGCCGCCTCGTGCGCGCCGCGGTAGCCGGGGGCCGGATTGATGAAGGGCCCCTCGACATGGAGACCGGCAATACGCCGGCGGACGGCCGGCCGCGCCTCGCGGGCGGCCACGATCCTGCCGAGGCGCCGCACCATGTCGGGCATCGGGGCGGTGACGATGGTGGCCAGGATGCCGTCCACCCCGTCGTCCCCGAGACGCGCGCACATGCGCTCGATCTCGTCGTCCGTGACGTCGTCGCGGTTGAGATCGACGCCGCCGTAGCCGTTCACCTGCAAGTCGAAGAATCCGTTGGTCATGGTTCACTCCCGCGTCGGTTGCGCCGCCGGCAGGGGTTGCCGGCGGCAGACAAAGATCAGCCCGCCGATCGAAACGTAGAGCAGCGTGGCGGCGACATAGAGCACGGAGAGCGCCGCGGCCTCGCCGGGTCCGCGGCCGACGGCCAGCATGAACCAGACGTAGCCGGTGTCGCGCAGACCGATGCCGAAGATCGAGATGGGGATCATCTCCATCAGCGTGATGAAGGGAACGAAGAAACAGAAGGGGGCCAGCGGCACGCCGAGCCCGATGGCCTGTCCGAGACAGAAGACGGCCAGAATGGCGAAGCCCTGGAAGACGAAGGAGATCAGGAGCGACTGGATCCAGACGGCCGGGCGCCGCGTGTAGGCCTGGATCGAGCCGAGGATCTTGTCCAGCACGGTCAGCACCCGCGCGCGGATCCGCCGGGGAAGCTGCGCGGCGATCCGGCGGAGCCACGCCTGCTCGATCAGCGCCGCGAGCAGGGCGGCGAGGGCGCCGAGCGCCACCGCGGGCAGCAGCAGGAAGCGGTCGTTCCAGTTGGGAATGGCGCCGCGCGACACGAAGGAGAAGACGAGCCCGTAGAGCGCCAGGGCCAGGAACCCGGTCAGGCGGTCGGCCAGGATCGAGGCGGCGGTACGGGCCGTTCCGGACGTGTGGCGGCCGATGTCCGCGATCCGGTAGGCATCGCCCCCGATGGTCGACGGCAGGAAGAGGTTGAAGAAGGATCCGGTGAGGTGGCTGGCGAAGAGACGGCCCAGCGGCTGGATCAGGTTGTCGGCGGCCAGCAGCAGGCGCCATTTCAGGGAGCTGATCAGCGTGTTGGCCGCCAGCAGCAGGAAGAAGAGCGCCAGCCAGATGGGTTGCGCGTGGCGGAGCTGTTCGCGCAGGGCGATGAGATCGACGCGGCGGTAGAGCAGGATCAGCAGTACCGCGCTGACGGCGGCCTTGGCGACGAACAGGAGGGTGCGCTTCATGGCTTCAGACCTGGCGGATGACGCGGGCCGGCACGCCCACGGCGAGTTGGCGGTCGGCCACCGGCTTCGTGACCACCGCGCCGGCGCCGATGACGCTGCGCGCGCCGACCGAGGCGGCATCCAGGACGGTCACGCGGGCGCCGAACCAGCAGTCGTCGCCGATGACGAGCTCCCCGCGCGTGCCCATGCCGCGCTGCTCCGCGAAGGGCGTGGCGTCCTGGTAGTCGTACTCGCCGCCGCTGAGGAAATAGCAGTAGGCGCCGATCATGCACCCCTGCCCCACCCGCAGCCGGTTGGAGGAGAAGAGCGTGCAGTGGGCCGAGAGGTTGACGCGGTCGCCCAGCACGATGTCGCCGTTCTTGCAGTAGACCGACGAGTGGCGCCCGATGTAGACGCGCTCGCCCAGCGAGAGACCCGTGTTCGTCTCGCCCTTGGCGTCGAGCAGGGCGAAGTCGTCGACGATGCAGCCGCGACCCAGGTCGATCTTGTGCGCGTGCCGCAGGGTGACGCTCCGTCCGAAGACCACCCCGCCGCCGCAGGAGCGGAACATGCAGGGGTAGAAGAGGCGCCGCAGGGCGAGGCCCAGCGCGCCGGGGAGGTTGGAGAAGAGCAGCACGAGCAACTCGTTGCGGACCACGCGCCAGAGGGCCACGTCGCCATGCACGAGCCGGCAATACTGGCGGAAGGCCCCTCCGCCCCCCGTCCCGATGTCCTTGACCTTGACTGGTTCCGCCATGGTATCGCTCCTCCCGCGTCCGGCCTAGCGCAGTGCCGCGAGCAGCCGCGCCTGCACGGCCTCGGGCGAGTACTCGCGCCGGGTGAAGTCCCGCCCGCTGGCGCCCAGGGCCGCCGCGAGTTCCGGGTGGTCGAGCAGCAGGTTCAGGCTCTCCTGGAACTCCGGGTAGTCGCGGAACCAGAGGCCGCCGCGCGCCCGGCGCGTCTGCTCGCGGAGCACGACGCCGCGGTCGTGGACCAGCACGGGGCGTCCGGCGAGCCAGCTCTCCAGCAGCACGATGCCGAGGCTCTCGTTGACCGAGGGGTGGCAGAAGGCCACGGCCCCGGCCATGATGTCGTGCTTCTCCGACTCACCGACAAAGCCGAGGTCGATCAGGTGCCGGCGCATGCCCTCGGGCACCTCGGCAGTGCCGCTGCCGGTCAGCACGAGCTTGACGTCGCGCCCCGTGATGCGCCGGAAGGCGGCCCAGTAGTCGACGAGCAGCGGCGTGCCCTTGAGCGGCTCGCGCCGGCCGCAGTAGAGGATATAGGGCGCCGTCAGCCCGAGCCGTCCGGCGCAGGCGGCGG
>Ga0123332_1005540_pt1 | contig 10664 bp, 11 predicted proteins | sample BioC12SIPDNA_4_FD_89958 | JGI IMG/M metagenome (GOLD analysis project Ga0123332, IMG submission 89958) | Anaerobic biogas reactor microbial communites from Washington, USA - Biogas_R2_A C12 SIP DNA | ecosystem: Engineered > Bioreactor > Anaerobic > Unclassified | place: Washington, USA... | reverse complement strand
TCGGCGACGTGTCCCACCAGTTGCGCAGTCGGCTGACGGCGATTCACCTGCGGTTGGACGAGTTGACCCTGCACGACGATCCCGCCGTGGTGAGCGAGGCCGAAGCCGGCATGGAGCAGGTTCAGCGGCTGGCGAGTGAACTCGACGAGATGATCGCGGCCTCGCGCGCCGATTCCAAGGCGCGGGTGTCGGTCGACATCGCGGCGGTGGTGGAGACCCTGGTCGGTGATTTCGAGCCGTCGTTCAGTGCGGCGGGCCGGTCGATCCGCGTGGAGCTCGACGAGCCGGGGCTCAACGCGTACGGCCGACCCGGTCGTCTGCGCGAGGCGCTGAGCGTCCTGGTCGACAACTCCCTGGTTCACGGCGGCGGCGAATGCGTGATCGGCGTCAGCGCGCTGCCTGCGGCCGAGATGATCCGCATCGCGGTCTCCGACGGGGGCTCCGGCGTGCCGGACGACCTGGCACCGGACATCTTCCGACGGGGGGTGTCCGGGGGAGGCCGCAGCGGGTATGGGCTGTCGTTGGCTCGCGCACTGGTGGAAGCGGACGGGGGGCGTCTCGCTTTGGTCTCGCGACGCCCCGCGGTGTTCACCGTGGTGACCCCGATGTGCACCGGCGCCGAGCCCCCGGAGGAGCCCGACTCGCAGGTCAGGCGTGTCCGAGTTCCTCATCGCTGAGTTCGGTGGCGGCGGCTTTCGAGTCGGTGGAGCCGCCCTCTCCGCCGCGCGGCTGCTCGTCTGGGAACGCGAAGCGGCGCAGTGCCCAGAAGCGGAAGCCCATGCCGAGCAGGTTGCCGATGATCATGCCGAGCATGAAGTCGACGATCGCCAGCTCCAGGCCCGCGATGTTCTCGCGCATGTGGAAGACGTTGTTGCCGAGCCAGAGCGGGCCCGAGGCCAGCAGCACGCCGATGCCGCTGATGATGAAGAAGAGAGCTGCCTCGTGGGAGCGCTCACGACCGCCGCGGTTCTTGAACGCCCATTCGCGATTCAAGATGTAGCTCAGCACCACGGCGACGCCGCCCGAGATGACGCGGGCGATGACGGGTTTGGTGTCGAGGATGGTGAACGCGAGCAGGAAGTAGACCGCGGTGTCGACGACGAAGGTGGTGCCGCCGACGATTGCGAACTTGATGAATTCGCTGTGCTTCAACACCAGTCGTCGCACGGGTTGAGGCAGGCTGTTCACTACCCCGTCAATGGTCGGCACAAGGTTCGAGTGTAACTACTCGGACCCGGTCGACGTGCATCGACAGGCGTCGGTGCACGTCGCACCTCGTCGGCATGACAAACTCGACGTGTGACTTCCAGCCCTGACCGCCGCACCGTCGGCATGCCCACCGTGACCATGATCGGCGGTGGTCAGCTGGCGCGAATGACGCACCAGTCGGCCATCGCACTGGGACAGTGCCTGCGCGTTCTGGCGGGCAGCGCTGACGAACCCGCTGCTCAGGTGAGCGCGAATGTGGTTCTCGGCTCGCACGACGACCTCGAAGCGCTCCGTGCTGCGGCCGAGGGCGCCGTCGCGCTGACCTTCGATCACGAAGGCGTGCCGCTGGCGCACCTCGAGGCACTCGAGGCCGACGGCGTGCAGGTCCGACCGCCGTCGAAGGCCCTTCACTTCGCGCAGGACAAGATGGCGATGCGCAAGCGGCTGTCGGAGCTGGGGCTCCCCGTCCCGGCGTTCGTGGACCTCTCGGGCGAGGCGTCCGCCGCGCGCGAGGCGCTGATCGAGTTCGGCGAGTCGCAGGACTGGCAGGTCGTCATCAAGGCCGTCAGCGGCGGCTACGACGGCCGCGGGGTGTGGATCACCGACACCCGCGACGAGGCGCTCGCCGCCTTCGACAGCCAGGTGGGCGGCGACGTCGTCCTGATGGCCGAGCAGAAGATCGAGATGGCGCGCGAGTTGTCGGCGATGGTCGCGCGCTCGCCGTACGGTCAGGGCGCCGCGTGGCCGGTGGTCGAGACGGTGCAGCGCAAGGGGCAGTGCGCCGTCGTCATCGCGCCCGCGCCGGGACTGGATCCCGATGTGGCGGAGAAAGCACAGCAGATGTCGTTGACGCTGGCCGACGAACTCGGCGTGGTCGGGGCGATGGCGATGGAGCTGTTCGAGACGGTCGACGGCGACTTGATCGTCAACGAACTCGCGATGCGCCCGCACAACAGCGGCCACTGGACGATGGACGGCGCGGTGACCTCGCAGTTCGAGCAGCATCTGCGGGCCGTCCTGGACTATCCGCTCGGCGACACCGCGGCACGCGCGGACGTGACGGTGATGGCCAACATCCTGGGCGCCGACCGGGCGCCGGAGATGGCGATGGATGAACGTCTGCACCATCTGTTCGCGCGGATGCCGGAAGCCAAGGTGCACATGTACGGCAAAGGGGAGCGGCCGGACCGCAAGATCGGCCATGTCAACATCGTCGGTCGCCCCGGCGAGACCCTCGACGACATTCGCGAACGTGCCGAGCGCGCAGCGCGGTGGATGAGCACCGGCACCTGGTCCGACGGCTGGGACCCGCACGCCTGACGCCTGCGCGGCGCAGGCGTGACCGGCGCCGTCGAAGTTCACCAGCAGACCCCTACCCAGCAGACCTCACCGCAGCCAACAACAGGGAGACCGAAGACCAATGAGTACCCCGAACACCCCTCCGGCACCGCGCGTCGGTCTGATCATGGGAAGCGACTCCGACTGGCCGACCATGAAGGCCGCCGCCGAGGCGCTCGTCGAGTTCGGCGTTCCGTTCGAGGTCGGCGTGGTGTCGGCCCACCGCACCCCGCAGCGGATGCTCGATTATGCGAAGAACGCCGCCGACCGCGGTGTCCAGGTGATCATCGCCGGTGCCGGCGGCGCCGCGCACCTGCCGGGCATGGTCGCGTCCGCCACTCCGCTGCCGGTGATCGGTGTGCCGGTGCCGCTGAAGTATCTCGACGGCATGGACTCGCTGCTCTCCATCGTGCAGATGCCGGCCGGGGTGCCGGTCGCGACGGTGTCGATCGGCGGCGCCCGCAATGCGGGCCTGCTCGCCGTGCGGATCCTCGGCGCCGCGGAGCCCGCCCTGCGGTCGGCCATGACCGAGTTCCAGACCGGTCTCGAGGAGATGGTGCTGGAGAAGGACGAGAACCTGCGTCGCAGCCTGCTGGAGGGCTGACGCCGCTACGGTGCGCCGAACCCCCTCGTGAAGTCGTCCGGGTGGGTCACCGGGGCGCTCAGCATTCCGGTCACCGCATCGGCGATGAAACTGCCGACGGACGCCCAGTTCCCTTCTGTGGTGCCTGCTACGAGTTCAGTCTCGTAGCGCGCGCTCAGGCCGAGCGTGAGGCCGGTGACGATGCGCATCCGTGTCCGGAGGACCGGTGCGGGGACGTGGGACACGCCGTCTGCACCGATCGGCCCGCTGTCGGGTTGCAGGCTCTCGTCGATGTCCGCGCGCAGTGACTCCGCGACCGACGGCAGAAGCATCGCCTGGTAGGTGAATCGCGCGCGGTAACTCGGGACCGGCAGCGAGTCGAGGTAATCGATCCACGGCCGAACGCCGACGTGCACCAGATCGCGGAGGGTCGGGGAGTCGGGGAGCCCGGCGGCGATCGTCGACCGCCGCGCGATCACGCCGTCGTGGACGCGGGCCAGCAGCGCGTGGATCAATCCGTCGCGGCTGCCGAAGTGATAGGCGATCGCCGAGTGGTTCGCCGTGCCCGCGCGCTCGGTGATCTTCCGGTTCGACACGGCGTCGATTCCGTGGAGCGCGAACTGCTCCTCGGCGACGTCCAACAACGTCTCCCGCGCGCGGTCCCCGTACCGTCCCATCGGTCGCCCTCTTCCTTAGTCGGTGTGTTCTCCGTTATGTCGGCATCGCAATTCTACGCCATATGTCTTAAAGTGGTTCGGGTACCGAGACGGCCCGAGCGAGGATGAGGAGTGGGGACATGTCACCCCAGGACGAGACACCCCAGGACGAGACATCCCGGGACGAGACACCCCAGGACGAGGCCCAGGCCCAGATCGATCAACCCCAGATGGATTAGGAAGCGCCAGACAAGGAAGCGGCGAAGCGGGCGAGGATCGAATCCATCGCCCGCATCGTCATCATGTTCGCGATGCCGCTGGTGATCGTCGGCATGATGATCTGGGGCTACATGGGTGCGATGCATTCGCCGACGCCCCACGACATGCCGATCACCGTGTCCGTCCAGGGCGCGGAGGCGTTCGCCGAAGCGTTGACCGCGGCCGACGCCGACGCCGTGGACGTCCGGATCGTCGCGGACCCGAACGAGGCGCGAGCCAAGGTGATCGACCGCGAGACCGTGGGCGCGGTGGTGCTCGACGAGCACGGTGCGACCCTGTTCACCGCGAGCGGTGCCGGCGCCTCCCAAGCGGGCATCGTGACGGGACTCGTCACGCTGGTCGCCGTGGTTCAGGGGCTGACGGTGCAGAGCGAGGACCTGGTCCCGCTGCCGCCCAACGACCCCGCCGGTCTCGGTGCGATGTTCTTGACGACCGCGATCGTGATGGCGGGCTACCTGCCGTTGAGCTTCATGTTCTCGAACTCTCCGCACCTTTTCGTCCTCCGTCGCTTCCTGCCGCTGCTGCTGGGGTGGGCGGTGCTGATCGCCGGCGTCCTCGTGCTGGTCGCCGGTCCGATCCTGCACGTGGTGCCCGGCGACGAGGTGCTCCCGGTGATGGGCATCGCCGTTCTGGGCGTGGTCGCGATCGGCCTCGTGCAGCTGTTCTTCACCCGCATCATCGGGGCGATGGCGACGATTCTCGCGATGCTCCTCCTGATGGTCCTGGGCATGCCCAGCTCCAACCTGAGCATCTCGATCTACACGGCGCCGCCGTTCTACGACGTGTTCCACTCGTTCTTGCCGCTGCCCGCGATCGGTGAAGCGCTGCGATCGGTGCTGTACTTCGGTGGGGACGGCGCGGGCAAGCACCTCGTGCTCCTCGGCATCGGCGGGTGCGTCGGACTGCTCCTGACCGTGCTGGTCGATTGGCGTAAGCGTCGAACTTCCCGCTCGGCGACAGTCCGACTGTCCATGCCGTCGCTGCGGGGCGCAGCGCAACCGGATACGCCGTTCTGGCGGTACACCGCATTGCTGTTCTTCCCGCTCACGATGGTCGCGATGATGATCACCGCGATGCTCGGCGCGATGCACTCGCCGACGCCGAAGGAGATGCCGGTCGCCGTCGTCGCGGCACCGGGCCAGGCGCAGGGCGTGGTCGACGGGTTGAACGCCCAGATGCCGGGCATGTTCGACATCAGTGTCGTCGACTCGGCGGAGGAGGCGCGGTCGCAGGTCGCGGCGCGCGACGTCGTCGGGATGTACATCGCGATGGGCTGGCTGATGGCGGGCTTCATGGTGATCATCGTCGGGGCGAATGCGGCGCCCGCGAGCAGACCGCTGCCCAAACTCCTGCCGATCATCGGGGCCTATTCGGCGTTCATGTCGGGCGTGATCCTGCTGATCGCCGGTCCGATCACCGGCAGCATCGACGTCGGGCATTCCTGGGACCTGTGGGCGACGGGCGCCATCGCGATCTTCTGCGTGGCGATGTTCGCCACCGTCTTCGAGCGGCTGGTGGGCATGCTGGCGACCATTCCGGTGATCGGCGTACTGATGTTCGTCGGTGTGCCCGCGTCCAGCGGCGCCATGTCGGTCTACATGGAGGCGCCGTTCTTCCGGCAGATCCACGACGTGATTCCGATGGGCGCGGGGGTGGAGGCCGCTCGGTCGATCCTCTACTTCGGCGGTGACACCCTCGGCGCCAGCATTCTGACCTTCGTCGCGTGGGGCGTCGTGTCGTTGATCCTGGTGGCGATCATCGATCGGGTCAAACCCGTGCGCACCACGGCGGAGATGATCGAGGTGCCGCACCCCGCGCTGGGCCGTGCGTATCGCCCGGCCGAGGAGGCCGTCGATCTGGCAGAGGTGGACGAACCTGCCGAGCCCGAGACGTCGGGCGGCGTCACCGTGGGCGCCTGACCGGACCCTACCGGGCGAGCCCGGCGACGACGTCGGCCGCGGGGATCGCCTGCGCGGCGCGGAAACCGATTCCCGCCCAGAGGTTGATCACCTCGGGGTCGGTGGCTCCGGCGCGTCGGATCGCGCCCGTCAACGTGTTGACCTGCGGGTACACTGGTGGCGCCGAGGCGGTGTTGGCTTCGATGAAGTCGTTCACCAGACCGCGCGCGAGCCGTCCGGAGTAGGCCCGCGTGGTCGCGGTCTCGCTGAATCTCGGGTCCACCAGTGCGTCGCGGTGTGCCTGCTTGGTGCCCGCCTCGGGGCAGCGGAGCAGCAGGGTGCCCACTTGGACGGCGACCGCACCGGCCTCGAGGAGTGCGACGACGTCGTCGCGAGAGCGGACGCCGCCCGCTGCGATCACCGGCAGACCGGTCGCTTCGACCACTGCCGCCGTCAGCGGGCGCGTCTCGATCGCGGGGTCGTCGTCCAGGATCCGGTAGGTGGCGCGATGCCCGCCCGCGGCGATGCCCTGCGCACAGAGTCCGTCGACGCCCGCGTCATGCGCGATCATCGCCTCCGCGACGCTGGTGACGGTGCCGGCGACGAAGACGTCTGCTCGGTGCAGGCGAGCGATCGTCGCCGCGTCGGCGCAGCCGAAAGTGAACGAGACGACCGGCACGCGTTCATCGATCAGCACCTGAATCTTGCCCTCGAACGAGTCGTCGGTGTACGGAACGGCCTCGGGCAGGTCGGTGCCGAGACGGCGGGCCAGCGGGAGGAGCTGCTCCCGGTAGGCGGCGAAGGCGGCGGCGTCGAACGGGATCTCCTCGGGGACGAAGAGGTTGACGCCGAACGGGGCGTCGGTGAGCGCACGGATCTCGCGGACGACGTCTCGCAACTGGTCGGGGGAGAGATAGGCGCCGCCGTAGAAGCCGAGGCCGCCTGCGTTCGAGACCGCCGCGGTGAGCTGCGGCGTCGAGGTGCCGCCTGCCATCGGGGCTCCGGCGATCCGGGCGTCGAGGTTCTCGAACCGGAACATGGTCACTCTCCTCTCGGGACCCGAACGATGTCCAGGTCGACGGTGCTGCGCAGGACGAAGCCCATCGCTTCGTACAGCTGACGGGCGGGGTTGTCGGCGGTGGTGTGGAGGAACGGGAGGTCCCCGCCGTCCACGATGAGTCGCGCGACCTCGGCGACCAGGGCGCGCGCGAGGCCACGTCCACGGGCGTCCGGGTGGGTGCAGACGGCGCTGATCTCCACCCAGCCCGGCAGGTGCAGCCGTTGGCCCGCCATGGCGAGCAGGCGTCCGTCGCAATCGCGGTAGCCGAGGTAGACGCCCGTCTCGATGGTCCGGGGGAGAAACGGCCCGGGTTTCGTCAGCTCCACGAGGGCGGTCATCTCGGGTACGTCGTCGACGCCGAGGACGGTGAATCCCGGATCTGGAATGTGCCTGTCGGCCGGTCGCGGCTCGTGGCCGACGACCATCTCGCCCGAGTACTGGACCAGGTCGAAGGTCTCGGGGTGCTGCCAGCCCGCAGGCAGCGGAGTACGACAGTCGCGCAGACCGACGGTGTTTCCAGGGCCCGCCAGCGCCGCCAGGTCGGCCCAGTCGTCGTTCGTGAGGCGGCGCGGATGCCCGTAGAACACCGAGACCTCGGGGTCGAACGCGACGATGCGTCCGCGTCGGCGAGCGAAGTGCGACTGCCTGCCGAGCAGGGCTTCGGTGAACGGGTCGTCGAGCGGGCTGAGGTCGACGGAACTGGTCACACTGCCAGCTTTCGCCGGAAGAAGTCGATGATCTCTTCCAAGGTGTCGTGGGTGGGCTCGCCCGGGGAGTCGATCAGGTGCTCGGTGACGACCGAATGCGGCGGAAGCAGTGCGTCGGGGGCCGCGGCGTCGTCGGGCAGCTCGACACCGATGAAGGCCTCGCCCAGGTGCTCGCGGAGAAAGTCGAAGCGGCTGCCCGGCACCATCATGTCGCCCTCGAAGCGGGCGCCCATCACCTGCAGGCCGCGGGCGCAGCGCGCCTGGACAGCGGCGAGGTCGTCGGGCGCGATGTCGATGTTCCGGCGGCGGCCGGGGCTGATGCCGAACGGCAGTGACGGCTGGGAGAGAACCGGTGCCAGCAGGACCGGGTCCACGGCCATCGCGAGGGCGAAGCCCCCGGTCACGCACATGCCGATGGCTCCGACGCCCGGCCCGCCGCACTCGGCGTGGGCGTGGCGAGCCAAGGCGCGGAGCCAGTGCACCACCGGCGAGCTCTTGCCGGTGGCGAAGATGGTGAACTCCCTGCTGACGCAGACTCTTCCGAGCGAGCGGGCCATCAGTGCGCCGACACGAGGCAAGTCGGTGAGGCCGTCGGGCACCGGGTCGGCGCCGTCGATGCCGAACAGCGACGGGACGAACACGGTGCATCCGGCATCGCTCACTCGTCGCGCGAACGCGGCGACCTTCGGCGTGACACCGGGAATCTCCGGAATCACGATCACCGCCGGGCCGGTGCCACGCCGGTAGTAGTGGTGGGTGACGCCGTTGTCGGTGAACTCGCCGCGGGAGAAGTCCGCCAAGACCTCTGCGCCAGGCGTCACGGCTGCTCCACGACCCGACCGTAGAGCACCGTCTTCGCGAGCAGCGCGGGGATCCGGGCCGACTTGACCACGTCGGGCGAATCGGACGGGAGCACGCGGACACCGGCGATCTCGAGGGTCTGCCCGCCGCGTTCCAGACTGAACTCGCCCGCGGCCAGCACGTTCTGGACCCAGTCGGCGTCGGCGCCGTAGTTCAGCGCGATGCTGAGGCGGCCGTCGTCGACGAACGCGAGGACCGGGGTCTCGTACCGGCGGTTGCTCTTGCGGCCGACGTGATGAACCACGCCCCAGGGGGCGATGCGGCCGGCCCAGAGGCCCTGGATCGGGTTGGTGACGTACTTGTTGGCGCGCGCGACGATGCGGGGAACCTTCATACCATCCAGCTTGCCGCATTCGAGCCCGCCGCGTGAGGCCGACCTGCCCGGTGCGTCTGCGGCGGGCGGTCGACTGCGCGATACTGGGCCCATGGTGACGACGGATCTGGTGCACACCGAGCCCGCTGAGTTCCGCATGCATGTGGTCGCCGAATCGATTCGGCTGTTCTCCGAGAAGGGCTACGAGTCCACGCCGGTGGATGAGATCGCCGCTGCCGCAGGAGTTTCCCGTCGGACGCTGTTCCGGCAGTTCCGGTCGAAGGAAGATCTGATCTTCGCCGATCACGAGACGCTGCTGGAGTTGGTGGCCGATCATCTCGCCGACGACTCTCGGCGCGACGGCGACCCGTGGTGGGCGGTCTGCGAAGCCGCCGAGTTGGTGTTCGCGCACTATGCGACGATCCGCGACCTGGCGATGCGTCGCTACCGCGTGGTGTCGCAGGTGCCTGCCCTGCGCGATCGGGAACTGGTGACGACCTATCGCTATCAACGCGTCTTCGAAGACTTCCTCCGGACTGCTCGGCCCGACGTGCCCCGGGTGCGGATCATCGCGTTCGCCGGGGCGGTCACCGGTGCCCACAACTACCTGCTCCGGTCCATGGTGCGCGGTGACGACGGTGCGACCGCCGAATCGCTGCGCCGGGAACTGCGCGCGCTGCGCGGCGTCGTCGACGAATTCGTCGACGGGGAGCAGTCGACGTCCCAGGTGGCCGTGGTGACTTTTCCGCCGGGTGCCACGCCAGACGAGATCGCGGACGCGGTCAGAAAGGGATTGACGCGGCACTGAGTGCCGTGGTGAACTGTAATAGAAGAAAACGACGGCACTCAGTGACAAGCTGGGCGTCACGAGAGCTGCGTGTCAGCTAAGGAGAGATGATGGGCAAGTTCGGAAACCCCGATTTCGACCTCTTCCAGCTTCCGGAGGAGCACCAGGCACTGCGCGAGGCCATCCGTGCGCTCGCTGAGAAGGAGATCGCGCCGCACGCGAAGGACGTGGACGAGAACGCCCGCTTCCCCGAGGAGGCTCGCACCGCCCTCATCGCCAACGGCTTCAACGCCGTGCACGTCCCCGAGCAGTTCGACGGTCAGGGCGCCGACTCGGTCGCCGCCTGCATCGTGATCGAAGAGGTCGCCCGCGTCGACGTCTCGGCCTCGCTGATCCCCGCCGTCAACAAGCTGGGCACCATGGGCCTGATCCTCTCGGGCTCGGACGAGCTCAAGGCGCAGGTCCTGCCGTCGATCGCCTCCGGTGAGGCCATGGCGTCGTACGCGCTCTCCGAGCGCGAGGCCGGCTCGGATGCCGCGGCCATGAAGACCCGCGCCCGCAAGGACGGCGACAGCTGGGTCCTCAACGGCTCCAAGTGCTGGATCACCAACGGCGGCAAGTCGACCTGGTACACCGTCATGGCCGTCACCGACCCGGAGAAGCGCGCCAACGGCATCTCCGCGTTTATGGTGCACAAGGACGACCCGGGCTTCACCGTCGGTCCGCTGGAGCACAAGCTCGGCATCAAGGGCAGCCCGACCGCCGAGCTGTACTTCGAGAACTGCACGATCCCCGCCGATCGCATCATCGGTGAGGAGGGCACCGGCTTCAAGACCGCTCTCGCCACCCTCGATCACACCCGTCCGACCATCGGCGCGCAGGCCGTCGGCGTCGCACAGGGTGCGCTCGACGCCGCGATCGCCTACGTCAAGGACCGCAAGCAGTTCGGCAAGAGCATCAGCACGTTCCAGGG
>Ga0123332_1005539_pt1 | contig 10665 bp, 13 predicted proteins | sample BioC12SIPDNA_4_FD_89958 | JGI IMG/M metagenome (GOLD analysis project Ga0123332, IMG submission 89958) | Anaerobic biogas reactor microbial communites from Washington, USA - Biogas_R2_A C12 SIP DNA | ecosystem: Engineered > Bioreactor > Anaerobic > Unclassified | place: Washington, USA... | reverse complement strand
TGTCGCGACTCACCGGTCAACGATCACCAGCTCCGATTCGTCAACGATGCCCCGACTCAGCAGTCAACGGTCACCAGCAAAACCCGAGGCCAGAACTGTCAACGATGTCGTGCTCCTGAACACCACCGCCACCGCCAGCCAGGGGCCGTCAACGAAAGTGATGGTCATATGCCGACGAAAGTCCGTGCGTGAGCTGGCCCGCTGACCGTGACCGGTCGGCGGGCCAGTTTTATGCCGTCGAGGGCGTCTAGTGGCGCGTTCGGGGCTTGGTTTGGGGGCCTAGATCGGGGTGTTTCAGGTAGAGGGCATGACGAGGCGCCCCGCATTTGCGGGGTTGCGCGTGGGGCGGATTCAGTCGCTGGTCAGGGTTCTGGTGGTGCGGCACCCGGTGGGTTCTCAGACCGTGCCCTGGTCCATTCGGGTCGGCGCACGTGGAGACGGCCTGCGTCATCGAGTTCGGCCTCCCGCAGGAAGGTGCGGATCAGTCTCCGTAGAGAACGTCCAGGGGAGGCATGTGGGGACAGCCCTCCTGCACAGCGACCGGCACCCCACCCGGCACACTCGTGTCTGGTGTCCAGAACCCGTTCTGGGGCGAGTAGCCCTGGCGGAAGACCTCCAGCGTGGGGACCTCCCCGACCTGATATCCAGCCGCAGCCAGGCAAGGGATGGTCTCCTGCTCGAACCAGGCGTAGATCGTGGCCAAGTGCTCCGGGGAGTAGGGCTGCAGGTAATCCATTCTCCGGGGGTACTTCGCCTCGCAGGTGTAGGTCGCCAGGTCGAAAGCGTCCACTTGCTCGGCGGGAACCTCCCAGTTCAGTCCCGCAGATTCGGAGTTGACCCGTGGCGGGAAACCCTCCTGGGTCATGCAATCCGCTCGGACGACCCGCCACTCGTCATCGTCAACCTCCCGGACCAGCGGGACGTCCGGACGCTCACCGTCCAGGCCCAGCTCGTCCCAGAATCCCTCGAGATGGTCCTCGAGAGACACCGTGGGAAAGGCTGAGTTGACCTCGTCTGCACCCGATTCCGTCGCCTCTCCCGAAGATGTGGTCTGCGGGTCGGGCCCCGTCGTGGGGGACTGATCGGCCTGCGGTGTGGACTGTTCGCCCTGCGACACCGCCTCGCTCTGGGGTGTCGGAGGCAGCGAGTCGCTATCGCCCTCACGTTGGGCTCCAGTGCAACTGGAGAGCACGAATAGGCACCCCGCCAGGAGCATCGCTGGGACTATCCCCTGAACTGTCGACACGACGTCCTCCCTGCGCTAACGTGTCACACGTCACACAACTACTTTGGGGACGGTACAACATGTGACGCAGTAAACAGCGTTTGGGCGCCGCCACGATCGTAGGAGTTTTCGCTGTGGGAGCTTTGGCGCTGCCAACTATGGCGGGCCAAATCAGCGGATATCGGACGTGCAACTCCAGTCAGACGGTTGGAGCCGCAAGCGGCACTCACTCCGTCCTCATCCACACGCACCGCTTCGAGTCCGATTCAGGCAGTGTCAGCGCGTGGAGTTCGCCAACCGCACGCACGTCATGGGCCACCATTGGCCCCTACAAGAACGCCCATTGGCGCGTCTCGAACGGAACATCGTCCGAGGCCATGAGGTCCGGATCTTCCTCGTGCATCTACCTGCCGTAGACGATGCCTGCTCCGGCTCAAATTCGCGTCTGACGCCTGCCCGTCAGGCGAGCACGGCGTCAACTGGCGCGGAGTGGCGTTGCCTCACGCGCTCGATACCTCAGCTACCGACTCGCTTCTGCCTCGTGCGCCGTGATGATCCGCCTGAAGTGGATCGCATCTCGTGCCGCGCTGCGAGGCGGTGAGTACTCGAAAACGAACATCACCGGGGCTTCAGGCTTGATTGTCACGCGTGGGGAAACGGGACGTTATGGATCTGTGCGTGTCTTGTCTCAGGACATGGGTGACAGTTCTGCCTCAGGACATCGGTGACGGTTGATGTGTCAGGACATCGGTGACGGTGGAGTTCTTTTCCCGACGTATCTGGTGCCGCGGGGTGGCCAGTTGTGTTCGAGGAGGACCTCGCCGTAGTCGTCGATGAAGCGGATCGTGGAGTCGTCCCAGTCGGGGGTGACCCAGTCGCCGGCTCGGGAGCTGGCGATGTAGTAGGTCACGCCGCGGAACATGACCGTGCCGTTGGGGTTGATCGCGATGCTGTCGTCGTCGGCGGGGACGTCCTGGCCGGGCAGCAGCACCTCCTGCGGGAGGTCCGGGACCTGCGCCTGCGGTTCGGGGCGTGGTGGCTCGGCCACGGGGGTGGCGTCCCAGGACTCCTGCGGGGTGATCCGCCCGGGTAGACCCTGGTGCGGGCGGTCGGTGTTGTAGAGCTATCAAACTCGTCGACCTGTTCCTGCAGTTCCTGGATCGTGGCCGCCAGGGGCTGGGCGTTGAGCCACCGGAAGAGAGTTTGGTGGAAGCGTTCGTTCTTGCCCTGGGTCGTCGGCTTGCCCGGTTTACCGGTCTTCCGATCATTCACCACCGAGGACGGTCGGTTCGTGCCTGACCTCGCGAATCCGGCCCAGGGAGTCGTGATCGACACTGAGGTCCGGGGTGGCTATCCAGTCCTGGCAGGCACGCGTTTACCTTACGATGCGGTGGCTTCGTTGTCCGAGGACGGACTCACGGACACTGAGATCATCTCCCTCTACCCGGCGGCCACGCACGACGGGATCACCGGAGCCCGCGAACTGGCGCAGCTCGTCGCGGGAGCCGCTTCCGCCGCGGCATGAAGGTCTTGCTGGACGAGTGCGTCCCAGCCCCTGTTCATCCGATCCTTCGGTACCTCTTGCGCGGACATGAAGTCGACTACGTGCCCGAGCTCGGCTGGGCAAGCAAGAAAGACATCCCCCTCCTGGGGGATGCCGCAAAGCGCGGCTATGCCATGTTCGTCACCAACGACCTCAACCAGTTCAACGACCCAGATGAGTGCGACGCGATCAAACGGTCCCGCATGCATCACGTCACGTACGAGACGGAGGACGGACTCGACGGTCTCGGGAGAGCGACCGGAGCGATCTGCGCGGCCATGCGCGGCATCGTCGAAGATCTCGACGCCGCCCCAGCACAACGCCTTGCCCGGGTAACCACTCTGAGTGGCCGCACGAAGCGCTACAGGATCAGTGATCCGTCGATCGACCCACCAAGCGGCTACTGGAAGTAGCCCGAGGTGTGCAACGACGGCCTCAGCCGTGTGCAACGTTTCCTGACGCGACTCCATCAGTGCAGGTCTAGGCACTTTCGTGGGAGGCCCGCCAGGGGGCTCTACGCAAGTCTGAGCCCTGATCACGGAAACTCCCGCCAGCAGATCGCGGCGGGAGTCTCCGTGTCATCGGGGTCGTCGAGGCGTCGATCGAGCGTCGGAGGTGGTCGACGCCGCGGTGAGCTTGTGGCGAGAGAACGCGTCGAGCCAGGCGTCGACGGCGATCCCGTCGAGGTGCAGATCATCTAGTTTGCCGACGAAGCAGCTCTGTCCTCGTACTTGCTGCTGCGGGAGACGAGGATCTTGACCTGCGGCCGGATGTGGCTACATTTGTGGCTATGAGTGTGGATGCTGCGATGGCCTTGCGAGACGTGAAGAACCGCCTGTCCGAGGTGGTGGATCAGGTCCAGAGAGAGCATGACCGGGTCGTCATCACTCGTCACGGCAAGGCGGCTGCGGTGGTCATCAGCACCGACGACCTGGAGTCGCTGGAGGAGACGCTGAAGGTCGTGAGTCGACCCAAGCTCGTCGCCCAGGTTCGAGACAGCCTCGCTGAGCTCGCCGCCGGCGAGGCCGAGGTCCTCAGCAAGGAAGAGATCCTTGCCACGCTGCGCCCCTGATGGCGGAGGAGCACGAGGTCGCGTGGACGCCCACGGCCAAACGGGCGCTGCAGAGGCTGCCCGAGAAGGTGGCCACGGCGGCCATCGAGGTCATCTACGGCCCGCTCGCGAACAATCCGCAGCGTGTCGGTAAGGCCCTGCGCTTTGACCTTGAAGGGCTGCACAGCGCACGCCGCGGCGACTACCGGATCACCTACCGGATCGACGATCGCGTGACCATCATCGCGATCGAGCATCGCGCGGACGTCTACCGCTGACACTCCTTGCGGCAATTGTGAGCTGACTGTCGGCACGCGTCTCGTGGATCTACGCTCGAACGATGCGCGATGAAGCCGCAACCCCGGAGGATCTGTTTCAAGGGTTCCCAGAAGGTCTTGCGATGTGCCGGGCGGTCCAAGAGGCCGTGTCCACAGTCGGCGAAACGACTGTGAGGGTGACCAAGAGCCAAATCGCCTTCGGCCGCCGCCGTGGCTTCGCCTACGTCTGGCGACCGGGGCAGTACGTCAACAGCGAGGTGCCAGCGGTGCTCTCCATCGCGCTGCCGCGTGAAGTGAAGTCCGAGCGTTTCAAGGAAGTTGTGCATCCCTCGGCGAATGTGTGGATGCACCACATCGAACTTCACGACCCTGCTGAAGTGGACGATCAGATCGTCGAATGGCTCACCGAGGCATACGCGAGCGCCAGCTGAACGCGGCAGATGAGGTCCGCGGCCTGCACCGCGTCCTCCGGCAGCACCGTGCTTGAGCGCGCTGCGATGGACTCGCGATAGCCGGAGTTTCTGCTTGACCGGCTTGACCTACGTGCGGGTGCGCGTAGGATTGGTCATGAGGCCACTTGACTGGCTTGACCGGAATGACGAGTGCACACGGCACATCCATCGTGAGGAGGAGGTTCCCATGGCTGTATCCAAGAGGCAGGCGAAGGGCCGCGCGCTCAAGACCACCTCACCAGTCAGCGGACGGTTCGTCTCCACCACGACCGACGTCGTGGCGCCGGACCGAGTTGCGGATGTGAAGGTGCTCGATTCCCAGCGTGCGTCCCAGAAGGGCGCACGCGACAAGCTCATCGAAGGGGCAGCGCTCCTTGAGGTGTCCACCGGGCCCGGGAGGTCGGAGACTTTCACGATTGGTGACGATCTGGCCGCCTACTTGAAGGCGCTGCGCGCCCAGATTGACCAGGTGGTCCTTCCCAGCGTGCTTGCTCGCCTGCTGAAGGGTGCGGCCCCGATCGCGCCTGAGAAGCTCGCGCAACGGATGCTCGCGGTAGCACCCGCGCCAGCCCCGGCGAACAAGATGGCCGCTCAGGTCGGCCCGGAGTACTACGACACCAACGGCGTGAAGACCATCCTCGCCGGACCTGGTGCTGAACCGATCTCCAAGCAGGCGGTCGAGCACCGCCGTAACAAGCACACCATCCTGGCGTTGCAGACAACCGACCGCCGGTGGATCTACCCCACATGGCAGTTCCGAGACCACGACGTTCTGCCCGGCCTGGCCGACGTCCTCACCACGTTCCACCCGCCACACGCCAAGCGCGACCAGGCTGCTCCCAGCGCCGGCAGCGAGTCCGAGAGTCGGGCTGGCGTGCCGGTGGCACGGTCGGAGACGCGGGACGAGCCGTTCTCGCGGTGGTCGGTCGCGACATGGGTCACGACTCCTCTGCGCGATCTCGATGGTCTCAGCGTCGCCCGCTGGCTACTCGAGGACCGTGACCGCGACAGGGTCGTGCAACTCGCCCGCCGAACCGCCGCCGCCTGGGCCGCTTGACACCCCGCCGCCGCTACATGTCCCGACGTGACCAGGCACTGCGCCCACCCGACACGAGCGCCCACGACTTCACGAAGTTCCCTCGCAAGACCCATCGCGCCGGCACCGCCTGGTTCCGTCAGCACAACGACCGCCCGGCCGATGTCGACCGCGGCGCCTGGTACTTCGCCTCCCACGATGCTGGCGACGTCGGCGACGGCCGGTTCGACCTCTCGGATCCGGACGGGTCCTGCTACCTCGCCACCACCAAGCGAGGCGCGGCCAACGAGTGCATCGGGCCCGAATACTTCGAGCGCGGATGGATCGACGCCGATCTGGTCGCCGGCCGCGTCCTGTCTGAGCTTCCCCTACCGCACGAGGTCAAGGCCGCCGACATGACGTCCGAGCGCGCCAGCAACTTCCGAGTGACGAACGAGGTCCACTCAACCGGCGACTATGCCACCACCCAGGCCTGGGCCCAGGCCCTCCACGACGCCGGCTACGACGGCGTGCACTACGAACTGCGCTTCTCCACTGGATCCCCGCGCGGCCTGGCGCTGTTCGGGCCCGGCGGCCCGCCTGAGCCGACATGGGGCGGTGACCCCGACCCCGAGGACCTGCGCGCCTATCTTGAAGGCGAAGGCATCGAGATCGTCGACCCGCCGTCGATGGACGCAGTCACCATCGTTACCCCCTGAGGGTTCGGTCCCGGGCACGGTCCTCGTGGATGTGCTGCGGGAAGTGAACAACGAGCCGGGTCTCACAGCTGTCGGTAGTCGGAGATCGCGTAGCAGGACTCATCGTCGATGGCGTTGGGGATCGGGTCGATGTCGATCCACCGGGGGACGCCGGCGTCATCGACGGCGACCTCGACCGTGCCCTGCTCGGCTGCGGCCCTGGCCTCGTCGAGCATGTCGCTCAGCGTGGGTGTCATCTCAGCGGTGACCCCCGCGTAGCTCTCGCCGATCGGCTCGACCGCGCTCACCGCGCCGGCGGTGACGGTCACGGCAAACCTGCCGATGAAGGCCCGCTCCCCGCAACCGGACGTGACGACGAAGGAGTAGTCGGCGGGAGGTTCCCAGTCGGGGATCTCGGAGGTGGCACCGCGGGACGGCGAGGTCCAGCGGACGGCGTCGGTGCAGTCCGCCGTGGTGACCGCCTCGCCCTCCAGGCAAGCGGCGTCGACGAGGTCGCGGCCGCCGATCGACTGCTCGAGCTGGATCTCGACCGGTACCGCGTCGTTGCCCTGGCAGGTGTAGGTGTCGCCGGTCAGCGGCGCGACGTCGGTGCGGATGATGATGCGGTCGTTGTCGTAGGCCACCTGTGGTTCCAGCACCTCGCCGGTCTCGCCGCCGGAGCAGCCGAGTCGGGTGACCTCGACCATCAGCCCCTGGGCGTGCGGGTTGACGAACTCGGGTTGCTGGAGCTGCCAGGTCGCGGCCTCGCCCACCGTCGCGGGCGGATCTGCGGGCTCGTGGCTGGTGACGGTGCTTGAGCCGGGTGCGATGCCCGGCTGGTCGGTGCTCACCTCGCCGCAGCCCGCCGCGAACAGGGTCAGGGCCAGCGCGGCGACGATGGCCGGGCGTGGGAGTGCCATGTGATGTGGACGTGCTGGGAGGGGCCGCGGTTCCCGAACCCGGGGCCCGGCGCGCAGGGCCCGTGCAGACCACTGACTCAGCCCCGCCCTGCGGACTCAGGCTGCCCTGCGGCGGGCTGGGCCCTAGCGTTGATGGGGTGGTGCCGACGGTGGACTTCTCCGGGCTCCAGATCACCTACGACGAACGGGTGCTGGAGCCCCGGGGCTGGACCGCCGACCAGTCGCGCTGGGCGGCCGAGCTCATCGCGCAGGCGCCTCCTGGCAGGGTGCTCGAGCTGTGCTGCGGGGCGGGACAGATCGGACTCCTGGCGACGGCGCTCACCGCGGAGAACCGCCGGCGGCCGCTGGTGGCGGTCGACCTCAACCCTGCCGCCGTCAACCTGACCGCGGCCAACGCCGCGACTGCCGGGCTGGACGGGTGGGTGGAGGTCCGCGAGGGCGACATGACCGAGGTGGTGGGCGAGGACGAGCGCTTCGCGGTGATCATCGCGGACCCGCCCTGGGTGCCGACCGACCGGACGGCGCGTTACCCGCAGGACCCCATGCTGGCGATCGACGGAGGGGCGGACGGGTTGACGGTCGCGCGGCGCTGCGCCCGGGTCATGCAGCGGCACCTGCACCCCGACGGGCTCGCGGTCCTGCAGCTCGGCGCCCGGGACCAGGTGGACGCCCTGGACCTCACGGCATACGGCCTGCAGGTCACCGAGGTCCGGCAGGGGGAGCGCGGGGTGCTGGCCTGCGTGAGCCGCGGTCGTCCGGGCCGGTCGTAGCAGCCAGGGACGGGCGAGAACTGCGGAGAGCTAGTCGGGTCGCTTGTCCGGCGGCAGCCGCTTGTGGGTGCTGTCGCACCAGGGGAGGCGGTTGGAGAAGCCGCAGCGGCAGACTGCTACCACCGGGCGGTCCACCGGGTACTCGAAACCGTCCTCGTCGGTGTAGGTGCCGCACCCGCGCAGCAGCAGCGGCCCGCCGGGGCACACCAGGGAGTCCCCGGTGGCGACGGTCATGCTGCCACGCCCCAGCGACCGAGGATGGCGCGGGCGAAGCGGGCCTCCTGGTCCAGGCAGGTGAACGCTCCGAAGAAGATGTCCTCGGCCTGGTCCGGCTCGTCCGCGGCGAGCGCCGCGCAGATCAGCCGGACCGCGATCTGGTCGTGGACCGAGTCGGCGACGACGTGCTCGGCGTAGTACTCGATGATCTCCGGGGCCATGCCCAGGCGTGTCAGGCCCTGGACCAGGCGGCTGCTGGGCACGGAGCTGGTCACCTCGAAGGCGGCCAGATGCCCCATCGAGGCCCCGCGGAGCCGCCCGTCGAGACCGAAGAGGGTCATGACGTTGTTCATCTCGAGCACCTCCAGCGGGCACTCGTCCAGGTAGTCGCCGTGGCGGGTGCTCAGCCCCAGCGCCTCCATGGCCTGCGCGAAGAGGTGCGCGTGCAGGCGGTCGGGGCGGCCGGAGCCGTACTCGTCGTACTGCAGCTCGGCGAGTGCCGCCTTGGGGGCGTTGGTAAGGCGCGGGAGGGTCCACGTCGAGGGGTCGGCCTCCCGGAGGTGGTAGATCGAGCGCCACCGCAGCAGCTCGAGCACCTGCTCGACGGTGGCCTGCGTGTGCACGTAGGACGCGACCGAGGGCCCGTCGTCGGCCTCGATGAATGCCATCAGGTCGTCGGCGAAGGTCTCCGTGGAGAACTCGTGCCCCGGCCACCGGCTCCTGAGCCGCGCCTCGAGGTCCCGCTGCAGGTGCCGACGGAGGGCCAGCACCGACGGCTCCCACTCGGCCTCCGGTGAGACGTCGCCGAAGCCGCGGTACGAGAGCTCGTGCAGCACCCAGAGGGTGAGCGCGGCGTCCTCCTCGGTCGCCCCGGGAGGCCGCGTCGGGGTGAGCCGCGCGGGGTCGCGTCGCAGCGCGCCCATGACCTGCTCGCTCAGCGGACCCCGCGGGCCCGGCAGGGCGGTCGCCCGTGTCGCGGACATCGTCTCCATGACCTCATTCTTGACCCGGCGGGGCGAGGGCGCCCCCTGGTGGGACACCCCTTGACGAGCCGCCGTCGCGCGTGCCGCCGTCGCCCGCACCCTGGTTGCTCGGGTCGGCGCGCCGGGGTCCCAGGCCGAACCAGCTGGTGATCCCGCCGGCCGCCATGATCGCGGCGCACGCGAGCATCGAGGTGCGGTAGCCGGCGGTCATCGCTCCCGGGTCGAGGTAGGAGTCCCCGGACAGCCCGGCGACGACCGGCAGGGCCGCGACCGCCAGGAGCGACCCGGCCCGCGCGACGGCGTTGTTGATGCCGCTGGCGACCCCGGCCCGGTCGTCTGGCGCAGCGGCCAGGACGGACGCGGTCAGCGGCGCGACCAGGAGGGCAAGACCCAGGGCGAAGACGATGAGACCCGGCAGCACGGCATACCAGGTGGTGCCGGCGCCGACCCTGACGAGGAGGGCGCAGCCGAGCCCGCACACCAGAGGACCCACGGTCATCGGGATCCTCGGTCCGATCCGGGTGGAGAGCCGGCCCGCTCCGGTGGAGAGAAACATGAGCGTGATGGTCACCGGCAGCGCGGTCAGGCCCGTCGACAGCGCCGACCACCCGGAGGAGACCTGCAGTTGCAGGACGAGGACGAAGAACACGACGCCGAGCGCGCCGTAGACGAGCAGCGTCATGGCGTTGGCCGCCGAGAACACGCGGGAGCGGAAGAGTGACAGCGGGAGCAGCGGGTCCTCGGCGCGGGACTCCACGTCGAGCAGGCCCACGAGCGCGCCGACGGTGAGCAGTCCGCCGGCGAGCAGGAGACCCGGCCGGCCGGAAGCGGCGTAGGTCAGGGTGTAGGTGAGGGCGCCGAGCCCCACGACGGTCAGCAGGGCGCCCAGCGCGTCGAAGCGGCCGGGACGGGCGGCCCGCGACTCCGGCGCCGCCCACCAGGCGAGGGCGATCACGACCAGGCACAGCGGGACGTTGATCGCGAAGATCCACCGCCAGGTGCTGTGGTCCACGATCCACCCCCCGACGAACGGCCCGATGGCCGCAGCGATCCCGGACATCCCGGCCCAGGTGCCGATCGCGGCCCCGCGGTCCTGTGGGCGGAAGGAGGCCTGGATGATCGCCAGCGCCCCGGGAGTCAGCAACGCGGCGCCGACGCCCTGCACGACCCGGGTGGCGACCAGCTGGCCCGGGGACTGGGCCAGGGCGCACAGCAGCGAGCCGAGGAGGAACCAGGCCACCCCGACCAGGTAGACCCGGCGGCGCCCGAACCGGTCGCTCAGCGCGCCGCCGACCAGGACGAGGGAGGCCAGCGCGAGGAGGTAGCCGTTGACCACCCACTGGAGCTGGGTCAGGGAGGCGCCGAGGTCGACCCCGATCTCCTTGAGCGCGACGTTGACGATCGAGCCGTCGAGGATGGCGATGCCCGACCCGAGGGTGACCGCCGCCAGCGTCAGCCGGCCCCTGGGGCTGGCTGCCGGGAGGAAGTCGCCCTCGCTCTCGTGAGGCGTCCGC
>Ga0123332_1005535_pt1 | contig 10671 bp, 7 predicted proteins | sample BioC12SIPDNA_4_FD_89958 | JGI IMG/M metagenome (GOLD analysis project Ga0123332, IMG submission 89958) | Anaerobic biogas reactor microbial communites from Washington, USA - Biogas_R2_A C12 SIP DNA | ecosystem: Engineered > Bioreactor > Anaerobic > Unclassified | place: Washington, USA... | reverse complement strand
GGGAACCGGGTAACCGCGTGTCAGGTCCGGATCGCTGTGGATGGCCGGACGCAGATTGGGCAATCCGATACAGCTTGGGCAGCCGGCATCGCAGGGGCACTCGCGGACCAGCTGCCGGCAGAGCACCAGGAGGTTTTCGAGCAGCGTGTATCCCTTCTCGCAGTATCCCAGCCCGCCGGGATAGCGGTCATACAGGATCAGGCTGCTCGCCCCCAGATTCCTGCTGTCCACAACGCCGCTGATGTCGCGGCTGTCACACATGGCGATCATCGGCAGCGCGACGACGGCCAGGTTCCGCAGCCCGCACAGCCCTTCACTCGGGCGATAGCCGGCCTGCCGCAGGCCGCTCCGCACCGACTCGTCGGGGGTCAGCCAGCAGGCGGTGGTCGGCAGCCGCTGGGCCGGCAGATCGACCGTCCCGTACCCCACATTCTCGCGAGTGGCGAAACGGATCTTCTTGAAACCGACCGTCTTCCAGCTCACATCCACTTCGCCGTAGGCCAGCAGGGCCAGGGCTGGCACGCGGCGCTGGCAGGTCTGGCGCGTGATATCCACACTGCTGTCGAGCACCGCCTGGGTATAGTAGTCCATTTCGTGCCGCTCGACATAGGCGACGCGGCCTTCCCAGTCCAGTTCGCGCACGAAGTACGATTCGCCGTTGTGCAGGTAGACCGCTTCGGGGTACACCAGTTCGGGAGCGCTGATCGCATCCACATTCGCAATGACGTGATGCGCGGCCTCGGCCTCCGGTGGGTGCACCGCGGCACCGCCGCCGCCCGATTGCACCGCGCGCTGCGCGCGGCTGTCGCTCACCTGCTGCGATGACCGGCCGGCTGCCACGACCGTGCTGCCGCGCTGCGCGCGGGGCGGCTGAGTGCGCAACACGATGCTGAACGTGTTGTCGCTCATGTGCCGCAGACTGATCTGCTGCGCCGGATTGACCGCGCCGCTGTAGTAATACTGGCCGTCGATGTGCGACAGCTGATGCGCGTCGCACAGGATCTCTGCCACCGCCGGTCCGCTGCGCGCGAACGACGACACGGTTGGCTCATCGAGCGGCAGTTCGAAGGCGGCGGCCTGGAGGTGCCGCGCCAGGACATACGGATTCTCGGGATCCACGACCGCATGTTCGGGGGACTGAGCGAAGAAGTAGCGGGGGTGCCGCGCCAGGTACTGGTCCACCGGATCGTTGCCTGCCAGCAACACAGTCAGGCTCTCGCCGCGCCGCCGGCCGCTGCGGCCTGCTTGCTGCCAGGTACTGGCAATGGTGCCCGGGTAGTGGAGCAGGAGGGTGACGTCGAGCGAGCCGATGTCGATCCCGAGTTCCAGCGCGTTGGTGGCGGCCACGCCGCGCAGGCGTCCCGCAAACAGATCCTGTTCGATCTCCCGCCGCTCGTGCGGCAGATAGCCGCCGCGGTAGGCGCGCATCTGAGCGGCCAGTGGCGAGCCGGCGTGGCGCAACGTCTGCTGTACGAAGCGATTGACCAGTTCCGTGGCCTGCCGGGTGCGCGTGAAGGTGAGCGTCTGTGCGCCGCGCTGCATGGCCTGGGCCATCAGCCACACTGCATCGTCGGTCGCGCTCCCCCGTGCCAGCGCATCCTGCTGGGACGCCGCCGGGTTCCACAACGCGAAGTACTTTCGCCCGCGGGGCGAACCGTCGTCGTCGATTACCGACATCGGGCGGCCCGTCAGACGCGCAGCCAGCTCGCCCGGATTGGCGATCGTGGCACTGGCCGCCAGAAACACCGGGTGGGCCCCGTAGTGGGCACAAACGCGGCTCAACCGCCGCAGCACACAGGCGACGTGCGCACCGAGAATCCCCCGGTACGTGTGCACTTCGTCGAGCACGACGAACTTGAGCGCGCTGAAGAAGCGGCTCCACTTCGGATGATACGGCAGGATCGATGCGTGCAGCATGTCCGGATTGGACAACACCAGATTCGCTTCCGCCTTGATGCGCCGCCGCTGCGCGGTCGGGGTGTCGCCGTCATACACGCCGGGATGCACCCCCGCGAATGCATCGGGCGCGGCCGCCAGCAGTTCCAGCTGACCTTTGAGCTGATCCTGCGCCAGCGCTTTGGTGGGAAACAGGTACAGCGCACGCGCTGCGGGATCTGCCAGGCAAGCCTCGAGAATCGGCAGGTTGTAACACAGCGTCTTGCCGCTCGCCGTGCCGCTCACCACCACCCAGTCGCGCCCGTCCCGCGCGGCATCCAGCGCCTGGGCCTGATGCACGTAAAGCTGCTGGATGCCCGAGGCTGCCAGGAGATGCCGCAACTCGTCCGGCAACGGGCGGCCCGGCTCGGCATAACGCCCCGCGCGCTCCTCCAGGTGCTCCACATGCACCAGCTGGCCCGCGTAGCCGGGCTGGCTCTCGATCTCTCGCAGAAATGACGCCACATCCATGCAGGTGCCTCCTGGATAGCGTCGGCTGTGGGCTGGTGGTCCGCCCCCCCGGCCAGCCAGTACCCGAGGCGCTACTAAACATGCGTCTACTATACGAATCCTGAGATTCAGGGCAAGAGCAGGACGCGGGGGCAGTGGGCCAGAACGGGTGCCCCGCACGATCGGTGCATCCCGTTAATCCCGGTCGACCGGTCAGGCCCGGAGATCTTCTGGCCGCAAATGGGCAAACAGCGGCGTGGGGCGAGGTACGTTTTGTCATGAAACCGCATGTCCAAACCTGGTGCCTCCGGAGCCTGAGCGTCCTGTGCCTGGCCACTGCGCCGCTGTGCCTGGCAGGGTGCGGCGGGGAGCCGCCGGCGGCGACCTTCGATGTCACCGCGCTGCTGGCACACTACGAGCAGCAACGGCAGCGCCACGACCCTTACGCGTACAGCGAAGTGGATCTCGGGGAATTCACCGTCGCTTGGCGCGAACGGATCACGGCACCGGATCCCGCCACGCCAGATGACGCGTCTGCAACCGCACCGGACCCGGCCGCCGGAGACGACCAGGTGGCTATGCGGCCACAACCGACCTGCCTGATCATCCGCTTTCACCTGTATGGCGTGGTCGCCGATGATCGTCTGGAGGAGTTGTCCCGGCTGCTCGAGACACATGGCGAACGCGTGCGGAGCAACATCCGCGAGGCGGTGCAGGGGAGCGATCTGACACAGCTCAACGACCCAGCATTGGGCTGGCTCAAGTCCGAATTGATCCAGTCGATCAACCAGAGTCTGCAGACGCCGATCCTGCGCAATGCGGTGTTTGGCGAGTTCGCACTCGATCGTGGCTGAGCCGGCAGGACCCGAATTGTTCCAGTCCCAGAATTCGAACACATGATCTCAACACTACCGCCGACATCCCGAACCGATCGACTTACCGCGTGGTGGGAGTGGAGTCTGTTTGCCACCGTGCTGCTGACCTGTGCGCTGGCCATGTCGTTCAACCTGGCTGACCCGGATTTCTGGGGTCATGTCCAGTACGGGCGGGATGCGCTGACCGACGGACTGCCGGCGACGGCCACGTACACATACACGGCGGAAGGGTACCCGTGGGTCAATCACGAGAATCTTGCGGAGTACCTGATGGCGTGGGGAGTCGCCGGGCCGGGACCTGGTGGGATGCTGGTGATCAAGAGTCTGCTGGGCATCGGGCTGCTGATGCTGATCTATCGGCGTGCGGCAAAGCAGGGTGTGTCCGCCATGGCGATCTACTCCAGCATGCTGCTGGTGGCCGTCAATCTGATGCCCTCCTGGACGCTCCGGCCCCAGCTGATGACCTACGTGCTGTTCGCGCTGATGATCGTCCTGTGCGACTGGTGTTTTGCCGACTGGCAGACGCCGTGGCGCGCGCTGCTGGATCGCCAGGCGGTGGAAGCACCGGATGCTGCCATGTTTGCCGAGTACCGCCGCCGCTGGCCCTGGCTGTTGCTGTTACTGCCGCTGTTTGTCATCTGGACCAACGCCCACGGTGGTTTCGTGGCCGGCTTCTGCATCCTGGCCGTGTACCTGGGTGGACGGTCGGTCGAGGCGCTGGCGCGCTGGGGGCGTCGCGGTCTGCCGCTGGTGGCCTGGCTCGCGACCGTTGTGCTGGCCTGCGGTCTGGCCACGTTCGTCAACCCGTACGGGGTCGGGCTGCACCGGTGGCTGTTCGGCGCGATGCACGTGCCGCCGCCGGAGATCATGGAATGGCACCCGCCGAAACTGTTCAGCCTGGCGTCGTCACCCTGGTGGATCATGCTGGGGGTCTCGCTGGTGGCGCTGAGTGTCACGCGGCGGCCGCGCGATCTGGTCCAGCTGACAGTGCTGGGTGTCACGATGTGGCAGGCCTGCGAATACCGGCGGCACATCGCGTTCTATGCCATCCTGTTTGGATTCTGGATGCCCGTCCATGTGGACTCCTGGCTCCGCCGCCTGCGGCGCATACGGTCGCGGGACGTGCGGTTCGAGCGGCTTTCGCCGCGCGTGCGGTGGGCACTGCTGGGCACGCTCCTGCTGGGCATGGGCCTGGTGAGCTGGAAACTGGCTTCCCGTCTGCGGCAGATTCCGGTCCCGCGCGACGGCTACCCCGTGGCTGCGTTCCAGTACATCACCGATCGGAACCTGCAGGGGAACCTGGTGGTGAAGATGAAGTGGGCACAGTACGCGGTAGCCGCGTTCGGGCCGGCCTCGACCGAACGCCCGCCGCTGCGGGTCGCGTTTGATGGCCGCTTCGACACCTGCTACCCGCAGGAGGTGCTCGACATGTACTTCGATTTCGAGATCGGCCAGGTGCCGCTGACGATGCGGCGCCGCAGCCCGCAGTCGCCGCCGGTCGACGGGGGCCGGATCCTGACATACAGACAGCCCCACCTGGTACTGATCGACCGCCGGGACCCGCATCCCGTGCAGGTGATGGAACAGCACCGCGATCGCTGGATTGTGCTGTATCAGGACGCGGTCGCGCAGCTGTGGGGGCGGCGCGACGTGTACGACGATCCGGAGCATCCGCAGTATCTGCCGCAGGGCGCGCGCACCATCGGCGACGCGCCGCAGGCCGGCACGGTGCCGTGGCCGGCGCTGCCGCGCCGCCCGCCGCCTCTCGCGCTGGCCGGCATGGCCTCCCCCTGAACCGATAGCCCGACGGCAAGTCCCGGCGCGATGGAGCGCCGGACATTTACTGGAAGACATTTACTGGTACCCAGTACCAAGGAACTGATCGTGATGACTTCGTTCTCGCACCAGGATGACACCTGCAGCCTTCCGGCAGTGGCCGTGACAGGATCCAATTGCAATGACGCGTGCGTGCCAGCCTCCACGGTGGTCGACCGTGTCGACAATGCGCTTGACCGCCTCGAAACGCTCGGCGCGCTGCTGGATGACGAGCCGGGGTATGTCGTGCGCCCGCTGGACTTCGCACTGCCGGCCAACTTCAAACTCTCCGTGGTGATTCCGGTCTACAACGAAGAGGCAACGGTGCGGACCATCCTGGCCCGGGTCTTCCGTGTGCCGATTCCGAAAGAGGTCATCCTGGTGGACGACTGCAGTACCGACGGGACGCGCGCGATCCTGCAGACACTTACCGGCGTCCCCGGCCTCCAGATCATCTGCAAGCCGCATAACGAAGGGAAGGGGGCGGCGCTGCGGACCGGCTTCGCCGCGGCCACGGGGGATGTGATCGTCGTGCAGGACGCCGATCTGGAATATGATCCGCGCGACTTCCCGGAACTGCTTCGGCCGATCATCGACGGCCATGCCGACGCCGTGTATGGGTCGCGATTCCTCGGCGCCGTGCCCCGCGATCCGTCCTGGCTGCACCGCTTCGGAAACGCACTGCTGACACGCACCTCCAACCTGTTCACCGGCCTGCGCCTGACCGACATGGAAACGTGCTACAAGGCCTTCCGGCGTGAAGTGCTGCGCGGGATCAAGATCCGCCAGAACCGGTTTGGCTTCGAGCCGGAGATCACTGCGAAACTGGCCCGCCGTGGCGCACGCGTCGTGGAAGTGCCGATCCACTACCAGGCACGCAGCTATACGGAAGGCAAGAAGATCGGCCTCCGCGACGCCTTCAACGCACTCTACTGCATCGTGCGCTACTGGTTGGGAGGATAGCGGAGGATCTATGGTTCATACGTGTTCGAGCGGTCGTGGGTGCTCAGTGGCGGGCGGTCCGACGCGACTCGCGAGGGTCGTTCGTAGCGCGCGAGTCGAATAGACCGGCCGTTGCATCCGCGCCCGATCACGACGCATTTCCAGTTCACGGACAGCTCGGTATCGTCCGACGAGAATTCGCGGATATAGTGACCGCGCATGGTGGCTGGCGAGTTGGGAGGGGGCGTCCGCACAGCGCGTTCCAGCTCCTGGGGAGTAACTATCGGTGCGGTCAGGCCGGCGGCCTGCAGCATCTGGAAGTAGCCCAGCGGTGCCAGTTCGTGGTAACAGATATCGATCTTCTTGCGCGCCTCCCAGGGTATGTTGTTGCCGGCCTCGTCCAGCAGCTGTTTCTTGGTCACCCAGTCAACGGTGCCGATCAAGCAGGCCGGCAGCTGGCCGGAGTGCTGCAGCTGTTCCAGCCCGTCGAGCACTTCCTCCCACGCTGCCACCACTTCGTGGGCCTCTTCCGGCGCCTCGGGGCGGCGGGCCAGGAACTGCTGGCACGCCGCCAGATAGAATCGCTGCAGCTGCAACGCCGTTGCCTGCTGACCGTTCTGCAGCCGTACGCGGCAGGTGAGTGTCGGGTCGCTGCAGAACTGGTGCAGCCCCTCCAGCGGTCGGACCAGCCGCGACAGCGGCGGCAGCTCGCCCGCCTCGATCACGTCCAGCAGCAGCGCGGTCGTACCGACCCGCAGGAACTCCGCCAGCTCCGCCATGTTCGAATCGCCCAGCCCGATCTGCAGACGCTGCCGTTGCCGGAACAGCTGACCATACTCGCGCGGTGACAGGAATGACTCGACACACAGCGTCTTGAAGAAGTGCCCGAACGTGAACACCGGCCGGTCCTTCAGGAATCCGCCCAGCCCGATCAGGCAGTTGATGGCCGGGGCCTTGTCAGCCAGTTGAAACCGTCCGTCGTCGTCCACCAGGCCCGCGCCGGTCACGATGCAGCGGCTGATCAGGAACGGCAACAGCTGGCGGCGCGTGCGCCGAAAGGCGGTACAGTGGATCAGACTCAGCAGGCACACGGCCAGCGGCGCGTGGACCAGACGTGCAAACCACAACAACAGCGTCTCCAGCCAGGCGGGGGTCGGGCAACCGGTCTCCCGCCCTTCCACCAGATCGCGCCCGAAGAGTGCCACGGCCAGCCGCCGCGGCTGCGTCGTGCATCGCCGCATCGGCAGGTACACCAGGCCGGCCAGGCCATAGTAGACCAATATCCCGCCGATCGTCAGGAGAGTGACGAGCCACATGAGTACGACCAGGGGGATCAGCAGGAGCAGCCCCAGCCGCCAGCCCCACAGCGCCCAGCCGGTGCCGAGCACGGCTTCATAGTTTTCCTGCGCGCCGTAGACGTGCCCCCGCCCGTCCCGATCGTTCTTGACCAGCGAGAACTCGCCGTCGACCTCCGCCATCCGCGCGCACTGGCCGAGCAGCTGATCCTGGGCGCGCTGATACCGCACCACCTGCGATGGTCCCCGGCACTCCGGAGTGGCCCCTTCGATCAAGCCGCCGCCGGCCGCCGGGCGCTCGGTTTCAAACCACACCGCGCCGCCGTTGGCCAGGAACACCCCCTCCTTGAAATGCCTGGCCGGCGCGGTCAACACGCGCTGCTTCACGCAGGTGATCAACGCCTGATAAAGGTGGAACCGAGTGGGAGGCTCACCCGCACCCGCTCGGGGATGGAAACGGATGGCGTATTCCGTCTCCAATCCGACCAGTCGGTCGAGGATAGGCACACTATTCGCCACCGTGAGGAACTGTGGTTTCGTCCAGATACTCTTGGCTGTTCGTCACGGCGTCGCGGCGTACCTGCTGTGCCACTTCAGCCAGGGCACGAGCCGGCGCGGGGCTGGTCGTCTGGTCGACCGTAGGCTGCTGAAGCGCGTCTCTGTTCATGCTGAAATACCCTTTCCTGGAACCGAATGCCTGTTCACCTTATCCTATCTGCGGGTTCGGCCTCTGGCAAGCAAACGCCACCGCGGGCCACACTGGCAGGCGATGTCCGAGGGGGCCGGCGCGGGAACCAGCCGGGTGCAGTTTCCGCGGCCATCGCCTGGGGAAAGCCTCGCGTGTACACTACGTTGCCGGAGCCGCCGGCCGCCCGACCTGACCTGCCCTCGGAGCGTCTTGCCCATGAAGAAAACTCGGATCAAGAATGCCACGGTCGTCCTGCCCGAAGGCTGCTGCCGCGTGTCGGTGCTGATCGAGGGAACTCGGATCGCCGACATCGACCCGGCGCCCCAGATCGCGGTGGACATCAACATCGACGCGGCTGGACTGTATCTGCTGCCGGGTGTGATCGACGACCATGTGCATTTCCGCGAGCCGGGATTGACGCACAAAGAGGATCTCGCGCACGCGACGCGCGCATGCGCGAAGGGGGGCGTGACCACATTCTTCGACATGCCCAACACGTATCCCACCACGACCACCGGCGATCTGCTGGAGGAGAAGCTGGCGCTGGCCGCTGACCGCAGCCTCGTCAACTACGGATTCTACATCGGAGCGACGCGCGACAACCTGCAGCAGCTGCGGTCCGTGCACCGTACGCCGGGTATCAAGCTCTTCATCGGCTCCAGCACCGGCGATCTGCTGGTCGACGAACAGGATGCGTTGGAGCAGATCTTCGCGGCCACACAGTTGCCGCTTTGCGGGCACTGCGAAGACGAGCGGACCGTGCGCCGCAACATGGCCCGCTTCGCCCGCACCGATCACGTGGCCGATCATTCACAGATCCGTGACGAGCAGGCGGCGCTGATCGCAGTGCAGCGCGCGATGGACCTGGCCGTCCGCCACCGGCATCGGTTCCACGTGGCGCACGTCTCCACCGGCGCCGAGGCCGATCTGCTGCCCGCCGCGCGCCCCTGGCTGACCGGCGAGGTCTGCCCGCACCATCTGCTGCTGAACGTCGACGACTACCCGCGGCTCGGGACCCGCGCGCAGATCAATCCGGCATTGAAAACCGAGGCGGACAACCGCCGGCTCTGGGAGGCGCTGCGGGAGGATCACATTCAGCTGGTGGCGACAGATCATGCCCCGCACACGCTCGAGGAGAAAAACCGGCCCTATCCCGAGTCCCCCTCAGGTCTGCCGGCCGTCGAGAACTCGCTGGCCCTGATGCTCACCCAGGTCCACGAGGGCCGGTGTACGCTGGAACAGGTTGTGCACTGGATGTGCGAGGCGCCCGCACGCGTCTGGGACGTGCGCAACAAGGGGGCTATCGTGCGCGGATTCGACGCCGATCTGGTGCTGGTCGATCTGTATAAGCGGGCGGAAGTGCGCGATGCGGAGCAGGAAACCCGGTGCCGCTGGAGCCCGTGGCACGGCACGATCCTGACCGGCTGGCCCCTGCGCACCTGGGTGCGGGGGCAGGAGGTCTACTGTGAAGGCCGGTTCAACCCTTCCCGGGTCGACCGCGAAGTACTTTTCGACCATCCGCTGGGCGGCTACTGGGGCCGTACAACACTGGCGGGCTAGAGATCGATGTTCTTGCGTTTGGCCAGCGCCTTCATGCTGTAACGGAAATACGGGAACGGATATTCCGGACGTCGTTTGCGCGCGTATTGAAACGATGCGTACACGTACGAAACGGGCAGGTCCCCTTTCGCCACCAGATCCACGACGACGTCGATGTACTGAGTCTCCTCCGGCCGCGTTGCCTTGAGCCCTTTGGTCAGCATCTCGCGCAGCGCATCCGAGTTCACCCGACCCGTCTGGGTGACTGGGCTGGTGCGCGCAGCGGACGTGCCGACCAGCCACGGACTGCCCACCAGCATCAGGGCGGCGAGCGCCAAAAGAAACTGCCTCATCGTAGAGCCTCCGAACATGACAGGCGACGAGCCGGTGCGAGCGCACTGGTCCCCACGTTACATTACGAAACAGGGGGCGACTTGTAACGGATTCCAGCGGCCAAGGCAAGGCCAGTTACACTCACCCCTCCGTGTGGGGACCAGTTCAGCTTTTGCAGGGCAAAAGCTGAACGAAAAACGTCAATAGGAGAATTCGGGATTCTTCGGTTAAACTACGGCGATTGGAGGGGACCTGGGAACGAAACATTCGAGATGGAGCCAAGGCATGGATGCCGTACAACAAGCTCGCCTGGACAGGAAGCAGGAACTTTTGACGGAATTGGCGGAGCTCATGATTGAGGAGCAGGTGGCCGAAGGGGTGTTCTTGGGAACCCCCCACTACAGCGTCATTGAGCGGGCGGCCTCGCACCTGGGACGGGAACTGAGCTGCCAGGCCCAGGCACGGGGGGCCCGCGAGGTGGCCGCACACTGCAGCCCGGAAGTGCCCTGTCCGACCTGCCAAACGCTCTGCCCCGTGGAGGTGAAAACGCGGGATGTCATCAGTATTCACGGGCCCGTGAAACTGGCCGAGTGTGTGGCGGACTGCCCGAAATGCCGGCGGTCTTTTTTTCCCTCAACGCGTCGCCCTGGGGCTATCTAGTTTCTGTTGAAACAAGTGACCTCTGCGAGTGATTTCGCGCGACGCACGGCATCTCGACGTTGATAACCGGTCGTTTTGCATTCGACGGCGCTCATGCTGGTAGTGGAAGCGTTGAAAACGTCGCCAGACGCGCGCACCT
>Ga0123332_1005531_pt1 | contig 10675 bp, 5 predicted proteins | sample BioC12SIPDNA_4_FD_89958 | JGI IMG/M metagenome (GOLD analysis project Ga0123332, IMG submission 89958) | Anaerobic biogas reactor microbial communites from Washington, USA - Biogas_R2_A C12 SIP DNA | ecosystem: Engineered > Bioreactor > Anaerobic > Unclassified | place: Washington, USA... | reverse complement strand
GGAGAACCAGCGCTGCCCGACCAATGCCATCAAGCGCAACTATGTCGAGGACCCGTACTACCAGTATGTTATCGATGAGGAGAAGTGCATCGCCTGCGGTGTGTGCGTGAAGGGCTGCCGAACGTTCGGGAACAGCTCGCTGATCCTGCAGATACGCCATGACCGCTGCATCAACTGCAACGAGTGCGCGATAGCGGCCAAATGCCCGGCGGAGGCCATCCGCCGTGTTCCGGCCGATGAACCCTACCTCCTGCGGATGAAGGATACCAGGTAGCATGCGCAGATTCCCCGCGCTGGTGGCGATAGTGCTGGCGGCGGTGTGTGGGCCCGCATTCGCGGAGCAGAACTACCCGCCGCCGGAGTTCTCGATGGGCTACGAGTTCCCGGATGTCTTCATGCCGGGGGCGCGGGCCGAGTGGGTCGGGTACGTGGACATCGCGGTGCTTGCGCTGGCACTTGCGCTGGCAGCCTATCTCGCCCACCGCCGCCGTTCACGGTACGGCATGGTTCTGTTGACGGTGTTCTCGCTGCTTTACTTCGGCTTCTACCGGAAGGGCTGCATCTGCGCCATCGGGGCCATCCAGAACGTGTCGCTGGCTCTCGCCGACCCCGGGTATGCGTTGCCCGTCGCGGCGGGGGCCTTCTTCCTGCTGCCGCTTCTGGCGGCCCTGTTCTTCGGTCGCGTGTTCTGCTCGGGCGTCTGCCCGCTGGGTGCTATCCAGGAGATCGTGCTGCTGCGCCCGGTGCAGGTGCCGAAGTGGCTTGACGGGCCATTAAGTGTGCTGCCGGCGCTCTACCTGGGCTTTGCCGTGCTGCTGGCGGCCACGGGTAGCGCATTCATCATCTGCGAATACGACCCGTTTGTGCTCTTCTTCCGGCTGAGCGGACCGCTCATGATGCTGATCTTCGGCGTTGTGATGCTGCTCGTCGCCGTGTTTGTGGGCAGGCCGTACTGCCGCTACGCATGCCCGTACGGAGTGCTGCTGGGGCTGGTGTCGCCGGCGGCACGCTGGAAGGTCAGTATCACCGGCGGAGATGAATGCATCCAGTGTCACCTGTGTGCCGACGCGTGCCCCTATGGGGCCATCGAGGCTCCCGTGCTGCCAACGCCCATGGGCGATCGCAGGCGCGGGAAGCGCGAACTGACGCTTCTGCTCGTGCTGCTGCCGGCCTTTCTGATGCTCGGAGCCGGTCTGGCGCGGCTGAGTAGCCCGATGCTGGCCCGCGCGGACTCGAGGGTCCGCCTCGCGGACCGGCTGTGGCTGGAGGAGGCCGGGCACGTCGAGGGGCAGACGGAGGCGAGCGAGGCATTCGACACGCAGGGGCGCCCAACGATCGAAGCGTACGCGGAGGCGGCCACGGTGCGCGGAGCCTTCGACCGGGGAAGCTGGTGGCTCGGCATCTGGATCGGGCTGGTGTTCTGGGTGAGGATGATCGGGCTGTCGATTCGCCGTCACCATGATGACTACCGTATCAATATCCGTGACTGTGTCGCGTGTGCCCGGTGCTTTCGTGCGTGCCCACTCGAGCACACACACAATCGCAATGGAGAACTGCCATCCGCCGGTGGGCCCGCGGAGGGAACGCAATGACCGAACAGCCTTTTGAAACCGGCGCCCGGCGCAACCAGGACGTGCTCTACCAGGGAGCCCTCATCGCGGCTGTCGTGGCCCTGGTGTTCTGCCTGCTCGTGGTGGGCTTGCTGTTGGCCAACTACCTCCAGGCGCGTTCCGCGGACCCGCACAACCCGGCCAGAATCGACATGATGAAGGCCGAACTGGCGGCCCAGCCCGATAACCAGGAGCTGCGCACCCAGATTCGCGAGCTTGATACCCGCATCCGCGCCACCTACTTCCAGACGCGCAAGCGGGCGGTCATCGGCGCCTACATGCTGCTGGCGGGGCTTATCGTGCTTATCGGCGCGCTGCACTTCGTGCTTCGCTTCCGGCAGCAGGTGGCGCCGCCCGCGGCTCCCGCAACGCCTCAGCAGGCCTGGCTGGCGACGGCACTCAACCGCCGGCTGGTGAGCATTCTGGCGGTGGCGATGGCCGGTCTGCTGCTGGTGGTGGCCGTGCTGGCCAGGCATGACGCCTCCTCGGAGTATGTTCGGGCCGCCGCCGAGCTGGCGGATACCGACCGCGGCGATCAGCAGATGGACGGCAGCGGCCTGCTCGGGCAGGGCCCGGAGGACGGCATTCCGACGGAGCCGGCCCCCCAGTCTATCCCCGGCCCCCCGGGGCCCCAGGGAGCACAGGGTGAAGCCGGCCCCCCGGGCGAAACGGGTCCCTCCGGCTCGCCGGGCCGCACCGGCGCGCGGGGGGGCCGTGGTGCACGCGGAGAGCGGGGCGCGGCCGGACCCGCGGGACCCACCGGGCCTCCAGGCCCGCCGGGGTCATCTGGTGGTGCGGCGGCCTTCACACCTCGTGCGATCCTGCCCGGAGGCACCGAAACCGGCGACTTCCCGACCGTCGATGCCCTGGCGGCCAACTGGAGTGTATTCCGCGGCGCTGCCGCCGGGCACGCCTTCGGCAACGACTTCCCGACCAGTTGGGATGCGAAGGAGAAGAAGAACCTCGCCTGGGCCACGGAGGTGCCGCTGAAGGGCAACAGCTCGCCCATCTACTGGAACGGCAGGCTCTACGTGACGGGCGCCGATGAGCACAGGCGCGGCGTCTACTGCATCGATGCGGCGAAGGGGAGCATCCTGTGGCGTCAACCGGTCGAGACCGAGCCGCTCGACGGTGCGGAGCGAGCGCAGGTGATGGACGACACCGGCTATGCCGCGCCGACGATGGCCTGTGACGGCGAGCGCGTCTTCGCCATGTTCGCCAACGGCGATGTCGCCGGCTTCGACCTCGACGGCAAGAGGCTGTGGGCACGCTCGCTGGGGACGCCGGTCAACGTCTACGGCCACGCGGCCTCGCTGGCCGTGTGGCGGGACAGGTTGATCGTCCAGTTCGACCAGGGCTCCGACGGCGAGGACGGCCTCTCGGCATTGTGGGCGCTTGATGTCAAGGATGGAAAGAAGGTCTGGCGCACCGACCGCAAGGTCCCCAACTCCTGGGCCAGCCCGATTGTCGTCAACACCGGCAAACGTCACGAGATCATCACCGCGGCCAACCCGTGGGTGATCTCCTACAGCCCCGAAGATGGGAAGGAGCTGTGGCGGGTCGAGTGCCTGAGTGGCGACATCGGGCCGTCGCCCTGCTACGCCGGGGGGCTGGTGTTCGTCGCCAACGACGGCGCAGGGCTGTTCGCGATCCAGCCCGCGAATGCCGAAGCCGGCACCAAGGCCTCGGTGCTCTGGCAAGCCGATGAAGGCATCCCGGATACGGTCAGTCCCGTCAGTGACGGCGAGATGGTGCTGATTGTGACAAGCTGGGGGACGCTGACCTGCTATGACGCGCGCACCGGGCAGAAGGCCTGGTCGCACGAACTGGAAGCGAGCATCTCGTCCTCACCCGTCATCGTCGGCAATCGCGTCTACCTGACCGATGTCGAGGGCATCACGCACATCTTCGAGTTGGGGCACGCGTTCAAGGCAATCGGAAAGGGCACCGTGGGGGAGCCGGTCCACGCGACGCCGGCTTTCGTGGGCGGGCACATCTACCTCCGGGGTGATCGTCACCTCTTCAGCATCGGCGCCGGGAAGCCCGCGGCAAATGGAGCCTCGCGTCCGAGCAACGGGGGCTCCGGCCTCCTGGGGCGTTAGGTGTCCGAGAGCCGGAGCATAATCCACAATGGCAACATACGATGATCTGCTGAAGCAGGCGCCCGAGTACACACCCGGCGCCCCGGCCGCAATCGACGGCGCGTCCGCTCCTATGGGCGCGCCGGGCTCTATCGCGCCCGCGCACGTCGACGCACGCTGTGCCGCCTTCGTCGACCGGACCGTCGAACAGTTGGGTCGCCAGGCCGACGCGCTGATCCCGGTTCTACAGTCGATCCAGAAACGGTTTGGTTACCTGCCACGAGAGGCGCTGGAGCACCTCTGCGAGGTCTCTGAGATCACCCCACGCGACATTGCGGGCGTATCGACCTTCTACTCGCGCTTCAGGCACGAGCCTGCGGGCACGCACATCATCAGCGTCTGCCACGGGACGGCCTGCCACGTGAAGGGCGCACCACTGATCAGCTCTGCACTGCGGCGCTACCTCAAGCTTGAAGAGGGCCAGACCACCAGCGCCGACGGTGTCTTCACCCTCGACAGCGTCGATTGCCTCGGCTGCTGCACGCTTGCCCCCGTCGTCCAGATTGACGGGATCACCTACGGGCACGTGACACCCGACGGCGTCGGCCAGGTGCTCACGGACTTCCTGGAACTGGCCCGCGGTGGCGGCGTTGAGGCGCGGCCTGGGTCGGGCGAGCGCGCGCCGGGCGGCCTGGCGGAGGTCAGGATCGGCGTTGGCTCCTGCTGCATCGCCGGAGGCAGCATGGACGTGCTGACACAGATGCAGGAGGCGCTCAGGCGCATCAACGCCCCCGCGGTGGTCAAGCCCGTCGGCTGCGTGGGGATGTGCCATCAGACGCCGCTGGTCGAGATCGAGAAGCCCGGCGAGGAGATCGCCGTCTACGCACGTGTTCAGCCGGGCGACGCGGAGGCCATTGCGTACCGGCACTTCCGGCCGCGCGGCCTGGCGGGACGCGCGCGGGTCGCGGTCAGCCGCGCGGTCGATCGCCTTTTGACAGATGAGAACTGGCCCCCGCCGGACCGCTACGCGCTCGATGTGCGAGATGCTCCGGTGTGCGCCTTCCTCGGCCCCCAACGTCATCTGGCGACTGAGCTATACGGCGCGGCCAACCCGCTTGACCTCGACGACTACCGCGCGCACGGCGGCTTCGAGGCGCTCAAGCGGTGCGTGACGAAGCTGTCGCCCGAGGGCGTCATCGACACCGTCGAGCGCTCGGGCCTGAGGGGACGCGGCGGAGCGGGCTTCCCAAGCGGCGAGAAGTGGCGCAGGGTGCGGGCGGCGGCCGGGGAGCGCAAGTTTGTCATCTGTAACGGTGACGAAGGCGATCCGGGCGCATTCATGGATCGGATGATCCTCGAATCGTACCCATTCAGAGTGCTCGAGGGGCTGGCCATTGCCGCCTGGGCCGTCGGAGCGCACGAAGCGGTGCTTTACATCCGGGCGGAGTATGCCCTCGCCGTCCAGCGCATCTGGGAGGCGATCCAACTCTGTGAGGACCAGGCGCTGCTTGGTGATAACGTCTTCGGAACCGGCGTGCGCATTCTCGTCGGGATCATGGAGGGCGCCGGGGCGTTCGTCTGCGGCGAAGAGACGGGGTTGATGGCCTCGCTCGAGGGCAGGCGCGGCAACCCCCGACTGCGCCCCCCCTATCCCTCCGAGCAGGGCCTCTGGGATTGCCCCACACTCGTCAACAATGTCGAAACGCTGGCACTGGTGCCCACCATCGTGCGCAACGGGGCACGGACGCTCTCGGAGCTGGGGACAGGCCGGAGCAGGGGGACCAAGGTCTTCTCCCTGACGGGCAAGGTCAGGCGCGGCGGGCTCATCGAGGTGCCGATGGGCATCACAATCCGGCAGATCGTCGAGGACATCGGCGGCGGCGTCGCGGACGGCCGGAGCTTCAAGGCGGTGCAGATCGGGGGGCCGTCCGGCGGTTGCATCCCGGCGGAACTTGCCGATACACCTGTCGACTACGAGGCGCTGAACGAGATCGGCGCGATTATGGGTTCCGGCGGGCTCGTGGTGCTCGACGACTCCGACTGCATGCTTGATGTGGCACGCTACTTTCTCCAGTTCACGCAGCGGGAGTCGTGCGGCAAGTGCGTTCCCTGCCGCATCGGGACGCGCCGGATGCTCGATATCCTCGACCGTCTCTGCAGCGGACATGGGCGCATTACTGACCTCGATGAGCTGGAGCAGCTTGCGGCGATGGTGCGCGCATCCAGCCTCTGCGGGCTCGGCCAGACGGCGCCCAACCCGATCCTGACTACGCTACGCTACTTCCGCGACGAGTACCTCGCCCACATCGACGGGCGTTGCCCGGCCGGCAGGTGCAAGGAACTCATCACCTACACGATCACTGATGAGTGCATAGGCTGCACCCGCTGCGCCCAGCAATGCCCGGCGCACGCCATCGCATTCACGCCATACGAGAAACACACCATCGACCCGAGCAAGTGCATCCGCTGCGATACCTGTCGTCAGCTCTGCCCCACTGACGCCGTCAAGATCGAGTAGTCGACACGAGCCGCCAATGCCCACCATTACCATCGACAATCAGACGGTCGAGGTCGAGCAGGGGACAACCATCCTCAATGCGGCCGCGCGCCTGGGCATCGAGATTCCGACGCTCTGCTACCGCGAAGGGGTGAAACCCCAGACGGCCTGCATGGTCTGCGTGGTGAAGGTCATGGGGCGTAAGGGCCTGCTTCCTTCCTGCGCGACGATTGCCGAAGACGGCATGGTCGTCGAGAGTGAGACCGACGAGGTCAGGCAGGCGCGCCGGATGGCGCTGGAGTTGATGCTGGGCGACCACGTCGGCGATTGCATCGGCCCATGCCAGACAACCTGCCCCGCGAACATGGACATCCCGGGCATGATCCGGCTCATCGGCGAGGGACGCCTCGCGGAGGCCGTTGCCCTGGTCAAGGAGCGCATCCCCTTCCCGGCGGTGCTCGGCCGCATCTGCCCGGAGCTGTGCGAGCGGGCCTGCCGCCGCGGCCGCCTTGATGCGCCGGTGTCGATCAAGTTGCTGAAGCGCTTTGTGGGCGACTTCGACATCTGGGCCAAGCAGCGGCACCTGCCGGTCTGTCGGCCCGCCACGGGTAAGAGCGTGGCAGTAGTCGGGGCCGGCCCCGCCGGGCTCGCGGCGGCGTACTACCTGCGGATTGCCGGGCACTCGTGTACAGTGTACGACGACCGCGAACGGCCCGGCGGCATGCTCCGCTACGGGGTACCGGAGAGCGAGCTGCCGCACTGGGTCCTGGATGCCGAGATTGAGCCTCTTGTACGCATGGGTATCGAATTCCGCGCGGGGGTCCGCGTGGGCGAGGCTGTGTCGTTGGAGGAACTCCGCGCGCGATACGATGCCTGTGTCATAGCCGTCGGCGATGTCGGCGAATGGGTGGAGGGCTTCGCGGGCGTGCCGGTGGAGGGCAAGGCTTTGGCCGCGGATCGCGGCACACACCAATCGCCACTCCCGGATGTGTTCGTTGCCGGGGCGGCGCTGTCGCCATCGCGATACGCGGTGCGGGCGGTCGCGGGCGGGAGGTCCGTAGCTCAGGCGGTCCACCTGTTCTTGCAGGGGGAGCAACCAGCCGGCGCCGGGCGCCCCTACTCGGTCCACATCCGCACGATGGACGCCGATGAGCTTGAGCAGTTCGCTACAGATACACCCCGCCATGCACGCGTGCGGATCCCAACTGGTCAGCCGGGCGGCTATACGGAGGTGCAGGCGCGGATGGAGGCCGCCCGCTGCCTGCACTGTGAATGCGCAGAACTCGATACATGCCGGTTGCGTCAACTGGGACTGGCCTACCACGCAGGCCCGACACGCTACCACGGCGAGCGAAGGCGCTTCGAGCGGGACATGAGCCATCCGTTGCTGGTCCATGAGCCCGGCAAGTGCATCGCCTGCGGGCTGTGCGTCCAGATCGCCGCCGATAGCGGTGAGGAGCTGGGGCTGAGCTTTGTGGGTCGGGGCTTCACCGTCAGGGTCGCGGTACCGTTCGGGCGACCGCTCTCCGACGGCCTGCGGGAGGCCGCACGCGCCTGCGCGGAAGCCTGTCCGACGGCGGCGCTCACGTTGCGAGAGCACTTCCCGCACAGCAGCCTGCCTGAGCCGCAAACGCCGGCGCCGCGCTTTCGCCGACGGCGTAGGATGCTCAGAAGACCGTTTGGGCGAAGGCGCAGCAGCGGGTAGAGACGGCGGTAGACACTCCCCCGGGGAGCGACCATGCAGAAGCCGGCCGAACAGCGGGGTATCGCCGAGGACCTCAGCATAACGGGGCTGAGCAGGAGCTTCAGCGCGCCCGATGGCACCGAACTGAAGGTGCTCGACGGGCTCTCCTGTACCGTCGCCGCCGGTGAGACAGTCGCCGTCGTAGGGCCGTCGGGCTCGGGCAAGAGCACGCTGCTCAACTGCATCGGCTCGCTGGAGCGCCCGAGTTCAGGCACGATCCGCCTCGGTGACACGGAGGTCACCTCACTTTCCGGGAGCGAACTGGCGCGTTTCAGGGCGTTGCGCGTCGGCTTCGTATTCCAGGACCATCATCTCCTGCCGCAGTTGACTGCCATTGAGAACATACTGCTGCCCGATCTTGCCGTCGGCGGGCACGACGAGGCTGCAGAGCGGGCACGCGAACTGCTCCTGGGCGTCGGTCTCGGCGGGCGAGTGGACTCCTTCCCGCATCAACTCTCAGGTGGAGAGCGGCAGCGCGTGGCTCTCGCGCGGGCGCTGATCAACAGGCCGGGGTTGCTGCTGTGCGATGAGCCCACAGGCAATCTCGACAGGCAGACCGGCGATGACGTTGTCGCACTGCTGCTCGACATTGCGCGACGTCAGCCGGTCACAGCGGTGATGGTGACGCACAACCTGCGCCACGCCGCACGCTTTGGGCGCTGTCTGCAGCTACGCGACGGCCGGCTCTCGCAGATTGAGGTTGACGCACTGGGCGAGATCGCGGACGGGCCGCCCGGGGAGGCCGGGACGTGACGCCCGCCCGGCTGATCATCCGCAGCCTGGTCCACTACTGGTCAACCGGGCTTGTTGTGGTGTTTGGCCTGGCCGTCTCCACGGCCGTTGTCACCGGCTCGCTGGTCATCGGTGACTCGGTCGAGGGGAGCCTGCGAGATGTCGCCCTCTCCCGCCTCGGCACCATTAGCCACGCGTTGAGCACCCCACGCCACTTCCGTGCCGACCTCGCCAGAGACATCGGCTCGCGAGTCGGTGGGCATCCGACCGCGGCGCTGCTGTCCGCGCAGGGGTCCGCGAGGGCCCAGGCCTCCGATGTAGTCATCCCGGATGTCTCCGTGTGGGGCATCGACGGCGACTTCTGGCGGCTCCACCCGGATTTGGCCAGTCCTCCAGTCCTGACCGGCAGGCAGTGCGCCGTCAACGAGGCGTTGGCTGAGGACCTCGGCGTGAGCGTCGGTGATGCGCTGCTTCTGAGGGTGGCCAGGCAGGGCGCCGGGGGGGGCACACTGTTTGCCAGGCGGGACCTGAGCGATGCTGCGCCCTCGATGCGCGTGAGTATCGCCGCCGTGTTGCCTACAGGCGGCGCCGCCGACTTCCGCCTCGATGCGCAGAACGCTACTCCACGCAATGTGTTCATTGCCCGCGGCTGGCTCGCGGCACGTCTCGGACTTGGTGAGGTGGCCGACACCGTCACCATCGCGGCAGGCGAAACGGAGGCCCAGCGGGGGCTGGAGGCTGCCGTTGCCGACAGCCTGGTACTGGATGACTATGGGCTCCGACTTGCCGACAACCCCACATCCGGCCACCTGGTGCTGTCCGGCGACGCGATGACGCTCTCGGAGGCCGAAGTGCAGGCCGCGCGGGATGCGGCAGAAGACGTGGGCGCCGGGGCGGCAATCAGCTCAGTCTACCTGATCGATGAGGTGCGCAACCTGCGGACCGGGCGCTCGCTCGCATATTCGATGGTTGCGGGAATCGAGCCGGTGGAGGACTTCAGAGTCCTGCAGGGGACTGATAAGGCGGACGCGGAGAGCATCCGGCTGAACGAGTGGGCCGCGAGGGACCTCGCTGCGCTGCCGGGAGATCAACTCCAACTGCGGTACATGCTGCCGACGGAGGAAGGCTCCTACCCCACCGAGCAGCTCACGGGCCAAGTGAGTGGCGTTGTAGCCATGGAGGCCGCCGGCGCCGACCCGGGCCTGGTGCCCGAGTTCAAGGGCATCACCGATGCTGCTCATGTTGATGAATGGGACACGCCCTTCCCGGTGGATTACTCGCTCATCAGCGACCGGGATGAGCAGTACTGGGACCGTTATCGGGCGGCGCCGAAGCTGTTCATGGACCCCGCGCGCCTGCAGGCGATCTGGCGGAGTGCGCCCGGTGGGGAGAAAGCCGACTGGGTGACCTCGGTGCGCATTCGCCCGCCTGAGCACGCCCCCGCGGGTTTCCCCGACGCCTATACGCGACGGCTGCTTGCCCGGCTGGCCGAGGCGCAGACCACAATCACATTGCGACCGGTGCGAGAGTTGGCGCTGATTGCATCGAAGGGGACCTCTGACTTCAGCGGGCTGTTCCTGGGCCTGAGCATGTTTCTGGTCTTCGCCGGCGCGGGGCTCGGCGGAATGCTGTTGCGGCTGTCGGTCGACCGCCGGGCATCGCAGGCGGGCATCATGCTCGCGACCGGCTGCCCGGAGGCGACAGTACACAACGCCCTGCGGGCGGAGGGCCTGCTGTTGAGTGGTGTCGGCACACTGGTCGGATTGCCCGCGGGTGTCCTCTACGCGCGGGGCATCATCGGCGCGCTCGAGCGCTGGTGGGCGGGCGCAATCGGCTCCACGTCAACACTCTGGCTGCATGTCGAGCCATCGAGCATGCTCATCGGCGCCGTCGTGGGCCTCGGCGTCGGCCTGCTTGTGACGGTGCTGAGTACGCGCGGGCTGGTGCGAGTGGCTCCGCTGAGCCTGCTCGCCGGATGGCGCGGCATGTCGATGGCGCCCGCACCCAGCCT
>Ga0123332_1005524_pt1 | contig 10678 bp, 6 predicted proteins | sample BioC12SIPDNA_4_FD_89958 | JGI IMG/M metagenome (GOLD analysis project Ga0123332, IMG submission 89958) | Anaerobic biogas reactor microbial communites from Washington, USA - Biogas_R2_A C12 SIP DNA | ecosystem: Engineered > Bioreactor > Anaerobic > Unclassified | place: Washington, USA... | reverse complement strand
GTGAGCCGGATGATGAAGGCCCCGATCGAAGGAGCGATGACGGGGATGACGCCGGTCAGCATCGACACCAGGGCGAAGGTCCGTTCCCTTTTCCTGCCGGGGAACACGTCCTTGACAATCGCCATGGTCACGGCCATGGCGGCCCCCGCCCCCGTGGCCTGAAATATCCTGGCGGCGATCAGCTGGAACACGTTCTGGCTCACCATGCAGAAAACGCTGGACAGGACGAACAGGGGGACGCCCGCCATCAGGATGCGCTTGCGCCCGTACTTGTCCGACAGCGGCCCCCAGAACAGGGAGCTGATGCTGATAAAGATAAAGAAAACGACCAAAGACAGTGTGACGAGCCACGCGGAGCAGCCGAGCTGTTCGCTCATCGAGGGGAGCGCGGGGAGGTACAGATCCGTAGACAGCGCCGGGAAGGAGGCGATCAGCGCCACCAGGATCACCATCAACTTGTCCGACAACTGCCCCCGGCCTTGCCGGTTTGTTCCAGGAACCGCGGGAGATCTGTCACTCATGAACCGTGTCGACTCGCGTTTGTGGATGCGCACAACCCGGCACCATTATGCCCTGACGCCGGCAAAGCACAATTACAATTATGCGCCTGCAGACCGCTTTCCCCTTGCGCCTGCCGATTCCGATCTTATGTTTATGTGTGGGAGGGCATGGAGCTCTCCCTGTCCTGTGAGGGGAAGGGCCATGCCTATCTACGAGTTTGCCTGCCTGGAATGCGGCAAGGAGTTCGAACGTCTCGTACTGCAATCATCCGAAAGCGCAAAGGCGCGTTGCCCCGCCTGCGGCAGCGAGAAACTGGAGCAGAAGGTGTCGCGTTTCGCCTCGGCATCGGACGGCTCCGGGGCGTCGGGCTGCGCCCCGAGCGGGGGTTGAAGCCTCCGCTAGACCGGTCGTGGACCGGCCCCCCCCCCCGCAGTGACCGCGGACGCGCCGGAAGAGCCCGTCACCGGGGTTCGGTGTCAACCCAGTGCAGCGTCCCGTAGACGGTATCCTCGAGAACCACGTTGCGCTTTCGGAGTTCCTCGCGGATGCGGTCCGCTTCCTCGAAGTCCCGGCGCTCCCGGGCTTCGTCGCGCAGGGCGACCAGGCGTTCGATGTCCGGGTCCTCCTGTTCCGCCCCCGCCGGGCTGAAGTCGATCAGGGCAACTACCGTGTTCATCCTTGCCAGGGCGTCCAGAACGAGCGAGGCGTCCTCCCCGGACAGGCCGCCGTCGGCGAAGCAGTGGTTGACCTTCCGGATCAGGGTGAAGATGGCGCCGAGCGCCATCGGCATGTTCAGGTCGGCCTCCATGGCGCTTTCGAAGGAAACCAGCGCCTCCTCGACCAGGCCCCGGACCGCGTCGTTGCCCCGCCCACCGGCGCAGCGCTCGAGCCGGAGCACGAAAGCGTCGATACGCCGCAGGGCGGCGCGCGCCGCGTTCAACTTGTCCCCGGAATACGCCAGCGGCTGCCGGTAATGCACCGAACAGAGCAGATACCGGACCATGCGGCCCGTATAGCCCGCCTGCTCGATCTCCCCGAGCGTCACGGCGTTTCCGGAGGACCGGGACATTTTCTTGCCCCCGGAGAGAACCAGTTCCGAGTGCACCCAGTAGCGCGCGGGCCCTTTCCCGCTGAGGGCTTCGCACTGGGCGATCTCGTTCTCGTTGTGCGGGAAGAGGATGTCGGCCCCTCCCGTGTGGATGTCGAATTCCTCCCCCAGGTAGTGCATGGCCATCGCCGTGCACTGCACATGCCAGCTCGGGCGCCCGTTCCCCCAGTCGGTTTCGAAGAAGATGTCCCGGGACATCTCGGCCAAAGTCGACCGTTTGAACAGCGTGAAATCCCGCGGATCGTTCTTGTCGTACTCGTCGAGATCCACGGTGGCGCCCACCTTGATCTTGGAGAAGTCGAGGCCGCTCAGGACGCCGTATTTCGGAAGCTTCCCTATGTTGAAGTAGACGCTGCGCAGCCTTTCATAGGCATACCCCTTGTCGATCAGCCGCCGCGTCAGGGCGATCATGTCGTCGATGTGCTCGGAGGTGCGGGGATACTTCCAGGCGTGCCGGACCGAAAGACGGTCGAGGCACTGCATGAACTCCGCGATATACAGGTCCGTCAGCTCCCGCAGGGGCATCCCCCGGCGGATCGACTCCCCGATGGTGTTGTCGTCGACATCGGTCAGGTTCATCACGTGCCGGACCTCGAAGCCGCAGTACTCCAGGTACCGCCGCAGTATGTCGGCGACGACCACCCTCCTGAGGAGGCCCAGGGTGGGTTCGGCGTTCACCGTCGGCCCGCAGGAATAGATCGACACCCTGCCCGGGACCAGCGGCTCAAACAGGCGCTGCGCGCGGGTGAGCGTATCGTAGAGCACCAGGCGGGGCTCCCTCCGGGCCTCGGCCGGCGTCGCGCGGAAAAGCGTCGTGCTCAGATAGCGCTCGCCGCCGTCGGGGAGGATCACGACGATCACGCCGTCGGGCAGATCCTTCGCCAGCTGGATGGCCGCATGGACCGCGGCGCCCGAGCTCATGCCCACGAAAAGCCCCTCTTCGCGCGCCAGAAGCCGGGCGGTGGCAAAGGCATCCTCGTCCCCGACATTGACGTTGGCGTCGATCCGCTTCCGATCGAAGATGCCGGGCCGGTAGGCCTCCTTCATGTTCTTGAGCCCCTGGATTTTATGCCCGAGATAGGGCTCCACGCCATAAATCCGGACCTCCGGGTTATACTCCTTGAGGCGGCGGCTCATCCCCATCAGCGTGCCGCTCGTCCCCATCGTCGCCACCAGGTGCGTGATCCGGCCCCGGGTCTGCTCCCAGACTTCCGGGGCGGTGCCGCTGTAGTGGGCTCTCGGATTGGCGGGGTTGTTGTACTGGTCGGGGATGAAGTACCTCCCGGGTTCGCGCCGCTGCAGGCGGTAGACCGCCTCGATGGCCCCGTCCGTCCCCAGATTCGCCGGGGTCCTCAGAAACTCCGCGCCCAGTGCCGACAGGATCTGGCAGCGCTCCTGGCTGACCGCCTCGCTCATGGCCAGCAGAACCTTGTAGCCCTTGACGGCGCCGACCAAGGCCAGCCCGATCCCCGTGTTCCCGCTGGTCGCCTCCAGGATGATCTTGTCCCGCGTGAGGCGCCCCGATGCCTCGGCCGATTCAATCATCGATTTGGCGACGCGGTCCTTGATGGAGCCGCCGGGGTTGTAGCACTCGAGTTTCGCCCAGATCTCGACCCCGGGATTCGGGCAGATGCGCCCGAGCCGCACCAGCGGCGTGTTCCCTATGAGGGCCAGGGCCCCCCCGTCCACTACCGGAGCTTTCATGGTCCGAAGGCTATCACGGAAGGGAACGCTGCGTCCAGCCGTCCGTGTGCCGTGCGCGCGGAACGATTTTTTTGGAGGAATCGCCCGGATGCGATACGATCAACTGTTTGGAAGGACGTGTCTATGGGCATACCGGTTGCACAGATGGCCGCCGTGGCCTCCTACATCCTGAAGCAGAGAGCGGCGGGAAGACAGCGCTATCCCCTGGTGCTCATGCTGGAACCTCTGTTCCGGTGCAATCTGGCCTGCGCGGGATGCGGCAAGATCCAGCACCCCCCGGAGGTCCTGAAGCGGCAGCTCGCGCCGGAGGAGTGCTTCAGGGCCGCCCGGGAATGCGGCGCCCCCATGGTCAGCATCCCGGGGGGCGAACCGCTGCTGCACCCCCAGATCCGGGAGATCGTCGAAGGGCTGACCGAGCTCGGGAAGTACGTCTACCTCTGCACGAACGCGCTCGTGCTACGGGAGAAGCTGGACCTTTTCCGCCCCAGCAGACATTTCACGATCAACGTGCACCTGGACGGCCTGCGACCGTTCCACGACCGGTCCGTCTGCCGCGAAGGGACGTACGACAAAGCCGTGTCGGGCATCCGGGAGGCTCTGCGCCGGGGCTTCCGTGTGACGACCAACACGACGCTCTACAACGATGCCGACCCGGCCAGCGTGCGGGCCTTCTTCGATGCGATGATGGATCTGGGCGTCGAGGGGATGACTCTTTCCCCCGGCTACTGCTACGCCAAAGCCCCGGACCAGGACCACTTCCTCGCACGGGAGGAAACCACCCGGCTTTTCTCCTCGGTGCTCGACAACGGCAGCAAACGCTGGAAATTCAACCAGAGCCCCCTGTTTCTCGAGTACCTTAGGGGGGACCGGGACTACGACTGCACCCCCTGGGGCATGCCTACCTACAACCTGTTCGGGTGGCAGAAGCCCTGCTACCTGCTCGAGGAGGGGTACTGCGACACATTCCAGCAACTGCTCGAGGAGACCGAGTGGCACCGCTACGGCCGGAAATCGGGCAACCCCCGCTGCGCCGACTGCATGGTTCACAGCGGGCACGAGGCCAGCGCCGTCAACGACACCTTCGGCTCCCTGCGCGGATTCCGCGACACGCTGCTGGCCAGGGTCAGACCCTGATCCGGCCCCGCATCCCGATCCGAAGGCCGGAGCCCGGCAACCCGGCCTCGTCTTCGAACGGACGCGGCCCCACACGCACGTAGGCCCCGGAACCCAACCGGTGTATAATCCCCTCTATCGACGGTGAACCGTTCCGAAAACACGACGTTGCCAACGGGCAACAGACCACGTTGCCAACGGGCAACAGACCACGTTGCCGACGGGCAACAGACCACGTTGCCGACGGGCAACAGACCACGTTGCCAACGGGCGACAGACCACGTTGCCGACGGGCAACAGATTGAGAGGGCACGATGCGCACGGTGATTCCCGTACTCCTTGTCGCGTTCGGCGTTTGGGCCATGGCGGCGCAGCGTCAGCGGCCGGCATGGGACGACCTGCAGGTTTTCAGGGAAAATGTCGAAGCTCCGCACGCCACCCTGATGGTCTACGCCACCGCCCTACAGGCCGCGACGGGGGACCGCACGCAGTCCCCCTGGTACCGGTCCCTGAACGGGCAGTGGAAATTCCACTGCTCGGAAAACCCTGACGGGCGTCCGGCGGACTTTTTCCGGACGGAGTACGACGACAGCGGGTGGAGGACGATCCCGGTGCCGTCGAACTACCAGCTTCACGGGTGCGACATCCCCATCTACACCAACACCCGCTACCCCTTCCCCCAAAAGCCGGGCGGGGAGCCCGAAGTCCCCAAGCTGAAGAACTCGGTCGGGTCCTACCGCAGAACCTTCGCGGTTCCCGGGGACTGGGACGGCAGGCGGGTGTTCCTCCATTTCGACGGGGTGGATTCGGCCTTCTACCTGTGGGTCAACGGCCGCAAGGTGGGCTACAACGAGGACAGCCGCACCGATGCCGAGTTTGACGTCACGCCCTACGTCCGGAAGGGGGACAACCTGGTCGCGGTCGAGGTCTACCGCTACAGCGACGGGGCCTTCCTGGAAAACCAGGACATGTTTCACCTGAGCGGCATCTACCGCGACGTCTACCTCTGGAGCGCCCCCGTGCAGCACATCCGCGATTTCGAGGTCGCAACCGACCTCGACGGCGCCTACCGGGACGCGACGCTCCGCGTCCAGGCCCAGATCGTCCACTTTGAAGGCAAACCGACCGCCGGCTCCCTGACCCTGGATCTGCTCGATGCCTCCGGCAAGGCGGCGATATCGCGCCGCAACTGGGAACTGCCGGCCGGCATGACGGGCGGAAAGGTCGAATTCTACGTCTCCGTCCCCGAGGCGAAGCTGTGGTCGGCGGAAACGCCCCATCTCTACAAGCTGCTGCTGACTTTGAACGATGCATCCGGCAAACCCCTGGAGGTCATCCCCTCCGATATCGGTTTCCGCGAAGTCGAGATCCGGGATGCGCGGCTCCTGATCAACGGTCGCCGCGTGCTGCTCCGGGGCGTCAACCGCCACGAGCACGACCCCGACACGGGGCACGCCGTCGGCCGCGAGGCGATGATACGCGACATCGAACTGATGAAACGGTTCAACATCAACGCCGTCCGGACCTCCCACTACCCGAACGCTCCGGAGTGGTATGCCCTGTGCGACCGCTACGGGCTGTACGTGATCGACGAGGCCAACATCGAAACCCACTTCTACGGGCTGAACGACAAGAACCGCCTGACCAACGACCCCGCGTGGCAGCCGCTCTACCTGGACCGGTTCGAGCGGATGGTGGAGCGGGACAAGAACCACCCGTCGGTCATCATCTGGTCGCTGGGGAACGAACTGGGGGACGGGCCCAACGCCGCGGCCGTCTACGGCTGGTCCAAGCGCCGGGATCCGTCCCGGCCGTTCCACTACGAGGGGAACAGCCGCTACGGCGCCGCCCACACCGACATCAGCTCCTGGATGTACCCCACGCCGTCCGATGCCGTCGGTCTCGCAGGGCAGCACCCGGAGAAACCGTTCATGCTGTGCGAATACACGCACGCGATGGGCAACAGCAACGGCGCCCTCCGGGAGTACTGGGACTTTTTCCGCTCCGGGGACAACACCGTCGGCGCCTTTGTCTGGGACTGGGCCGATCAGGGCATCCGGCAGCCCGTCCCGGAAAAATACCGGAAGTCCTACGGGAAGGACACCTTCATCGCCTACGGCGGTTGGTGGGAAGAGTCCGCGGGGATCCCCCACGACGGCAACTTCTGCATGAACGGCCTGGTCGGGGCCGACCGGGACGCCCACCCGGGGCTGTGGGCGATCAAATACGTCCACAGGCAGCTCGAGGCCTTCGCCGTCGATCTCCCATCCGGCCTCGTCGAGGTGCGCAACGGTTACGATTTCGTCAATGCCCGCGAGGTGGCCGAGTGCCGCTGGGGAGTCACCGCCGGGGGGAAGACCCTCGCCGAGGGCACGCTGGCCGAACTGGATATCGAACCGCACCAGGCGAAACGGTTCAAGATTCCGATGCCGGAGCTGCCCGCGGAGCCCGGCAGGGAATACTGGCTCACTCTCTCGTTCAGGACGAAGGGCCGGACGCTCTGGGCCGAGAAGGGGCACGAGCTTTCCTGGGAGCAGTTCCAGCTCCCGTCCAAAGAGCCGGCGCGCCCTGCCCGGAGCATCTCCGGGCCGCTGGCCATGACCCGGGACGGCGGCACCGCCCGGTTCTCGGGCCGGGACTTCGCCCTGACGTTCGACACCGGGCGCGGCCTGATAACCGGCTACGTCTATAAAAACGTCCGGCTGCTCAAGCGGGGTCCGTCCCCCGATTTCTGGCGGGCCATGACCGACAACGACATCGGAGCCCGGCGGTCCCCGGACTACGCCGTATGGCGCGATCAGGGGCAGGCCTGGGTGATCGAGGACGTTTCGGTCGACAGGGTGGATGAAGCCTCCGCCCGCATCACCGTCGCCGGCAGGCTCGATACGGTCGGCGCCCGCCTCACCATGACCTACGGCGTCTTCGGCAACGGGGACATCACGGTCGAATGCGCCTACGAGCCGCCCGGCGGCCAGGCCCCCATGATGCCCCGGTTCGGCACCGAGCTGGTCCTCTCCCCCGGGCTGGAAACCATCGCCTGGTACGGGCGCGGGCCGGCCCCGACCTATGTCGACCGGGATTACGAAAGGGTCGGCCTCCATGTCTCCACCGTCGACCAGCAGTGGAACGAATACTCCAAGCCCCAGGAGAACAGCAACAAAACCGACGTCCGCTGGGTGGCGCTGGTCAACGCCGACGGCATCGGCCTTCTCGCCGTCGGGTCCCCCCTGCTGAGCGTCAGCGCCTACCACGTCCCCAAGAGCGAGATCGAAGAGGCGGACTACGGGTTCAAACTGGCCCGGCACGCGGAGGTCTGGCTCAACCTCGACCTCGGGCAGATGGGCGTCGGCGGCGTCGACAGTTGGAGCCAGCGGGCGCTGCCGCTGCCGCAGTACCGGATCGAGGGCAACCGGCCGCACTCGTACCGGTACCGGTTGTCCCCCGTCGAAGGGGACTACAGCGCCCGGACGGCCGAGGCTTTCTAGGCGCCCGGGCTCTCCCGGGCTCTGTACCCGCGCCCCGAGAGGGCCCAGAGAACCAGCACGGCCAGCAGAACGGCCACATACGCGCCGATGACGGCGCCGACGCACGCAGGCGTGACACCGGGGGGCTTGTTGAGGGCCAGGTTTTCGGTTACCTGAAGGAAGCCCTCCCAGGAGTAGACCTCGAACAGATGCTTCGGGTTGAAGCGGGGTATCCGGAACCCCGTGTAGTAGGGGACGGCCTTGCAGAAGTACCCCAGGAAGTTGACGCCGCAGGCCCCGGCAACCAGGACAGACGGCACGAGAACGCGGCCCCGCCCCCCCCCCCGCCAGGGTCCCGAGCCCCTTATCGAGCAGGAGAAGCTCCGGGATCACGACCGCGTACAGGTACCAGCCGCCGGTGACCACCTGACCGGTCGCGACATACGTCTGGTGGATCTGGTAGAGCATTCCCAGAACGAAAAAGAAGCAGACGACCGCCGCGGCGCCGTACCCCGGGACACTGCCGGCAAGCGGGGCCGCCTCCGGCACGGGGGCGTTTCTTTTGAGGGGGCTGCCCGCGAAAACGGTACGGGACCTGCTTGGGCCTGCAGCGAAGAAGACGACCATCCCCGCCGCCGCCAGGCCAAAAAGGGCGTATCCGAGCTGGTAATAGATTCGGGCGATGCCGAAGAAGCTGCTGTTTCCGGTCCAGAGCTGCTCCCTGAAAATCACATGGATGCCCGAAAGCCAGGGGATCTCAAGAATCGTCTTCAGCTGCTCCCCCAGCGGCGTCGGGTTCTCCTCGGCCAGCACGAAAAGGCCGGAGACGGTCCCGTACAGATAGTAGTTGCGCGCATACCACCCCCCCGCCACCAGCAGGCCGATCAGCAGCGTCCAGCCCAGGCGGCGGAAGGCCGGGCCGAGGGACCGCCGCCGCAAACCCGAGGCGAGGTACACACACGCGACCGCGGGAAGCGCCGTCAGGAAGTAGGCCTTCGTAAGCAAACCCAGTCCCATCACGATGCCGGAGCAGATCGCGTGGGAGCGCGGCCATCCCCCGGCGATGGACTTCAACACCAGGAAGAAGAGCAGGCTGTAGAGGGTCACCCCCAGGCAGTCGTTCGAAATCCGGGCGACCGTCGAGAAAAACATCGGCAGCAGCGCAACCAGCAGCGGGAAACACAGAAGACGGCGGGGGTCGGAGTACAACAGCCTCGCCGTCCCGTAGGCGAGCAGCACCGTCATCGAACCGATCAAAAGGGAGAAAGCGCGCAGGGCGAAGATGCGGGTCGGAAGATCGCATCGCTGAAACGCCCGATACACCGGCACGGCCGCCGCATAGTACAGGGGCGGATGCTGCGCCTCGTAGTTGTACACTCCCAGGCCGGACGTGTCGGGGACCCGCCTGGCAGCCGCCGGGATGCGCCGCAGCGCCTGTTCCCTCTCCCTCCTGGCCGGCTCCGGCAGCCCGAAATAGGCCCCGAAATCCGTATACCGGCCGCCCAGGTTCGCATTGACGGCCGGGGACAGGGGCAGCAGATGGAAGGATGCGGTGATTTCCTCCGAAATCCGCGTCTCCCCGTGCACCGGGATGCGTCCCCGCTCGGCCAGTTCCTGGATGTACGCATAATGAAACGGCTCGTCGAACCCCTCCCAGAGAGGGGTAAGGACGATATAGAAGGTTCCGTGCACGATCGCGAGCAGCCAGATGGCTGCAACCGTCCTCCGCAGTGGCATTCCAGGCTCCTGTGTCCCCGACTGGCCGCATGCCCGGCGGCAGGCACCGCCGGCGCATTCCTCCCAGAATTGTTTAATATGTAGCCGAAACGGGGGCCACGGTCGATAAAAAAATAGGAGATTGCTCGTTTGGGCGCAGGATCTTTCACGCTATACTAACGGACGCAGACGCGGCCCGGCCGGGACATTGCGGCCGTTCGCCCGGCTCGCTCCACCCGGTGAGGGGTCCGGACACGGGTTTCTGCTCAATCAACGACGCGCGGCATGATGGACGATAACAGTCGGCTCTTAATTCGATTAGGCAAAGTCGAGCGTGCCGCCGCTGCGCCCGGCGATCTGTTCGCTTCCATCAACCTCAGCAGATTCTACTTTCCGGGCAGCGGCGTGGCCGGGTCCCTCCTGGTTCACGGCCTGGCCGTGCTGGGGCTGTTCCTTGCCCCCCTGCTGGAAACCTTCCTGTGGCCCGTGCCTCCCCCGGGCGAGGTCGTGTTCATCGACCTGAGGACGCCGGAGACGGTGATGTATCTCCCGCCGCTGGGGGGGAGCCCCCGGGAATTCACCCCGGCCGAAACCGTCGCACAACCCGACGGGAAGGGACCGGTATCCGGCCCCGAGGGCCTGAGCTACCCTGGCCTGCAGCCGATCCTGTCGGACGTCCCGGATGCGACCAACCGCATTCAGACCATTCTCCAGCCCGAAATCGAGAATCCGCAGACGCTCGTGCCGCCCCTGCCCATGCCCAACATCGTGCAGACGGAACATACGCCCATGGTGGTGCAGTCGCCCGCGGCACCGGCCATCGAACCGGAGATGATCGTGCCGGAGATCGAATCGATTCCACCGGTGAGGATGGACACGTCCGTCCTGGCGCATCCCCGGGGCATTCCCCCCGACGGGGCGATCGGACTCCCGGGGAATTTCCCCGACACGCCCATCCCCGATCTGGTGCGGACCGGCGTCGAACCCCAGCTCGAGCTCCCCGAACCCGGACGCGCTCCCCTGGAGCGCCTCCGGCGGACGGCCCGGACCCTGCCTGCCGGCAACAGCCCCG
>Ga0123332_1005522_pt1 | contig 10681 bp, 6 predicted proteins | sample BioC12SIPDNA_4_FD_89958 | JGI IMG/M metagenome (GOLD analysis project Ga0123332, IMG submission 89958) | Anaerobic biogas reactor microbial communites from Washington, USA - Biogas_R2_A C12 SIP DNA | ecosystem: Engineered > Bioreactor > Anaerobic > Unclassified | place: Washington, USA... | reverse complement strand
TACCGCTCGCCGGGCGGATCGTCCCCGATGATCATGGCGACTCCGGCCCGGAAGCCGAGGCGGGCCAGCGCCACGGCGATATTGGCGCCGCAGCCGCCGAACGTCTCCCGGTCGGGCACAGCCTGGACCAAGGCCGTCTCGCCCACGGTCGGGCTGTGGGACACGCGTGCGATCGCGTCGATGCTGGGATAGCCGGTGGCCAGCACGTCCATCTCCATCTACGACACGCCTTCGCTTTCACCCAGCAGGGCGAGGGCCTCATCCTGCGACAGCACGCGGCCCATGTACTTGTCGATGTCCTCCAGGTTCGCCTCGTGGAGATGCGGCTTGTCAGTCGAGACGCACTCGCGCGGCACGATCACGCGGTAGTTGTGCTCGAAGGCGTCCTGCGCCGTGGCGCGGATGCAGACGTTGGTCTTGGTGCCGGTGAGCACCAGGGTGTCGATGTGGTTGTCGCGCAGGATCAGGTCCAGGTCCGTGCCGACGAACGCGCTGTAGCGCCGCTTGGTGATCACGTAATCCTCGGGCAGCGGCGCCAGGGGCGGGGCCAGCTCGACGCCCGGCGTGCCCGCTTCGCAGTGGGCGCGGACGTTCTCCAACTCCCAGTCGGGCTTGCCGGGTCGGTGCGAGTCGATCACCCAGATGATCACCGCGCCGCGCGCCCGCGCCGCCCGGACGAAAGCATCGATGCGCGGCACGATGTCCGCGGCCTGGGGGTGGGGTACTTTGCCTATCGGGTCGGTGAAATCCTTGACGACATCGATGACGAGTACGGCTGTCTTGCCCATCTGCAAATATCCTTTCCGACCTACCACCCCTTGCGCCATTCTTTCCGGACCGAGATCACCACCAGCGCGACCACGACCATCAGGTACGGCAGCATCTGGAGAAACTCGTTCGGCAGGACCGTGTCGCGGAGCTGGAGCCGGAACTGCAGCGCCTCGAAGAACCCGAACAGCAGGCAGGCCGCGGCCGTCAGCCGGGGGCGCGCCGCGGCGAAGTACACCGCCGCCAGGGCGATGAAACCCCGGTCGTTGGTCATGCGCTCGCGGAAAAGCGGCAGGTCCCCGACCGACAGGTGCGCCCCGGCCAACCCGCACAACAGCCCGCCGAGAATCAGCGCCAGGTACTGCATCCCCTTGACCGAGATGCCCGCTGTCTGGGCCGCTTCAGGATGCTCGCCCACGGCACGAATGTGCCCGCCCACGACCATCCGGTACAGGAAGATCGATGTGAGCGGGACCATCAGCCACGACACATATACCAACGGCGAATGGCCCGACAGGATCTCGCCCAGGACCGGGGCATCATCCAGCAGCGGGATGGTGACAGCGGGCAGTTTGCTCAGACCCTCCGGCGCGAGCGTGCCGCTCTGGTCGTACAGAATGTCCATCAGGTAGGCGGTGCCGCCCGTCGCCAGGAAATTGAGCGCCAGCCCGGCGACGATCAGGTTGGCGCGCAGCGTGATCACGGCCAGAGCGAACAATGCACCGAGCGCCGCGCCGACGGCCGCCGCCAGGAGCACGCCCAGCCAGGTCGAGCCCAGCTCGTAGCCGAACACTACCGCAGCAAACGCGCCGGACAGCATCATACCTTCCAGCGCGATATTGATCAAACCGACCTGGTAGCTCAGCAGGCCCGCCATCCCGACCAGGATCAGCGGCGCGGAGATCCGAAGCGTGGCATCCAACAGACTGACGATATCCACCGGTCACTCCTTCTATGCGGCGGCGGAGGCGGGCGCGGCGCCCGGGCCGGTTTTGGCCCGGCGCCGGCGGCTCAGAAAGTCGAGGTTGAGATCGATCGCGACGAAGAAAATGATCAGCGCCTGCACGATGTCCACCAGATCGATCGGCACGTCGGTGAAGACCTCGATCGTCGTGCCACCGCTGCGCAGCGCGCCGAACAGCAGCGCGCCAATCAACACGCCCACCGGCGAATTGCGGCCCAGCAGGGCAATCGTCATGCCGTCGAAGCCGAACCCGCGCGAGAACCGCGCCGTAAAGTTGTAATGGACGCCCAGCACCTGGCCCGCGCCCGCCAACCCGCCGAACAGCCCGCTGAAGAACATGACGAGCAGAATCGTCCGGCCCACCATGATCCCTGACCAGCGGGCGAACAGCGGGTTATCGCCCACCATCCGCGCGCTGAAGCCCAGGCGGGTGCGGCTCATCAGGATGATCACGACCACGACGGCCAGCAGCGCCAGGATGAAACTGGCGTTGAGCTGCGAGCGCTCGACCAACTGGGGAAGCTGGGCCTGCTCGGCGACGGTCTTCGACATGGCGTTGGCCATCCCCGGCACGAAAAACGGCCCGCTCTGGACCATGTAGCTGGTGAACTCGATCGCCACGTAGTTGAGCATGATCGTGGTCACGACCTCGTCCACGCGCAGCCGCGCCTTCAAATAGCCGGGCACCAGGCCCCACAGCCCACCGGCCACTGCCCCGACCGCAAACGCCAGGGCGATCAATGGCAGCGCGGGCAGATCGGTGAAGGTGAACCCCACCCACGCGGCGAACAGCGCGCCCATGTAGAGCGAGCCTTCCACGCCGACGTTGAATATCCCGGCGCGGAACGCGATGGCCGTCCCCAGGCCGGTGAAGATGATCGGCGTGGCGGCCAGCAGCGAGTTGGCCCGTGCGCGCGGCGTGCCCAGGCCCCATTCGAACAGCACGCCGTAGGTGTCCAGCGCGTCTTTGCCGGACAGCTCCAGGATGATCCCTCCAGCCAGCAGCGCCAGCTCGATGGTCAGGATGACGCGCGTCAGGTTGGTGAGCGTCGCCAGGAAGGCGTCCAGGCGCGGAGCCTCGGCAAAGGCGTGATCGCAGCGCGAGCAGGAGGCTGCATCGGGCCGGGTGTGCTTCCGGCAGTGGGGACACCGTTTGTCGAGCAGGGACACCAGCCCGAACCACAGCGGCGCGAGCAGCAGCACGCCCCCCACGCTCCCCAAAATGGCGCCGAGCAGCGCGCCTTTCCAGGCGGTGCGGTGGCGAGCCTGCATGATCGCCGCCGTCACCAGCGCGCCGATCGCGATCCACAGCGCGACTCCGATCCACACCTCGCCCGAGCCGCGCAATATTGGGGCGATCAGCCAGTAGGGCAGGGGCGTTCGTTGTGTAGCCATAAACGTTCAGCCTCGGTTATCGGCGGCCGCCAGCGCGGGCGAGCTATGCATGCAGCTCCGCTCCGGCACGGCCAGCCATGAGCAAGCCCAGGCGCTCGCGCGTGGCCTGGGAACGATCGAGCTCGCCCGCCAGCGCGCCTTCGAAGATGACCAACAGGCGGTCCGACAGCGCCAGCAGCTCGTCCAGGTCGGCCGAGATCAGCAGGATCGCGGTCTGCTGCTCGCGCAGGCGCAGGAGCTCATTGTGCACGAATTGGGTCGCGCCGACATCCAGCCCGCGCGTGGGCTGGGCCGCGATCAACACGGTGGGCGGCTGGGCCAGCTCGCGGGCGACCACGACCTTTTGCGCGTTGCCGCCGGACAGCGTCTTGACCGCGACATTGGGGCCGCGCACGCGCACGTCGAAGGCATGAATGGCACGCTGGGCGAAGCGGCGAATCTCGCCGGGCACGAGCAACCCCAATCGAGAAAACGGCGCGGCCTGGTAGCGCGTGGCGATCAGGTTTTCGGACAGCGTTGATGGCAGGCTGAGGCCCTGCCGGTTCCGGTCCTCCGGGATGACCGCCAGCCCGTGTTCGCGGCGAGCCCGGGTGCCCTCACGTGTGATGGTCCGCCCGTCGAGCAGGATGTCGCCACGCTCCGGGAAGCGCAGCCCGACCAGCGTCTGGAGCAGCTCGGCCTGGCCGTTGCCCTCCACACCCGCCAGCCCGACGATCTCCCCAGCGTGCACGGTGAAACTGATCCCGCGCAGGGCCGGCAGGCCACGGTCGTTGTCGGCGTGCACGTCGCGCACGACCAGCCGGGGGCGCTCCGCGATGGCGTGCGATGTCTGGCGGCGCGGCATTTCCAGCTCGCGCCCGACCATCATCTGCGCGATCGTTTCCGGCTGCGTTTCGGCGACGCGCACGGTGCCGACGGCGCGGCCCGCGCGCAACACGGTCGCCCGGTGGCAGATCGCCATCACCTCGCGCAGCTTGTGCGTGATGAAGATCGCGGTCCGGCCTTCGGCAACCAGGCGGCGCAGCACTCCGAACAGGTCGTCGACCTCTTGCGGCGTGAGGACGGCGGACGGCTCGTCCAGGATCAGCAACCGGGCATCGCGGTAGAGCAGTTTGAGGATCTCGACGCGCTGCTGCACGCCCACCGACAGGCTCGACACGCGCGCCTCGGGTTCGACCTGCAGCCCGAACTGCTCCGACAGGCGGCGGACGCGCGCGGCCATGGTCTGCCGGTCGACGAATGGGCCGCGGCGCGGCTCGTAACCCAGCGTCACGTTCTCGGCGACGGTCAGCGACGGCACCAGCTCGAAATGCTGGTGCACCATATCGATGCCCAGCGCGATCGCGGCCTGGGGATTGGGAATCGTCACCAGCCGATCCTGCAAGAAGATCTGCCCGGCGTCCGGCTTTTCCATGCCGTACAGGATCTTCATCAGGGTCGATTTGCCCGCCCCGTTCTCGCCGACCAGGGCGTGAATCTCGCCTTCCTCGACTTCGAAATCAACGTTCTGGTTCGCCACGACGCCGGGAAAGAATTTCGTAATCCCGGCCATTCTCAGAAAAGGCATGTGGCCCTCGCTATGAGTGCGACCGCTCCGGCGGGATCACGACCGGAGCGGTCAAGCATGGCACGGCTGAGCGGATCACTCAGCCAGGGCAGCCCGAAGCTCCTCCAGGCCGGCGCAGGTCGGGTTCTCGCTGACGATGGCGAACTGTTCGGCCTCCAGCGTGCGGATGTCGATCACCTCGAGCTCGCCGCCCTCGATCTGGGCGCGCAGGTCCGCGACCTGATCCATGAACTCGCCGGGGATGATGTGCCGGGTATACGTCATCTCCGTCAGGCCGACGCCGTTCTCCTCCAGACCGTACTGGAGCACGGTGCCGCCTTGAAGCTCACCGCTGGCGGCGCGCTCGATCGTGTCGTACACAGCCACATCCACGCGCTTGAGCATGCTGGTCAGCACGTTGCCGGGAGCCAGGTAGTCCTGGTCGCTGTCGACGCCGATGGCGAAGAAGTTCTCATCCTTGGCCGCTTCGATGACTCCCGCGCCGGTGCCGCCCGCCACCTGGAAGACCACGTCGGCGTTCTGCTCGTGCATCGCCAGGGCCATCTCGCGGCCTTTGGCCGGGTCGCCGAAGTCGTTGGCGTACGCCATCAGGACCTGGGAATCGGGGTTGATGTCGCAGGCACCCTGCAGATAGCCATAGAGGAACACGTCGATGCCGCTCGACTGCACGCCGCCGATCACACCGATAACAGGCTCGGGATTGACCTGCTCCAGATCCGGCGCGGTGGTCACCAGCGCGGCTAGCGCGCCCGCCAGATACGAGCCCGTGTGCTCGTCGAACATGATCGAGACGACGTTGGGCTGGTCTACGATCGCGTTCACGATGGCAAACAGCGTGTCGGGATAATCGGGGGCGATACGCCCCAGTGGCTCAATGTGGCTGAATTCGAGCGTGATCACCAGGTTGAACCCGCTCTCGGCGGCGGTGCGCAGCAGCTGCTCTGCTTCGCCCACCGGGTCGGACGATTCGATCGGGACCACGTTCACGCCCAGCTCGGCGGCGGCCAGCGTCAGGCCGGCGAAGGCCGAGTCGTTGTACGAGCGATCACCCAGACCACCCTGGGCGATGATGAGTGCCACCGAATAATCTTCCTGAGCCTGCGCGGTTGGGGCAAATGCGACGCCGGCACAGACCAATGCCACGGCAAGCAAACCCACGAAAAGTGTGTGACTAGTGTGTTTCATGCTGGACTCCTCAAAACACTAGAACCTGAGTTGGGTAAAGTACGGCACAATCAATGAATTGGCGCGGGCTTACCTCCTTACGGGCAGGCGCGATCGCTCGGGCAGCATGGACCACGCGGCGGGCCGCTAGCGCTGCAGCCGGACCGTGTACCGGTAGAAATCGGCGCGGTACAGCGCCGTCACGAGTTCGATCGGTTGGCGATAACTATCCCGGCTCAGCCGCGTCACCATCAGCAGCGGCTCGCCGCGCTGGATCGTCAGCAGATACGCGGTCTCGCTGTCAGCAACCACGGCCTCCAGCGTCTCTTCGGCCTCGACCAGCGCGCTGCCCTTCTCCTCCAGCACAGCGTACAGCGATCCGACCTCTTCGAGGTGCTGGCGCTCGATGTCGGTCCGGCTCACATAAGCGTCGTGCAGCGCGACCGGGTGATTTTCGGCCAGCCGGAGACGCTTGACGTGCAGGATGGAGGCGCCCGGCTCACGGTTGAGCGCCTGGGCGATCCTGTCCGGCGCGCGAATGATCTCGAACGCGAGAATTTGCGAGGTGGGTTTGAGGGAGCGCGCCCGCATGTCCTCGCTGAAACCTACCATGCGCTGGAGTTGGTGCTCCAGCGGTTGGGGGGTGATGAACGTCCCGCGGCCCTTTTCGCGGTAGATGAGGCCCTTGTTGACGAGCTGGGCCATCGCCTGGCGCACGGTCATGACGCTGATCCCCAGCGTCTGAGCCAGCAGCGTCTCGGACGGCAGCGGATCGCGCAGGCGCCACGTGCCATTGACGATCAGGCTTTCAAGCTGACTTTCCAGTTGCTGGTAGATGGGAATGCGGGCGTCTTTTGAGATGCTGATTTGGGCGAGAATGTTTTTCGGCATACGTCCAACCAAATCGCGAATATCTAGTTATCTATATAATCTCATTATAAGGCACGCCTGTTAAAAATTTCAACCTTTTGTGCAAAAGTCGCCGGATTCTGGCCGGGCGATGGCCCGTCCGCGACAAAAAAGCGCCCCCACCGTGTGAAACTGGCAGGGGCGCTCTGGTCTAGGCTGGGCGGGAGACTAGCCGATCTGTTCCGCGCCCGGCTCGCTGATGGGCTGTTCCGCACCGTCAGGCTCAGGGGCCGGCTCGGTGGGATCCTGGGACGGGACCGGTTCTTCAGGCTGCGGATCGCCGGGGGTTGGTTCTTCCGGCGCCGGGACTACCTCGGGCAGCGTGTCGTCCGGGGTGTCGCCCGGATCCTTGGTCGGCTCCGGTGTCACGTCCGGGGTCGGGGTCGGCTCCGGGTCCTTGACGGGCTCGGTCGGCATTTCCTCGACCGGCGGGAGCACCGGTTCTTCGGTCGGGATGGGTGTGGCCGGGACGAGGGTCGGCTCAACCGCTGGCGCGGCGGGCACGTCCATGATCACCAGCTCGTCCAGCCAGACACCAACGGCTGCCGGGTCGCTGAGCGGGTTGGCCTGCGTGTAGAGGACGAAGCGCAGGTATACCAGGCTGCCACGGAAGGCCGACAGGTCCACCGTCCGCTGCATCCAGTCCTGGGCCACGGCGGTCTGCTGTTCGACCTGCGACCAGGAGACGCCGCCATCCAGGCTGGCTTCGACCGTGAAGACATCACCGGCTTCCAGGTAGGCTTTCTGCCACAGGATGAGCTGCGGGTTGAGTGCCGCCGTCAGATCGATCTGGGCGGCGGACACCAGGGCGCTCACCTGACCGCGCAGAGCGCTGTCGGCGAACCACCCGGCGCCATTCCACGCGCCATCGGGCAGGTAGGTCCACGCGCCGCCTTCGGTCAGCCAGGCGGTCTGGACGGCGAACGTCTCGACGAACGGAAGCTGCGCCGGGGCGATGGTGGTCGTGATGTCGGTGTTACCCGCCACCAGCATGAACCTCCACGTCGGGCTCCAGCCGGAGACGTTGCCCGCCTTGTCGAAGGCCCGGACGCGCCAGCAGTAGATGTTCTGCGCCAGGGTCGTCGGCGGCTTGTAGAAGATCGCGTTGCCCACTTCGATTGGCGGCAGCACAAGATCCGGCGCGCACGTTGTGTCCAGCTGGAGCTGGTAGGCCACGGCGTCAGGGACCCGCGTCCAGTCCAGGCGCAGCAGGCGGTTGGTAACCCGCGTGCCATCAGCCGGGCCGGTCATTGTTGGGCTCGCCGGCGGCGTGATATCCACCGTCAGCGCGCGGCGAGCGCTCCAGGCCCCCGGCACATCCAGGCTGTTGATTCCCTTCACGCGCCAGTAGAGCAGTCCTTCCGGCAGCGCCGGAGACGGGTACTGCGGCACGGCACCGGGCACGATCGCGCTGTAGACCGGGCTGCTGAAGTTAGCATTGTCGTCGATCTGGATCTCGTACTCTTCCGCGTTCAGGACAGCCGTCCACACGAAGAGCGGCGTGTTGGTGTTGATGAACGCATTGTTGGCGGGCGCCACCAAGGGCGGCCGCTGGGGCGGTTGCGGCGTGATCGTGGTCGACCACGTCTCCATCGGCGCACCGCAGCCCGCGCCCTCGTCCACCGCGACGTGCCAGTAGTACGTAGCGGCTGGCATGGGAGTCGGGTGGCGATACGAGAGCACCGTCAGGCCGGGCAGGTCGACGAACAGAGAGCCAAAGCCAGGATCCTCGTCGATCTCAAGGCAGTAGCCGACCGCGCCGGGGAACGCTGCCCACCGGAAGACAGGTCGCGCGTTGGTCGAGGATGAGCCATCCTTCGGGGCGAGCAGGAGCGAGACGTCGAACTGGTTGTCCGCGCTCCAAGCGCTGATGTTGCCCGCCGCGTCGATGGCCCGGACGCGCCAGTAGTAGGTGCCGTATCCGAGCGGCGTTGGCTGGACGAAGGTCCGCCCGGCGACCGCCGTGTCTTCGGCTTCGATAGAGGCGAACCCGGCATCATTCGCGATCTGGATGTGGTAGGTTACCGCGCCGGGGACACCGCGCCAGGTGTAGAGCGGGGTGGTGTCCGGCGTGCCGGAGCCGTCCGCGGGGTTGATGAGCACGGGTGCCGCCGTCGGCGTGGTATCGATCTTCACGCGCCAGATGGCGCTCCACGGACCGGCCACGTTGGTGGCCGTATCCACAGCCTGGACGCGCCAGAAGTAGACGCCGTCGGGCAGCGGGTCCGGCGTGGCCGTGGTGTCCGCCAAACCTGCCACATCGACCTCAGGGCTGTTGAAGGTGCGGTTGTTGTCGATCTGGACATGGTAGGTGTACGGTCCGCCCGTCGCCAGGGCTTCCCAACTGCCCTCAGGGGTCGGATCGTTGGTCAGCGTCCCGTTGGGGGGCGACAGCAGCGTCGGAGCAGCCGGACGCACCAGCGTGCTTGACACGTGGAAGCTTCCCGTGGCGCTCCAGAGGCTCTCGTTAGCGACGGCGTCGCGCGCCCTCACGGCCCAGTAGTAGGTCGTGTCAGGCGTCAGCGCGTTGGCGAGCGGCACGGCATAGCTGTTGGCACCCAGGCCAGGCATGTCGATGACCGGTGCGCTGAGGTCGGAGTCTTCAGACACGACCAGGTCATATTGGACGGCCGTGCGAACCGCCTGCCAGACGAAGCGCGGCGTGGTCGTCGGGATGAGCGACAGGTGTGCCGGCTGGCGCAGGATCGGGGCATCCGGCGGCGTCGTGTCGACGGTGAACGCCCGGACCACGCTCCAGTTACCCGCGACGCCCACATCATTGATCGCGCGCACGCGCCAGTAGTACTTGCCGTCCGCCAGCGGATCGGCGGGGTACGTGTCCGCGTCCTCAGCCGTTTCGACGTCCTGCACCGGGCTGCGGAAGTCGCGGTTGTCATCGATCTGGATCTGGTAGGTGTACGGCCCACCCGCCGGCAGCAGTTCCCAGTTGAACTCGGGCGTGGTATCGGTCGTCACCAGCAGGTTCGCCGGGGCGAGCAGCACGACGCGCGGCGCGGGCGGCGGCGTGACCGTCACCACCCATTCCGGCATCCAGTTGCTGAATACCCCAGGTGCGGTCTCGACGCGCACGGTCCAGGTGTACTGGCCTTCATCCAGCGGCGTCGCGGGCTTGAACATGAGGTTCGGACCGGTGTAGGCCATAGGCGTGGGGCCGTCGAGTTTGAACTCGTACGACACCGCGCCGGGCACGCCCTTCCAGCGGAAGATCGGCTGGGTATTGGTCGTGAAGTCCCCGTTCTTGGGCAGCCGGTGCAGCGTCAGCTCGAAGGCGGACGGCGTGCTCCAGCCGCTCAAACCGCCGCCCCCGTCGATGGCCTGCACCTGCCAGTAGTAGATACCGTAGGGCAGGGCCTTGTCGTTGGGCACGACGTAGTTGGGTCGCGTATTGGTGCCAGTACCGATGTCTACCGGGCTGGCGAAGTTGGGATCGTCGTCCACCCGGATCATGTACTGGACCGCATGCGGGACCGCGCGCCAGGTGAAGCGTGGCGTCGTGTCGCCGATGATGGTGCGGTTGCGCGGCGTGTTCAGGATCGGCGTGCCGAGCCAGGTCGGGTCAATCGTGACTGACCGCACCACGCTCCACGCACCGGGTTCATCCGCGAGGTTGATCCCCCGCACGCGCCAGTAGTAGGTCACGTAGTTGCTGAGCGGATCGGCGATGAGGCTGGTGCCCGCCAGGGTTTCGTCCTGGACCGGGCTGCTGAAGTCGGCGTTGTTGTCGATCTGGATCTGGTATTCGTCAGCGTTCGCGGCCGGGTTCCAGACGAAGGTTGGGGTGGTGCTGTTGGTGCTCGACTTGTTAGGAGGCGACACCAGGGTCGGCGCAGCCGGGAGCGGGACGAGGTCGTTGTCGGTGATGTTGGCGGTGATGTCAGCCACGACCATGCTCG
>Ga0123332_1005517_pt1 | contig 10690 bp, 7 predicted proteins | sample BioC12SIPDNA_4_FD_89958 | JGI IMG/M metagenome (GOLD analysis project Ga0123332, IMG submission 89958) | Anaerobic biogas reactor microbial communites from Washington, USA - Biogas_R2_A C12 SIP DNA | ecosystem: Engineered > Bioreactor > Anaerobic > Unclassified | place: Washington, USA... | reverse complement strand
TGCTGACCGGCTTCGGCCACGAGGCGGTGCTCGGGGTCGCGGACAAGCTGGTCGCCGCCGTCAAGAGCGGCGCGGTCAAGCACATCTACCTGGTCGGCGGCTGCGACGGTGCCAAGTCCGGGCGCAACTTCTACACGAAGTTCGTCGAGGAGTCGCCGAAGGACACGCTGATCCTGACGCTGGCCTGCGGTAAGTTCCGCTTCAACCACCTGCAGCAGAAGCTCGGCGACATCGGCGGGATTCCGCGCCTGATCGACATGGGGCAGTGCAACGACGCCTACTCGGCCATCCAGGTCGCCGTCGCGCTGGCCAAGGTCTTCAACTGCGGCGTGAACGACCTGCCGCTGACCCTGGTGCTCTCGTGGTACGAGCAGAAGGCCGTCTGCATCCTGCTGACGCTCCTCTCGCTCGGCATCAAGAACATCCAGATCGGGCCGTCGCTGCCGGCGTTCCTCTCGCCGACCGTGCTCAACGTGCTGGTCGAGAAGTTCAATCTCATTCCGATCAAGGGGTGATGCACGGAGCGTCACGCGCGGACCGCGGTTGAACGGCGCGCGAGGCCGAATACCGGGCCGGGGGCAACCCCGGCCCTTTTTTCTAATAACGCCCGCCACGAGCAACGGCGCGCACGCGGACGCTCCGTGGACACGAAGAGAGGCGCATTTGTCGGCGCAAGGTGATGCAGTCCTTCTGAATTCTGCATTCTGGCTCCTGGATTCCGGGTACACATCCACAATTGTTGATGCGCACCCACGTCGGCACATCGGCTGGCCATCGGCCCTGGCAGTCATTATAATGAACGGTGCCGTCCCTCGAACCCCCAACCCCCTCTGCACTGTCCATGGCCCGACTGATCATCCACGGCGGCGCGCGCCTCGCCGGCGTGCACCGCGCCCCCGGCAACAAGAATGCGGCACTGCCGATGCTCGCCGCCGCGCTGCTGACGGACGAACCAATCACGCTGGAGAACCTGCCCCTCATCCAGGATGTCCGGACCACCCTCGATCAGCTCGCCCGGCTGGGCGTCGAGGTTGACCTGGACGAGGCGGATCGCTCCGTGCGCCTCCAGGCCCGCCAGATCCGGAAGACACGCCTCGACAAGGCGCTCTCCGCCAAGGTGCGCTCGGCGATCCTCTTCGCCGGACCGCTACTGGCGCGCTGCGGCGCGGCCACCATCTGCCAGCCCGGCGGCGACCTGATCGGACGGCGCCGCGTCGACACCCACCTGGCCGGCCTGCGCGCGCTGGGGGCCGGCTTCGCCCTGCGCGACGGCTACGTCTTCCGCAGCCGCGGACTCACCGGCGCAGACATCCTGCTGGACGAGCAGAGCGTGACCGCCACCGAGAACCTCGTCATGGCCGCCGCCCTCGCCAAGGGCCGCACCACCCTCTACAACGCCGCCTGCGAGCCCCATGTCCAGGATCTCTGCCGCCTGCTCAACACCATGGGCGCCTCGGTCCAGGGCATCGGCACCAACCGGCTGACGATCGACGGCGTCGACCGGTTGCATGGCGCGACCGCCCGCATCGGCGCCGACTACATCGACGCCGGCAGCTACCTCGCCGCCGCGCTCGTCACCGGGGGCGCCCTGACCGTCGAGGGCATCCAGCCCGCCGACTTCGCCGTGCTGGCGGGCCCCTTCCGCAAGTTCGGCGTGAAGTGGACGCTGGCCGGCGGGACGCTGACGCTTCCCGGTGGACAGCGTCTGCGCACGGCCTACGACTTCGGCGACGCCATTCCGAAGATCGAGGACGGCCCCTGGCCCGCCTTCCCCTCCGACCTGATGAGCATCTTGATCGTCCTGGCGACCCAGACGCGCGGCACCACGCTGTTCTTCGAGAAGATGTTCGAGAGCCGGATGTACTTCGTCGACCACCTGATCACCATGGGCGCGCGGATCGTGCAGTGCGACCCGCACCGCGTCGTCGTCACCGGTCCGGCCCCGCTGCACGGCACGCGCGTCTCGAGCCCCGACATCCGCGCCGGCATCGCCCTGCTCATTGCCGCGCTGGCCGCCCGGGGCGAGACGGTCATCCTCAACGCGGAGAGCATCGACCGCGGCTACGAGTCGGTCGAGCTCCGCCTCCGGGAACTCGGCGCCCGGATCGAACGCCAGGATCCGTGACGGGGAGGGGGGGAGAGGGGGGATCGAGAGAATCGACTCCATCGACCACCCGCCACCAACCATCAACCACCAACCACCAACCACCCCTTGTCGCCCCGAGGGGCATCCTGTATGATGGCGGCACCATGTCAGTTGATCGTCTGGAACGCGTGAACGCCCTCCTGCGGCGGGAGATCGCCGAAGCGGTGCCCGTCGTCATGCTCAACGAGGGTGTCGATTGCGCCGCCATCACCGTCACGCAGGTGCGCGTGGCGCGCAATCTGCGCAACGCGACCGTCTCCGTCTCGATCCTCGGCCACGAACGGGAGCGGCAGGCGATGATCCGCAAGCTGGCGCACCGCCATGTGGCGTTCCAGCGCCTGATCAACCGCGACATGAAGCTCAAGTACACGCCCGTCCTGCAGTTCACCCTCGACGAATCGATCGAGAAGGGCGACCACGTCCTGGACGTCCTGACCCGGCTGGCCGCCGCGAATCCCGCCCTGGCCGCGGCGGAGGAACCGGCCGCCGCGCCGCCGGCGGACGACACCGACGCCTGATCATCCGCCTCTTCCGAGACCGTATGCCCATGTCCATCACGTCCCCCCGCGCCTTCCCTATCCCCACGCCCGCCGCCCGTCCGTCAAACCCCGCCGCCGGACGGTTCAACGGACTCCTGCTCGTCGACAAGCCCGCCGGCCTGACCTCGCACGACGTGGTCGCCCGGATCCGGCGCACCTTCCGCATCGAGAAGGTCGGCCATGGCGGCACGCTGGATCCCGGCGCCACCGGCCTGCTGGTGATGCTCCTCGGCAAGGGCACCTCGCTCTCGAACGAGGTCATGGGCGGCGACAAGCGCTACGAGGGCGAAATGCTGCTGGGCACCGAGACCGACTCGCAGGACATCGAGGGCGAGGTGCTCTCGACCCTGCCCTTCGATCTGGTGACCACCGGCCAGCTCCAGACGTGCATGGCGGAACTCGTGGGCGACAGCTACCAGATTCCGCCGATGGTCTCAGCCATCAAGAAGGACGGCGTGCCGCTCTACAAGCTGGCCCGCAAGGGCCAGACCGTGGAACGCGAGCCGCGCCTGATCCACGTCTACCGCTTCCGGCTGCTCGACTTCAACCCGCCGCGGGCCACCTTCGACGTGGCCTGCGGCAAGGGCACCTACGTGCGGACCCTCTGCCACGACATCGGCCGCAAGCTGGGCTGCGGCGCCTGCCTGAACGCGCTGCGGCGAACCGCGTCCGGCATGCTGGACGTGGCGGACGCCCTGCCGCTCGACCAGATCCTGGCCCTCGACGGCGACGCGCTCGCCGCCCGCATCATCCCCTGCGTCCAGTACCTGGGTTCGAAACGGTCGTCAACCTAGGAGAACGCTCCCATGTCCCGAATCGTCAACCTGGCCCTCGTCGGCGCCGGCAACCGCGGACGCGGCATCTTCGGCCAATACGCCCTCGACATGCCGCACCGCGCCCGCTTCACCCATGTCGCCGAGCCGGACGAGGCCAGGCGCGCGCAGTTCATGGCCCAGCACCGCATTCCGGCCGCCCGGGCCCATGCCGACTACCGCGAACTTTTCGCCTCCGACCTTTCCGGTCTCGACGGCGTCGTGGTCGCCACGCTCGAGGATCTCCGCGCCGAGCCCGTGCAGCTCGCGATGCGGCACGGGCTCGCCATCCTCGTCGAGAAGCCGCTCGCCACCAGCCCCGAGGCCTTCATCCGCTTCTACGATGCCGCCGCGGCCTACGACGGCATCTGCATCGTCTGCCACCAGATGCGCCTGGTCGCCTGCTACAGCACGCTCAAGGATCTGGTCGCCTCGGGCAGCTACGGCGAGATCGTCACCGTGCAGCACAGCGAGAACCTGGCCTACGACCACATGGCGCACTCCTTCGTCCGCAGCCTCTTCAACAACGACCGCCTGACCCCCATGCTGCTGGCCAAGTCGTGCCACGACATGGACTTCCTCGCCTACCTGATCGACCGGCCGGCCGTGCGCGTCTGCTCGTTCGGCACGCTCAAGCACTTCACGCGCGCCAACTGTCCCCCGGGCGCGCCGGCCTTCTGTCTCGAGGGCTGCCCCCACGCGGCCGCGTGCCCGTACGATGTCGCCAAGCTCTACTTCGAGCCCGATACCGACCCGGCCTATCTCCGCCAGATGGGCGTCGTGACCGGCAAGGACCAGCTGCGCGAACTGCTGATGCAAAACCGCTTCGGCCGCTGCGTCTACCAGACCGACAACAACGTGGTCGACACCCAGGTCGTGCAGGCCGAGTTCGCGGACGGCATCCACGTCGCCTTCACGATGTGCGGCCACAACGGCGTCGAGCGGCGCATGACGAAGATCAGCCTGACCCGCGGCGAGATCGTCTACGACGGCGGAAATCCCGACGTCGTCACGGTGCACCGCTACGCGCCGGTCAAGCGCACGGAGACGATCCGGGGGGTCAGCCGCGGCACGCATGCCGGCGGCGACCGCGCGATCATGGACAACTTCATCGACGCGATCGTGACCGGCGACACCTCGCACCTGAAGACGCCGGTCCGCAAGTCGCTCGAGGGGCACCTGCTGGTCTTCGCCGCCGAGGCCTCCCGCCGGGAGGGACGCATCGTCGACGTCCGCGACTACGAGCGGCAGCTGCGCGCGGCGGCCCGCTGATCCGCCCGCGGCCTCACAGGTCGGCCTTGAGCACCTTGCCGGCGGGATTGCGCGGCAGGGCGTCGCGGAACACGATCTCCACCGGCACCTTGAAGCTGGCCAGGCGCGCGAAGCACCAGCCGCGCAGCGCCTTCTCCGTCAGCGCCGGGTCGCGCGCGACCACGAACGCGCGGACCACCTCGCCCAGCGCCGCGCGCACGCCGGTGGCCGGCACGCCCTTGACCGCGGCCTCGGCGACGCCGGGATGCGCCAGCAGCACGCTCTCGACCTCGGCGGCGTAGACGTTCTCGCCGCCGACGATGATCATCTCCTTGCTGCGCCCCTTGATGAAGAAGTAGCCCTCCTCGTCCACGCTGGCGAGGTCGCCGGTCCGGAACCACGCGCGCCCGCCGATGACGACCAGCGACTCCTCCAGCTTGCCGGGCTGGTCCGCGTAGCCGGGAATCACCACCTCGCGCGCGAAGAGCAGCTCGCCCACCTGGCCGGGCGGCAGGGTGGCCCGCGTGGCGGGGTCGACCACCTGCGCCTCGACGAACGGCAGCAGCCGCCCGATCGAGTCGGGCCGCGCGTCGGCCTCGTCGCCGGGCAGCACATGCGTCATGCTGATCGTCTCGGTCAGTCCGAAGAAGTTGTGCAGCGCGACACCGGGATAGCGCTGCCGCAGCGCCCGGATGGTGGCGACCGGCATCAGGCTGCCCGCGTAGGCCATCAGCCGGAGGGAGTCCGGCGCCGCGCCCGCGGCTTCGGGCAGGGCCGCGATCCGCTGGAAGAGCGGCGGCACGCTCAGGAAGGTCGTGACGCGCTCGCGGCGCACGAGCTCCATCAGCGGCACGGCGTCGGTCGCGGCGGTGATCACCACCGGCGTGCGGGTGTAGGCGGCGGTGGGCAGCGAGCTGTAGAGGGCCGTGCAGTGGAACATCGGATTGACGAGCAGATGCACGTCGCGGACGTTGAACTGGTGCGCGTTGATCGTCGTCATCACGTTGAACATCAGGTCGCGGTGGCGCATCACGGCGCCCTTGGGGGTCGACGTCGTGCCGGAGGTGTGCATGATGATCGCCGGCGACGTGTCGTCGAGGGCCGTTCCGGGCAGCGGCCCGTCGAGGCCCAGCGAGGCCCAGTCGGAATCGGCGCCGCCGGCCTCGGCCACCAGCCGTACCGTCACCGGGACAGGCGCCTGGGCGAGGGCCGCCAGGGGCTCGCGGTCGGCGTTGCCGCGCACCACGAGCAGGTCGGGGCGCACGGTGCGGAAGATCCCCGCCAGGCTCTCGGCCTTCAGCAGCGTGTTGAGGGGGATGATCGTGCCGCCGAGCCGGGCGATGGCCCAGTACAGGATGAAATACTCGAGACAATTGGGCAGGAAGACCGCCACCCGCGGCTGCGGTTTCCCCGTGCGCGCCACGAGGCCGGCGGCCAGGCGGCGCACGAGGAAGTCGGCCTCGCCGAAGGTCAGCCGGCGCCCGTCGTGCACGGCGGCCGGCCGGTCGGGGGCCAGCGCCACCGCCTCCAGCCAGAGGTCGCGCAGCGTCCGCAGAGCCGGCCGTCGGACGGGCCGCGGCGGCTCGCCGAGCAGGCGTGCGAGGACCGGCTCGATGGCGTCGGCGACGTGGCGGTTGCCGTACTCGTTCGGGTGGTTGCGGTCGAGCCAGCAGCAGCGGCGGCCGACGATGCGCTCCTGGATGTTGGCGATATACGGCGCCCCGCAGCGGGCGGCGGTCTCGGCCTCGATCGCGGCAAAGCGTTCCGAGCGCGCATCGGCGCCGTAGGTCTTGGGCACGCGCCGCCCCGTCTCGTCGATCCAGGGCCCGAAGACGCCGAGCACGACGGGCTGCGCACCGGCCGCCCGCACGCGCTGCAGGATGCGCTCCAGGTCGGCGGCCCAGGCCCCGCAGGGGCGCTCGTCGCGCCACCAGTCGTTGGCGCCGTACTCGACGAGGACGACGTCCGGGCGCGCGTCGAGCACGTCGGCATCGAGGCGCGCGAGGGCCTCGGCGAAGGTTTCGCCGCCGTTGCCGCGGTTGAGGAACCGGTGCCCGGGAAAGCGGTCCTGCAGGATGTCGCTGAAGCGCCCCTGTTCCCCGCCGCAGGAGGTGAGGCTGTCGCCGAAGCAGATGATCGTCATGGAGCGGCCGCCCGCGCCGCGGAGGGCGCGGGCGGCGAACGACGGCTAGAAGTTCTTGGCCAGCGAGACCGAGAGGATCGTCGTGTCGCCGTTCGTGAACTCCGTCGGGAAGACGCCTTCCGCCGGACGCGGCTGGATGTCGACGTCCTTGAGCATCAGGTAGGCGAAGGCGACGCCGAGCGTCCAGTCGCCGGCCAGGTCGTAGCTGGCGCCGAGGCTCAGGATGTGGCGGTCGCCGGGCGGCAGCAGGTAGTCGGCGTGCGCGCCGGAGATCGGGTCGGTGTCGAAGACATAGCCGGCCTGCAGGACCAGCTTCTCGTTCATCTGGTACTCCGCGCCGAAGCCGAAGCGCCAGACGTCGTTCCAGTCCTTCACCGAGGTGCTGGACGCCGTGCCGAGGAGGGCGGGGTTATCGAAGTTCATCGTCAGCTTGTCGTAGGAGCTCCAGCCCGTGTAGGTGGCGACGGCGCCGACGTTCCACTTGTCGATGCCCGTGTAGTTGAGGCCGGCGGAGTAGCTGGCCGGCAGGGTGATGTCGCCCTCGGCGCCGATGCTGTAGGGGCCGACCGAGGCGTCGCCCTCGACCTCCTGCTTGACCTCCGAGCGGTAGACCAGGCCCAGGGCCAGGTCGCCGGGCAGCTTGAGGGAGAGCGCGGCGGTGCCGCCGAAGCCGAACGAGTCGCCCTCGATCTCCAGCATGGCCGGCACGGTCGGAATGGCGCGCTTCAGCGTGATGTCGAAATACATGACCTGCAGGCCGGCGGCGAGCGACAGGCTGTCGTTCACCTTGTAGGCGGCCGTGGGCGTCACGTCGAAGGCCGTGATCTGCGTCTCGACGCTATTGTAGCGTCCGGGCCAGTCCGCGTCGTGCTCGACGCCGAGCCCGTAGGGGGAGTAGAGGCCAAGACCGAGCCAGAGCTCGTCGTTCATCTGCTGCGAGTAGTAGGCGAAGGGCGGCGGGAACCACTTGTCGTCCGGCGAGTAGCTCTGCTTGCCGGCGGGCGTGGCGACCTCGATGTCCATGGCCGGATTGATCAGGGCGAGGCCGGCGTTGAGCGACGATCCCGGCAGGGCCGTCATGCCCGCGGGATTGTCGTAGATCGTCTCGGCTCCCGCGGGCGCGCCCAGGGTGGCCCCTCCGAGCGCGATGCCGCGCGAACTGGTCTCGTAGAGCGCGAAGCCGGCCGCCAGGGCGCTGCCGGCCCCGAGCATGAACGCCAGGGCAAGCAACTGCCCGGCCGTGTGTCGTGTGTTCCTGATCTGCATTGCTGACTCTCCTGTCTCGGTTTGTGTTGCGCACACGGCGGGCAAAATCCCGCACGGGCATGCACCGCCATGCATCGAAACCCGGAGGGGCGCCCCCTTCACGGGTGGCCACCTTCCGTCCGTCGCCGGAAAGTGTGGCAGAAAGGAGCGGTCGGGACAAGGGGAATCAACGCCCCCGGCAGGGCAGCAGCATGGGCACGTCGGCATCGAAGGGCGGCTTGTCGAGAGCCGCCTGGATGATCCGCTGCAGCAGGTCCAGGTAGCCGATGCCGGCGGCGCGGGCCGAACGCGCCAGCGCGACGTCCTCCTCGAGGCAGGGGTTGCAGTTGACCTCGAGGATATGTGGTTCGCCGGCCTCGTCGAGCCGGAGATCGACACGTCCATAGCCCCAGCCTCCCAGCACGCGGAAGGCCGCGACGGTCAGCTCGCTCAGCCGCCGCCCGAGCTCGGGCGTCACCTCGGTCGGACAGACTACGGAGGTGCGCTTGTACTCGATGCTGTTGCCCATCCACTTCGCCGCGTACGACATGATCGGCGGAATCTCGGCCGGCAGGGCCGAGTAGTTGACCTCGGCGAAGGGCAGCACCTGCAGCTTGTAGCCGCCGATGATGCCGATGTTGAACTCGCGTCCCGGCAGGAAGCGCTGCGCCATCGCCGGCTGCTGGTAGTCGCGCAGGATGAGGCTCACCTGCCGCCGCAGCGCCTTGACCGACGTGACCACCGAGTCGCGCGTCAGGCCGATGCCGGCATGCTCCTGCGAGGGCTGCACGATCACCGGAAAATGCCAGCGCGTCTGGTCGACATCCTTGACGCGCTCGAGCAGGCGCGACTCGGGCGGCACGGGAAGCCCCGCGCCCTGCAGCAGGCTGACGGCCATGTGCTTGTAGCGGCAGAGGCCCAGCGCCAGGGCGTGCGAGCCGGTCAGCGGATAGCCCATCATGCGCACCAGCGCCGCGACGCGCATCTCGTAGAGCGCGCCGTGGACCGTGTCGTCGAACTGGTTGAAGACCACGTCGGGACTCAGGCGGGCGAGCCGCCGCTGGAATCCCAGCAGGTCGTTCGAGAAGCCCAGCACAGTCACCCGGTGGCCGAGCTTGCGGATCGCGCGCGCCAGCGCGCGGATGAAGGCGCGCAGGCCATCGGTGCTGCCGTGGTCTTCCGGTGTCTCCGGCACCGTCCCGCGGTGGCTGTTGTAGATCAGGACAACATGCAGCGCGCGTATCCGTTTCATTTGCGACAGTGTAGCAACTGCGCGTGTCGATGCAATATCAGATTCTGCAAATATCTGCAAATATCAGATTCTGGGCTGGTTGCGGATTCCGCGGCGGCGTGCTATAGTGCGGTTATCCGCCAGGGATACCGAATGATAAACGCAAACGGGAGATGAGACATGCTTGAAACCGGAACCCGACTGGACTTGAAAATCGAGGATGTGGCCTACCGCGGCCCCGGGATCGCGCGCCACGAGGGTCTGGTGATCTTTGTCGACCGGGTCGCGCCGGGCGAACGGGTCGAGGCCGAGATCACCGCCAGCAAGAAGAACTTCGCCGAGGCGCGGGTGGTCCGGTTGCTGGAACCCTCGCCGCACCGCATCCCGCCCTGCACCCGCGACGCCGAAGGTGTCTCCCTGCCCGGATGCGTCTACGATTTTCTCGCCTACCCGGCCGAGGTCGAGATCAAGCACCGCCAGATGCTCGGGCTGCTGCGCCAGGTGCCCGGCATCCAGGAGGCCGCCCTTCCCCCGTTTGCCTCGCCGAGCGACCTGAAGTACCGCAACAAGATCGTCCTCCACGTGCAGCGCGCGGGACGCGAGCCGGCGCGCATCGGCTACTACAGCGACGACAACCGCACGGTCGTCGACATCGAGCGCTGCCCCCTCGCCTGCGACGCCATCAACTACGCCTGGGCCGCCCGGCGCGACGCGGCGCGGCGCACGCTCGAGAACGGCCAGCGCATCACCCTGCGCTGGACGCCCGCGGACGGCGTGGCCAGCTGGGTGGACCAGGCGCCCGAGTCGGCCCCGATGCTGACCGAGGAGAGCCCCGTCGGCCCGCTGAAGGTGCCGCTGGACGGCTTCTTCCAGGTGAACACGGCCGTGGCCGGGGAGCTGGTCCGGCAGGTGCGCGAGTGGTACGCGCGGGCCGCGGAAGAGAGCGGCACGCGGCATCTGCTCGATCTCTACTGCGGAGTCGGGGTCTTCGCGCTGGCCGGCGCGGCCGACGGCGCGGCGCCCGTGGCGGGCTTCGAGAGCGTCCGGCCGGCCATCGCCGCCGCGCGCCAGAACAGCCGCGCGCTGGGCCAGGCCGCGACCTTCCACTGCGCCCGGGTCGAGGAGGCGGCCCGCACCGGCTTCGGCGATCTCGACCTGTCGCGGTATCTCGTCATCGCCGATCCGCCGCGCCAGGGGCTGGAGCCGAACGTCGTCGACACCCTCGGCAACGGGCGGGCGCCCCACCTGATCTACGCCGCGTGCGACCCCGCCACGCTCGCGCGCGACGTCAAACGCCTCGCGCCCTTCGGCTACCGCCTGCGC
>Ga0123332_1005513_pt1 | contig 10694 bp, 7 predicted proteins | sample BioC12SIPDNA_4_FD_89958 | JGI IMG/M metagenome (GOLD analysis project Ga0123332, IMG submission 89958) | Anaerobic biogas reactor microbial communites from Washington, USA - Biogas_R2_A C12 SIP DNA | ecosystem: Engineered > Bioreactor > Anaerobic > Unclassified | place: Washington, USA... | reverse complement strand
TATCCGTACCAGATTCTCGTTCCAGCGGTCATGCTTTCGCTGACGACGCTGGCGTTCAACTTCCTGGGCGATGGCTTCCGTGACGCCTTCGATCCGCGGCAGAAGCAATAAGCCTGCCCAAGTCCGCCAGCGGCCCTTCTCATTGCCTGGGCGATAGAGGCGGGAACGTTTTGAAGGGGAGAAACAGGTTGAAGAATCGCCACCCGCTGCGTGGCGATTCTTTTTTGGGAACAACATGAACCGTCATCGCACGCTCACCATCATCGTTCTGGCTACGGTTCTCTTGCTTGCCGGATGCGGGGCCGGCGGGCAGCAACCCAGCAGACAACCCTCTGACGATTGGAGCCGGGGCCTGCCCGTAGGCGAAGGCGCGACCGGGTCAGTGGACTTTCTGGTCGAGCCTGGCGGCGAAAGTCTGTATGCCGTCTGGACGCAGGTCGAGGGCGAGAATGGACGAATCCAGTTCAAGCGCCTGAGCCCCACCGGACTGACGGTGGCCGAACAAAGCTACCCGATGCCCACCAACCAGCTTCGCGCCCCACGGCTGGCCCAGAGCGGCGAGCAACTCCATCTCTTTTGGGGACAGCGAATGCGCGGCATACCCGATTGGTCGCTCTGGTACGTACCCCTGGGGAGCGACGGCGAAATGGCCGGCGAACCTGCCCAGCTCTCCACGCCGGAGACAGATGCCGGGGATTACGCCGTGGCCGTTCTCGGAGACGGCGGCGTTGTCGTCGTCTGGGAAGACGACAATGGCGACGCCATCTATGGTCGCACGATGGCAGAGGGGACGCCTCTGAAGCTGGCGACCGGTTCCGCTCCGGCGCTGGAGGCCGGGCCTGATGGCCGCCTGTACCTGGCCTGGTGGAACGAGGGTATCTACTTCGCCGCGCTGCCCGAGCCTCTGGCGGCGGTAGAGCCGGCTCTGGTGGCCGATGTGACGCGGTCGTTCGGCGACACGGAGATCAAGCCGGTTCTGAGCCTGGTTGGGGACGAGGCTTACGTTTTCTGGGCTGTGTTCAGCCAGAGCGGCCTGGAAGCGGGCACAGGGCGAACAGAGTTCGTGCATTTCCCGTCGAGCAGCCCGGAACGGCAGACGGCGCGACAGATCTGGCTCAGGCCAGAAGAACGGCAGGAGACGCAGGCCTACAGCAGCGCCTACGCTCTGACGGAGCTGGTGCCCTATCCGAGCACGGCAGCCGGAACGACACGCTATACGGGCGAGCCTGCGGCGGCCGATAGCCGGGGCGACGAGCTGGCTGTGGTGGTGAGCTTCGACCAGGAGTGGCGCCAGCAGATGCAGAAGCAGATGGCCGTGGTCCTCTTCGCCGGCGGCGAGCCGCAAGGCTACCTGCCGGCCGTGAAGTCGCGCGGTTTTTCGTCGGCGGGGAAGCTGGCCAGTGACGACGATGGCAACCTCTACCTGCTCTGGCAGGAGGGGGCCGGCGGGCTGAACGTCTACTACGCCACGACAGAGCCGGCTGCGCGCAGCGAAATAAACGCCCTGACCGCCGCCGATGCCATTGACCTGCTCCTCAGCGCTTTCTTTGAAGGGGTCGTCGGCCTGGTGTTCTTTCCCCTGGCGCTGGTCTGGCTGGCTCCGGGGCTACTCGTGCTCGGCATCTACCACATGCGGCACGAGACGGAGTCGCTGGACCGGCCTGTCTCCCGGCTACTGCTGGTCGTGGGGCTGGTTGTCTACCAGATCGTAAAAATCCTCTTTATGCCGGCGATTCTGTCATACGTGCCCTTCTCGGCGTGGCTGGACATCGGCGACATAGCCGGGCGGATCCTGCAGATCATCACGCCCGTGCTCACCTTTGGCGCCGGCATCGTCGTGGCGGAAATCGTGCGCAGGCGGCGCGAAACCGTCTCCACTGCCCTCTATTACCTGGCTATTGGGGGCGTGGACGCGCTCCTCACGCTGCTCGTCTATGGCGTGAACTTCAGCGGCGTCTTCTAGCCAGAGGCGGCCTCGGACGCCAACAGGGCCTGGATAGGGTAGTCGGTGTGAAGTTTGGCTGCAGATCCGAGCTCAGTCTCATTCCCTTTCGCGGTAGCGGCTGCTGCGCTCTACACCATACTTGCACAGGATCCGCAGACGAATACCAGCCGAGTATTCCGGACGCGGTGCAAAAAGCGTCCGCGCTACTGCTGCGAAGTTGAGCTCAGGATCGGTTGCGACCATCTCGGCAGCGACGTCAGCTTCTATCCAACCCAACTGGCCAGTGCGCTCCTGGCCACCGACCTTCCACTTACCGATGACCTTGATGGCGTTAGGGTCGTATTTGTTATCTGGGTCGCGCTCCAGGATGATTGCCCGGTTATCGTCGTTGCCGTTCAGGATAAAGCTGTTTGTGGTTTCAGCATACTCGGCCTGAGTTACACCAGCCACTTTTACGTCATCCAGCCAGATTTTGTTGAAGCCAGGAACGCTGAACTGCTTTGTGCGGATAACGTGGTCAGATTTCCGCTTCGAATGCTGTGTGTCTACGACTATCCGCGCAGTGGCGCTGGCACTGCCCCCACTGCGCGAGAGGCTAGTTTCCGCTTTGTTACCCCTCAGCCACAAGTCGACCATGATGGCCACAGCGATGGTGGCTACACCCGCAACGACCAACCACCCAGTGCCAGACGCAAGGCCAGCAAGCGCAGCCAGACCACCTATACCATAGGTTGCGATGCGCATGTTCATTGATGTTTGCCCCCTTGTTTGTACTTCTCGACCCGAATACCACCTAGAACGACTTCTAATCAGCACCGATGAACAAGCATATGCCAAAGGGCTGACTAGTTGCCGTCCTTTGCATCAGTGTGCCACCCTAGCGGCAGGGTAAAAGGCATAATACCCTTGCTGCTTCGGATAGCTGCCAGTAAACGGATCGACGATCAGTGGCTAACGGCCGGCTCTAATGTGTTGGCGTATTCGATCCAGCCGCGTACCTCAGGCAGCGATGGCGGGCGGCGCACCAGGCGTTTTTCCTCGTTGACGGCGAGCATCGTCTGATGCAGATTCTCCGCCTTGCGGCGGCGCAGCTCCTTCACGGTATCGACCCCGGACGCTTCGAGAAGATCGCTGTACTCCTCGCCGATGCCTTTGACGCGCATCAAGTCGGCCCGGTTCACCCAGTTCAGAATGGACGCCGCGCTAATGCCTGTGGCTTCGGCCAGTTGGCGCCGGCCGGCGGCAGTGCCGCCCTTGCTCAGCAGCGCCTCGGTGGTGGTGATGCCTTGCTCGCGAAGCTTGCCCGCATTGACCGGACCAATTCCCTCAATAGCCAGTATCTTCACTTTGCCCTCCTGTAGCTTTCTCGTCTGACTGGAAACAATGTGATCTGTTCTGCACTTACCGCAAGATGCCTGCCCACCCTTATCTTAAGCGAAGAACGGCTTCAGTTCAATCGGGTCAGTAGTTGATTTCGCGGCCCAGGGTCATCAGCGCCAGGGTCGTCGCTCTGCCCACCGCTTCGAGCCGCTGCGCGCTGATCGCCTCCACGGTATCGGCTTCCGTGCGCGACGTCGCCTCCCAGCCCAGCCAGCCGATGCCGACTTCCGGCGCGATCTGCCCGCCCGTGAGGTTCCGCTGATCCCTAAAAACCACGCTGACGTCGACAGGCGCCCCGAGCCGCGTCGCCGGCGCGCCCATGCGCCGCGCAGCCCGCTCGAATAGCTCGGTCAGGCGCAGGCTGCCGCCGGCGACTACCTGCACCCTCTCGCCGCTGCCCGCCCCGGCGCCGCGCAGCTCGACAATCGCCTCGACGGTGTAGGCGCTGGCGAAGCCCAGCCGCGCCGACAGGTAGCGCTCCACGTCGGCCCGGACCCGGTTGCCCTGGTCCCAGCCTTCGCCGGAGTAGGCGACGAAAAGGAAAGTCTTGTTCGGCCGGTAGCCGCTGTCGCGCATCGTGCGGATGACCTCCAGCATCACGGCCACCCCGCTGGCGTTGTCGTTGGCGTTGGGGTACACAGCGCTGCCCGGCCCCAGCGGCGGCGCGTCGTACTGGGCCAGGACGACAATCATCTGGCTATCCAGCTCCGCGCTCTCGCCCGGAAGCTGGCCGATCACGTTGACCGCCTCCAACCCGGTGCGCGGCGTCGCTTCCAGCGCCAACGAAACGCGCCGGCCCGTCTCCACGGTGAACACCTCATCCTGGCCCAGGGCGGCGTCGCGCCGGCGCAGCTCGCCCACCTCCTCGCCGGTGCCCGCCAGGATGCGGTTCGCCGTCTCCTCGCCGATCCAGAAGATGGGCACGTTGTTGCCGATGACGTAGACGTTGGAACCGTCGAACACCAGCTGTGAGCCCAGCGGCGAAAGACTCTGGTGGCGGCGCAGCACCGCCGCTTCCTCCGTCTCCGGCGTCTCCCCGGCCACGACCAGAATACCGCGCGCCCCTGAGTTTTCCAGCGTAGTGAGATCCCCTGCCTGCAGCACCATGACGATGTTGCCGGAGAAGTCGTAATCCTGCAGCGCCCGGTTCCGCAGGTCACGGATCGAACCGCCGGTCAGGAGCAAAGGACCGACCCCCAGCACCCTGACCTCTCCCTCGACCTCGCCGCTATTGGCGACGGCCCCCGCGAACTCGTTGAAATCCTCCCGGTACACGGGTTGTTCCCCGCCGTCGTCAATCTCCAGCCGGGGCACGCTGTCCAGCTGTAGGAACTCGCGCGGGCGGGCCTGAAAGTAGCTGCTGTTCTGCCCGCCCGGCTGCAGGCCCAGCGCCTGGAACTGCCCGGCGATATACTCCGCCGCCTCGTCCAGCCCGGCCGTGCCCAGCGCCCGCCCCTCCAGCTGCGGCTCGGCGAGCGCCGTGACGTGCTGCAGCGCCCGCTCGCCGTCAAACGCCGCCGCCTGGTTGCGATAGTAGCCCATCGGCCCGCTGTTGCTGCGAAACCAGCCGAAGCCGGCGACGAGCAGCAGCGCCATGGCAAAGGTATAGCGGTTCAGCAGCCGGGTGAACTCCACCCCAACGACGTTGATCAACCTCCGCAGCCCCTCGCCCAGGAGGTTAAAGGCGACGATGGCGATGAAGAACGCCAGCGCGGGATAGAGGGCCGTCCACGGGTAGGCCCGGGCATAACTGCGCACGTTGCTCAGCAGCGAGCCCCACTCGGGCACGTCGGAGTAGTGGTACAGCGTGCGCCCCACGTCTAGCTCGGCGAAAGCGCCACCGCCGATGAAGATGCCGATGAAGCCCAGCTCGCCCAGCAGCATCAGCGTCGCCCCCATCTCCAGCGCCGCCAGCGAGATCAGCGCGGCGAGCAGGTTGGGGAAGACGTGATAGCTGATGATGCGCCGCGTGCTCGCGCCGACGGCCACGGCGCTCTCGATGAACGGCTGCGGCCGCAGCGCCATCACTTCGCCGCGCACAAACTGCATGATCTCTCCCCAGCCGATGACCGAGAGGGCGAGCAGAAAGGGTCGGAATCCCTCGCGGATGCCCAGGGCGAGGATGAGAATCATCGCCAGCAAGAGGGTGGGGAAGGCGGCGAGCACTTCGGCCGCGCCCACAATGAGCCGGTCAACCCACGTCGTGCTGAACCAGCCGGCCAGCGCGCCCAGGACGAAGCCGATGAACAGGCGGGTGGCGACGACCACGCCCACCAGAAGCAGCGTCTGCTGAGCCCCGGCGAGGATCAGGCTGAGAATGTCCCGGCCGAGCACGTCGCTGCCCAGCAGGTATTCGTCGTCAGGAGCAAAGGGCGGCACGCGGAACTCGCCGCCTTCAAACGTCAGACCCCTCGTGTCGTAGGGGCTCATCGGCGCCAGCTGCGGCCCGAAGAGGAAGACGACGGCGAGGATCAGAACGAGGAGCAGACCGGCGACAAAGGGCAGGTTGCCGAGCGTGCCGCGCCGCCAGGCGCGCCAGTTGAAGCGCCGCGCTGCCTCCTCCTCGTCCTGCACCAGCCGCCTATTCTGCGCCACGAGCGGCCCGAATGGGCTGGCCTCCTGCACCCCCCGGCGGCGCCGCCACCAGCTCGCCAGCGCGTTGTTGCTCAAGGTATCCTGCAGCGACGCCCAGAGGTCGCGCAGCCGAGCCCGCAGACCCTTGCGCTCGGCGGTCGTCATGTGGTCCGGCGCTTGCCGCAGGCGCGGATCGATCTGGTAATAGGCGAGCTCCAACAGAAGGTTAACCAGCAGAAAGAAGAGACCCAGGGATAGCAGCAGGGCGACGGCGAGCGCGTCGTCGCGCTCCGAGATGGCCCGCAGCAGGGTGAAGCCCGCGCCCGGCCAGCCGAAGAAGAACTCGACCACCGGCAGGCTGCTGAGCATAAAACGCAGGGACAGCCCGACCGTCGTCAGGATGGGCACGGCGGCGTTGCGCAGGACGTGGTGCAGGCGGATATGGTAGCCGCGCAGCCCTTTGCTATAGGCGGTGCGCACGTAATCCTGGCCGAGTATGTCGCCGACGGTGACGAAGGTGACGCGCGTAATCTGCGCGATGGGCCGGGCGGCGAGAACCAGCGCCGGTAGGATCAGGTGCTTATCCCAGCCGAAGCCGCCGACGGGCACGAGCGCGCTCCCCGTACGGCGCGTCCAGGTAATGGCTGCTATCTGCAGCAGGAGGGCGACGAAGAAGCTGGGCGCCGAGACGCCGGCAATGGACGCCAGGATCAGGCCCAGCGAGCGGTTCGAGTGACGCCAGCGCGCCGCGTAGAGGCCGGCGGCAACCCCCACCAGGCTGGCCAGGAGCAGCGAGACGCCCAGCAGGCCCAGGCTGCGGCCGACGATAGCCGGTAATACCTCCGCAACCGGCAGGCTGAGGGCGGTCGGGCTGGCGGCGGCCGTCACGCCCAACTCGCCCTGCAGCACGTTGGTCAGGTAGAAGCGCGACTGCTCCAGGGAATTGGCGGCGGCCGGCCCTAGCGGGCTGCCGCGCGCCATATCCAGCCCGAAAAAGGTGAGCAGGACGATCGCCAGCAGGACCAACAGGGCAAAAAAGAGCCGGCCGGCCAGCCAGCTGGCGATGCCGGCGATCACCTCGCGGATGGCGGGTCGGGGGACGGGCGAGGAAGGGAGCGAGGTACCGCTCTGAAGCTCAATATCGGCCATAACAATCTCTACGTGCCCGTGACTCTATCATCGATTTGCCAAAAGGCCACCCGCCGGCCGGACGGCGCCAGACTGGTCAGTTAGCCAGGTCCAGATCCGGCCCAACGTTCTAGTAGGGGGTCACGAGTTGCAGTACAATAAAGGCGGAAATAAACCAGTCGCAACAGGGGTAATCTTCATGGAGAATTCAGTCCTGTCGCCGGTCGCCGTGCAGACCATCAACCTGACGCGCCATTTTGGCGACAAGGTGGCGGTGGACCAGCTCAATCTGGCCGTCGCCGAAGGGGAGTTCTTTGGCTTTCTGGGTCCAAACGGCGCGGGAAAGTCTACGACGATCAACATGCTCGTGGGCCTGCTGCGGCCCACGGCCGGCACCGCGCTGATCCACGGCGTGGACATCTGGGAGCAACCTCTGCAGGCCAAGCAGCAGATTGGCGTGCTGCCAGAAGGGTTGAACCTTTACGAACGGCTGACAGCGCGCGAGTTCATCCGTTTTGCTGGCACCATGTACGGGCTGCCGGCCGATCTGGTGGAGGAACGCACCACAGAGCTACTGCAGTTGATGGATCTGGAGGATGACGCCGACAAGCTGATCGTCGATTACTCTACGGGCATGCGCAAGAAGACGGCGCTTGGTGCGGCAATCATCCACTCCCCGCGCATTCTCTTTCTCGACGAGCCTTTTGAAGGCATCGACGCCATCTCCGGCCGGGCCATTCGCAGCGTGCTCCGGCAGCTGCGAACGCGGGGCACGACTATCTTTTTTTCTTCCCATATCCTGGAAGTCGTGGAACGGCTCTGTACGCGCGTCGCCGTGATTAACGACGGGCGGCTCGTCGCCGAGGGGTCGATGACCGAGCTGCGCGAGAAGGCCCACGCCGGGGCCGACGCCACCCTTGAAGACCTGTTCATCCGCGCCGTGGGGGCCAGCGTCGAAGAGACGGGAGGGCTGTCATGGCTGCAGGAGTCCTGACGGAAGAGCGACAGCGCCCCGGCCGACTGCGCACCCTGCTCTCCCTGCGCGCCCGGCTGACCTGGCGCCAGTACACCGGGGAGCGCGGGCGCATCGTCGCCGTGCTCCTCATCCTCATCATAATGCTGCCCCTGACCCTGGGCCTGGGCGTCGCCTCGGCCATCGGCTACCTGCGCCTGCCGGAGCCACTGCCCGCCACGCTTCTCGCTGTGGTCCTCGCCGGGCTGTGGGTGGCCTGGATCATCATTCCTCTGACGGCCTTTTCGCTGAACGAGGGAATGGACATGACTCGCCTGCTCATTTACCCGCTGTCCCGGCGGGAGCTGACCGGCGCCATGTTGCTGGGCACGCTCTTTGACCCCCCGACCTATTTTATGCTCCCGCTCTTCCTGGCGATTGTCGTCGGCTGGGCCGCCAGCCCGGCGCTGCTGGTGCTGGTGCCGGCGCTCCTGATCGCCTACGTGCTGATGATCCTCACCAGCCAGATCGTCATCACCATGCTGGGCGGCGTGCTTACCAGCCGCCGCTTCCGCGACGTGTTCGTCGCCGTCAGTGCCATCCTGGGCATGTCCTGCTACTTCATCCAGCGGGGGTTCGCGGCCCTGATCAGTCGCTTTGTCGAGCCAGACGAAATCACCTCCCTGCAGCTGCTGCCATCTCTGCGCTGGCTCCCGCCGGGCAGTATGGCGCAGGCCATTGTCTCGGCTGCCGATGGGGATTGGGGTACGGCGCTGCTCTGGCTCGGTTATGGTCTGCTCTGGCTGTTGCTGCTCGCCTGGGTCTGGTGGCAGCTCTCCACGCGCCTGATTACGGGCGGCGGCTTCCTGCTCAAGGGCCGGCCGCGCGCCCGCCAGGAAGAGCGCGCCCGCCCGCGGGGCGCCTCCCGCTCCTATGGCTGGCTCCCGGCCGACCTGCAGCAGCTCATGGCGAAGGAGCTACGCCTGATCTGGCGGACGCCGCAGCGGCGCATCGGTTTCTTGCAGGGCTTTCTCTTCCCGCTGCTCATGGGCGGCTACGCCCTTATCGGCAGCGGCCTGCCGCAGGAGGTGCCGCCGTGGATCGGGCTGTTCCTGCCGATCTTCGCCCTCTTCAGCGCGTGGATAGCCGGACAGAACGGCCTGGGCCTCGAAGGCAAGGGGCTGCCCTTCGTGCTGCTCACACCTGTCTCGCGCCGCCGTTTCTGGCTCTCCAAGGGCATCGTGCTGCTGCTGCTGGCGGCGGCGCCTGCTCTGGCCGTCGGGCTGGCCCTGCTGTTCATCCAACCCTCGTGGCAAACGGTTGCCGGCCTGCTGACCGTACCGGGCATCGTCCTCGTCACGCTGGGCGTCAGCAATCTGGGCTCGATCTTCTTCCCCTACCCGGTTCCGACTGAGGGCCGGCAGATCCGCTCCAGTGCCAGGGGCGGCTGTGTGGCCGGGCTGGGCAATGGGGTGCTTATGCCGACGGTCATCGGCCTCGCCTGCCTACCGCCGGCCCTGTTTCTGGCCGGCGGTCAGCTTCTGAGGACGCCCTGGTTGGGCCTCGTGGGCGGCCTGTTCAGCCTGGTCTACGGAGCGGCGATCTTCGTCTGGCCGGGCGTCATCGTTGCCGGGCGGCTGCTGCTGCAGCGGGAGGCCGAGCTGGTTGCGGCGACGAGCCCCCCTCAAGGCGGCTGACCAGCGGCTCAGCCGAGTCCGTAGACGGGGATACACGCCCCGTGGATAGGGCGGGCGGCCTCCGAAGCGAGAAACAGAATGACGCCAGCCATAGCTTCCGGGGATACCCACTTCTCGTGGGCGGCGTTGGGCATCGCCTGCCGGTTCTCCGGCGTGTCGATCGTATGCGGCAGGACGCAGTTCACGTTGATGCCTCGCCCCTTCAGCTCGGCGGACATGCTCTCGGTCAGGCGGATGACGGCGCTCTTGGCGGCGGAATAGGCCGCTTGGTTCTTGATTCCGGCGAGGCCGGCGCGCGCGGCCACGTTGACGACTTTGCCCTGCTCCTGCCGGAGCATGTGCGGGATAAAGGCCCTGGCCGTATGGAAGACGCTGCGCGTATTGAGATCCATCAGGAAATCCCAGATTTCCAGGGGCGTCTCATGCAGGGGCGCTCCGCCGCGATAGCCGCCGGCGATATTGACCAGAACGTCCACGCGCTCGACCTGCTGCAGTACCTCGAAGGCCAGCCCTTCGACGGCGTGGGCATCCGTCAGATCGACGGCCGTGAAAAGGTGGTCTCCGGCTTCGACGAGGTCAGGGAACAGCTCTTCCAGCGGCCGGCCCGGCCGACCCACGAGGACAAGGCGAGCGCCGGCGCGGGCAAATGCCGCCACTGTCGCTTTACCCAGATTGCCTGTTGCGCCCGTCACGACGACTACCTGGCCGGTGAAGTCAAACATACAACCTCCGCGGAGAAAGGCCGGGATACGGCCTACAAGCCGAGGTGGGCAGCAGCCCGCAGAATACCGACGATGCTCTTGGCATCCTGCAGCCGGCCGTCGCGGGCCATAGCCTGCAGCTCGGCGAGCGGGAGCGGCGCCAGGGTAATGTCCTCGTCTGCATCCGCGGGCAACGGGTCGGCCTGCAGCCCGGTCGCCAGATAAAAGCGCATCACCTCGTCTGAATAACCGGGCGCGGCCCACACGTCCCCGAGCGGCGCCAGCGTCGCCGCCCGGAAGCCAGTTTCTTCGCGCAG